>Ga0187848_10000247_pt1 | contig 50329 bp, 53 predicted proteins | sample June2016WEW_4_40_FD_132424 | JGI IMG/M metagenome (GOLD analysis project Ga0187848, IMG submission 132424) | Peatland microbial communities from SPRUCE experiment site at the Marcell Experimental Forest, Minnesota, USA - June2016WEW_4_40 | ecosystem: Environmental > Terrestrial > Soil >... | reverse complement strand
GTCCCCGCACCAGACTTATCGCGCGCACGCGGCTGCAGAGAGAAGGCGGCGACCACACCCGGCAGCGACCACCAGCATTTCATCGTTCGCGGGTGGCCTTCAGGTCATGGAGTACTTATCCCGTGCGCCAGCGTCTGTGCGCCCCCGGCAGGACTCGAACCTGCGACACGCGGTTTAGGAAACGTATCCGGTCCATTTCACGGGTTGCCGACGGTCCCCGATTCATGCCGTGACCTGCTCAGATGTTCCTACCGCTTGCCATCCGTCCCGGAGTTTGGCCGGGAGTAGTAGTCACGTTGTAGTCGCGGATCATGCGCTCGCCCTACGCATCCGGCGCCGATCCCGCTCGTCAGTGCCGGCCCAGATCCCTTGCAGATCGGGCGAGGCGAGGGCGTAGGTGAGGCACTCCCGCCGTACCGAGCAGCCCTCACAGACCGCTTTGGCGGCGTCTAGCGCCTCGGCGTTACTGGCGAACCAAAGCTCTGAGCCTTTGCCTCGGCACGCGGCCCTCCGCTGCCAGAACGGGCGCTGACCATCGAGTGAGAGACCGGCGAAGTTGTCGATGTCTGAGGGTCGCATGAGCACCTTTCTGTCGTGGGGCGTAGCGTGCGGGCAGGGTCCAACAAGGAGGCCCCCCATGGCAAGTACGTTGAGTCAAGAGGAACGGATCGACCGGCTAGAGGATGCGCTCAAGGCGTACGTTCTCGTGGACCACCCCAACCCGGTATCGTTGACGAACAATCCACTCAACGCCCCGCACGGACAGGTCGTGCTCGACTTCGTCCAAGCGATCACCAGGGAGCGGAGTTAGCTAACAAAAGTCCAGGTCGCAGATCATTTCTGCGACCCTAAGACAGGCAGGGTAATGGTGTAGGTGCCGCCTACTTGCCCAGCCCGAAGATCCTCAAGAGCCGGCCAGTCGCGCCCATGCTCTTCGAGTACGTTCTCCGCCTCACGACCCGCTTGGCGTACGCGCCCGGGCCATGTGAGGCGGCACAGGCGGCTGCAACCGGCCCGGCTGTGGGTGCGGTGCAGGCCAGGGCATGCCGGGGAAGTGCCACGCCGGTGGCCAGGGCTTCGCCCGGTGACAGGGCACGTAGGCAAACTTCCGGCAATGAAGACGGTGCGCCCGCCAGGACACCAACCGGTGCAGACGCTTGGGTTGGCTTCCTCGCATGCCAGAAATTCTAAGCCCTTTCTGGGCAACCACTGGTCAGCGGGGCACTCACGCTAGGCAACACAATAGGCAACACAGCGGGCTGGAACACCCAGAAAAGGTGCCATCTAGCTGGTCGGGCTGGCCGGATTTGAACCGGCGACCTCTTGACCCCCAGTCCGGTCCTACTCGTAGAGTCTGGCGAGACTAATCGAGTTTGCCCAGGTCAGGCGGGCGACGGACCCGCCGCCGTGGGGTCTGGCGAGTCTGATTTAGGGTGGTCGCGCGGAGTTGCGTTGACATTTTCGTTGACATTGGGCTGTCAGCCCGTCCCGTCCCCCGCCCGTCCCGCTGCCCGCAGGTACCTAGCTGCCGGGAGCATGCGCGCCAGGCCGTCGATCTCGACGACGATGCCCTGCGACTCGCGGCTCAGGGCCTCGAGCAACTCGGGCCGGTCTCGGTAGAGCTGGAGGGTGGCGATGCTGCGATCAAGCTTGGCTGCGAAGCGCTCGACGTCCATCGGAGCCGAACGCTAGCGAGTCCGCGGTTCGTTGCGGTGGACCCCGAAAAGGCACACATGAGCCCATCTGGGCACATATGGGCGTAATGCTCAATACGCAATGCGCATAGGGTGTAAGCAGGGACTTTCCGACTTGACTCGGCGTGCGATTGGGCGCATGATGCGGTGGAACATTTAAGTGCCCCGGCCAGTGACATCAGCACCGACCGGGGCTGCCAGCACCTGATAGGAGGAACTGACGATGAAGGAACCTACCAAGCCCGCGTCTGTCGAGAGCGTCCCAAAAACGGATGGCTCCGGGAATGGGACAGCCACCAGCACAGACGGATTCAACGCGATGGTCGAGCGGAACCGGCGCTGGGTGGCCCGGCTCCGACGCGAGGCCGACGACGTCGAGCGTTTCACGACTCGTCTTGAAGACGAGGTGCTTCGCGTCAGAGGTGCAGCCCGTTGACCGTCGGCGCGGCACTTGTCGGGTCGGCCGCGGCATAGACGGCCGTCACCGCCGGCGTCGAGTGGCCCATCAGCTTCTGTGTGAGCAACAGGTCCTGATCGGCGCGGTAGACCTTCGTTGCAAAGGCGTGCCGTAGGGCATGGGCGTTCGAGGCGATCCCGAGCGAGTGAAGGTAGGTATTGATCCTCTGGCTGACGTGATAGGCCGGGCAGCGGTCGAGACACCGGGGACGGCGGAACAGCGCGCCCGTGGGCGGCATCGGGAGCGCCCGGAGCGCAGCCAGCACGTCCGGGTGGAGAGGGAGCACCCGCTTCTTGGCGCCCTTGGCGTGTTCGATCCTGAGCTGGCCCACGTCCTCTAGGACATCCTCGCGGTCCAGCCCGGCGATCTCCATGCACCTGAGGCCCTCGAAGGCGCCGAGGAGTAGCCAGCACCGCATCTGCGGGTCGGCCTGCTCGAGGGCAAGCCGGAGATCGGCATCGGGGATCGGGCGCGGCATGCTCATCGCGACCCGGGGCTTGGCGATCTTGCCGGCCGGGTTCTCCGCGAGCAGCCCCTCGTCGACCGCCCATCGGTAGAACACGTCCAGGGTGGACAGGCGCCACCTGCGAGCTCGGGCCCCGATGGCCGGCCCTTTGTGCCCGGAGTCGAGCCAGGCCTCGATCTTCTCGCGCGTGACCTTGGCGAAGCCGCATCGCATCTCTCGGAGGAACTGCCGCAGGAACCGGTCACGGACCTCGAGCGTGGCAGGCGACAGGTTGCGCCGGCGCATGGAGGTGACGTAGGCCGCGATCATCTCCGAGTCGGTCTTCATCTTTGGTGCCGGGGTGCGCGCTATCGGCGCCGGCGGCGCCGGCGCCAGGTTCGCCATGAGGGCCTGGACGCTGCCTTGGAGCTCCTCGAGCAACTCGCGGTCGCTCCGCGGCCCGGGATCCGCCCCGACGACCCGCAGCTTGGGCCGGTGCGGGCGCGCGGGCGCATCGGGCCACTGGCCGTGCTCCTCGACGGCTTGCCAGGCGGCATAGACGGCCATGGCGACGTCGTTGCGCTGGCGAGAGGTGAGCGTCAGATCGGAGCTCGCCCACGAGAAGGCGAGGAGCAGCTCGTTGACGGTGACCTCGTAACGCCCCGGATGGGTAGCCTCGTCCATGTCAGCCTCTCAGCAGGTTGGCCCGGCCCCGGGGTGTTCGTCGCACCGCCGGGGCCACGTGTCGAGATGACCCTACGCCTTATCGCGCTGTTTGTCTACCAATGCACGTCAGTTGGCACATCAGTTGGCAAGTAAATAGTTCTGAAGTTTCTTCTGTCATTCTGCCAGGTCAACGGCCATGTGTATTGATGCCCTCAGGGATGGAGGCGATGGCCTGCCAACGGGAGGACTGCCACTTCTCGATGTCAAGGTCGAAAAGGGTCGCATGATGCGACCCTTTCCCGGGACGCCCTACCTCGATGGTTTCAGCAAGCAGCTCGCCCGCCCGGCGCTCGGCGCGGAGCCACCTGGACTATTTCCCCGCTATCGAGTGCCTCGCGCCAGCTTTTGACAGGTTGTAGATGTTGCCCGGACTGAGGGCTGTGCTGATGGTGGTGGCACCCCGCAGCCATTGTTGGGCCGCCAACAACATCTGCTCCCCCGCGATCTGCATGGTCTCCGCACTGTTGTTCGTCTTGTCGGCCGCCGTCTTCTGGTCGTCCGATGACGTCTTCAGGCTGTCGGCCGTGATGGCGTATTTCTTGGCCGCCGAAGAAAGGTCGTGCAGCACGGCGAAGTTAGTCCCTGCGGCGTTAGCGGCGAAGGGGGTTGTCGGGGGAGCGGCCTGGGGGGCGTTAGTCCCTGTCTTGAACTGGCGCTGATAAGCGACAAGGGCGCCCTGAGCGTTCCGCTCATTCGCAAGTGCCGTCCTCGCCTGGTTGCGGAGCTGGTCAAGGACCATGAAGTTCGTGCCGTGGTAAGCGGCGAGGGCGCCCTGAGCGCCGAGCTCTTGGGTGTGTGTAGTAGTCACCCCCTGGCGCATCTGCGCTAGGACCATGGCGTTCGGGCTGGTCGGGCGTGAGGACGAGGCGACTAAGCCGTAGAGGCCACCGAGAGCGAAGCCGAGGGCGCCACCGGCAACCGTTCCGACACCTGGGAGGATCGAGGCTACCGTGGCAAAGGCAAGCCCCGTGTGGACGGCGTCGTTGACCGTCCGGTTCTCAGCGGACGTGAGATGCGGCTTGATCCGGTGCTCCACCTGCGTGTTGTAGAGGTACTCGGCGAGCACACCGACCGCCACCTTGGCGGCGCTGGTTCTCAAGAACGTGCTGAGGCTCTTGCCACTTAGCAGCCATGTGCCAAGGCCGACATCCCCGGCCTCGGCCACCTCGGTGCCCTCTGCGGTGCCAACGGGTGCCACGCCACCAACTCCACCGCGGCCCATCAGCATGTCCGCCGCCGTCTGCAGGCTCGCCGCGGACGCGTCCAGTGCCGAGGCCGCCCCCGTGAGCGATGCCCCACCCGTGGCCGTGGTGCCCGTCAGCAGGTACTTCCCGATGTTGATGACGCCGGTCCCGAGCTTCTCGACCACCGAGATGGTCTTCACGATGAAGGCCCCGGCGACGATGGCACCAGCAGCGGCGCCCAAGGTCTCGAGGGCCCACTTGTTGTTCCCGAACCACTTCCCGATCTTGAGCAGCACGTTCATGAAGCTGTCGAGGGCCGGCGTCACGTCCTTGCCGACTCGGATGGTGAGGTTGTCCAGCTGCTGCTCGAACTTCTGGAACGTGACGATCGGCTCGTGGTAAGCGAGCGCGAGCGCCTGAGCGTAGGTCTTTGGTTTCTCACCAGCGGCGATGGCGGCCTGCTTGTTGGCGAGAGTGCCCCGTTCGTTCAACAGTTGCATGATTGCGGCGCCAGTTCGGCCGCCACCGAACATCTGGCCGATGATGTCGGCCATGACGGTTGCGCTCGCCTGCTTGCCGGTCATGCCCGCATTGAAGCCAAGGCCCTGGAGCTGGGCGGAGGTCATCGACTTGAGGCCGCTGATGCCCTGGGTCTGGAGGAGCGAGACGAGGCCGGCGTTCGTGAAGCCGATCGACTTCAGGAAGTCTGCCGCGCCCTTCACGCCCGTGTACTTGCCCGACGCGGCGCCGTAGATGCCGCCACCGATGAAGGAAGCCCCGCTCATCGCCTTTGTCTGCAGGGCGCTCAGGTAGTTCATCAAGGCGGTGGGACCGCCGGTACGGAGCAGGCCGCCCATGGTCGTGGCGTTGCCCCCGACGAGCTCGGCGGCGTCGTAGGCCTTCTGCGAGGGGGCGCCGAGCAGCCCGATCGCCGTCTTCAGGCGCGTCGACGCTTGCTGGGCGCCCATCGCTGGTGTGAGCACGTCGAGCATGGCACCCACGTCGTTGAGCGACAGGCCGAAGGTCTTCGCCACGGGCAGGAGACCGGTGCCCATGGCAGCCACCAGTTGGGCCGGGGTTATGTCGCCGTGGCCGGCCGCGGCGAGCACCCATTCGTTGATCGCCTTGCCGCCGGCCGTCGAGTAGGTGAGCGCAGGGCCACCGCGCGTGAGCGACATAGCGTTGGAGACGATGGCGCCGTAGAGGCGTGCGGTCGTGTCCGCGACCGCGTTCGGGCTGCCTGTGCTGGTGAGGACGGCGAGGTTCCCGGCCTGGGTGACCATGTCCTTCATGGACTCGGTGGTGATCTTGATCTTGGGGTTGGCCGAGGCGATCCGGTACATCATGTCGCCGACGCTGACGGCCGCCATGCCGGTGGCGTTGCTGACGTCGGTGGCCATCTTCGTGAAGGCCGGGAGCTGGGACTTGGACACGCCGGCGCTGATGGCCAACTGGGTCATCTGCTGCTGGAAGGACATGTACTTCTTGATGCCCTCGTAGACCACGACGGCGCCGATGACCCCGGCGTACTTGAGGATCTTGGTCGAGGTGGCCACGGCAGAGGTCCATGCCGTTTTCGTCTCGGCGGCCGCTGCCGTCGCCGAGCCGGCGATCTTGGCGTTGGCCGCGCTCACGCCGACGGCCGCGCCCTCGGCGGCGTCTGTGATGGCACCAGAGGCCTCTACGGTGGCCGCTGCCTGAGCCTTGACGGCATCGGCGGCTACGGCGCTCGAGTCGACGACGGTGGCCGACGATTCCTTGGAGGCGGCCGCCACGGCGTCCTGGCTCGCGTCGGCCAGCTCGGCGGCGCGCTCCTGTTCGTCGTTGAAGGCCTGCAGGGCGTCGGTGGCTGCGGCAAGACCCGCGCGGAAGGCCGGGCCGTTGAGCAGGGTGAGTCTGGCGCCTACGGGCTCGATCAGGTCGGACATCTCACCTCCATGCGCCTAGTGGCGACCGGCGCCCGGAGCCCCATGAACTCCGGGCGCGGTCGCTGTGAGAAGGGACGCAGGCCGGCCGTCGGGCAAGGATTTCCCCAAGGCTTCCCAAGAGAGAGCCAGCCGGCCTTAGTGAACGAATCACAGGGTCGCTCTGCTTTGACGCCCCCATAGATCAGCCGTCGAGACGTTGGCCGCCGAAAGGCACCATCCGGGCCCAGCTCTGGGTGAGCTCGTGGAACTTTTGGTCGCCATTGATCACAGGCATCCGGCCGATTTCGTCGGCGATGCCTGGCGTTGCGCCCGGTATCCCAGCGTCCTCGGTGATGTCCTTCACCGTGCGGGGTCCAGTCTCGGCAAAGAACGGCGACCGGTGGCCAGCCGTTTCGAGCAGCAGGCGCCCGAGATCGGTGTCCTCGCCGATCGCAGGAGCCGTAGGCTTCGCCGCTGGCGCGCCGGTCCAGACCCGCAGGCCTTCTAGCGCATCGGCGTTTCCGCCCCGCCACTCGCGCGCAAGGCGGGCAATCTCCGAGTAGTCGGCCGCGCGCAAGGGGTGACCGGTGGCCTCGGCATGGGCCTTGGCCAGAGGTACCGCCTCATTCAAGGTGAGAGCCACTTCTCGATCGAAACTTGTGGACATTGGGGGATCCTTTCTACCTCGCTGGCTTCGGTCCGCTGCTGAGAAGGTCATTGGCGCACTTCGTGAAGAGCTGGTCGAGCGGGGCGAAGAACGGCACTTGCCTCAGGAGTTTCCCGTCAACGCCGATATCGAAACCATTGATGCGGCGGACGCGAGGTGTGACGTCGGCGGCGACGGTGCGGCCCACTTGCTCCCATTTGGCCTGCACGTAGGTGGCATGGCTCTGCCAGGACTTCGCGAGCCGCTGGAGAGCAGCCTCGACATCGCTGAACCCCGCGTCGACATCAGCCCGGAGCGCTGATTCAGTTGCGGTGACCTCGTCGGCGAAAGCCTCGGTGACTGCGAGCAAATGCTCGGCGTTGAGCGCTTTGATGACCTCGAGCTTCGCCTCGAGGGGGAGCCCGGCATGCTCGGCGGCGTGCTCGGCCTCGGCGAGCGCGGCGCTGGTCACTGACGGGTCGCCAGCGATGGCCCGGGCCCGCAGGTCGCTGGCGGCGAGGCGGGCCAGACGGTGGGCCTCGACGGCCGCTTGCTGGGCGGCGTGGGCCGCGGCCTGGTCGGCCTCGATCTCTTCAACAGTTCTCATTGCGATTCCTTTCGCGCCAGGCGATCGACCTCGGCCTTGTCGAACCGGAGCTCGCCACCCGGGGCACGGGTCGCGCGAAGGCTGCCGCGCTCGGCGCGACGCTGGACAGCGCGAACCCCGATGCGCAAGGATTTGGCGGCTTGTGCGCTCGAGTAGGTCACTGCGAGCGAGGTAACCACGGGCGCACGCTCAGAGTCAACGAAGCGAACGCCTTGGCGAACATCGGCGCCACGTTTTGCCAGTTGAGCCACCTGGAATTTTCTCCCCAGCTCGGCGACCTCAAGCAGCTCTAGGCGAACATCCTCAGGGGTGCGCAGCCCGCTGACGCGCATAGAGGCGAGGAAGTCCTGCAAAGCCGGGCCGATGACGGCGCAGGTGGCGGCCGAGATCAGGATGCCGCTGTGGACTCTCATTGGAACGGCGATTTCTGCGTGGACCCGGGCGGAGGCTTGCCGTCGTCTGGGCGGGAGAAGTCGACGCCTGCCTCAGCTAGGCCTTGGCGAAGGTTTCCAGCAAAGCGGCCGGCGATGAGGGGCAATGGGGTCGGCCCGCCCATTTCCTCGACCGTCAGTTTGCGGGGTCCCGGGTCCTCCGGGAGCGTGATCTGTCCTGTCAGGCCGGTCGACGCGATCAAGTAGCGAAGGCTGTCGCAGGCATGGTCCTCGCATTTCGTGTCCAGGTCTTCGACCCTGATCGGATCGTAAGGCGCATCGGGCAACGTGCGGCAGAGATTTGGCGCCGCACCGTCGAGAACATGGAGCCGCGGGCAGCTTTGCCCCGACCACTCGCCCCTTGCGGCGAGGTGGGCATGGTAAAGACACAAAGGCCCGTCGCTTAGGGCTTTGTGGACTTGTTGCCACCCCGGAAGCCTGTCATTCGCTGCGAGGGCACAGGGAAGGCCCGCAAGGGCGTACATTTCATGTACTGACAGGCCGCCTGTCGGCTTCGCAACGGTGGACGGATCTATGAAATGGGCGGTCCAGGGGTCTTTCGCTTCGGCCTTGAGGACGCGCTTTGCCTGCTCCTCAGGTGAGAGGCCCTTTTCGTAGATTTCCCTGAAAACCCACCAACGGCCGTCGCCGTCGAGCGCCGCCCAGAGGGCACAAAATGGCGCTGCGAAGCCGAAGTCAATCCCGCAGTATCGGCGCCACGAAGGCGCGAGGGTCATGGCGTCACGGGGCACGATGTGGCGGAACGGCGACCACTCGCTGAAGAATTGGCCGCCAAATGCTGACCAATCGCCATCTCTCATCGCCCGGCGCCGTGCTTCGTCGGGAATGGCATCGAGCACTCGCAGATAGTCCTTGCCGACATGCACGTTGTCTTTTGCCGTGGCCGGGATGTACTTCAGGCTGCGACCGTGGCTGTCTATGACGACGCGCTTGCCATAATCGGTGGCCTCGATGTAGGCGGTTTTGATCGCCGTATGGCCGGGGCCCCCAGGGTTGCACGACGATCTGATCCCGACGACACTGCGGCCCTCGTCGCCTGATCTGACCGTTTCCCGCAGAATCTCGATGGCGGCCGGCACCATCAGCGTGAGTTCGTCGATGCACAAGAGGCCCCAGCTCGAGCCTTGGTAACGGGATGTGTCAGCTAGAGCGTCACAATACCCAAACTGAATGACCGACCCGTTAGAAAAGGTCAACACGCAGTCCGTGCCGTTCCACCGGCAGCCGAGCTTGCGGGCGAAGCCATGGCGGGCGAGCTCCATCAACAAGCTGCTTTTCAGTTCGGGAAACGTGCGCCGCAACATCAAGCAGCGCAGGCCCGGCGTGTGGACACAGCGGGAGATAGCGTCCATCAACAGACTGAGACTCTTTCCACAGCCTCTCGAACCTCCGAACGCGACGTCGTACTCCTGGGCTTCGTGAAATAGCTGCTGTTTCGGCGTGGGCCGATACCGCAAGGCCGCGAAGGCGTCGATTCCGCTCGGGTCCATGCCGTCGGCGAGCATCCTTCCGATACGTGGCATTAATCCTCCTCTCCGCCACGCCGGAGCGCGGCTACGAATGTGGCAGTGAAGGTGTCAACTGCCTCGGCGGCTCCGATGGCTGCGAGGGCCTCCCGGATGGCGCCCGGCAGCTCGGGGACAAGTCGATTGAGCAAGGCTTGGTTCAAGTCGGTCAGCGACGAGAGATTCCTCAACTCGGCGAGGCTCATCGGATCCAGACCGAGCGATCGCCGTTGTTGAGCTTCCTCGCGGCTGGCGGAGGTCGCAGCCTCCACGAGCCTCGGACCGAGCTTCACCGCTCCCCGCTGCTCGATGGCGGTCTCGATGGCGGCGCTGAGCAACTCCACGCGGGCCCGGGCCATGGAATAGCTCGAGACGGCGAGGCTGAACTCCTCGGCGGCGAGGTGCGGTGCCAGCTCGAGGACTTCGGCGACGATGACGGCCGCCCGTTCTCCGATGCGGGCAGCGCTGTAACCGCCATGCTTGGCGCTGAGCTCGCCAAAACGGTTGCCGACGACGAAATCGGGGTGTCGCTCACCGGCCGGCATCGTGCCTCTTTCTCGTTGACATCGTGTTGACTCGGTGCCTCTGACCTGCGCTTTTGTGGGCCTCACTTGATGTGTGGTCAAGTGCTCCGGCTCGCCTCGCGCGGGGAGATTGTGGACCGCGAGGCGCGAGCGAGGCGTCCGCGGCGAGAGGGTCATTCATCTTGTGCTGCCCACCGCTCGAGGTCTTCGTCTGTCGGTCCTGGGTCGCTGGAGGCTTTTGTCGCTAGGTCGCTTTTGTCGCTAGCTGTATCCCCTACCACCTGGAGGGTTTTCCCTTTTAAAGACCTTTTGTCGCTTATGTCGTACTCAGTAGCTCTGAGGATCACCTGCGGACGACCGCCTGTTTCGACCGTTTCGCTCATGGCTAGTCCTCGGCTGATGAGCAGTTCCCTGGCGTTGTCGAGCTGGGTGCGGGTGGCGTGACGGCTGAACAGGTCACGCTGTGCCGTGCCATTCATACCGGCTCTACCGGCACTCCTCAGAGCACGCAGCAGGGTGTCCGCGATGAGGTCGCCGAGCGACTCGCCGAACACGTACGCGGCAGAGGCTCGGCAGTAGCTCCATGCGGCCCACGCTGCTCGAACGTGGTCGACGTCGATCCTGTTCTTGCCATCGAGCAGGGCGTAGGTGACGCTGAGCCGGAGCACCTGGGCGGAGTCTCTGGCGACGATCGCCCCGAGTAGTCCTCCAGGCTCGTCCTGGTCCATCTGGCCGTAGAGGTCACACCAGAGCTCGGCTGCCCCGGGTGTCCGTTTGAGGATCCCGTACTTGCGGCATTGCATTACGACATAAGCGACTTTGCGACTTAAGTCCGCCACGACCGCGTCGTCGAGGTTGCCACCATCGGGGAGCAGCTTCGAGCGCCTCACGCACACGAACAGGAAGCGGTTCGCAAAGCCGGCGGCGACCTCAGTCTCCGTCAGTTTCGACCGGAGCTCGTCGGCTGAGATGTGAGCGACGACCGCGATGTGCGCGCCGTCGACGACCGTCGTGCGTGCCCTCGAGCGGACCGCCAGCCGTTCGCCGTCCCACGCGGCGCGGATGATCGGCGAGAGCACCGAGCCGTCACGCGTCGCGACGTTGAGCACGCGGGCGAACTCGGGCTCGATGATGAGCAGGCGACGCTCTGCCGACTCGTCATCGCCCCGGACGGCGTCGACGAGGCTCTCGCCCGAGCCGAATCCGTTGAGGCGCCGGTCGCGGGCGAAGCGCGGATCGATGATGGCGCTGAAGCGGCGGATGTTGGCCTCGGTCGATCCCTTGCGGCCCTTGGCGGTCTGCCCGACCAGGTTCACGAACAGGCGCGCCGGGTGCTGGGCCGAATCGGCCAGGGCGTGCGGCCCGGGCCCGATGATGGCGCCGGCCTCGGCCAGGAAGGCGAACAGCAGGCCGGCCTCGTCCGCCTCGCTGTGTGGTGCGATCGCGGCGACGACCTGTCCAGGAAGCCCGTACAGCGCCGCGCCGTCCAGCTCCGGCCATCCGCCTACCGGCTTCGGTCGCGAGACTCCAGTGGCGGCGAGGACAGCCGCTGTAGCTTCTGCTACAGCCGGCTCAGCGGTCATTTCGCCACCGTCCTCTCGTGGCGGGCGTCGATCAGGGCCTGGCCGACGATGTCACCGGCGAGTGAGAGGTTGATCTCGAGCTCGAACGCAAGCGAGAGGGCCCCTTCGACCACGCGCCTGTCGTCGGCGCAAAATCTGGCGGCCTCAAGGACAACGCCCCGGAGCCGCCGAGGGTCCTCGCGGAGCCAGTCTTCTATCGACGGGGCTGTCAGCCTGCCCGGGCCTGGGATGGCGCCCAGCGTCGGGCGATCCGGGATCAGCTCGCGCCAGTGTGCCTCGAGCACGGCTGCCGGCACTGCCTCGTCGAGTTCGTCCTCGAGCTGGCCGACCAAAGCCGGCGCGATCTTCGCTGCGACGCGCAGGATGTCGCGGCGCAACTCGGGGTCGATTCGGCGGTGTCGCCAGAGCTCATCGACCTTCAGCCAAAGCTTTGCGAGCACGTCCGGCGCCCCTTCGAGGAGCGCGCGCGCCTGGTCGATGTCGCCGGTCATGACATCCCCAGCAGTTTCTTCGCGTCGTCGACGAGCGATTGCGAGCGCTCGGCGATCTCGTCGTCATCGAGGACGGCGAGCTTGTCGCGGAGAATGCGGCATTCGCGACCAAACTCGCTTTCGGCCCATTCGGCAGGTTCGTCCCCCGGAAAGCGAGGGTCGGGATCCACGCCCATCCGTAGTCGCTCGGTCACAAGGGCCACGAGCCACGGGCTCGGCTCGTAGGGCATGACTTCTCGGAGCCAAGAGCGGACTAGGTCTCTACCGGAAACGGTGGTCATGGGTGTCTCGCTCCATTTCGGTCGGCTGCGTGGCCGACGACCTCGTGCCAGTCCGTCGCTCGCAGCCAGTTCTTGCCCGACAAGTGGCAGGTCCACCTGACGATGTCCCAAGAGCTCCGCAACCTTGAAACGTCGATCGCGTAGCCCTCGTCTTCGGGTCGCGGATCACAGCCCCGGTGGAGAGCCACCCAGGGGACAGGATCGGGGAGCTCAAACAGCTCCTCGATTGTGACGACGCTGCCGTGTCGCGTCTTCCATTCCTGCTCGGCCTCGAGGGCGCGGACGGCGTCACGGACGCTCACCCACAGGTAGCCGTCGTTGTCGTCGATCGGGATCCCGCAAATGGAGCAGTCCCAGGCAACCCGGTCGCTGGCCTCGCCGAGCTTGCGCGAGCAGGCGTCGCAGGTCCGGCTCCATGCCCTCGTCGTCCGGCCGCAGCCGCCCACGCACACGACCGCCGTCAAGCGTTTCGCAGCCCGGCTCATTGTGTCACCTCGTCTGCCACGAGGCGGGCGAAAGCCTCGAGTGTTAGCACCGCATAGGCCGCTCCAGTCGGCTTGCCTCGCCGCTTCACCACGACAACGCCGTAGGGCTGTCGAGCGTTCACCCGTTCGCGGTCGGTCTCGTCGATCCACTCGGCGAGCTCGAGGCGAGCGTGGTTCTTTACCTCGACGGTCACGCCTGGAATGCCGACGATGTCGCCGATGTCCTGGGGTCTGCCCGCGCCGAAGGCACGAGAGGCATCGGGAAAACCATGCTCTTGCAAGTAGTGGGCGACGTCACGCTCGAACGCGCTCCCCCGGCGCTTCGGACCCGCACCGCCGGTCACGTCGGGTCCCCTTCGGCGTCGAGTCCGAGGAGTTTGTCGACAGGGGCCTTCGGGAAGACGATGCGCTTCGGTCCGAGCTTTATAACCGGGTAAGGAGACGCGTTCTCTCGCACGAGCTTGTAGAGCAACCAGGTCGAACATCCCGTGAGCTCGGCGAGCTGGTCCACGTTGTAGGTGGCGGCACCCATCAGAGGCCCCGGCTCAGATCATTGAGAAGCCTTGCCCACCGCTCGGCCGCTTCTCCGTGGGGAACACGCTCGAGCCGCTCCCAGCGCAGGATGGTCGTGGGACTCACTCCAACCGGGTCCGCGATGTCCTTCAACGTGAGGTCAGCGTTGACTCGAATCATGCGGCCGGCGCCGCTCTTGGCGAGTCTCCGAGCTTGCGCCAGCACAACCGGATCGGTCACAACATCACCTCCGCGTCTAATCATGGCGTAGTGGATAGGGCGTGCCAAGTCATTCCTGACCTATGACCTGCCCTTTCTTCCTGTCAACTAGCCGGGAATGTTCTAGCGCAGCGTATGACTTGCCAGAGCATTCCCAACCCGCTACCATGGGGGAGGTGACAGAGCCGATGTCGGATTACGTGGGTGAGTCAGTTCGCCGCTGGCCCGACCCCTTAGAGGGGCCGTTCGCCTTACGCATCTCGGTCGGATTGATCGACGGTGCTCTCTCGATCGTCGGTCTTGAGCTGTTCGGTGACAGAGTCGGCAGAGACCTCCCGAATGTCGCCCTGGGCGACACGCCCCACAGGATCGACGCGAAGGTGCTGCGGGAGCTGGCACCTGGGCGTCTGCTCGAGGAATACAAGCAGACCGACCGCGAGCAGCTCGAGGGTTTCCTTCGCCAAAACGGCACAGCCGCCGTCGCGTCAGATTACGGCCAGTTCCTCTTGGCCCAAGTGAAGCGCACCAAGAGGACGCGCGCCCACCCGGTCACCTACGGACGCCTTCACTTCCAAGCGGTGGCCGACATCTACCGGGATGCCCTCGAGCACGGCGAGGCGCCCACATCGGCGGTCGCCGCCAAGTTCGTTGTCAGCAAGTCGGCAGCGGCCAAGTGGGTGGCGAAGTGCCGGAAGCTCGGGCTGCTCCCGCCGACCACGCAAGGCCGCTCGATCGTGAGAGGAGACAGCAAATGAGAGGATCCATCCGCCAGCGCACCGAGGGTGGCAGCTGGACTGCCTATTGGTTCACGACTGACCCCGGCACTGGCAAACGACGCCAGTTTTCGAGGGGTGGTTTTCGGATTCGTGGGGACGCGCAGAAGCACCTAAACGCCGTACTTGCGAAGGTCGACGAGGGTTCGTGGACCCCCGACACGTCGGTCACGGTCAAGGCCTTGCTCGAGGATCACTGGCTACCGTCCGTGGCGAGCACCGTCCGGCCGGCGACGAGGGCCCAGTATCAGATCGTGGTCGACTCCTGGCTCGTCCCGAACATCGGCGGGATCAAGGCGAAGGCCCTCACGCCCGCGGACGTCCGCAAGCTGCAGGACACGCTTCGCACGACGAAGACCTCAACCGGCCGTGCGGGACTCTCGAACCGTTCGATCCAGCTCAGCGTCACCCTCCTGAAGTGCGCCTTGGCGTGGGCGGCTCACCCCGATCAGCGTCTCCTCAGCCGCAACCCGTTAGCCGGCTTCAAGCGGCCAAAGGCCGACTCTCGCCAGATGACGGCCTGGAGCATCGATGAGGCCAAAGCCTTCCTGGCTGCCACGGCAGACGATCGCCTAGCGGCCGCCTGGGCGCTGTTCCTCAGCCGAGGGCTTCGCAGGGGTGAGCTGGCTGGGCTGAAGTGGACGGCACTGAAAGGCTCAAAGCTCGAGATCGCCCTTACCCGCGTCGTGGTCGACGGGAAGGCTGAGGAGTCAAAGCCGAAGACGGCGGCGGGCCTGCGCTCAATCGACCTCGACGCGGATCTCATCTCGCTCCTGCGGACGCACAAGGCGCGCCAGGCAGCCGAGAAGCTTTCCGCTGGTACCGCATATGAGGACGGCGGCTGGATCTTCGCGGACGAGCTCGGCCGGCCGTATCACCCGGACTACTTCTCGACCCGGTTCGAGCGCCTAGTTGCCGACCACGGACTGCGGCCGATCCGCCTTCACGACCTCCGACACACGACCGCGAGCCTCATGCTCGCCTCTGGCGAGCCGGTCAAGATCGTCCAGGAGCTGCTCGGCCACTCCTCCCCCACGATCACCTTGTCGATCTATGCCCACGTGCTCCCGGGCATGGCCGAGGACGCCGGCGCCAAGCTCACCTCCCGGCTGCTCGGCTGAGCGTTGACATCCGTTGACACGGAGGCCATGTCAACACCTCGCGTTGACATTCCGTTGACATTGGCTGTCAGCGGGGGATGCGGCGGAACGTCCCAGGGCCTCTGACCTGCTCTTTTCTGGTCGGGCTGGCCGGATTTGAACCGGCGACCTCTTGACCCCCAGTCAAGCGCGCTAACCAAGCTGCGCCACAGCCCGTCGACGTCTGCACTGTAGTTGCCCTGGGCCAGGGGCCGCGAGGCAAGGGCGGTGAGGCACTCGGCCGGCCGTGCAGGTGGAGCACCGACGCGCATAGCGTGGACCCATGGAGAAACGGCGGCTGGGAAAGACTGGCTGGAACGCGAGCGTCATCGGTTTCGGCGCCTGGGCGATCGGCGCGGACTGGGGTGAGGTCGGCGACGACACCTCAAGAGCGGCCCTGCGAGCGGCAGCCGAATCTGGCGTGAACTTCTTCGACACCGCCGACGTCTACGGAGACGGGCGCAGCGAGCGCCTCGTGGCCGAGCTGCGCAAGGAGGTCTCAGAGCCGATCTTCATCGCCACCAAGGCCGGGCGCCGCGCACCTGAGCAGCGCGTCAAGTACTACAGCCCGGAGAACCTCATCGCCTGGGTCAACCGGAGCCGCGAGAACTTGCAGATGGAGACCCTGGACCTCGTCCAACTGCACTGCCCACCGACAGATCTCTTCTATCACCCCGAGGTCTTCGCCACGCTCGACGACCTCGTCTCCTCCGGCGCGATCGCCCACTACGGCGTGAGCGTCGAGCGCGTGGAGGAGGGACTCAAGGCGCTCGACTACCCGGGGGTGGCGACGGTCCAGATCATCTACAACATCTTCCGCCAGCGTCCGGCCGAGCGGTTCCTTCCCGCCGCCAAGGCTGCCGATGTCGGCGTGATCGTACGCGTTCCGCTCGCCTCGGGCCTGCTGACGGGCAAGATGACGCGAGACACGCAATTCCCCGCCAACGACCACCGGAACTTCAACCGCCACGGCGAGTCCTTCGACGTCGGCGAGACGTTCGCCGGCGTGAACCTGGAGACAGGTCTCGAGACGATCGAGGAGGTGCGTGCGCTCGTGCCTCCCGGTGAGACGATGGCCTCCTTCGCGCTGCGCTTCTGCATGTCGGACCCGGGAGTCTCGACTGTCATCCCAGGTGCGAAGAACCCCGAGCAAGCACGGCAGAATGCTGCAGCCGGCGAGCTCGGGCCCCTCGACGGGCCGACGCTCGAGCGGCTAAGGCAGATCTACCAGGAACGCGTCGCCCCCGAGGTCCATTACCGCTGGTGAACCCGCCCGCAGCGGCCCTGTGAGTGAGTGCTGATCAGGACGACGGCTCACCGAGCGCCGTGATGGTCCCGAGCACCCCCTCCTGGTCTCTCGGGGCCTTCTCAGCTCGCGCGGGGCCGTTCGACTGGCGTCCCGCGTCTGCCGGCATCACGTTGCGCAACCCGTTCAAGAACCCGCCCAGCTCCATGGGCACCACGATCTTCGTCGATGACGACGAGCCGACCTGTTTCAGGGTCTCCAGGTACTGCAGCTGCATCGTGTTGCCGTCGAGACCGCTCGCGACCTTGAAGATCCGGTCCAGACCCGTCGCAAGACCCTCGGCGCGCAGGATCGCGCTCTGCCGATCGCCTTCGGCGGCGAGGATGGCCGCCTGCTTGGTGCCCTCGGCGAGAGTCACGGCGGCTTGCTTTTGCCCTTCGGCCTCTGTCACCGCCGCACGCCGGGTGCGCTCGGCGGACATCTGACGGGTCATGGCCTCGAGCACGCCCGGAGGCGGGTTCACCTCGCGCACCTCGACCGTCGTGACCTTGACACCCCATCGCTCGGTGACGTCGTCCAAGCGCACGCGAAGCGACGCGTTCATCTCCTCGCGCTTGGAGAGCACGTCGTCGAGCGGCATGTCTCCGACGACACTGCGCAGCGTCGTCGCGGCGACGTTCTGCGCAGCCGCCGCGAACCTGCCGACCCGCAGCACCGACATCGAGGGATCGACGACCTTGTAGAAGATGATGAAGTCGATCGAGATCGACGCGTTGTCCTTCGTGATCGCCGTCTGGTGAGGGATCTCGAGAAACTGCTCGCGCAGGTCCACCCACGTCGTCCGGTCGGTGACGGGATTGATGAAGACGAGCCCAGGGCCCCGGGTGCCAACCGCTCTGCCGAGGCGAAACAGCACGATTCGCTGGTACTCCCGCACGATCCTCACGGAAAGCCCAGCGAGGATGAGAAGGAAGAGCACAACCACCCCGACTACGATCCCGACGACCATTACCGGCCTCCTTCGCTCGTCGTTTCACTGGGCGAGGACGGCCCGCTCCCGCCGGCACTGCCGTCGTCGGGCAAGGAGGCGCTGAGTTCGTCAGTATCACCGGACCCCACTACTTCGTCGGCCCAGACCTCGAGGCGGACTCCTGCGACACGCAGTACCTGGATGGGCGTCCCCGCCCGCACTGCCCCGTTCAAGGCCACGGCCGACCAATTCTCGCCGTTCACACGGACAATCCCCTCCGGGTTGAGGTCGCCGACCGCAAGGCCTTGAGCCCCGTTGGGCGAGACCAGGTGGCGATCGGCCACGTAGATCCCTCGAGTCGTCATTCCCTTCCAGGCCAGAACGCCGATACCGCCAGAGACCACCACATCAGCGCTGAGCAGCGCCCAGAGAACTGGTGCAGTCCGTCCGTCGACCGCCATCGCCACGAGCCAGGCGGCCGCAAGCACACCGAACACGCCCGCCGCCACGTGCGCGTGCGGGCCGACGTGAAACCCGAGCAGCGAGGCGAGCACGACCAGACCCAGAAGAACCCCTGCTATCACCCACATGGCGCCTCCTTCCGCGGCTGCGCTGAGTCCAAGGTTATCGGCATTTGGGCGCCATTGGCGCGAGCCCCACTGCGCTAAGTACACGCAGCTCAGGCCGCCTTGAGCCCAGCTAGAGCATCCAGAGCTCAGGCGTGATGGATCAGCCAGCCGATCCCTTGGTAAAGGCGGTACCCGAGGTAGCTGACCGAGCCCAGCACGAGCAGCTTGAAGTGCCAGGGGGCCTTGGGGTGGGTGTCCTCGTCATCGGTGCCGGCCTCATCTCCGAGCACCGAGCCGCAGCTCGGGCAGCGGTCCTGACGCTCGGGCTCGCTCTCGTGCGCCGCTCCGGCGCCGGGCGCCTCAGCCGGCCGGCCTGGCGGCGCCGGGACGAGATCGTCCTCTTCGACCTCCTGGCCGCACCTGTCGCACCACGGCATGGCGCTGACCGCCCTCTAGAGCCGGGCCCGCGGGTAAGACGCCCTGGTGCCGGCCGGCGTCATGTGCGGCCCGTGCCCCCAGGCCGGGGGCCAGGGCACCGGCGGCCTGCTCATCTCTGCTGGCGGAGGCGGACTCGAAGGTCGATGGGTGTCGGCCCTAGTCCGAACCGCTCCCGCAAGGAGCGCTCCAGGTAGCGCAGGTAGGTTGCCGGGAGCCGCCTCGTGGCGAACAGCGTGATCGTCGGGGGGTCGACGGCGCCCTGCACGCCGTAGAGGATACGAGCGCCACCGGGTGCCGGCTGAGCCGCCTGAGCGCTCCGCAACCCGTCGTTGAGCCGGCTGGTCGGGATGCGGCGGTGATAGGCGCTCATGGCCTCTTGCACCGCGGGCAGGAGACGGTGCACGCCGAGGCCCGTCTTGGCCGAGACCCGCAACACCGGCGCGTAGCCGAGGAAGGCAAGGCGGTCCCCCACCGCTTCTGAGACCTGGAGACGGCCCTCGGTGTCAAGCAGGTCCCATTTGTTGAGAAGGATCACGACCGGGCTCCCCGAGGCGTCGATCCGCTCGGCGAGACGCTGGTCCTGGTGGGTCACGCCTTCGGTCGCGTCCAGCACGAGCAAGGCAACATCCGCGCGGTCGAGCGCTCGCAGTGCCCGCACGAGCGAGTAGTACTCGGGCCCCTCGCCGCTTCGCGCCCGGTGGCGCATCCCGGCGGTGTCGATCAGCTTCACCGTCCCGTGGTCGGTCTCGATCAAGGTGTCGATGGCGTCACGCGTCGTGCCGGGAAGATCGTGCACGACGGAGCGCTCCTCGCCCGAGAGCCGGTTGAACAAGGTCGACTTGCCGACATTCGGGCGTCCCACGATCGCCACGGCCGGCACGCCCCCTTCGGCCTCTCCAAGCGCCCCGACGTCCGTGGCCCCGACCTGCCCGGCGACCGGTGCGCCAGCCGGCGCAGACACCTCGGGCAGCTGCTTGACCACCTCGTCGAGGAGGTCCCCGACACCTCGCCCGTGCAGGGCGCTCACCATGGCGGGCTCGCCCAAGCCGAGGCCCGCCAGCTCCCAGGCGTCGATCTCGCGCTTTTCGGAGTCGACCTTGTTGGCGACCACGATCACGGCCCCGCCGTTGCGCCGGACCAGCTGGGCCACCACGGCGTCTTCGCCTGTCACCCCGGTGGTCGCGTCGAGCACGAGCAACACCAGGTCCGAGACGTTCAGCGCCCGCACAGCCTGTTCGGTCACCTTGAGATCGAGCGAGTCACCACGTTCCACGACACCGCCGGTGTCGACGACGAGAAACGATCGCCCGTTCCACTCACACTCGACCTCGAGGCGGTCGCGTGTCACACCCGGCTGGGCTTCCACGATGGCGAGCTGGCGACCCGCGATCCGGTTCACGAGCGTCGACTTACCGACGTTCGGGCGCCCGACTACGGCGACGACCGGCAACGGCCGGGACCCTTGCGCGCTCATCGGCCCGCCTCCAAGAGCCTGCGCAACGATGCCCCGTCGCTCGGGACCACCTCGACGACCACAGGGAGGTCCTCGGGCGAGGAGCCGTCGATGAACCTGCCCTTCGACAGGCAGACGTCGGGGAGCAGGTAACGGCCTCGCGCCGTCTCTTCGCGGAGTGTCCGGGAGACGTCGGGGCCCGCCATGAGGCCGGCAACGGCGATGTTGCCTCCGAAGAACTCGTTGCGGACCGGAAGCACGCGCACCTCGCCAAAGCCGCCTTGATCGAGCAGCGGTCTCAGCACGAGCTCGCCGTAGCCACCGGTGAGGATCGTGATCGGCTGGTCCCTCCCCGCCCGGGGACGAGGGCCCAGGCGGACGGCGGCGGTCCGCGGGGCGCGATAGCCCTCGGCGGGCGCGCCCTCGACCCAGGCGAAGAAACCAGACCGGCCGGGCACGCTCGTGCCGGCGGCCAGGAAGGGCGGCTTCTCGCCGGGGGGCCGCTCGAAGTCCTGCTCGAAGGAACGCACCATCCCGACGCCGTTCTCGTGCTGAGGGAACCCCTCATATGCCGCGGCCTCTGGCAGTTCTAGCCCCGCGAGCAGGTAGTACTCGTCCGACGCCCACACGAGCCGGCGGCCGACGGCTCGGCTGGAGCGCTCCTGCCACTCGTGCACGGTCTCGACGGTCGCCCGTGCCTCCTCGGCCGTGTGCGGCCGCATCGCCGGCTCCTTGGAATGACGGCTCACGCCGAGCGGGACGACGGCCACGGTCGCAAGCTCGGGGAAGCGCTCGAGGATGCCGGCGAGCGTCCCGTGCAGCACCGCGGCGTCGTTCAGACCGGGGCAGACGACGACCTGGCCGTGCACCTCGATGTCGTGGTCGAGGAGGCACCGCAGCCACCTCAGGCTCATGGCGCCGCGGCGGTTGCGCAGCATGCGGGAGCGGACCTCGGGGTCGGTAGCGTGGATGGAGACGTACAGCGGCGACAACCGCTGGTCGACGACTCGCTCGAGGTCGGCCTCCGTGAATCGGGTCAGCGTCGTGAAATTGCCATAGAGGAAAGACAGCCGGTAGTCGTCGTCCTTCACGTACAAGCTCCGGCGCATCCCCTTTGGAAGCTGGTAGATGAAACAGAACTCGCAGTGGTTGTCGCAAGTGCGCACGCGATCGAATATCGCGGCCGAGATCTCGAGCCCGAGGGGCTCACCTGCTTGCTTGAGGACCGTGACCTCGAGCTCTACCCCACCACGGACGACCTCGAGGTCGACGATCGGCTCGTCCGCAAGCAGCTGGTACTCGATGACGTCTCGGGGCACCTGTCCGTTGATCGAGCGAAGCTCGTCTCCCGGCCAGACCCCGGAGCGCTCAGCCGGCGAATGCTCGGCCACGGCCACCACCTGCGGTAGCGGCATGTGCAAAGGCTACCCTGGTCTGCTGTGACTTCGGTCCACGAAGAGCCGGTCGACAGAGCAGCAGGCCGGGTCGAGCTCGTGCTGCTCGCGCAGCCCCGCGGTTTTTGCGCCGGCGTCGAGATGGCCATCAAGGCCCTGGCCTGGATGGTGCGCGTCTTCGAGCCTCCCGTCTACTGCTACCACGAGATCGTGCACAACCGCCTGGTCGTCGACGAGTTCGGGCGCCAGGGCGTTGTCTTCGTCGACGACGTCGACGAGGTTCCGCCCGGGGCGCCCCTCATGCTGTCTGCGCATGGGTCCGCACCCGAGGTCGAGCAGGCCGCGGGCCGCAACGGGCGCGTCGTCATCGATGCCTGCTGTCCTCTCGTGACAAAGGTTCACCACGAGCTCAGCGTGCGGGCCCGGAAGGGTTACACAATCGTCTATGTCGGCCATTCAGGCCACGAGGAGGCCATCGGCACGATGGCGGTGGCGCCGGAGGCGGTGCATCTCGTCGAGCACGAGAGCGACGTCGACCGGCTCGAGCTCGATCCGGAGGCACCGGTCGCGCTGCTCGCCCAGACCACCCTCGCCCATGAGGAGTGGGAGGGGATAGTCACACGCGCACGAGACCGCTATCCGGAGCTGTGGATGCCGGGACGCTCCGATCTCTGCTACGCCACGACCAACCGTCAAGACGCGGTCAAGGCCGTGGCGCCCCGTTGTGACGCCATGGTCGTGCTGGGTTCGGCCAATTCTTCCAACACCGTCGCCCTCGTGAAGGTCGCCGCCGCCGCCGGTTGCCCGAGGGTGCTCCGGGTCAACTCCCCGGGCGAGGTACCAGGAGACCTCTCAGGCGTGGTCGGTGTCACTGCCGGCGCCTCTGCCCCGGACTGGCTCATCGACGACCTCCTCGACCGCTTGGCCCCGAGGCAAGGCATCGAGATCGTCCAGACCACCGACGAGGACGAGTACTTCCCTCCCCCGCCGGAGCTGCGCGACCTGCTCCGTTGCCTCGCCATGGCGGCGAGCCTCACCCTCGGTGCCGCCGCGTCTCTCCCGCCTTCCAGGGCGACGGACCGACAGGTGACCGCGACCGACATGCTCATCGGCGCCTCGAAACGGCCCTCTCTGTGAACGCCCGCGCCGAGCGACGCCGGCGCCAGGTCGACGAGTTGGTCGATCGCGTCGCCCTCGAAGAGCTCCTCGCCGCCCAGGGCCCCCTCGAGATGGCCCCCGTGGCGATCGTGATCGCGGCATACAAAGAACGCGAGAACATCGCCGAGGTGGTGGGCGGCATGCCGAAGGAGATCTGCGGGCAGCCGGTCTCGGTGCTGGTGGTCGTCGACGGCGAGGACGACGGCACAGGTGCTGAGGTGCGCGCCGCCGGTCACTACGCCTGCATCGCGCCGGTCAACCGCGGCCAGGGGGCGGCACTGCGACTCGGCTACCGGATCGCGAGAGAGCATGGCGCGGCCTTCATCGTGACGGCGGACGGAGACGGCCAGACCGACCCCGATGACCTCGAGGTCGCCCTCGAGCCGGTCATGTCCGACCGGGCCGACTTCGTCAACGGGTCCCGACGCCTCGGCGAGACTCATGTCACCGACCTCGTGCGCAACACCGGGGTCGTCGTCTTCGCCACCCTGATCTCTTTGCTCACCAAGGCGGCCGTGACCGACCCGGCCAACCCGGTCCGGGCTTTCGGGGCAGAGCTGCCCGCCCAGCTCACCCTCGAGGAGCCGCAGTACCAGGCATCGGAGCTGCTGATCGGGGCCATCATGCACGGCTGCCGCTTCGAGGAACGACCCGTGACCTTCCGGGCCCGCCGCCAGGGCGAGACCAAGAAGAGCGGGAACTTCCTCTACGGCCTGCGCTACGGTCGGGTGGTCCTTCGCACCTGGCTCCGAGAGCGCGCCCGGACGCGCTAGCCGAGCTCGCCAGACCGGGTGCTAAGCCTGGCTACCGGCGAAGACGGACCTCTCGAACCACTCCCAGGTGCGACGGATCCCATCTTCACGGCTGATGCTCGGCGCGTAGCCGAGGACCTCTTGCGCCAGGTCGTAGGAGGCGAAGTTGCGCTCGACCTCACCTGGCCGCTTGGGCCTGTGCTCGATCGGGTGATCGGGCACGCCCGCCGCCGTCCGACACAAGTCGGCCAGCTCCTGCACGGTGGTCTCGACACCGGAGGCGATGTGGAGCACGGTGCCACCGGCGACGTCACTCTCGAGCGCCAGCTGCAGGGCGCGGCAGATGTCGTCGACATGGGTGTAGTCGCGCGAGGCCGAGCCGTCACCGTAGATGACGATCGGCTCGCCGGCGTTGATCGCCCGGAAGAACAGCGTCATGGCCCCCTTCTTGCGGGCGCTCCAGGGCCCGTAGACGTTGGCGAAACGCAGCACGACCGTGCCGAGGCCGTAGGACTTCGCGAAAGCGTGCGCGTAGCCCTCGCCGGCCAGCTTGCTGGCGCCGTAGGGAGAGATCGGCTTGGGAAGCGAACGCTCGTCGACCGGCGGTACGGCGTCGCCGATGAGCGCCCCTCCCGTCGAGGCGAGCACGATGCGCCCGATCCCAGCCCGCCGAGCGGCGTCGAGCACCTGGAAGGTGCCGAAGACGTTGACGTCGAAGTTGGCCGCCGGATCCTCGACCGACATCACGACCGAGCCGGCGGCCGCAAGATGCACCACAGACAGGGCACCGGCGAGCGCGCTGTCCATGGTATTGGCATCGCGAATGTCACCTTCTACTAACTCGGCGTCCACGCCGTCCAGGTGCGAGGCGTGACCGGTGGTGAGGTTGTCGAGGACGCGCACCTCGTACCCGCTCCCTACGAGCCGCCTCACCAGCGTCGCCCCCACGAAGCCGGCACCGCCTGTCACCAGCACCCTTGGTCTCTCAGCCATTTGACATCACCGGCGGAAGTTAGCAGGCGGCGGACGCCGTGCCCCAGCCAATGCCTGCCCACGGCCAAGAGGCCAGGGACGCCCCAAGGCCTGCACGGGCTCGGAAAGCATGGCCTCAGCGCCGGAGGCTGGCCTCGGCGGCGTCGAAGGCCTGCTGGATGCCCGCCCTGACTCGGACCGACTGCTCTGTGATCGCGGCCCGCCCGATGCGCCCCCGCCGGCGAGCTGCCGGGGTGCCATCGGGGCTGCCCGACGAGTCGTTCTCGTGGCCGCCGGGGGGGCTGGGGGCGGCGATCGGAGGGCCGACCACGACATCCACGCGCGTCGGCCGGGGGAACTTCGAGCCGCGTGGCATGGCGCGCTCCGAGCCCCCGATCCCGACGGGGATGACCGGGGCGCCGGTGCGAAGCGACAGGTAGGCGACACCGTCTTTCAGCTCGTGCACCACAGGCCCCGAGCGCCGCGTGCCTTCGGGGAACATGACGAGAGCCTCCCCGCCCCCGAGCACGGCCTGGCAGCGCTGCAGCGCCTCGCGGTCTGTACCCGACCGGTTCACCGGGAACCCGCCGCAGGCCTCGATCACCCCGCCGATCAGCTTCGACTTCCACACCTCTTCCTTCACGATGTAGCGCAGGCGCCGCCGGCCGGTGATTCGGGCGACGATCAGCCAGTCCACATACGAGCGGTGCACGGGGGCGACGATGCAGGCGCCTTGGGCCGGCAGGTTCTGGCGCCCCTTCACCGTTCCAGGGAAGTACACCCGCGACACGCCGACGGCTATGGACCAGCAGAGCCGGTAGAGCTGCATCTCCCAGAACGAAGGCCGCGTCAAGGGCATCTCGGGATCCGTCGCACGAGGTTCCGGCACGGGAGCTTCGGTCACAGCAGGGAGAGCACCTCCTCGACGACGGACTCGACGCTGCGGCCCGTCGAGTTCACCACGATCGCCCCCGGCGCAGCCACCAGGGGCGATGCCGCCCGGCCCGAATCGAGCTCGTCGCGGCGCCGGATCGACTCTTGCGTCACGACGAGGGCTTCGGGGGCGGCTCCCTCCTCGGCCGCCCGACGCCAGGCGCGTTCGGCCGAGTCGGCAGTGAGGAAGATCTTCACGTCGGCGTCGGGGAGCACGACGCTGCCGATGTCACGACCCTCGACGACTCCCCCGCCGTTGGCCGCCACCCAGTCTCGCTGCCGGCGCACCAGCTCGGCGCGCACCTGCGGGTGGACCGCGACGACCGAGACTGCCTCGTTGACCGAAGGCGCCCGGATCTCCTCGGTGACGTCCTTGTCATCGAGCACGACGCGCTCGCCCACGCTCAGGTTCATGAACCTGGCGAGCGCCGCGCAACCCTCCGCGTCGCGGACGTCGACCCCTTGCTCGAGAGCGAGCAGGGTGACGGCTCGGTACATGGCGCCGGTGTCGAGGCGCTCCAGGCCGAGCCTGCGGGCCACCTCCTTCGCCACGGTCGACTTGCCGGCGCCGGCGGGACCGTCGATGGCGATGACCGGTCGGTGCCTGGCGCTTCTGCTCAGGCCGAAGCCGTGCTCGCCGAGGGAGCGGCGAACACGCTCCGCGGCATCCGCGGCAACGGTGAGGACGAGGACACCTCGCGGCTGCTCCTGGGAATGGACGATCTCGAGATCCTCGATGTTGACCCCGAGCTCCCCGGCGATCGTGGTGACCTGGGCCAGCACGCCGGGACGGTCGGGGATCAGCACGTGCAGCTCGGTGACCGAGCTCGGCCGGCTGGCGCGCGGCGGGAGGTTCCGCCGTGCCAGCTGGGCCTGGTCCAAGAGCGCCACGAGGCTCACGCGGTCGTCCTCGGCGACGATGCGGCGCACCTCGTTCAGCCTGGCGATGAGGTCGTCGAGGACCGGGACGATCGCAGGCGCGTTGTCGCGGCAGATGTCGGGCCAGATCGCCGACGATCCCGCCGCGACGCGTGTCATGTCCCTGAAGCCACCGGCAGCCAGCCTCAACAGCGCCGTATGGGCGTCGGTCGCCTCCGTGGCGAGGCCCATCATGGTGGCAGCCGTCAGATGCGGCACATGGGAGACGAGCGCCACGAGCTCGTCGTGGCGCCCCGGCGCGAGGGCCACGAGGTCGGCGCCGAGCTCGGTTATGACCGACTGGACCCTGGAGAAAGCGGCGGGATCGGTGGACGAGGTGGGTGTGAGCACCCACGTCGCGCCCGCGAACAGGTCCGGGTCGGCCCCGTCGGGGCCCTCTTGCTCAGATCCGGCCATGGGATGGCCACCGACGAAACGGGGATGAGCGATCCGCGACACGATCGGCCCCTTGACACCGCCGACGTCGGTCACAACGAGCCCGCCGGATCGATCCCCGGCAAAAAGGGCGTTCACCTCTCCGGCGATGGCCGCGACCGGGGTGGCCACGAACGCGACGGCGGCGAGGTGGTCCACGCCCAGCTCGTCGATCGCCCCGAGCTCGCGGGCGCGCCGCGCCCTGGCCTCGTCCAGGTCGCGACCCGTCACCCTCCAACCGCGCTCTCGGAGCGCGAGCGCGATCGAGGTGCCCACGAGCCCGAGGCCGGTCACCTGGGCCCGCCTTGGCACTGACGGCTCGCCCATGCCCGCGGACTCAGTCGGGGAGGTCATCGCGCAGCCCGCGTGCGCCTTCGAGGTAGACGTGGTGCAGCGCCTCTCTCGTGCGCTCGGTGTAAAAGTGCATCAGGACCCGGACGCAACGTGGCATGGCACCGGTGATGGCGAGCTCGTGGGCGCAGATGAGCGGGACGTCGCCGAGCCCGAGCGAGCGGGCCGCGGCCGCCGGGAACATCGAGGAGATGTCGTCGGTGGCCGTGAACAGGATGCTGACGAGGTCGTCGTGAGCGATCCCGTTTCGCTCCAGCATCGCCGAGATGAGAGCCCGGACCCGATCGTTGACCTGCTCCGCGGTGTCCTCCTCGAGCGTCGTCGCGCCACGGAGAGCCCGCAAGATCGCTGTCATGGGCGGGCAGCCTACCTACCGGCCGGAGGGCGAGCGAAGCGCAGCCTCGGCGAGAGAGCGCACCTCTCGGGCCTCGAGCGGCCTCCAGGAACCCGGGCGGAGCGAGCGGTCGGTGATCGGGCCGATCCTGGTCCGCACGAGGCGGATGACAGGATGGCCTATCGCCTCGCACATGCGCCGTACCTGGCGGTTGCGGCCTTCGTGGATCACGAGGCGGATGACTCCCGGCGAGACGGCCGTCACCCGGGCGGGAGCCGTCGTTTCCCCGTCGTCCAGCACGACACCCTGCCTGAGGCGACGCAGCTCCCCGGGGCTCGGGTTCCCTCTCAGCTCGGCGAGGTATTCCTTCTCGACGCCGAAACTGGGATGGGCGAGCAGCTGGGCGAGCTGGCCGTCGTTGGTCAGCACGAGCAGCCCCTCGGTCTGGAGGTCGAGGCGCCCCACCGAGAAGACCCGGGGCTCGCCGGGGACCAGTTCGAGCACGCTCGGACGGCCTTGTGGGTCGTCAGCGGTCGTCACGACCCCGGCGGGCTTGTTGAGCAGGTAGTACACCAGCCCGGGCAGGACGCCCACAGGGGCGTCGTCGACCGCGACGAGGTCGGTCTCGACGTTCACACGCCGGCCGAGGACCGCCACCTCGCCGTTGACGGTGACACGCCCTTTTGTGATCAGCTCCTCGCAGGCCCGCCGAGAGCCGTAGCCGACACGGGCAAGCACCTTTTGCAGCCGCTCGCCTTCGGCCTCGCTCACTCGCCCGGCTCGGAGCGCAGCACGTTCTCGAGCATCTCGACCGTCGACGCGGGCGGGACGAAGGCGGCAAGCGGCGGGAGATCCTCGATCGAGTCGAGGCCCAGGCGCTCTAAGAACATCGAAGTCGTGCCGTACAAGATGGGCTGCCCAGGGCCCTCGTCACGTCCGACCGCCTGTACGTAGCCGCGGGCGACGAGCATCCGCATGACGCTCTCGACATTGACGCCGCGGATGGCCGAGACCTGCGAGCGCGAGATCGGCTGCTTGTAGGCCACCACCGCCAGCGTCTCGAGAGCCGCCGGCGACAGCTTTTGCGGGCCACCGTCCAGGACGAAACGTTCCACGTACGCCGCGTACGCCTCGCTGCTCTGGAACCGGTAGCCACCGGCAACCCTCGCCAGGGCGAAGCCACGCCCGTCTGCCTCGTAGCTCGCTGCCAGCTCAGCGCACAGCTGCTCGACGCGCTCGACGGGAAGCTCGAGCAGCTCGGCCAGGAGGCCAGGTGGTACGGGCTCGGTGGCCACCGTGAGCACGGCCTCGATGGCGGCCGCCTCGCCTCGGGCCTCAGCGGCGTTGCCGCGCCCCTCGCCGGTGCCGTCGCCGGGCAGATCGTCGGCGGGATCCTCGGGCGTCACGCCAGGGTCTTCGAAGCTCATCCGTCGTAGTCGAGATCCGCGAGCGATACCGACACCGGTTGCCGCGGGCCGGGTCTCGAGGCGAGCTGCTCCCCTTCGTCGGCCTCCGGCACCTCGGCGAGGCCGCCCGTCCAGCACACCCGCAGCTCGCCGAAGGTCGTTGCCTGCTCGAGCTCGACGAGGCCCTGCTTGTACAGCTCGAGAAGGCCGAGGAAGTGCACGACAACTTCCATACGCGTCGCGGCCGCCGCCGTCAGCTCCCGGAAGGTCGTCGGCGAGGTTGCGGGCAGGCGGGCGCACAACGCCTCCACCACCTCGGCGACGGTGACCTCGTCCACAAGGACGTGGTCGGTCTCGATATGAGGTGTCGGCCGGGGCTCGAGAGCCCGTAGAGCCGCCGCCCGGACATCCTCAGGGCTCAAGAAGGCCAGCAGATCTGGCTGGAGGCCTTCGAAACGCTCGTCGAGCCCGGCGAGGCGGGGCCAGGACTTCGAAGCGGCCAGCTCGGCGGCGGCAAGCTGGGCTCCCGCGGCAGCAAAGGTCGTGCACTCGACCAGGCGCGCTAGCAGGTAGTCGCGCTCTTCGAGCAGGGCCAGGCACTCCTCCTCGGACTCCTCGCGGCCCGGCAGCAACCTGCGGCATTTCAGCTCGACCAGCGTCGCCGCGATGACCAGGAACTCCGTGGCGACTTCCAGGTCCAGCCGCTGCATTTCGGCGACCTCGGCCAGGAAAGCATCGACGATGTCCGCCAGGACGACCTCGTAGAGGTCGACCCGCTGCTCGGCGATCAGCCTCAGCAACACGTCGAAGGGCCCCTCGAAGACGTCTGTGTGGACCTCGTATGCCACACGGGCGAGGTTACCGGCCACACACGCCGGACGGTCGGATACCCGATGACCAAGGATTTCCCGGCATTGGGACACCGCCCGATATCCTGCAGGCGATGGAACGGGTCTTCTCAGGAGTGCAGTCGTCCGGATCGCCGCATGTCGGCAACTATTTCGGCGCCTTTCGTCAGTGGGTCGCGGACCAGCAGAGCGCGGACTCGGTTTTCTGCGTCGTCGATCTGCACGCCCTCACCGTCGAGCAGGACCCCGCGCAGCTTCGCAGCCGCACGCTCGAGACGGCGGCATGGCTCTTCGCGAGCGGTCTCGACCCCGAGGTGTGCACGGTGTTCGCGCAGAGTCACGTGCCCGAGCACACCGGGTTGAGCTGGTTGCTCGAGTGCACCGCCACCGTCGGCGAGCTGCGGCGCATGACCCAGTTCAAGGAGAAGTCCAAGGGCAGCGAGTCGGTCAGCGCAGGGCTGTTCACCTACCCGGTGCTCATGGCCGCCGACATCCTCCTCTACGACACCGACAAGGTGCCCGTCGGGGACGACCAGCGCCAGCATCTCGAGCTCACCCGTGACCTCGCGGTCCGCTTCAACGGCCGTTACGGCGACACCTTCGTCGTCCCCGAGGCCGTCGTGCCGAAGGTCGCCGCCAGGGTCATGGACCTCCAGCACCCGGAACGCAAGATGTCGAAGTCCGTCACCTCGCCGCTCGGGACGATCGATCTCATCGACGAGCCGGAGACCATCCGCCAGAAGATCCGCAAGGCCGTCACCGACACCGACGGCGAGGTGCGCTACGACCCCGAGCACAAGCCCGGGTTGTCCAACCTGATAGAGCTCTTCGCGGCGGCCTCTGGCCGCTCGATCGAGGACGTGACCGCTTCTTATGACCGGTACGGGCCTTTGAAGGCCGACCTCGCCGAGACCCTCGTCGAGGTGCTCGCCCCCGTCCAGGAGCGCTACGCGAAGATCACCGCCGATCCGGAGGCCGTCCCCCGACTTCTCGAGATGGGCGCTCGGAAGGCCGGCGCCGTCGCCTCGGGGACACTGCGCCGGGCTCGCCAGGCGATCGGCCTGCTGGCGCCGTAGCGGGACTTTGCCACCGGCTCTGGTCAGCCGCGCCCCGGCCGGCCCCTTGAGCTCAGAAGACCAGGTTGATGTACCAGTTCTCGACGTGGCCGAGGAGTGACGACAGCAGGCTCTGGTCGAGGAAGACGAAGAGCAGCACCAGGACCATGAAGCCCATCCGCAGCTGGTAGTAGGTGGGCAACGCCGAGGTGGGCAGGAGCCGCTCGAGCACTGCCGAGCCGTCGAGGGGCGGGATGGGGATCAGGTTGAACACCGCCAGGAGCACGTTCACGATTCCGAAGTAGAACAGGACCTGCTCGATGAGGGCCCACTGCGAGATCGGGGCATAACAGCGGTACGCGCCGCACGGCACGATAGGCAGGGGCCAGACATGGAGCACGGCGTGCAGGACGACACCTGTGATCGTCGCGAGGATGACATTGGTGAACGGGCCGGCAAGAGACACCAGCACCGCGTCGTTGCGCGGGTGGCGGAGGCGGCTGACGTTGACCGGGACGGGCTTGGCCCAGCCGACGACGGGCGCCTTGATCAGCGCGAGGACCAGCGGCAGCAGGATCGAACCCACTGGATCGATGTGCTTGAGCGGGTTCAGGGTCAGCCGGCCCGCACGCTTGGCCGTGTCGTCGCCGAACCATAAAGCGACCACTCCGTGGCTCACCTCGTGGAGGATCACGGCGGGGAGGAAGACGAGAAAGAAGATCAGCGTCTGCTCGTCCACCACGTGGTGGCGGATCGCGAGCACGACAAGGGCGACCCCAATGGCGGCGAAGAGGATGTAGGTCGGTAGCCGCTGGTTCGACTTGAGAGAGCGCCACCACGATTCGACGGTCAACGGCGAACCGAGGCACACTCGATGCAGAGGGCGGTCGCCGGCTGGGCTTCGAGACGAGCCGGGGAGATCGGCTTGCCGCAGCGCTCGCAGATCCCGTAGGTGCCCTGATCGATCTTGTGGAGAGCTTTTTCGACCTGGCCCAGCGCCTCTTGCAGCTGGGCGGCCAGCGCCTCGGCCTCGCCACGCTCCGCGGTTACCTGGGAGGAGTCGGCGAAATTGGCGTCGTAGGTCAAGTTGCCGTCCTCGCCGAAACCGATCTCCTGCAGTTGGTGCAGGAGTGAGGCGCGCTCCTCCTCGAGGAGGGCGCGGTAGTCAACGGCAGCTGCTTCGTTCGCCATCGGCGCAACACTAGTCCCGCCACGCCCCGAGGCGGCCTACAAGTGCCGGTCAGCGCCGTGCGGTCAGCGCCCGGGGATGGGCCTGCTCGTAGACACGCCGGAGCAGCTCGGGCGAGACCCTCGTGTAGACCTGTGTCGTCGTGATGGTCGCGTGCCCGAGCAGCTCCTGCACCACCCGGATGTCCGCCCCGTGCTCGAGCAGGTGCGTGGCGCACGAGTGCCGCAGCACGTGAGGCGACACCCGGTCCTCGAGCTTGACTTTGACGGCCGCTCTCCGCACGACCTGCCACACCGCCTGGCGTGACATCCGCCTTCCCCGCGTCGAGATGAACACGGCCTCGGCGTCTGCCCGCCGTGCCCAGCGCACCGGCGCCATGACCGCCCGCCCCTCTGGGCCCAGCCAGGCCTCGAGCGCCGCAAGCGCATGCCTCCCGACAGGCACGAGGCGCTCTTTCGAACCCTTCCCGAAGGCGACGGCCAGGCCCTTTCGCATGTCGAGATCACCTAGGCGCAGGCCGGCCAGCTCCGAGATGCGCATCCCGGTCGCGTACAGGGTCTCCAGGATCGCTCGGTCGCGCAAGGCGCGCGGGTCGTTGCCGATCACGGCCGAGAGCAGGAGCTCGACCTGTTCCTCGGAGAGGGCCTTCGGGATGGCCTGAGGGATGCGCGGCGTTGAGACCCCGTCGGTCGGATCGAGGGTGGCCCCGCGCTCGTCCACGCAGAAACGGTGCAGGCCGCGGACGGCCGCGAGCGCCCGCGCCGTCGAGCTGGGGCGCCGCGATGCTCCGAGCACCGCTACATACGCCTCCACGAGACCCGTGTCGGCCTGCGACAGTGCCACGCCGTGCTCTGACAGGAACTGCTCGTAGGCGGCGAGATCGCGCCGGTAGGCGGAGATGGAGGCGGGCGCGCGCCCTCGCTCCACTGCGAGATAGGAGAGGAACTCCTCGGCGTCCCGGCTCAGCACGGCCAAGGACTGCCCCTCAGCCGAGCGGGTCGCCTGGACGGGCCGTGCTCAGCAAAGAGCGCGTCAAGAACAGGCCGGCGATCGTCTTGGCGTCGGCGATGTCACCTGTGGCGACGAGCTCGTCGACCGAAGAAAGGGCGATCCGTTCGACGACGAGATGTTCCTCCTCGACCCCGTCCGCGGCGCGCTCTCCCGCCCTCAGCTCCTCGGCCAGAAAGCAAACGGTCAGCTCGTCACAGAACCCCGGTGAGTTGTAGAAGTGGCCGAGCTCGGTGAACCGCTCCGCCTTCATGCCGACCTCCTCGTTGAGCTCGCGCGCCGCGCAGTGCTCGGGCGCTTCGCCCGCGACGTCGAGCTTGCCGGCGGGCAGCTCGAGCAGGGCCTGGTCCACCGGCCCCCGGTACTGGCGCACGAGCAGCACGTGCTCGCGGTCGCTCTCGAGCGGCACAACACACACGGCGCCAAAGGTCCGCACTATCTCACGCTCGAAGGTGAAGCCGTCCGGGCCGACGAAGGTGCCGACGACGACGTTCAGGCGCTCACCGGAGTACCTGGCCCGCTCCCCGATCTGGCGGAACGCCCCCCGGTCGTATGCCGGCGAGCCCGTCGCCACCCCGGTCGGCTCGCCCGGTGGACCTTGAGCCTCAGGTTCAGGAGGGCACATTGTCGAGGTCGTAGAGCCGCGGGGTGCGCTCGTGCGCCCGGTTGAGCGCGGCTCCGACCAGCCCGCGGAACAGCGGGTGGGGCCTGTCCGGCCGGCTCTTGAACTCCGGGTGAGCCTGGGTGGCGATCCAGAAGGGATGGCCTGGCAGCTCGATGAACTCGACGAGCCGGTCGTCAGGCGAGGTGCCCGAGCACCGCAGCCCGGCGGCGGTGAGCCGGCCGCGGTAGTTGGGGTTCACCTCGTAGCGGTGCCGGTGCCGCTCGGAGACGCTCTCGGAGCCGTAGATGGCGGCCACTTGCGAGCCCGGCTGCAACTGGGCCCAGTAGGCGCCGAGACGCATCGTGGCGCCCTTGTCCTCGACGCCTATCTGGTCGTCCATGAGGTCGATGACCGCATACGGCGTCGTGGGATCGAGCTCGCGGCTGTTGGCTCCCTCCAGGCCGGCGACGTTGCGGGCGAAGTCGACGACCATCATGTGCAGGCCGAGGCACAGGCCCAGGCACGGCACGGCGTGCTCACGCGCATAGCCGGCGGCGGCGATCTTTCCCTCGAGGCCGCGCTCGCCGAAGCCTCCTGGGATCACGATCCCGTCCAGGCTGTCGAGGCGGGTCAGGGCGAGCATGCCCGTCACCTCCTCGGCTTGGACCCAGTCGATCTCGACCTTCGCCCCGTGGTGGAACCCGGCGTGCTTGAGCGCCTCGACCACCGACAGGTAGGCGTCGGGAAGGTTCACGTACTTGCCGATGACCCCGATGCGGACGACCTCTGAGGCGGCCCGCACGCGCTCTACCAAAGCCTCCCAGCCCGTGAGGTCGATGCTGCGATCCGCATCGTCGAGGCGCAAGATCCCGCAGACGATGTCGTCGAGGCCCTCCTCATGGAGCGTGAGCGGTATCTCGTAGATGTTCTCTGCGTCGATCGCCGAGACGACCGCGTCGGTCGGCACGTCACAGAGCAGGGAGATCTTGCGCTTCAAGTTCTCCGAGATCGGCTCGTGGCTACGGCACACGATCACATCGGGTTGGATACCGCGCCCGCGCAGCTCGGTGACCGAGTGCTGCGTCGGCTTGGTCTTCTGCTCCCCTGAAGGGAGCGAATGGGGCACCAGGGTCAGGTGCAGGTAGCAGACGTTGTCGCGCCCGACGTCACGGCGGAACTGGCGGATCGCCTCGAGAAACGGCACGATCTCGATGTCACCGACCGTGCCGCCGACCTCGACGATCACGACGTCTATGTTTTCCCGCCCGAGGCGCCGGATGCGCTCTTTGATCTCGTCGGTGATGTGAGGAATGACCTGCACGGTCTTGCCGAGGTAGTCGCCGCGGCGCTCCTTGGCGATCACAGAGGAGTAGATCTGGCCTGTCGTGGCGTTCGAATCCTTGTGCAGGTACTCGTCGATGAAACGCTCGTAGTGCCCGAGGTCGAGGTCGGTCTCGCCCCCGTCTTCGGTGACGAACACCTCACCGTGCTCGAAAGGGTTCATCGTGCCCGGGTCGACGTTGATGTAAGGGTCGAGCTTGCACATCGTGACCCGGAGACCACGCGACTTGAGGAGCCGGCCGAGGGAGGAGGCAGTAAGCCCTTTGCCGAGGGAACTCATAACGCCACCCGTCACGAACACGAACTTCGTCACGCTCTCCTCCCGTCCCGGTTCACTCAAGGCTACCGGAGCCGCCAGAACCCATGTCGGACCTCGCGCCTAGCGCTAGCAGCTCTTTCGCGTGGCGGCGGGCCGCCGCGCTGTCCGGATGGCCTGAGAGCATCCTCGAGAGCTCGACGACGCGATCCTCACCTGTGACAGTGCGAGCACGGGCCACGGTGCGACCCTCCGACTCGTTCTTGGACACGAGGATCTGCTGATCCGCGAACGCGGCCACCTGGGCGAGGTGGGTCACGACGAGCACCTGGTGATCACGCCCGAGGGCGCCCAGCGCGCGACCGACGGCCAGGGCCGCCTCCCCACCCACGCCGGCGTCGACCTCGTCGAACACGAGCGTCGGCGGTGCCGCCGACAGCACCAGGCGCGTCGCCAGCATTGCCCGGGAGAGCTCCCCGCCGGAGGCGACCTTCGCGAGAGGCAGGGCCGGCTCGCCAGGGTTCGCCCCGAGAAGGAATTCCATCTCCGACCCCGCCGGGTCGTCGCCGATGCGCACCTCGAAACGGGCGCCGGCCAGGGCCAGCTCTTGCAGGTGGGCCTCGATCGCGGCGGCCAGCTTGGGGGCAGCTTCCCGGCGCTCTGCTCCGAGCCGCTCCTCGGCCTCGCGCAACAGCGCAGTCGTTGCGACCCGGCGCGCCTCGAGGACAGTGCGTGTCTCCTCGGTCGCCTCGAGCTCGGCCAGCTGCGCCCGGTTCGCCCGCTCGAACTCGAGGACGTCGGCGAGACTCGGGCCGTACTTCCGGCGCAGCTCGGAGAACAGCTGCAGGCGCCGGCGGACCGCCTCGAGCCGCTCGGGGTCCTCCTCGAGCCGCTCGTCTCGCAGTCTCAGCTCCCGGGCCACGTCCTCGACGTCGGCCTGGGCAGATCTCAGCGGCACGGCGAGCTCTGAAAGGGCGGCGTGAGCCGACAGCTGGGACACGGCGCGACCGAGCAGGTCGCCTGCCCCGAGGCCGTTCTGGGACTGGGACGCATCGGATCCCGCCAGAGCCTCTCGTGCTCCGGCTATGGCGCTGCGGAGCGTTCCGATGTGAGCGAGCACCGACTCCTCGGCGGCGAGCTGCTCGTCCTCGTCCGGAGCAGTGATCGCCGCCTTGGCGATCTCGTCGACTTGGAACCGGAGCAGGTCGACGGTGCGGGCAAGCGCCCGCGGGTCGCCGCCGAGATCGTTCAGGCGGGCGTCGATGGCGGCGAGCTCCCGTCTCGCTTGCGCCACAGGCTCGAGGTCGGCCCCGGCAAAGGCGTCGAGCGCCTCGCGTTGCGCTGCCTGACGCAGCAGGGACTGGTGCACGTGCTGGCCATGGAGGTCGACCAGCTCGTCGCCGATCTCCGACAGCAGCGACACGGCCGCCATGCGGCCGTCGACATAGGCGCGCGAGCGCCCGGTTGTCGGAAGGGCGCGCGAGAGCACGACCTCTCGTTCGCCCACGACGAAGCGCCCTTCGACCGCCGCTTCCGACGCGTCGGCGCGCACCATCGTGGCATCGGCCCGACCGCCGAGCAGCAGCTCGAGGGCTTCGACGACGAGCGTCTTGCCGGCACCGGTCTCACCGGTGAGCGCCGTCATGCCGGGACCGATCACCAGGTCGAGGTCTGCGATGACACCGAGGTCCCGCACTCGCAGCTCGACAAGCATCGGCGTGCTCAGCTATCTGTCAGACCGAAACGATGCCGCAGTGCCGAGTGGAAGTCGCGTACACCGAAGCTGATCAGGCGCGCGGGCTCAGCGGCCGGGCTGCACAGCACGCTGTCACCGAGGGCAAGCTCGATCACCCGTGCGCCGTCGATCACCGCCGCCGCGGCGCGCTCGTCGACGACGGTCAGGCGCACCTTCTCCTCCGGCTCGAGCACGAGGGACCGGTCGAAGAGCATGTGGGGCGACACGGGAGTCAGCACCATGGCCTGCAGCTTCGGGGAGACGACCGGACCCCGTGCAGACAGGTTGTGGGCGGTGGAACCGGTGGGCGTGGAGACGAGGATCCCGTCGGCGATGTAGGTGAGAAACGGGCGCCCGGCGATCTCGACCGCCACGTGGATAGTGTGCCCGTGCCCTGCCCTCTCGACACTGACGTCGTTGAGCGCCGTGAACCGCCCCGGTGCGCTGCCCGCGACCTCCACGTCGAGGCCCATGCGCTCCTCGACGAGATAGTCGCCCACCAGCATCCTCTCAAAGGAGCGCTCGATCCCGGCCGGCTCGACAGCGGTCAGGTACCCCATTCGCCCCAGGTTCACTCCTAGCACCGGTACCCGCTTCGCCAGAACGAGCTCTACGGTGCGCAGCATCGTCCCGTCACCGCCCAGGCTGATGGCGAACTCCAGGTCTTCGCTGCCTGTGAACGACACCCCCGCCTCGGCCCGGCGGACCTCGATCACCACGCGGCCCTGGCGCTCCCACCACTGTCTGGTGGTGCTTGCCAGCTGCCAAGCAGCCGGTCGCTCGGGATGGACCACGAGAAGGATGGACGCCATAGCGCCATCCTTGCGGTCCCCGTCCTCAAACGCCACCCGCAACGGTGGCGTCACCGCCTCAAGTCGTGGTCGCCTAGGACCTTTTTTCCGCCGCAGCCTTCTTCGGAGCGGCCTTCCTCGTCGCGGCCTTCTTCGTCGCGGCGGGGGCTTTCTTCGGAGTGGCCCTCTTCGTAGCGGCGCGGGCCTTCTCAGCGGGGGCCTTGGTGGCGGGGGCCTTGGTGGCGGGGGCCTTGGTGGCGGCGTCCGCCTTCTTCGCCGCGGCTGACTTCGTCGCAGCCGCCTTCTTGTCCGAAGCCGTCTTCTTCGCCGCGCCTGCCTTCTTCGAGGCAGGCCGGTGCGTTGCCACCTTCGTGCTGGCCCTCATCGTGCGGCTGGCCGCGTCCACCACAGGAGCCGCAGCCTTGGTCGTGCGCTCGACGAATTGCTGGACGACCTTGATCACATCCTGGTTCGTCGCCAGGTTGAACTGCTTGATCTGGTGGCGAAGCTCGCTCCTCACCAATTCCGCAAGCTGCTCGGCCGTCCGGCGCCCGCGCTCGACGACCTCCTGCGCCCAGTCCTCTGCGTGCTCGCGCCCGGCCTCCTTGTCCCTGGTGAGATCCTGCGCGACCGCCTCGAGGCATCTGCGGCTCGCCTCGGTGAACTCCTTACCGGCTTCCACATATCTATTAAGGGGTTTCTTGGCCATGACGTCAATTATACCGCTATGCTTGCAATAGCAAGCAGTCAACGGGCCGGGCCGCCGAGCGTGCTTGCTTCAGCTAGCACCGACTCGACGCCCTTAGACCCTGCGCGGATAGGCGCTCTCAGAAGCTCCAGCGGTCGCGCCAATCGATGAGCTTCGCGGTCAGTAGGAGGGCGACCGCGAGGGCAATCTGAGCGAGGCGCTGGACGAGACATCGGTCGGTGTTCCGTCGGAGCTGGCCGAAGTTCGAGAACCAAGAGTTGGTCCGCTCGACCGGCCAGCGAAGCCCGAGCGGGAGCGGCTTCTTGTCCAGCTTCTTCTTGCCACGTGGCCTTGTCTTCGCGCAGACGAGGTCTGCGATGCCAGCCTCGGCGACCGCGCGTCGCACAACGGAGTTGTCGTAACCGCGGTCGAGGTGCAGCGTTTCGATGTCATCGACAAGTCCACGCGTTTGCACTGCCTTGAGGGTGGCCGGTAACAGCACGCAGTCGTTGCGGTTGGCGCCGTCGGTCACCCAGGCAATCGGGATACCGTTCTTCTCGGTTGCGATCGACCACTTCCAGCCGAGTTTCCCCCTGTCTACTGGGCTCTTTCCGGTTCCCTCGCCACCACAAGGCGCCTTGTGAAGCGAGCCGTCGATCGACACCTCGGTGAGGTCGAGGCCGATGACGCGGTCGTAGGCAGCCAGAGCCTCGGCGGCGATCTTGTCGAACACCTCGGCACGGATCCATTCGTCTCGCCGCGCCCGAAGCGTCGTGTCGGAGACCTTTCCTTCGACGAGCCGCTCCACGTCCACCCACGAGCACCCGGTCACGAGGCGGATAAGCATCGCCCAAAAGCAGATCTTGTCGGAGATCCGCCGGCGATGACAGCCGAGCGGATGATCATCGGCGCGCTCGGGAAGGAGCGGCTCGACCGCCGACCAGACAGCATCGAACACTTCTAAGTCCAGCGCGCGCATTATGTGGGGGACCTCCACTTGGTCGTCGGGTTGGGTAACACCCGACATCCCAGTCGGGCCGCCACGACGACCGGTGGATGGTCTCTACCTGCGCCTATCCGCGCGACCTCTTAGCCGAGCTCCGCGCGGACCAGTGCAGCAAGGTCCGTCGCCTCGATATCGGGCTCCGGGTCCAACGGCCTATGGCCGGGAGGGGTCACACCCGTGAGCACGAGCCCGAAACGGGCCTCCAGCCTGCGCGCGAGCAGGCCATCGGTCGACGGACGGTCGCCAACGACCATCTCGACCTCGCCGATCCGCTCGCGCACGAGGCCCACCGTCGGTGGGTACGGCTTCCCCGCGATCGTCGGCTCGCACTGGCCGGCCCTGGCAACGGCCGCAAGCAGTGCTCCCGCACCGGGAAGCACGCCCTTTGCCGTTGGGAAGGTCGCATCCTCGTTCGTGCCGATGAGCCTCGCCCCCGTATGAAGCGCCGTGGCCGCGACGGCGAGCGACGCGTAGTCGAACGACGGGTACATGCCGACCACGACGGCGTCCACGCGACCGATCTCGGCGTCAGTGGGGCTGACAGTGATCACGCCGCGTGCGGTCAGTTCCTCGATGACTCCCGGGCCGCCGAGCACAAGGGCCCGCTCCCCCGCCTCGAGCAGGAGCGCCGCGGCCATCGCCGAGCTCAGCAGGTCAGTCGCTACCGGCGCCATCCCCATGCGTTCGAGCTTCGCGAGATGATCGGAACGTCTCGGGTACGAGTTGTTCGTCAGCAGGACCACCCGGGTGCCCGAGGCACGCAAGCGCTTCACAGCCTCGGGCGCGCCCGGGATCGCCTCTTCGGCGAGCCAGATGACGCCGTCGCAATCGAGCAGCCAGGTCACGCCCGAGATCCTCGCAGAAGCGGCCACGCCCCGTGTGCTACGCAAGGGCGATGGCTCGCCTGGACCCGTTTCCTGCAATCCGTTACGACCCGGCGCGCGTGGACGCCGACGACGTCGTGGCGCCGCCCTATGACGTGGTCGGCCCGGCGGAGCGCGCCCGGCTCGCCGCGAGGAGCCCCTACAGCGCCGTCCATGTAGACCTCCCCCTCCCCGACCGCTCCAGCGGCCTCGACCAGTACGAGAACGCTGCCAGGACCTTCCACGGCTGGCTCGACAGCGGCGTGGTGCGCCGTGACCTGCTCCCGGCCTTTTACGTCTACCGCATGACCTTTCACGACGATCACGGCCGGCGACGTGTGATGACCGGCCTGCTCGGCGCGCTCGGCCTCGACGTCGAAGGCAGCGGGGAGGTGCTGCCCCACGAGCAGACGATGCCGAAGGATCGCGTCGACCGGCTCTCGCTCTTGCGCAGCACGCGGACGAACACCTCGCCCATCTGGGGGCTTTCGCTCGCGAAGGGCCTCGCATCGGCCTGTCGGGAGGCCCTGTCGCAAGCCGGGGAGCCGAGCTGGCGCGCCGTTGACGACGCCAGCGTCGTCCACGAGCTGTGGCCGACCACCGACCAGCGCCGGTTGGCAGAGATCACCGAGCTGTGCGCAGGCGCCAAGGTGATCATCGCCGACGGGCACCACCGTTACGAGACAGCTCGCATCTATGCGAGGGAATGTCGCGCAAGAAACGGTGACAGGCCCGGTAGTCACGACTTCACGCTCGCTTTCGTCGTCGAGCTCTCCGAAGATGAGCTCTCGATCCGGGCGGTGCACCGCCTCGAGAAGGGTGTCCCGCCGGAACGTCTCTACGAGCTGATCGCTTCCTGGTACCGCATCGAACCCGCGCCAGAAGACCTCATCGCCCTACCGGCCACCTCCGCCCCAGGCGTCATAGGCCTTTTCACGCGCGACGGGTACAAGCTTCTCTACCCGCTCCCGGCGCTCGAGGAGGCGACCGAGGACGATCTCGATTCCAGCAGGCTCTCGGTCGTGCTGGACAAGCTTCCCGAGCACGAGCTCACCTACGAGACGGGATGGTACGAGGCGGCAGCCGCGGTTCGCGAAGGCGGGGCAGACGCTGCGTTCCTGCTCAGGCCGGTCCCCGTCGCCAAGATCGAGGCCGTGGCGGACGGCGGGCGCCTCATGCCCCCAAAGAGCACGTACTTTCAGCCCAAACCACGTACGGGTATGGCCTTCCGCTCGCTCGACTGAGCGAGGGGCGCCTCAATCGTAGCTCCAAGTGGCGCCCGAGCGCAGCAGCGACGAGAGGTCGCCGGGGCCTTCCCGCTCGCTCGCCTCGAGCAGCTGCCGGTCGACCAGGCTGCCGTAGTCGGGGCGATCGACCGCCCGGAAGACACCGATCGGGGTCGGCTCGTGCGGACCACTGGCAAGACGCGACAACGCGAAGGCAAGGCTGGGATTGGCTGCCTTCTCGTCGTGGACCACCAGGGCCTCCTCCCCCACATCTTCGACCTCGACGACGCGCAGGCGACCCTCTCCGTCGAAAGCAACGCCGTGCTCGCCGTTGGCCCCGAAACGGATCGGCTGCCCGTGCTCGAGCGGGATGAGCATGTCGGCCCTGTGCTCCTTCCCGTTGATCGCCTCGAACGCGCCGTCGTTAAAGACGTTGCAGTTCTGGTAGACCTCGACGAAGGAAGCTCCCCGATGGTCGTGCGCCCGGCGGAACGTCTCGATCATGTGCTTGCGATCGAGATCGTGGGTTCGCGCGACGAAGGTAGCCTCGGCACCGAGGGCGAGGCTCACCGGGTTGAAGGGCGTGTCCAGGGAGCCGAATGGGGTCGACTTGGTGATCTTGCCCACCTCGGAGGTCGGCGAGTACTGACCCTTTGTCAAGCCGTAGATCTGGTTGTTGAACATCAGGATCGTCAGCTTCACGTTGCGCCGGAGGGCATGCACGAGGTGATTGCCGCCGATCGAAAGCGAATCGCCGTCCCCGGTCACCACCCAGACGTCGAGGTCCGGCCGTGTGACGGCAAGGCCGGTGGCAATCGCGGGGGCGCGGCCGTGGATCGAGTGCATGCCGTATGTGTTCATGTAGTAGGGAAAGCGGGCCGCGCAGCCGATCCCGGAGATGAACACCGTGTTCTCGCGCCGCACACCGAGCTCGGGTAGCAGCAGCTGCACCGCCGACAAGATTGAGTAGTCACCGCAGCCCGGGCACCAGCGGACTTCCTGGTCGCTCGCCCAGTCCTTCCGGGTCGTCAAGGGAACGGCGACGTCGGTCATAGCTCGGCCTCCTTGCTGTTCTGAGCCGAGGCGACTACCCCGGTGGCAGTGGTCCCGTTGGCTCCGACAGCGACCCCGCTGCCGGCGGCTGGCTCCCGCGAGTCCGGCTCGAGGCGCTCGATCTCCCGCAAGATGGCTTCCTCGATCTCGCCCACCCGGAATGGGGTCCCCTGCACTTTCGACAGCAACTTTGCGTCCACGAGGAAGTCCGCGCGCACCAGGCGCGTCAGGTGACCGAGATTGTTCTCCGGCACGAGCACCACGTCATAGGAACGCAGAACCTCGCCAAGATTGGGTGGGAACGGGTTCAGGTGCACGAGGTGAAGCTGTGCGACCGGCTTTCCGGCCCTGCGCACCCGCTTCACGCCGGCGGTGATCGCCGCGAAGGTCGAACCCCAACCCAGCATCAGAACCTTCGCGTCGCCGGTCGGGTCGTCTGCCTCCGCAGCCGGGAGCTCCCTCGCGATGCCGGCGACCTTGGCCGCCCGGGCGTGGACCATCGTCTCGTGGTTCGCGGACTCGTAGGCGACCGTCCCGACGCCGTCCTGCTTCTCGAGACCTCCGATGCGGTGCTCGAGGCCCGGCGTGCCCGGGACGGCCCACGGGCGGGCGAGGGTCTCGGGATCGCGGACATAAGGCCAGAATGTCGGCTCACCATCGGTGCCGGTCGCGTTCGGCTCGGTCGCGAACTTGACGGAGATGTCCGGCAGGGAGTCGACGTCGGGGAGCAACCAGGGCTCGGAGCCATTCGCCAGGTAGCCGTCCGAGAGCAGGTACACCGGTGTCCGGTAGCGAAGGGCGATGCGAGCCGCCTCGATTGCCGCCTCGAAGCAGTGCGACGGCGTCTTCGCGGCCACGATGGGCACCGGAGCCTCGCCGTGGCGACCGAACATGGCATGGAGAAGGTCCGACTGCTCGGTCTTGGTGGGTAGCCCTGTCGAGGGGCCGCCCCGCTGGATGTCGACGATGAGCAACGGAAGCTCCAGGCTGACGGCGAGCCCGACGGTCTCCGCCTTCAAGTCGAGGCCGGGCCCGCTGGTGGTCGTCACGCCGAGGGCGCCGCCGAAGGCCGCCCCGAGCGCCGCCCCGATGCCGGCGATCTCGTCTTCGGCCTGAAGGGTCCGCACGCCGAAGTTCTTGTTCTTGGAAAGCTCGTGCAATATGTCCGATGCCGGCGTGATCGGGTAGGAGCCGAGGAACAGGGGCAGCTTGGCCAGGTGGGCGGCAGCAAGGAGCCCCCAGGCGAGTGCCACGTTGCCCGTGACGTTCGTGTAGGTGCCCGGATAGTGCTCCGCGGGAGCTATCTCATAGGAGGACTCGAAGATCTCCGCCGTCTCGCCGAAGTTGTAGCCCGCCCGGAACGCCAGCGTGTTCGCCTCGACGACGATCGGCACCCGGCCGTAACGGCGGGCGATCCAGCGTTCGGTCTCGAGGATCGGCCGGTGGTAGAGCCACGAGAGGAGCCCGAGGGCGAAGAAGTTCTTGCTGCGCTCCGCATCGCGGGGCTTGGCCCCAGTCGGCTTGCAGGCCTCGATCGTGAGCGAGGTCATAGGTATCTCATAGACGCGAAAGGCCGACAAGCTGCCGTCCTCCAGTGGGTTGGAGGCGTAACCGGCCTTGGCCAGGTCCCGCTCGTCGAAGGCATCAGAGTTGATCACGAGCGTGCCACCGGTCGGCAGGTCGTTCACATTCGCCTTCAGAGCGGCGGGGTTCATCGCCACGAGCACGTTCGGCGCATCGCCGGGAGTGAGGATCTCGTGGTCGGAGATGTGGATCTGGAAAGCGGACACGCCCGCCAGGGTGCCCGCCGGCGCCCGGATCTCGGCCGGGTAGTTCGGGAACGTCGACAGGTCGTTGCCGATCAGGGCGCTCTCGTCGGTGAACCGGTCCCCGGCGATCTGCATGCCATCGCCGGAGTCGCCGGCGAAACGTATCACTACCTGGTCGATCGTCTCGACCTTGCCCGGCTCGCTCCCGGTCTTGGACTTTGTCGTCACGGCTCCTCCACTCGGCTCGCCGGCCTGCACGCCGCCACTGCCGCGATCACCTTCTCACCCGCTTGCCCGTGGTTGTCGGCATTCTACCGATGAGACCTTTGCACAACGGCGATGTGCGAGGCAGTCGGGCCGCGATCGTGCCGAGAGCGGCGGTCCGCCCGGCGGCTTACGGCCCGTGACAGGCCCAGGCAGCGGTACGCCCGGATTTACGGGCGGGCGACCGCCGGAGATGAGGGCGGGCGCCCGCCCGAGCTAGCTCAGCTGACCGGCTAAGCGACGGTGACCGAGTCGTCTAGGTAGACGTCCTGGACGGCCTTGATGATGCTCACTCCCTCGCTGAGCGGGCGCTGGAAGGCCTTACGTCCCAGGATCAGACCCATGCCACCGGCGCGCTTGTTGACGACGGCGGTACGCACTGCCTGCGCCAAGTCGCCGGCGCCAGTCGACTCGCCGCCAGAGTTGATGAGGCCGATACGCCCCGAGTAACAGTTCACGACCTGCCAGCGCGTGCGATCGACCGGGTGGTCGGTCGTCAGCTGGTCGTAGACGAGCGGATCGGTGCGACCGAATTTCAAAGCCGTATAACCGCCGTTGTTCTCCGGCTGCTTCTGCTTGATGATGTCGGCTTCGATCGTGACTCCGAGGTGGTTCGCCTGCCCGGTGAGATCGGCCGCCAGGGAATAGTCGGCCTCCGGGGTCTTGAAAGCGGGGTTGCGCAGGTAGCACCACAGGATCGTGACCAGGCCGAGGCGGTGCGCCTCTGCGAACAGGGCGCTCACCTCGCGCAGCTGGCGGCTGGACTCCTCCGAGCCGAAGTAGATCGTCGCCCCTACACCGATCGCGCCGAGGTCGAATGCTTGCTGGACCGACGCGAACGGCACCTGGTCGCCGCGGTTGGGATAGGTCAGAAGCTCGCTGTGATTCAGCTTGACAATGAGCGGGATCCTGTGCGCGTACCGGCGGGCGACTATCCCGAGCACACCGAGCGTCGAGACAAAGGCGCTGCATTCCGCAGCGAGCGCCAGCTCAGCAAGGTTCATTGGATCGAAGTACGCCGGGTTCTTCGAGAAGCTCGCCGCCGCCGAATGTTCGATCCCCTGGTCGACGGGCAGGATCGAGAGGTAGCCGGTGCCGCCGAGGCGGCCGTGGTCGAAGATCTGCTGCAGGTTGCGCAGGACGGCCACCGGCCGGTCACTTTGCACCAGGACTCGGTCGATGAAGTCGGGTCCCGGCAAAGAGAGGTGCTCTCGCTCGATCGTCTTGCACTCGTGGCCGAGCAGGAAGTCAGCCTCGTCCCCGAGCACCTCGCGGATGTTGATCCCCACGATGTATCTCCTTCTGGTCGACACGTTCGGCCGAACCGCTTTGCCGGAACGGCCGGTTCGAAGACGGACACTCCACCGCATGGAACACGTGGAGGTTCGTGCGCCCCTAATGGGCTCTCCTGGCTTGATCCTATTGCCTGGCGTCGCCGGTCGACAAACCTCCCAGACGGGGCCCGATCAGGCGCCCCCGGACCGTCGGCGCCAGGCGCGCCCCGGACCGTGAATCGTGCCCGGCGACGCGGCCACCATCAGGCGCCCCCGGACCACCAGATCGTGCAGAGGTCGAGACGCGATGACCGGAGCTCCCCGAGATGGTCATGCTCGGCGCCTTGCTCGCGCAGAGCCGAGGCCACCTCGTCGGCACGACCAGGGTCCAGGCACAGACGGCGCCTCGTCACCTCGACCAGGTCCTCGAAGCTCTCGTGCTCGCGTTCTGCCGCAGGCGACCAGACCTCGAAGGAGGGCTCCAGCCCGAGCGCCTCGAGCAACGCCAGCATGTCGCCTGCGGTCGGAACGTTCGGCCGGACAATGCCGTGGAAGCGTTCCCAGAGCGGATTGAGCATGGTGAGCGGATGGCGAGCCGTGATCTCGACGATCACGAGCCGGCGCGCATGGGCGGTGAGCTCGGCGAGGAACGGCCCGATGTCGGGGACGTTGTAAAGGACGTGATGGCACGTCACGAGGTCCGCGGCGTCGACCTCGCCGGCGACGTCCGGCCAGCGGCCGTAGATCTGCCGGACGTCGGCGCCGAGGCGACGGGCCGAGGCGGCGAGAACGCTCAGCAGGTCCGCGTCGCTGTCGACAACGGTGATCTCGGTCGCCCGGGGCACGAGCGGGAGGCACGCTGCCCCAGCGCCTGTGCCGACGTCGAGAACCGACCCGGGCGTGGCGAGCGCCTCCCGGGCCCGCTCGAAAGAAGGGCCGGAAGGTGCCTCGAGCCGGAGCTCGGCCCGGCGAGCAAAGAGCTGGCGGGGTAGCACCCAGGGTGACTCGGGGGTGGCAGCGAGGATCTCGTCTGGGATCGCCCACGACTCCAGATCGCGTCGCCAGCGCTCCATCAGCTCGGCGGCGGTGCTCACCTCCGGCGCTTGCGGGTCGCCGGCGGGTTCGGCACTTGCCGGTTGCCGGGAGCCTCGGCGGCGGTGCTCACCTCCGGCGCTTCAGACGTTGAAGCGGATCTCGAGCACGTCCCCGTCCTGTACGGCGTAGTCCTTGCCCTCGAGGCGCACCTTGCCCTTCGTGCGGGCGGCGGCGAGTGAGCCGAACTCGAGCAGCTCGTCCCAGCGGATCACGTCGGCTTTGATGAAACCACGCTGGAGGTCGGAGTGGATGACCCCGGCACATTCGGGGGCTTTCGCACCTTTGTGGAATATCCACGCCCGCGACTCGTCCTCCCCGGTGGTGAGAAAAACCCACTTTCCGAGAATGTCGAAGGCGGCCTGGGCGACGCGGACCACAGCGCCCCGACCGAGGCCGAGACCTTCGAGGAGCTCAGCCCGCTCCATTGCATCGAGCCTCGCCGCCTCGGCCTCCAGCTGGACGGAGACGGCCAGCACGTCCACTGCAACGCCGAGCTCCTTCTGCACCGACGACACGAGCCCGTCAGAGTCGGCCAGCTCATCCTCGCCGACGTTGATGACCGCCATCGTCGGCTTGTCCGTCAGGAGGAAGAACGGCTTGAGTGCCTCGCGCTCATCTGCGTGCAGAGCCGATCGGTACAAAGGCGTGCCCTGCTCGAGCACCTTCAAGGCTGCCGGGGCCGCTTTGAGACCGGCAGCGATTGCTGGGTCGATCGGGGCGACACGGCTCCGTTTTTTGGTCAGCTGCTGTTCGAGCGTCGCTACATCGGACAGGGCGAGCTCGAGCTCGAGGACCGAGAGCGCTGCCTCTGGGTCTGTGTCGCCAGGCACGTTGTCGTCCTCGAAGCTGCGCAGCACCAGGCAAATGGCGTCAACCTCGCGCACGCCGGCCAGGAAACGGCCCCCGAGCGCATCGCCCTTTTCGGCACCTTTGCCGATCGCGGCAATGTCGACGACCTCGAAGCCGGCATAGACGATCTTGCGGCTATGGCTCATGTTCGCGAGCGAATCGACCCGTGGGTCGGGAACGTGCGCCACCCCTACCTCGGTCTCGATCGTCGAAAAGGGGTGAGGCGCGACGATGGCGTTGCCGCTTGTGAGCGCATTGAAGAGTGCCGACTTGCCCGAGTTCGGCAAGCCGACGAGGCCGACACGGTCCACGGCAATGACGGTACTGCCTCGGCGCGCCGTCCCGACGGCTGCCGACCCCGGACAGGCGGCCGCGGCGCGCCTTTGCGGCCGCTCCGGTCGGACATCGGCGCGTCGCGCCAAACTCCGGTTCGACCCGGGGTCGGGCGGTGTCAGCAACAACGGGCGGTGTCAGTAGCAAGGTGCCCTTGTCAGCGACCCGCACAACGCAAGGCGCCTGGTCAGCCGGGCAACTTCAACGCAACGCGGCCAGGCGGTCCTCCACATCGAAGAGGTCCGGAGAGAAGGACGCGACACGTTCGAACAGCTCCCGTGCCCGTGGGAGGTCGCCAGCCCTCTCGTACAGGTCGCCGAGGGCGTACCACTGGCGGAGATGGCAGGTGTCAGGGTGGCGGAGGGACTTCCCGCCTGGTCCTAAGAGCGCGATCGCTCCCTCGAGGTCGCCGCGGTCGGCCAGCATGCCGGCCACCACGAGTCGGCCCTCGACGAGCACCTCCCGGTCCACGCCTGCATGGCGCAACTCGTCCCAGGCGGCGAGCACGGCTTTGTCGTGGCCGAGAGCCCGCTCGCAGTCGGCGATCACCGGGAGCTGGTCGAAGGACCCGGTGAGATCGTGGAACACCCGCAGCTCGCGGGCGGCCTCGCGCCAGCGGCCCAGCCGGTAGAGCGTGAGACCGTACAGCTCCCGAACAGCGCCCACCTCCGGCGCCAGCCGGACGAGCACGCGCAGCTCCGTCAGCGCCTCGCGGTAGCGATCGCGCTCGTAAGCCCTGGTAGCGATCCCTAGACGTCTCTCGATCCCCGTCGAGCGGACAGAACCGAGGGCCTTGCGAAGCTCGTCACGAACCTCTGGCGGCAACTCGTTGTCCTCGGCCTTCTTCCGGGCCCGCCGGTCACGCTCCGACTCGCGGGGCCACGCAGTTGCCGAGCTGTGGCGAGACTGCTGATCCGGCGGTACTGCCTGCTCGGTGCGGATGGCCGGGATCGCACTGCGGGCGCGACGTTGTCCCGGGACACCGCGCGCATTGGCCACAGGAGAGACGTTACCGCCAAGGTGCCCGCGAGCGCGACAACGCCCACCTGCAATCACAGGTGGGCGTGTCTGAGATGAATTCCGGCGACGACCTACTCTCCCAGGGAGTCTCCCCCCAAGTACCATCGGCGCTGGCAGGCTTAACTTCCGTGTTCGGGATGGGAACGGGTGTGACCCTGCCGCTATGGTCACCGGAAACCTTTCGCTCGAGCGGGAGTCTTTGCATACACCGGCTATTGCCGGCTCTCCCGCTTGAGGGTGTTGTTGTCAACTACCCCTCGAGCCTTCCATAGCGAGCACGAGCCCCAAGCCCTCGGCCGATTAGTACCGGTCGGCTGAACACATTACTGTGCGTACACCTCCGGCCTATCAACGTGGTGGTCTGACCACGGGCCTTACCAGGTTATCCTGTGGGAAATCTCATCTCGAAACGAGCTTCGCGCTTAGATGCTTTCAGCGCTTATCCCTTCCGCAGGTCGCAAACCAGCCGTGCCCTTGGCAGGACAACTGGCACACGAGAGCTGCGTCCGTCCCGGTCCTCTCGTACTAGGGACAGCCTTCCTCAGATTTCCTACGGCTGCACCGGATAGGGACCGAACTGTCTCACGCATGTTCTCCCGTATTACTACGGGCATAGACTATACCTTCACCCTATTTCTAGGGGCCGGCGTTTCATGGCGTCCTTGTTTGGAGATGATTCTCTTTGTTGCGACGCCATCCCCTCGCTGTGGCAAGCGAGGAAGTCGTTACAGGGGCACAACACGCCCGTGCTACGCAGATGTCGCTCAACATCTACGGCGGAGATCCGCTTCATTTTCGAATAGTTTAGGGTGCAAAAACGTCGATTTCCCGTGCAAGTTGCACGCGTCCAACGCTCTCATTGTGTTGGCCTTCCCTCGGTATTGCCCTGAAGTTACAGTTCGGTAGTAACAATTCAGGGTTTCACCGATATGAGCCGATGAGCACCCAGGAATTACTTCCTAGGGACGCAGTGTTTTCTACGTTCTAAACCCAGCTCGCGTACCGCTTTAATGGGCGAACAGCCCAACCCTTGGGACCGGCTTCAGCCCCAGGATGCGACGAGCCGACATCGAGGTGCCAAACCTTCCCGTCGATATGGACT
>Ga0187848_10000243_pt1 | contig 50613 bp, 59 predicted proteins | sample June2016WEW_4_40_FD_132424 | JGI IMG/M metagenome (GOLD analysis project Ga0187848, IMG submission 132424) | Peatland microbial communities from SPRUCE experiment site at the Marcell Experimental Forest, Minnesota, USA - June2016WEW_4_40 | ecosystem: Environmental > Terrestrial > Soil >... | reverse complement strand
TTTACGAAACCTTCTTCATGTCGCTGCAGAGCTTTGTAATAGGATTTTCTTTTCTTGTATTCTATTATGAGCATGGGGTAACCGTTTTTCCATAAGATGTAATTCATTAAGAGTCTTCCAATTCTGCCGTTTCCGTCGCCGAAAGGATGAATTTTCTCAAACATGTAGTGAGCTCTAGCCGCAAGCTCGACGGAATTAAGGTTTGATTTGTTTATGAATGTAATAAGTTGTTTCATTAGGTTTTCTACGTTCTGCCAATCTGGCGCTAAGTAAGGCCCAACTCTAACAAGATAACTTCTAAATCTTCCCGCGATGTCAGGTTCTGTTTCTCTGAAAATGCTTTCATGCCATTTCAACAGAAGTTCATTTGACATATTTTCTTCAGTTCTTAACATTTGTAGGAATGCTACTGCGTGCGATTCCGTTTCGCGAATGTCTTTAATTGGCTTGTTAGGAGCAATTTTATCTTCTAGTATTAACCTCGCTTCCTCAAGCGTTATAGTGGATCCTTCAATGGCGTTGGTGTTATAGGTGAAGGCTATGGCTACTTCCTGCAGGTCTTTTTCTTTGGCTGACTGGGGAACTTTTTTCCATTCTTTCTGAAAATCGTTTCTTATCTTTTCTAGTTTTTCGACCAAGACCTTATGGGATTCATGCATGAGTTTGTTTTTTATTTCTTCAATGTTGGCGGGGATTTTTTTTCCAAGATAGAGTTCTTTTGTAACGACTTTTCCGTCTTTTCTGAAGGAATGCTGCAGATAGAAATACTCTGTTTTACCTTTTCTTCTTTTGATCGTTCGCACAAGAGTTTTTACCATTACAAACTATATAAATATTTCAGATTGGCTCAATATTGTAATGGTAAACTTTTAGTCTGTCCTGATAGACGAGCGCAGCACAAACTCATCAAGCAACTTCTTGTATTCCATTTTCGTCGCACATGTAAGGATAAACGTCGAGGCGCCAAGGACGCATTAGAAATCTACGAGCGAAACCGCGTGTTCGTTGAGGAAAAAGACGGCGCTGGTCGACAAAGACGATTTAGTTGACGCCTTCCGCGAGGGCAGTCTCCGATGGCTTTCCCAATACTTCTTGAAGTCATTCAGGTGTTCTCGATTTTCGAGATGACTATTTAATTATCTAATTTGCCTATCTTAGATTTGCTGTCCAATCATATCTTGAACAAGCCTTTTCCCAACTTTCCGTTATGGTACACCGCTCGATTGTTTAATTTCTCTATTGATTGTTATTTTGCCAATGCGTATGATTGCTTTAACAATTCCACAGTATAAGCCAATTTGCTCTTCCTGCGTAATCTTAATTTCTTTTTCTTCTCCATTTCCATCGTTGAAATACCACTTGTAGGTTTTTTCTGTAATCCACTTTTGAGGATCAATAAGTGTTCTGGGATTTGCTCTTAATCTGATGGTTATTCCATCTTTGCGAAGCATTAGCACTGCAAACCTGTTTCTTAAACCAATCTGTCCCCTGCATAATTGAAAGTCATCTCCACTTAGTTCAGTGGTTAAATCGGAAAACGCATTTGTTATAGAAAGCATCAAGTATTTTACCAAAAGCTTAACCTGGTCATTGTTATCTTCCAACTTCTTTTCCCAACTCACGGGTAATTTCAAAGGTTCACTATTATCTTTCTGCTTAACAGAATTCTGAGCAACTAAAACTGTTTCAGATGTTTTTATTGGAGTGTTCTGTTTCGTTTCTTGCAAAAACCTTTGCAGGTCGGCCTCCGTATTGTAGAGTTCTTTTACGGCATCCATTTTACGTTTCATGATAGCCCATTTGGTCACACCAATCGTTTTGATGACTTCCTCGTTTCTTATTGGGGTACCGTACAGCAACCCGTCATAGGTGAACCTGAAGGCTTGGCAATCCAGTAGATATCTTTCGGAACATTCTTTCCAGCGAACTTTACCTCCATCCTTATTTTGCTCGAGAATGTAACCTAAGAAGCCCTCTTCTTCGTTGCGTAATCTTCGTCAGTCACAACGAAAACAATTTCAGAAACAGTACCACCCTGCACGTTTTCCCAAGTGACGTTGAAGACGCCGAGTTCCCGAACCAACTCTATCGTCCCTTTTGTTGCATTCATCTACCAAACGCCAGCCTTTTCCACATAATCGATTTTCCGTTGCATCTTACCCATGTTTGGTCGCTATAAACGTTACGGTAAACAAAAATACGAGTTAAAAATCAATGTTTGCTGTTTCGGGTTCTGGTAACTTAGCGTCATACGGTTTTTTCTGTTAACTGCCGTCTGATAACTTGTTTGGTTTGGGGTTCATGTGAAAAATCGGTTGATAACTTACTGCGAGCATAGGATTTATCTGACTTTATATAAGAACAATCGGAAAGTAACATAGTGATGAATGCGGATGCGAACCGAAAGTAACAGGCACTTCCTTAAGGTTCGCAACCGTGTTCATACCTATTCATGTAGATGGCAACTCTCATGCCAATGTAAGCCGACAACCCAGACAAGATAGAACCCAAAGAAAATGCAAAGGCTACAGAGTAGCCAAGAACAAAATCTAAAGCGGCAGTAATACCGGTGACAAAGAGACCGGCCACTAAAAACTGACGAACAAGATAAGCATGGGCACCTGTTTTTATTGCATCGGAGATTTCAATCATCTTTGCCGTTCCCTCCTTCTTTCGCAGCAAATCACGTGTCAGGTGTATGGCAAAAGCTATTGCAAGAAGCCCCACGAGAGGCGCGAACACCAGATAAAGGTTCATATTGACTTCTCCGTTAAGGTAAAACTTCTGGCGATAACTTGATTATGCTGCTTTTGAACAACTTGGTGAAGCAAGATCATAAATCTGTTCAAATGGTTGTATAACGGTTTTGAATAAAGACTTTTCTGGAATACAGGAGTTGAGTTCAACAAATGGCAGAGACTACCTCGCCCGGGTCACCTTAGAAAGAAAAAATGGAAGGTTTACGAGTGACATCTCCACTTTGGTGAGGGTTCAAATACGCTCTTACTCTGTTAGGGTTCAAATAACATCGGACCCGCTATTTGATTCACTTAATGTATCGAACGAATCGTGCTGCGTGCTAAAGCTCACTAATCGTTAAGTATTCTGGTGGCGTCTCCATTTGTCTTGAGTTCTAACCCTGCATCGGCGCTACAACATCGTTTTGGATAGTCCCTATACATCTGCATTTTTCATTTCCTTAAGAATCTGAGCGCGCAATAAGGATCCCAGTCCAAGACAATTTTATGAAAATCGCTTTCAGTCTGAACCAACTCTTGATTTTCAAATGTCCCCAAATGCTCTTTCCTTCGATAGTTCTCGGTAAATTCTTTAGTGCATTCGGAAACTTCAGTTTCTAAGAGAGTCATAGCCTGTCCTCCGACAAAAAAACGAAAAAAGAAGACGCGTTTTTGATTACTTGAATCTGCAAGTAACACATATTAGGTTGTTCTATAAAATTACTAGTTAGTCACAAAAGTTAGTGAATCTAGTGACCGAAAACGAAATAGTCTCGGTTCTAAGAGATTTTGGGTTGACAGAAAAAGAAGCCGAAGTCTACTTATTTCTTGCAAAAACTGGTGTTCAACGAGCAGGAGAGGTTTCGAGACGCCTGAAGATGCATAAGGCGCAGGTGTATCGTATTTTAGAGGCCCTGCAAAGCAGGGGACTGGCAGAGGCAACACTGGAATTCCCAGCACGTTTCGTGCCCGTATCGTTTGAGCATTTTCTTGATATGACGATACGAGCCAAAAAGGAAGAAACCTTTCAACTTGAAGCCAGGAAAAGCAAGTTGCTGACCCGTTGGGAATCCATAATCCCAGATAGACCGTCGCCGTTGCAAGCGAAATTTACAGTCATTAAAGGAAGGGAAAACATCTATTCCAGGATTCTGGAGTTGATTGAGCATGCGAATATGGAGGTGCTGGCTATGACCGATAGCATAGGCATCATCAGGTCAGAGCAAGCTGGAATATTTGACCTTACGGAGAAGAATGACATTAGATTCAGAATCTTAACGAACGTTACAAAAGAGAATTATAGACTTGTGAAGGCTGTTCTTCAGAAGACTTTGCCGAAACGTTTTGAAATTGAAGGACGCCACAAAGACTTAGGAGCCAAAGCATATCCTCGTTTCGTGATTAGGGATAATGAAGAAATCGTTTTTTTCCTGACACAAACAGAGGACGTGTCTGGTCCAGATCGAGAGGACACAGTCCTATGGACCAATAGTCGAGAAATTGTCTCGGCACTTAAAATTTTCTTTGAAGGAACATGGGATGAAGCAACAGATCTTGGAATAAGAATAAACGAGATTGAAACGGGAGCATCAACACCGGAAACGGTCATTGTCAGAGATGCAGAGGAAGCCTATCAAAGATTTTGTAGAGCAATAAGTGAAGTGAAGGAAGAACTGATTGTAGTTTCCACTTCGAAGGGCTTCCTGAAGGTGTTGTCGAATTGTCTTCTTTCTCAACTATCCAAAAGACCTATAACAGTACATATTCTGGTTTCTTTAGATTTGGAAAATTTGGAAGCTGCGGAATTGCTTTCCAAACACTATCGGGTGAAATATTCCGATGCTGTTCAATCGAGTATAGCAATCGTTGACGGCAAGCAAATGTTCATGTTTAAAGCCCCCTTGTCAGTCAAGAAAAAAGCTGAGCCTTCAGTGTACTTTGATCACTTGTTGTACACAAACGACGCCGATTACTTAAGGAGCATGAGAACCATGCTGGACGATTTATGGACCAAGTCGCTTGAACTCTCTGATATGAAGGTTGGAGCGGCGATGAGGTCGCCGCCAATAACAATATCGGCTGAGTCCCCAGTGTCCGAAGCTATCGACTTCATGCTTGCAAATAACATTGGGTCAGTGATTGTTGTCAAGGGCGAAAAGCCAGTAGGCATAATAACAGAAAAAGATGTCCTTAACCGATTAGTCGGTACCCGGCGAGACCCTAGGAAAACAGTAGCAGAAGAAATCATGTCCTCGCCATTAGTTACAATTGGCAGTGAAAGGAGTCTTCTGGAAGCTTTGAATATTATGAAGTCCAGCGAAATTCGGCGACTGGTGGTAGTTGAGGAAGGAAGAATTGTGGGCGTACTTTCTGAAAGGCGAGTTCTGGAAAAATCAGAAGTGGGATTAATTCAGGAAATAAGTCAGCGCAGAAAGTTCTCCATGAAGCGCTTATGAGTGTTCCTAAAATAGTTAAAAATTGTTTTGATTCGCTTTTTAGGTTCAGGCCGTGAAAAATGAGATGGATAAAGATATAACAATTAATATTTTTATTTTGTTTTTTTATATGTTCTGAAAACTTGCTTAATGCCGAAAAAGCTTTTCTTCCTATGGGCCCAAATTTTGAAAGGTCTTACGCACCTAAGGATGCTAGACAAAAAAATGAAAAAAATTCGGTGAGAAATTATTTACCGTACGCTGCTTACATCATTGGTATTATTTCAAGGACCTCAATGCTCGTTTTTGGCATCATAAAATGCGGGTGGTTAGCGATTATTGCTTTCACGCCTTTCATATCTTCTGCTTGCACGATAGAGTAACCTGCTACTTCGGTCCGCCCTTTGGAGCTGCCCGTCTTAGTAAAATGCATCCCATTTCCCAACATGTTCCCGTTATCGACAATCGATTTCCCGTTTTTCTTAAACCAAGCAAGCCATGGTTCCATTCCTTTCTTCATCTCTTCAGGACTCCTCGCTTTCATTTGAGCTTCAAGAGCGGATACCGGCGCCATGTACAAAATCATAAATTTCTTCAAAACAAATCACCACTTAATTTGTAATTGGTCCATGTTTTTATCTTTATTGCTTCAGGAGCTAAATGCATCGTACATTGCGAGGACTAAAGGCCTTTCACAAAATGGGCGGGATAGAAAAAGACAAACCAACCCCAGAAATTTGAAAGGCCTTCGTAGGCTTGGACAGCGCAAACGTCGGTGAATACGGCGCGTCTTAGGTTACGCCGGCTACGTTAGGTACGCGCGCCGTGCTAGATACTTCGGCGTAATGTTTTTAGCAATGGTGCGTAGATAACGCTATAGAAGGCACTTTCATGTCCGGGGCTCCGTTGGAAATCGCGATTGATTTTGCAAGGGCTGTACTCGTGTTGTTTATTATTGTGGATCCGTTTGGCGATATCCCCATTTTCATGGGTTTAACGGAGAAGATGACTGAAGGCGAAAAACGAAGCGTGTTTAACACAGCCACTGGTGTAGGTTTGGTTCTTCTTCTAGTCTTCGCGTTTACAGGGCAAGAAATTTTTACGCTTTTCGGAATTTCCATTTACAGTTTCGAGGTTGCTGGAGGCATTCTGCTACTAATTATTGCAATTAAAATTTTGATTTCAGGCAGTATGAATGAGAAAGCCGAATCCCCAGAAAGCCTGGGCGCCGTGCCCATCGCTATGCCTCTTCTTGTAGGCCCAGGAGCCATCACGACCACGATATTAAACCTGCAATTGTACGGAGTGATCACAGCAGCTGGAGCAGCCGTAGTTGTGGTGTTTATAACTTGGGTCATTTTAAGATTCATGGGTTCGATCTACCGAGTCTTAGGGAAAACGGGATCTCTGGTCATTGCAAGGGTCGTGGCCTTGCTAATCGCGGCGATAGCCGTTCAATACATCTTGGTCGGGATAACACACTACGTCGTTCTGTCTCACTAGAACAACAAAATCAGATTATCGGCTTTGACTAGTCATTGAGAAAGTTTCGTCTCAAAAACTGGCAACTGTCCGCCGTTTAGTGCAACCACAAGGCCTGTCGCGAAAAGGACGGGATAGAGTAAGACAACTCACAATTTATTTTATATTTTTTATATGTTGTGAAAACTAGTTAAAATCAGATAAGCCTCTCTCTATACCCCCGAAATTTGAGAAGCCTTACGCATGCAAAAAATCCCGTATTCGCATGGCGCACTAGTTCTTACGTATGGCCCAGTCAAAAATTTACAAAAAATATTTCAAGCTAAGTTCTATACAGTGCACATTACTCGCGTACGCTTTGCAACTTCACCATTTTTCTTGGTGAATTATCTCTGCGAGAGGCTTCCGTTTTCCACCTCCGACTACCGTTTTTCTGAGTTTGCTGCCGAACCCTTCCTTGTTAGCTGGGTAACCTATGGGTGTCATGGCCACAACCTTGATGTTTTCGGGAATTTCCAATGTTTTTTTGATTTTTGATTCGTTGAAACCGCCTATCCAGCATGTTGCAAGCTCCAGATCGGTTGCCGCCAGAATCAGCTGCTGCATAGATATGCCCACGTCCACAAGGTAATAGTTCATGCTATCGTGGGCGCCGGAATCTTTAGGGTCAGCACAAGCAACTACGATAACGGGTGCCTGTTTAAGCCAGCCGTTGAAGCCGCCGGCTAACTCTTGAATTTTGGTCTTGTCTTTTACAACAATGTATCTGCAGCATTGTTTGTTCGTCCATGAAGGCGCCAGCCTAGCCGATTCGAGAACTTTAGAAAGTTTTTCTTCTTCAACTGGTTTATCCGAATAGCTACGAACGCTTTTCCGTGCCGCTACAACATCCCTAAAATCCATAATTATCCCGAACAGACCACAGAAAGAACCAGCTTAAAAGCATTTATTTCTGGCGCGCCTCGCCGCGCTAAAACTTATATATGAAAAGAAACGATGTGGAATAAAGAGGAATTTTGAAATGAGCGAACAGAAAAAAACTACTGACAACCGAAACATGCATGCCATCATTCTGGGTGTGTTAGGAATAATCGCACTGATCGCTGGAGTAGCAGTGGCAACTGTTAAAGGTACCCATCTACGAGGCTCAGGTCTAGGCACCATCTTAATTGTGATAGGTGTCGTGCTGCTGATCATTGCTGTCTTAAGGCTTTATTACAAGCGCAAATAATGAGTCTTCTTTTACAGACTCATCCATTTTCTTTTTTCTTGATACACCTACGTTAAGGACTCCGCCCGTTGTCACCCAACATGTTTCTCTGCCCGCCATTTTATTTTAGGCACAACGTTATTTTCACCACATATTAGTCGCACTTTATTACTCTGTTTTTTGTCTCGAGAGCAGAGACGTGGAGGCAGCCCTCTTCTCAAAGTAAACAGTGGTAATTTCGGGGCAAGCCAGAGCGCTTTCTTCTTTAAATCCGCCTGAGATCGGGAGGAACCTGTACCTGAACCCAAAATAAATTTCTCTATTGCTTTCTCTATGTAGGCTTTGAAAATCTTCGCTCGCTGAGACAGCTCAAGGATGCAGGGCAAGCTCAATCTGACCGATGTTAGAGACGACAATCTCAAGTGAAACCATACCTGCAAGTAAACAGCCAACAGTCAGAATCTCACTAACACACTTCAAACGTGTAGGAACACATTTCTTCACTCCATAATAAATTAAGAAAAACATCGTTCCCACTACAGCCACAATGCTGTATTTCCAAGCCATCAAACCCCAAAAACCATAGTTACCTAACACTCCCTTCGCATAAGTGCCAACTTCAACAAGCCCAAATTCAAGCCCATCTTAGTTGTCAAACCATCCAAAAACTCCCCAACAACCGAAAAAACATAGGAACAAAAAAGCCACTTTGAACTGAAAACAGGTCTCTTAATCAGGTCTTTAAAGTGTCTCAGAAACATCCTCATGGCTTTGCCGTCTCCTTTCCCATGCTCTTAGCAGTTTTCAGCAATATCTACGATAGCGCACCTAGATTTTGTTCATAATTTCAATCTCTATCGCTGCTATTCTGTGCTATGCTTCTAGTAGTAGAGTTTTTGCAGTTCCTCAAAGATTTTGGGCAGTTGCTCGAAGGATACTATTGGCTGTATGTCTAGTTTGGCAACGTCGTAGAAAGGAGCTAACCACTTCCATAGCTCTTCGGCTGAATCCGACTCGATTATGAAGAACCCTTTTCTGTCATCAATAAGGAGTCCTGATTCTTTGACTTTTCCTGTTTTCAGTATTTTTTGTATCGTGTCTCCAATCCTATTTTGTACACTGGCTATTTCAGACAACAGAATTGATTCTCTCACAGTAAAAGTTACAAGAAATCGCATAATACTTACCTGTGTTCCCTAAACTAACTATTAGCTAATAACTATATGTGACTACAAGAAGTTACAACAGTTTTTTACATCTACTGGGGCAAGAAGAATTCTTTTCATCACCACACCACGTTAATTCAACAATTTCCTTGAAACTTCAGCCAGCTTGGTAGATTCTTATTATAAAAAAGAGAAAGAGACACAAGAAAAACTTCAGGCAACAGCCTGTAGAGCTGTTTTATATGGGTTCAATTCCCAGCCCAGCTCTATTTCATAAACCCCGTATACGCTTGCGTTATAAAGGCTTAAGCTTACCCATTTCTCAAACATACTTGTATACTGATTCAATAGTTTCACTGCCTTGACGTTTGATGATTATGAAAAGTAGTGTTTTTACTAAAACCAGTCTTTACTCTTGAATGTTCTCGGTAAAACGGCACATTTTAACACATTAATGTCCTGCAGAACTCATTATAATATGATTACCACACTCAGGGCACTCATAATAAAGGAACCTTTTTTCACCGTTACATTTAGCTATCATTTCTACGTAACATGAAGGACAAAGGGGAGGAGCCTTCTTCACAGTTTTCATAGTTGAGTTTATGCTTGTCACTGTTTTAAAATTTTGCTACTGCCTAATTGTAGGCGTTAGATGGTGTCGATAAAACTAAAGAGAAAAAAGGATCATTTGAGCCTAAGAATCATAGTGTAAATTCGCTTCTGGCGAAGCGGCTCGCTGGGATTTGAACCCACGGGGCGAATCAGCGAACACAGGGGTGACAATTGCAACTATGCCCAGCAAAAGAGATCAGGGTCCAACTTTCTGCTCGTTTGTAATTTTTAGGAGAAAAAACAACCATTGCTGATTGCTTAAATATGGCTATGGTTCTGAGTACTATAGAGCAAGTTTTGAGTGTGATAAACATGGTTAAGCCTGCTAAGAGTTTTGGAAAAACAGCGTTGAAATGGCTTTTACGCTTCATTAAATTCAATATTGTAGGATTCATCGTTTTCCTCATTGGAACCGCCATCTTCGCGCTTACTTTCAGCACTTTTGGGGCTTGGGCATGGGTAGTGGCCAGCGGCTCTGGAGGCATACTGCAATTTATCTTAATCAGCTACCTAAACACAACAAAGAAAGGAAAAATATTCGACAGCTGCGAACAAAGAAACCAACAAGAAAACGGAAGACAAAAATAAATAAAAACAAATTCTTGCAAAGAAACGAGGCTGCAGTTGAAGTAGAATACCCCGTGAAGCCTTTAACACTATAAAAATTGACCCTGCGCGCTTTTCAGCTTATTTAGTTTTTGGACGGCAGTTTTTTTAGCTTGCCCGGAGAATCTCAATAGGCTTAATGGCTAAAGGAGATTGTGTGTCAGTGGCTCACAGGGTTGCGCGGAATCCTCTGAGTACTTCTTTGATAGATTGGATAAGGGGATGCTTAACTTGTACGGGTTCAGGTAGATTGTCCAGGCGGTCCACTCGCCAGTATATGGGAGGATGGCTGTCTAATCCGACCCATTCTTGAAGGCGAAAACTGGGTGTGCGTTCGAATAGGAGGCGTCGGAAACCGATTTTTTCTAATGAATTCGCCAAGATTTTGGGGTGTCCCATCATTATAGCGGACGTCAAGTCAGCGCGGGCTTCGAAGAATTTGGCTATGAAGAATATGAGCGTCATGACTGCGAAGAAGTAGACGAAGAACAGTAAAGACAAAAATATTTCTGGGAACAGTGCAAGTAGAACATAGAATCGAAATATGAACTCGGCGCTTAACAATCCGAAAAGGATAAGAGGATCTCTACCCTTGAGGTGGCCAAACTCGTGCCCTAGAACGCTTATAACTTCAGGTTCATCAAGCTGTACAAGCAAACCGGTGGTTATAAGGACTATACCGCGACTGGGACTGGGCCCGGAAGCAGCGGCGTTGGGAACCATAGTATTTGAAATGACGATTTTAGGTACCTTGTAGCCAAAGCGGTCAGCCACAGTCTTCACTAGCTCGTAGACATTGATTTTTTTGGCTGACAAGCTGCCCTGTCTGCAGGATACATTGTATTTGGAGAAGACGCTTTCTGCTTCGTTACAGTCGATTTCGCCGTGCTTCGCTATAATTTCTTCGTAGACTTCCTTTTTGAGGGCTACCAGCTGCTCGGGCGGGATTTGTTTGTAATCGTCAAGCGTGCCGAGTGAACCGATTGGCGGCTGGTATTCCAAGAAGTGGATAGTGGGGTTGTCTCTTGTGATGGTCCAGTCGCCTGATCTGGCAATGATTCTGTCAGAGTAGAAAATGAACACGGATTGTGACGCGATTAGGATTATCGGGGCGATCCAGAAATACTGGTGGTAATAAACGTAAACGACGATGAATAATCCTAAACCTAAGGTTATGAATACGAAGGAGAGGAGAACTTGGGTTTCCAAAAAGATGCGTTGGAAACTTTTTTCGTGAAGCTTAACCTTTTCGGGAACGATTTTTTCGCCTTCCTGCCACGCGAAGTACCATGTGGCTTTGCGAGCTTTTTCCTCGAACATCTTCGTAGCAATAACCACGTCCTGTCGGGCTTCCGCTATAGCTGCGTCGGAGACCTGCATGTCCAGAAGCGTTATGGTCACGTTCACAGAATCAGCACCCACAATCTCTACTTGCAAAATTTGCTTTCCCTGTGCGTCGAGAACAACGTAAGAGATGCAGTTACTGTTCGGGGTTACCTCTCTGGAAAGGTTGGAGAACCGCTGCTTCTGCGGAGTCAAATATTGCTTGAATATGAAGTCGAATAGTTTTTCGTAGTAGCTGGAAGGAACTTCGGTGTCAATCTTGTAAGAAACAGGCAATGTAACGATAACCTCTAAAACTAAAAGTGCTTCAACTTAAAATATGCTTTTCTTTTGTTATTAACTCTGTTGGTAAATAAGGCTGTAGAGCTAAGCATTTCGGCAGGCCACTAAAGTCACAGGCAAAACAAAGAGTTAACGCGCTCATGCGTGGTTTGTTATGAATGCTATTCGCTTTTATTAACGCTGGTATGAGTTGATGAACCGTTTGTTTCTTGTACTTTTTGTTCTTGAATTTTTTCAACCATGACAACCAAGCCTCGCAAAGCCTTAACCCTAACTTGCTCGCCTTTATCGATATCTCCTGATAACGATTCAGCCCGCCAGTTTTCCCCCGCTACCCTTACTTCTCCTTTAGGTTTCAGGTCAGTAATAGCTACGCCTGTTTTGCCCATCATGGATTCTGGACCTGTTAGTTTGGAGCGGCGCCTGATTGGTCCGATCACCCATCTAATGTACAAGCCAATGATTACTCCAATAACGACAAGCAAGCTAAGCTCAATTTCCGCCAGCATCGATATCGGCGAAGGCGAGTACTGCAGCCCTAACGAAAGATAATAGATGCCGAAGGCGCCCAGGATTACTCCTGCCATAAGCGCGAACCCGTGTCCTATCTTCAGCTCCGCGACAATCAGCGCCGCAGCCATGACCAATATTATTATGCCCAGAAGCGAGGCACCAATTATCTCCGCTCCCACTAAGCCCGCGGCAATAGCGATAACACCTAAAATGGTCAGCACGATGGTTGGATGGAAAACATCCAGCACAACTGCGACGACTCCAATTAGGAAGAGAATGCCATCCAGAATAGAATTGCTCAACGCACTAAGTATTTGCTCGTAGAGGTCTTCACTCAAAGACACCTGAGGGTTTGCAGATAAACCCAGCTGGTTAAGAGCAGCGGATAGTGAGTTTGCTGTACCATCGGCAACATGAAAAGCTACTGCATCATTGGCTGAAAATGCTTGATCAGACTGAACCATATTATAAGTTGCAGTGGTGTTGCGTCCCCAATCCTGCGCAAGGCTAGTTAGTAAATCCAGCATGGCGTCTTGAGTGTGATTTTGCTCCAGCGCTGTGCCGCCAACCACGATGGGGGTGCTTGGACCAATTTCTGAGCCTGGCCCCATGAGAATCTGGTTTGTTGCCATAGCTATATAGCTGCCAGCAGAAGCGCCTAAACCGTTTCGCACGATAAAAGTGTATGTCGGAATACCTGATTCATTCGCCGCCGTGATGGAGGATATAATAGAGAGCATGTCGCTGAGGCTTCCGCCAGGAGTATTCATCTCGATAACTATGGCGGCTGCTTTTTGGCTTTGCGCAGTGGCGACGACACGGGACATGAAAGCAGATGAGCCAGCATCTACAGGAACATTAAAATTCGCTATGATCACGCTTCCGTTTCCAGAAGCTTCAATTTGAGCGGATGCGACTGCAGAAGAAACAAAGAAATTGCTTGCCACAAGCAAAAGCAGCGCTACAAGTAAACCTAAGATTACCGAGACGTAGAAACATTTCTGTGCTGTTTTTGACAATTTGCTTCTATTCTTGGCTATTTAGAAAGCTACCTATAAGCTTTGGCATAACTAGACTGTAATTGTGTTAGCGGGTATTAATAACGAAGCTGGAAACGTCAAGTCTGAAAATAGCTCTTTTTACGTGGTAAATTATCTATCTAAAGACATCGCGAACTTTATGCCCCATCTCGGTCCCGTCTAAGCATTCTATCCATGCATATGAGTCTATGACATTCTTACTCATGTGCGGACAACTCATCTTCAACCGTGAATGGTGCCATGCCTCTTTGAGGGTGCCGAAGCAGTTTTTTGACATTTCTTTATGGTGATTTCTACGTACTTGTTTTCCTTTATTTTTTAGGTTTCCACCAATGTCTTAGGTAAAGTAACCACGATGGAACCGCCTACTTTCCTTATTTTAGTTAACCACTTAGCCATATGTAATTGCCGCCACATTAAATTATACATGTGATACTTAAGTTCCTAAAGTGAACAATTAAAGCAAAGTTAATTTTTACTTAAATCCACACTTCTCGGTTGCCCAAGAAAACTAGCTTTTTAAGTGCATTTTCTTGCGCCAAACTAAAATTGCGGCAATAGCTACTACGGCTACCACCACTGCAGTTATTACAACTACAAGTCCATAAAAGACGACTAAATCTAATCCAAGAATCTGGGGCTGCCAAATGTTGGTTCCGCTGGTCTTTGTAATTATACTATATCCCGCGAAGTTTGAAGTTGCTGCAACCATGATGCCTGCTTGCTTGTCCCAGTAATATGTGGTCTCGTTTGAAACGCCTGTGAGAACGGTTCGTTCGGCTCCTGCAACCTCTATTTGCCCAACGCTTGTTATGTTTATGATGCCTTCATATTCAGTAGGGTAGTGATCGCCTGGAGTTAGATTTGTGGGTATGAAGAAGCCGTCTCCTATGGCGCCTGTCGCTAGGTTGAGGGTTATTCCGTTTTCTGGATATATAGTTCCGTTTGCGTATCCAGTTTGGACATTAATGTTTATGGTTTCGCCTTGAACGCCTGTGATATTCATTCTTGCCCAAGTTATGTTTTCTTCTGGCGGTGGAGTGCCTGTTACTGTTACCTGGTATTTTATCCAGTCACCTTTCTTTACCCCAACAGGTGAACCGGCAAAAGCTACTGCAATAAATGAAACGGCTATGATAAGCACTATTAGAGTGATTGCAAGCCATCTTGATTTATGCATGTTAGGTCAAACTGTCCTCTGCTTTTGCACTTTTAAAGGTTATCAGATTTCGGCTCGCAAACGTGTTTTTCGTTTTTAGCATGAATTATACGAAAAGTATTATCATTGCACTTGACGAGGAAAAAACATAGATGTAGAACAGCCAAAGTCGGCAGGAATTCAAAATTAAACCAGGCAACCTGCTGTCTTGAAGGCATTTGAATAGCTGTTACTGAGAATTCGCTTTTTCATGAATATCATCGGCGAAAAGCAACGGTATCCCAAGCAAGGGAAGTGAAAGCATCCACAAGTCCATATTATGACCTAAAAACCATGCATACCAATCGCTCCACAAGTAATTGCCTCCGAAGAAAATCCATGTTAAATAGTTCCAGAGAAAATACATTCCAAACGCTAAGATAATAGCACCGATGGTTTTGAGTTTCAGTTCTTGCAAAGTCGCCGTTCCGATGGATTTCTTCGCAAAGTACGCTGTATAAATTGCCAACGCCAACAGCCCGAACGCAGTTAAAATGAAACTAAGCAGGTTTTCCGGGTAAGAAGTCAGGTAGGCGGTTCCTTTTTCAAACACAATCGTAGTAAGCCAACTGGTTGTGTTAGTTAACCAAAACACGAAAATGTAGACTGTGCCTGTGATTAATCCCCATTTTATAGCATTCTTCAAAGGCTTGCCAGGATTAAGTTTAAAGGCAAATATGAAAAGCACGATGGGAGGAGCTATGGATTCCACCAAACTGGGAAGAGGCCCCAACGCAAATGAACGTAGCAATAAATTTATGCCCATGCCACTTGAAGCTGAAATTAAGCTTTGAACATCCGTTACTCCAGTTGTAAGAAGACTCAACCAGTAAATTCCTTCAAAAACCAAAATCCATCGCAGTAGCTTGTAAGCCGTGGGTTTCGAAATATTCTTCTTGGCAAAATAAAAGATTATTGCCGAAAACGCTATGATGCTAGCGGCGAATCTAAAAATAAGTCCAACTAATCCCGAAATGTCCGTAATATAAATGTCGAAATAAAAGTGCCCTGAACGGTTCCATTCTCCGATCCATGAGAGGGTAAACGTTGTGTGAAGAGTGAACAGGAAATAAGATAAAACGACTATAAACAATCCTATTTTGAGGGGCGTATAGAACTTTTCTTCAGTCATACCATTTAACCGGCAACATGAAGAAACTCGTTCCCTTAAGTATATTATATTTGCGGTTTTACCGCAGCCACAACTTAGCCACAGACTTCTTCTTTCTAACAAGATAAAAGGTAAAGTTAAATACAATTTAGTCTTAATCAATAAACAATATGCTCAAAGAAGGACCTTAAATGACCTTAGCTGACAAAAAATTAACCACAATTTTATTCTCCCTTGAAGGAGTAGGCGCCGTTTTCGTAGGGATTTTCTTAGCAGCTTATCTTGGAGGTCTACCCACAACCACTGTGCTGCATGACGAACCAGTCTTTAGGATTCCGCTTATTATTTTCGGCGCAGTGCTCTTAATGCTCATATTGGCAACCGTTGTTCTGGCGATTTCTTCAAAGAAAGAATGATTTTGTTAACTTTTAATTTGAAAAAATAATTTTGTTGTCAGCTTCTTGCAATCACATATGCTTAAGTGTGTTAACCCGCTTAGTTTAATTTGTCATCGTTCATTTGGAAGTGGATACCTTTGGCTGGAGAAAAGGAGAAGGCACTTACAGCAGTATCCAGCAAAGGGGATGCTGATATAATAGTATGTAAAATGTGGAAAAAGATAGGCACCAAGTGGTGTGAATGGAAATAGAAAGTGAAGTCCAAACTAAAGCTCAAAACGAACCGTCTAAAGTGGCATTTGGAAAAGGGATGCTTGATAACGATACGTACAACTTGATGGAGCAACTGGAAATTGAGAACAGAAGCTTATGGCGCATACAAAACAACTACAAAAAAGATGCTTCAACAGATAATGAAAGTAGACAACTTTGGAATCTTATTGAAAAGGATAAGGAAGAAGTTGTCAGGCTTCTTACAGAAAAAGTGAGAGAACGATTATAACATCCGCTTCTTGCCATTCTCAAACAAATACACTTCGCCCATCAATGAGCAAACGCCATTATTGTAAACAAGCGCTGAACCCTCAGGTAAAGCGTAAATTTTCTCCTCCCTTGACAGCCGTTCCAACGCAATGTCTTTTTCAGACCTATAGTGGACTTTAAGAGTAAGGTCTGCCAATCCAAGACCGCTGATAATTTTAACATTTGAATTACTGCGGCAAGTGATTATGCATTTTCGGCAAAGCGCCAACGCTCCAGCGCTTCTTCCCACAATAACTCCGCGATAGTCATGCAGCAAACGGTCAACACCCATATTTTTCAGGCGTTCAACTAGAACGCTTGCAAGCCCACCTGTTAAATAAACTAGGTTAGAATTAGCCATTTTTTTGGCGATTGTTTCATTGGAATCAGAGTATTCTGTAAAGTTGATGGTGCTGGCGCCAAGACTTATAAAGTAATCAACCAGCGTTTTCCTTTTCTTATAGCCTTTGTCGAATGATGCTCTTGCCCAAGCAAACACAAGAACAACAAGAGGTTCTCCTGCATCTTGGAAAGCTCTCTCGTTAACTTCCCTTGCGCTTCTTTTAAAGACGTTTTCTCCACCTAAGAGGTAAAGTTTGGGCATACAAGCACAAATTGAAAAACGCACCTAAAAAGGGAATGCTACTTTACAGCTTGCTTCCCACTCAAAGGTACCGGCCCTCGTTTTAGCATTTGCTAGCTTCTTGTTTTTAACTTTATTCGGAAACGTTTGTACTAGAGTCTTACCCCACTAGCTTTTTAGACTGATTACTAGCATGAAAGTAGACCCCTCCACTATGAACAAGGCTTATTAAGTCTAAATGAAGAGTAAGCCACCGATGAAGATGATTCTTGAAGGATTTGTTGAGTATAAGCGAAGAGAATTCTGCAAAGACGTAAAATGCCCTATGCAGATGGAGCTAAATAAGCTGACAGATGTTTCCCCAGCTTACGAGCAGACTAGGCAAAAGTGCAGCAGCGGATGCCTATATACCACATGGCAGTTTCACCACTGGCTCACAGAAAAAGGATATATTATCTCAGTTAGCTCGAAACTAAAAAATAATGAAACAACAGTTTTAGTAAACATTGACAAGCAACTAGTCGAGTGGATTGACAGGCAAGTTCAAAAAGGGAATCTTAGAGACAGAAGTCAATTGATTGAAAATGTTATAGCTCAACACAAAGAACAGCAAGAATAAATGAAGTGCACTTTAAAGAGAAATATAATCTGTCACCACTTAAATTTGGACTGGACACACCCAGACATGGGAGGGGTGCACAAGATCAGGGGTTCAAATCCCAGCTGCCCCACTACTACAGCAGACCCGCGTTTTGTGATTTGTGCCAAATTTTTTAGTTCAATCTTCGGTGCTCGCACCAGTATCAGCATGTCTTTCTCTTTTTCGCTCTATTAGCTGACGACTTTCCTGAATTGGTATAAAGTGGCGCCGAAAGTCAGAAGTGCCATAAGCCCGATTACAGCATAGACAAAGGCGAACGTGCTCCAAGTCAACCCTCCCTCGACTAGGCCCCTTGTTACGTTAGAAACATAACTTAAGGGGTTGTAGTCAGAAACGGTCTGCGCCCAAATAGGCATGATGGATATTGGGAAAAGAGCGCTACTTACAAAGAGAAGCGGAAAGACCAAAAGATTGCCCACTGCCGATACGGTTTCTGCCTTCTTTGTCTTCAAACCCACAGCAAGCAAAAGTCCTGACCAAGCGAGTCCGAAGAAGGCAAGAGTCACAAAAATCAGCAAGAGCCCAGCGAGTCCCGTTGCAATTCTTAGACCAAGCAGCAGTGCTAGCCCAATTATTATTGCTGACTGCATTATCAACACGAGCAGGTCAGTCATTAAACGGCCAAGCAAAATTGCCGCTCTGCTGGAAGGAGTTAAAAGCACCTTCGAAAGAAACCCCGAATTGAGATCGTTCACAATCGACATGCCCGACTGAAACGCACCCGTCACAACAGTCAACACCAGAATTCCCGGCGTAAGATATGTTAGATAGCTTCCGGAAGGCCCTAGAAAAACGCTGAGCTTTTGCAGTAACTGTGAAAATAAGAGTAGAAACAGCAATGGCGTGAAGAGGTTGATGAAAAGTAGGGTGGGGTTTCTCAGTATTTTTGTGAAGGCTCTTATGAACAAGGATTGCGTGTCGTAGAATAGCGTCATTTTTAATTTACCTCACATTAAGAATGTTTCGGTGGTTTTCCTGCCGAGTTCTTCCGGCCGTATTCTTCTGCCTGTATGGTGCAGGAAAACATCGTCAAGTGTTGGAGAGGACATATTCAAAGAAGTCGGTCGTATGTTGTTGCGGTCCAACGCCGTAACTATGTCAGCTATTATTTCGTTCGCATTCTTCGCGTGGGCAACAACGCCGCCGTCTGAATCAGTAACATCCGCAACTCCTGGGACCCCTTGCAAAATTTTTTTGGTTTCAGACCTCAACGTGGGGTCTTTTGGGTTCTTAAGCGAAAGAGTTATGGTGTCATGACCGATTGCTTGCTTGAGTTCTGCAGGTGAACCTTTAGCGATGATCTTCCCGTGATCGATTATTGAGAGCTGCCTAGAGCTTGTCTGCCTCCTCCAAGTACTGTGCGGTCAAAAATATTGTGATGTCTTCTTCCCTGTTCAGTTCATCTAAATAGTCCCATATTGACGCCCGCGACTGGGGGTCAAGTCCAGTTGTCGGCTCGTCTAGGAAAAGTAGTTTAGGCTTATGGATTAATGCAGACGCGAGGTCAAGTCTTTTCTTCATGCCCCCCGAGTATCTTCCTGCTGGTTTGTTAGCAAATTCCTCAAGCTGCACCATCTTCAACAATTCATTTACACGGGTTTCAAGGGTGCTTCCGTGCATCTGTTCTAGGCGACCTTGGAGGCGAAGGTTTTCTTTGCCTGTTAGGTCGACATCGACGATTGTTTCTTGGCTTAGAACGCCGATGACTTTTCGGATTTCTTTTGGCGATTTGTCTAAGTCGTAACCAGCTACTTCGGCGTGCCCTGAAGTCTTTCTGAGAAGTGTGGTGAGGACTTTGATTGTAGTACTTTTTCCTGCACCGTTGGGTCCCAGAAATCCGAAGAACTCGCCTTCTTTAACATCGAAAGAGATATTGTCGACTGCCTTAGTTCCGTCGGCGTAGACTTCGACGAGGTCTTTTACTGTTATGATGTACTCCATTTTAGGTCAACCTAATTAGGTAAGCCTAATTTGGCTAATAAAAGTCTTTCGCAACAAGAACCAAAAACTCCAACATACAGCCCGAAAACCGAAAGAAATTCGCGCTTCTCAACATTGAAAGAGATTCTGTTAGGTGCCTTTATGTCGTCAGCATAGACGCTGACAAGGCTTTCGACAGAAACAATGAATGACATACTTCGCATCTGCTTTAATCTCCCAAACCATTGTTATGTAACTTCATGATCGAACGTAAGTAAGTAATCGTATCGGATTAGGATTCTACCGCTTAAGCTAGGTTTTTTGGCAATGTTATTATTGTTGGGGTGATATGTCCTGTTCTATGCGCAGACTTATTTTGGAAGGGTCAATCGAAGAATTTAGAAAGATCGATGGAGAATCGGCAGACATGTCGATCGAGAAAATAAAACTGTTCGAGTTGTTGCACGTTCTTAGGTTCGCCTAGGAGCAGTTTGTTGCCGTACAGAGAGTCAGATTTTCAGATCCATCCACGCGATTAGAGGACGTATTCTTCAGCGACAAACTCAAGATCGTTCTCTTGGAAGAAGAAAAGGAAGGAACCTGCATCTGTTTTGCCAAAGAGAAATTTCCTAATGGTTCTCAAGACCTTTTGAGGATGGGAGTTTATTTGTCAGTTCCATGCGAGATAAGAGATGGCATTGTTAAGGTCGGTGTGCTTGGAGAAACGAGGCAGTTGAAAGCCTTCATTAATTTTATTCAAAAACTGGGTGTTATTTTTAAGGTGGTTCGCTTATGGACGCGAAGTTTTTGCCGCACTCTCCGCTAGATTATTTGACGGAAAAGCAACGGACAGTTTTGAGCTCAGCTTTTGACAATGGGTATTATGATATGCCAAGGAGAATCGATTCTAAGGAGCTTGCAGAAAAACTTGATCTGCGCAGTTCCACTTTTATCGAGCACCGAAGAAAAGCAGAGCGTCGCTTACTTGCCAGTGTATTGAGCAAATCATAAAAAACACTGAATACTTCAAAAATAGTCTACAAAGATTATTTATATATGTTCTCTGAACAACGAAATGGCGATCATTTATGTTTAGACAAAGTAAAGCTGGGGAAATTGGTAAATTTTTTGCTTTGGGACTTTCTGAGAACGAGATTGCCGTCATGTATCTTGGGGCGTCAGGAATCCTCGCACGAACCTCGAAACAAACCGTTCTAATCGACGCGGCAGGTTTTTTGAAGGATGACGAGATGGCAGCTCTCAAAGAAGTTAACCTTCTGCTCTTTACGCACAGTCATCTGGATCATTTCAATTTTGGCAAGACTCTGAAGCTATTCAAGAAGACAGCAACGCCAATATTGGCCGAGGCAAAAGTCGTGGACAAATTAAAAAGAACCATTCCCGACGAAAAATTAACAAGTGCCACATCTAATCAAACGTACGCCTATGGAGACCTCACCGTAAAGGCAGTTCAAGGGGTTCACCGTGGCCCAATAATGCTCTTCCAGATAAAAATGGGAAAAATTCTCATCTTCCACGCGGGCGACTCAGGATACGTACCAGTAAAAGATTATCAGTCACAGCTAGCTTTTCTGCCTACAGGCCTCTGGTCTCCAACATCTTCTCCCGAAAACGCCTTCAAAATAGCATCTGAATTAAAACCAAATGTTGTTGTTGTCATGCATGGATCTAAAGGGCAGCACAAAAAATTCGAAAACATATTAAAAGAGAAAATGCCTCAGACAAAAGTAATCGTGCCCGTGCCCTTCACTACCCAAATCATGGAAATTTGAGAAATCATGGGGTCCCGAAAAAACATTTAAACATTTTTGCGGTTTCTGTTTCGAGTGAGCCATAAGGTAACGACTGGTAAAGGAATACATCCTAAAGATGCTAGCCATTGGATCATGATTCTTTTTGGCGGGTCTTACCCGCAATCGAAGAATTTCAGTAGGATTCAAATCCCACCGAGCCCGCCAGCTTTGTAATGGAAAATTGCTCCGCTGTTTGATTTTTGGTTGAGGATTCGCTTAATAGTTTAAACGAATCCCAGCGGACCCGTTTCTGGAAGATAATCCCACCGGATCTGCTCCTATTTTGAGTTCAAATCAACTCTGCACTTCAACTTGACGAATTGACTTTAACGTCAAAAATCACTCGGGCCTTGGCAAACTGCAAAGAAACGTCAAATAAACGCAAAATCACTAATAAATTGCGCAAAAAAGCGTATAAATCACGTCAGAATTCTTCACAACTTCAAAGGGCTCTAAGCATTTTTCATGGAGCTCAAGCGTTTCTAACCTCAATTTGGGTTTCTTTTTATTGGCGTTTTAGAGTTTTTTGAAGATTTAGCTTCAATTCAAACATAATTCACTACGCAAAAACCTGCAAACCAAACAATCCGAGAAAAAAAGCCACTTTCTAAGAACGACCCAAATTTAGTCTTTTCCAACAGGGGTATCCCCCCAAAATTACTCAGAATTGAGTAATGATGAAGTACGAACAAGATTTGAGGCAAAAGCAAAATCAATCAAACCATAAAGCATAGCTGGAAAGCAAAAACAGAAAAAAGGGCTTTAGGGTGACTTCTCCACATAGTTGAAGGTTCAAACTCAAACAGTTTTTCTTGCAAAGGTAGCAAAGGTTATTTAATTCTTAAAACACAAGGTTCCACGGAGCGATAATTATGGAGTGGGGAATGAAAAACAGGTTAAGCAGACTTATCCAAAAAGACGGAAAAGCCCTATTTTTACCCGTTGACCACGGCTATTTCCAAGGACCAACACATGGTCTTGAGAAGCCTGAAGAAACAATCAAACCAATTTATCAATACGCTGACGCTATCATGCTTACGCGAGGTGTCCTGCGCAACTGCATTGACCCAGCTATCGAGAAACCCATTATCCTGAGAGTTTCCGGAGCAGTTTCAGTGGTTGGTGAAGACTTATCAAACGAAAGCGTTGTCACATCTATCCAAGAGATTCTTAGGCTAAACGCCATGGCAGTTTCCATGTCAGTTTTTGTGGGAACAAAAAACGAAAACAAAAGCCTCAGTAACCTAGCCAAACTCGTGGACGAATGCGAAGATTATGGTGTACCCGTCATGGCTGTAACCTCTGTGGGCAGGGAACTTGAGAAAAGAGAACCCAGATACTTAGCCTTAGTTGCAAGGATTTCAGCTGAAATAGGTGCAAGAGTAGTGAAAACCTATTACTGCGAAAACTTCCGAAAAGTTGTTGACGGATGCCCAGTGCCAGTCGTAATTGCGGGGGGACCAAAAACTGAAACGCAAAAAGAAGTATTTGATTTCGTGTATGATGGTATGCAGGCAGGAGCGATAGGTGTTAACTTAGGCAGAAACATTTGGCAAACCGAGAACCCAGTAGCCTCAATCAGAGCCATCAGAGGCATAGTTCACGAAAACTACACCGCTCAAGAAGCCTTAGACCTATACAACCAGGTTATAGCTGGCAAAGCTTAGCCCAAACTTCTTTTTTTGGTGAAGCCTCTTGCTTACCGTTGTCTACTGCAACAACCATGACATCCGCGTCCAAGAAATGCCTATTCCCAAAATCGGCGAAGACGAGGCTTTGTTGAAGGTTATGGCAAGTGGCATATGCGGCAGCGACCTTATTGAATGGTACCGAGTGCCTAAGGCTCCGCTGGTGCTTGGTCACGAGGCTACGGGCGTAATCGATAAAGTCGGCAGTAAAGTTACCAGCCTCAAAGTCGGCGACAGGGTTTTTGTTTCACATCACGTACCCTGCAACCAGTGCCGTTACTGCCAGAAAGGTCACCACACTGCCTGCCATACGTTACATACAACAAATTATTACCCAGGCGGCTTTGCACAATACATCAGAATTCCAAAAATAAACGTTGATTTCGGCATCTACAAGTTGCCAGAGGACATGTCTTTTGAAGAAGGCACATTCATTGAGCCATTAGCCTGCGTTTCCCGTGGTCAACGTTTAGCTGGTCTACAAAAAGATGATACTTTGCTGATTATTGGAAGCGGCATATCTGGGATTTTGCATGCTCAGCTTGCCAAGTTTAAAGGCGTAGAAAACATTGTTGTAGCTGACATTAACTCGTACAGGCTAATGCTCGCCAGAAAATTCGGCGCAAATTACGCGTCTGACGCCAAAGAGAGTCTGCCTCAAAAACTTAAAGAGGTGAACAGTGGAAGATTAGCAGACCAAGTTGTTGTCTGTACCGGAGCCACTTCAGCCGCTTTATCGGCGTTAGATTGCGTAGAAAATGGCGGAAGCATCCTATTTTTTGCTGTGCCAGACCCAAGCGTGAAGCTTCCAGTGCCCATTAATCAGTTTTGGAGAAATGAAATTACGATGCGCACAAGCTATGGAGCGGCACCTAACGATTTGGAAGATTCAATGCGTGTTTTGGCAACTAAACGGTTGAATGTTAAAGATATGATTACTCATAGGCTCGGTTTAAGCGAGGCTCAGGAAGGCTTCAGGTTGATGGCTGAGGCTGGACAATCGTTGAAGGTTATTTTGGAGCCTAACAGAGTTTAAGTTTGTAAGAGATAAAAAGCAACACAAACATACACATTATCATGTCACACGTGCCAGATGCGATTAAAGAGCGGCGGAGCGTCAGAAAATATTTAGCCCGCTCTGTTCCAAAAAAGACGATTGAAGAGGTTTTGGTGGCTGCTAGTTGGGCGCCTTCAGCGCATAACGCTCAACCATGGCGGTTTATAGTTTTAGCTGACAAGTCAGTTAAGCGGGATTTAGCTGAGGCTATGGCTGAATCTTGGGCTGCCGACATAGCTAAAGACGGCTTAAAAATTGAAGAAGATAAACGTAAGGTTAGGGTTGAACGGTTCGCAACTGCACCCGTGCTAATACTTGCTTGCTTAACAATGAATGGCATGGATAACTTTTCTGACGAAAAAAGACAAAAATGCGAGCGGGATTTGGCAATGCAAAGTTTAGCGGCAGCCTTGGAAAACATGCTGTTGGAGGCGCATGCGAAGGGTTTGGGTGCATGCTGGTTCTGTGCACCAGGCTTTTGTAAAGAAACCGCCAGGAAAATGCTTAGAATTCCAGATGACGTTGAGCCTGAGGCGCTGATTGCGATGGGCTATCCTGCTGAGAAACCGCCTGTGCCCTCAAAAAAACCGCTTGGCGATTATTGTTTCAGGGATAAGTGGGGCGTAAAGTTTAGTTAAAATTTTATCATTGTTAGAAGCATTTTGAACTTAGTTTTTGCGGCTAAAGCATGCGGCTGGTTAGCAGGCAGGATGGTCATTTCACCTTGCTTCAGCCAGACATGCTTGCCAGATATGGTAACATCTACTTCGCCGTCAAGCACATAAACCATTGCATCATAGGGTGCAGTGTGCTCGCTTAAACCTTGGTTTTCACCAAACGCAAACAGTGTTATAGATCCTGTTTTCTCGTCAATAATTGTTCGACTCACCACTGAGCCTTCCTGATAATCAATCAGGCCCTCAAGACTTGAGGCTTTTGCGACAAGTTTAGATGCATCTTTTTTGTTCATAGTTTATACTTTCAATCTCTTAATATTTAATTCTTCAAATAGGATTGCCTAAGACTTTCGCGTCAAAATGGAGGTTCTATTCTTTGTCAGGGATAAAATCCATGGATATCGAGTTTACACAATGCCGAGCATCTTTTTCTGTGAAATGTTCGCCAATGAAGACATGGCCTAAGTGGGCGCCGCAGTTGGTACATTGAATTTCAGTTCGCACCCCGTCAGGGTCAGGCAACCGCTTAACTGCGCCCGGAATTTCATCGTCAAAGCTTGGCCATCCGCAGTTTGCTTCAAACTTGTTTTCTGAGCGGTAAAGTGATGCTCCACAACGTTTGCAAACGTAGGTGCCTTTTTGCCAAAAAGCGTAGTATTTGCCGGTAAAAGGCATTTCAGTGCCCTTTTGGGCTATGACGCGTTCTTCTTGGGGAGTAAGCGTCTTGGTTTCTTTTTGAGAAGTAGACATGTTTACCATTATTACTAAGCTTTTGCATTGTAAAAAGCATTCTGCCGCTACTGTTGCCGACAAACAAATATAGAGGTAACTTGTTAATTAATTTAATATTGAGGTTTTTTATATGGTTGAAATTACAAGACTGTTTTGGAAAAAAGCTTTTACTTCGGACGCATTTTTGCTAGGCGAAGTGGAAAGTGCTGAGGTAGATATGAATACTTGGCAGATCACGAGTCTTTTTGTTGGTTTATCCGATGAAGCTTCCAAGATGCTCGGATTCAAGAGACCGTATCTTGGCAAAGTGCACGTTTGCTTGCCAGTTTCCACTATTAAAACGATTCAGGACACAGCTATCTTAAACCAAACTCTGCAAGAGCTCCGCAACCTCAAAGAATGCAAAGAATGACTAAATTTTTATGCTTCTTAACATAAACGCGTAAGCTCTACCTAGCGCTACCTACTATGCTCCAGATTAGCGTGAGGAGCAAACACCGAATTTCCTGTGCCCCCGTTTGCAAACGGAATCAAAACTACGCTGGAGAGAAAAATTATGCAAATGACTGCTACGACTTTTTTTTCATGCTATCAACACTTCAATTATGCGGCGACCCGCAAGCGTTTTAGCAGCCAAATAATTTTTGGTTACCCCGTCGGAAGATAACGTAGGCTTCGGGTGGATCGATATCTGGGCGGATCTCTTTGAGATGTTTAAGTCGCCAGTGGATTTTCTTTTTCAGTGTTTTCTAAGAAATGCTTGTGAGAGTAGTTTTTCGTCGAATAAAGCGGAGGTTTGGGAGGGTCATTATGAAGAGACTATGGATAGACAGGAAACAGCGCTGTTTCAAAAGCGTTCCTCCACGATATTTTTACGCCAATAGAATAGAGCCAAAGACCACTTGACTTTCTCCCAAAGGCAAGCTATCCACAAGTTATCACCAATTTCCGATGTATAAACCAAAAACGATAAACATCACTTACCAACAAACAGTTAATTTACAGTTAACAGCAAACATGGGAAATGTACATGTCTAAGGCTACAGAGATGGCGAGAGTTTCAGCTAGAGGCGGCTTTAACCTTCTATGGGGCCTAGTTGCTTCTACGCTCATCTCAGCTGTAGGCATCATAGCTATCACTTACATTCTAGGTGCAGGAAGGTTCGGTTTATACTCAATTGCCCTTATTGCACCAACCCTAATCGCCACATTCCGAGACTGGGGAGTCAACTCAGCCATGGTAAAATACTCTGCGCAGTACAACGCCGAAAACAACGCCAAAATAAGAAGCATCTTTGTCTCAGGCTTAGTGTTCGAGATCATCTTAGGTTTATCACTTTCCCTCCTCTCATTCGGCCTTTCCCCCTTCGTAGCCTCAAGCCTTCATCGCCCCACAATAGTCCCATTAATCCAAATCGCTTCATTCTTCATCCTAACTGGCGCACTAGTGAACACAGCAATTGCCGCATTTACAGGCATGGAAACAATGCACTTCTACAGTTTCATGCTAATAATCCAATCAATAGTCAAAACTGCTCTGATAGTGGGACTAGTACTTTTAGGCTTCGGGACTCTTGGAGCAGTAACAGGTTTCACAACAGCCTCCCTAATCGCTGGGTTAACGGGAATACTTCTGATGTGGACAATGTACAAGTCCCTGCCTAAATCAACTAGCAAAATGGAAATAATGGCAACAATTAAAACCATGTTAAAATACGGTTTACCAGTTTCAATAAGCTCGATAATTACAGGATTCCTAAGTGTATTCTACAGCTATATACTAGCAATCTATGTAACTAACAACGCTACCATCGGGAACTACAACTTAGCCATAAATTTCTCGGTTCTAATCACTTTCTTCGCTACTCCCGTAACAACCATGATGTTTCCTGCATTCTCCAAACTAGACTATCGAAAAGATCATGAGACTCTAAAAAACGTCTTTCAATATTCAGTAAAGTACGCCTCGCTCATTGTCGTGCCAGTTACAGCAATAGTAATTGCCCTCGCACAACCAGGCATTGGCACTATATACCAAAACAAATATGCTGAGGCGCCATTATTTTTGGCGTTGTTGTCAATAACTTATCTTTATACTGCTTTCGGGAATTTGAGCATAAGCAACTTGCTAAACGGGCAAGGATTCACAAAATTCAACATGAATCTGTCTTTTCTTACCGCCGTGATTGGTTTCCCTGTGGGTTTCCTGTTAATTTCTCACTTCGGCGTCCTAGGATTAATTGCAACTTCCTTAACCGTTGGTCTTCCAAGTGTATTCATAAGTTTACGTTTCATAAAAAAGCGCTTCGATGTATCAGTAGATTGGGAATCTTCCATCAGGATTCTATTTTCTTCATCAATAACCGCCATCTTAACATACGCTCTTATCTCTCAACTGGCTTTTTCCAACCCGATACGTCTAGTCATAGGCATTGTTGCCTTTGTACTTATTTTAATTCCTGCAATTCTGGTTACTCGAACCATTAACAGGGCTGACCTGAATAGTCTTCGAGAAATTATTAATGTACTCGGACCTCTTCGCAAACCTTTGCTTTTTCTCCTAAATATCATTGAGAAATTAATGACAATCTTTAATGCAAAGTAAATCAAATCAAAAACAGTGGCGACATTCCCAAGTTAAAGAATATTTAATGTACCAGGCGATCTTCAGTTAAGTTTCCATCTATTTCCGCAGCAAACTTACTCTACTATTTTGCTAGTGCTCTGTACTTACCGCAGTAACTTCCGCCGACATGTGTGCACGTGTAACTAGAGTTAGAGTAGAGATTGCACGCCGAGGTGAATTTGCATTTTATTCCTGGTTTGCGAAAAGACGACCATACATTAGGTTTAAGAGTTGTTTTCGTTTTATATTCCCCTAAAAATAAGCGATCTCTAAGCTGTTATTACTTTTCAATCGCTAATAGGAGTATGTGATTGTACAAATACAGCCACAACTAAAATTCAAATAAACTTATTTAATTGATAATACTAAATGGTAATTAAAGCAAGCATCCAATGCATTTGTGATTATCATGAAAGCACTTGTTCTCAGCGGTGGTAAAGGAACCAGACTTAGGCCTTTAACTTTTACTTGCGCTAAACAGCTTATTCCAGTAGCTAATAAGCCCATATTAGGATATGTTCTTGATCAGGTTGCAGCAACCAAAATTAAAAAGGTTGGTATTATTACTGCGCCTGAGACAGGACAGTTTGTTAAAGATTATGTTAATGACGGCTCAAACTGGAACCTTAACGTTAACTATATTCCTCAGGAACCGCTTGGTTTAGCTCACGCGGTCAAAACTGCTGGTCGTTTTTTGGGGCAGGATTCTTTCGTCATGTGCCTGGGGGATAACGTTACTGGTCAAGGGTTGAATTCATTTGTTAAAAAATTTAAGAGTGAACATCTTGATGCACTTATTATTCTAAAAGAAGTTGAGAACCCATCGAGTTTTGGTATCGCTCAGCTTGATGACAAGGGTAATATTATCAAGTTGGTGGAGAAGCCTAAAACGCCAATTGGTAACCTTGCTATTATTGGCACTTACCTCTTTTCTAATAAGGTTCATCAGGCTATAGAAAAAATAAAGCCATCTTGGCGCGGAGAACTGGAAATTACTGATGCAATCCAAGAAATGATTAACATGGGTTTTTCGGTTAAAGCCGAAATCTTGAATTCTTGGTGGCTTGACACAGGTAAAAAAGACGATATTTTGTCGGCCAATGCGAGAATATTGGATGAATACGCAGAGCGGGACATCAAAGGAACAGTAACAAACAGTTGTGTAGATGGCAGGGTTAAGGTCGAACTGGGAGCAAAAATAGTAAATAGTACAGTCAGGGGACCATGCGTAATTGGAAAAAACGCGTCGATTGAAAACTCCTTCATTGGACCGTACACAAGCGTTGGCAGTGGCTCAGAAATTATTAATTCTAACCTTGAATATTGTGTTATACAAGAAAACGTTGTCGTTAAAGATGTGGAGCGGTTAGAGGATAGTTTAATCGGCAAAAATGCGAAGGTTGCAAGAAATCAAAGGAACAGAACTATAAAGTTGCACGTGGGCGATTACTCAGAAGTGGAAGTCTAGCCCCGAAAGCATGACAACTATTATAAATATTTTTAAAACATATGTTTAGCAAGCAAGTGAGGGATATTGACGTTAAAAGGGATAAAAATTAAACCAATATGTCGGTTACCCGACGAGAGAGGCTTCTTTACCGAAGTTATGCGTAAGGATTGGAAAGACTTATTTGCGGAAGACACAATTGCTCAAGCAAACCTTTCATTAACTTATCTCAACATTATTCGTGCGTGGCATAGGCACCTTAAAGGACAAACGGACTATTTTTTGGCGTTAAAAGGATTAATAAAAATCTGCGCATTTGATGAGAAAACAGAAGAAATAAACGAGATAATCTCCAGCGCTTTAGACCTGCAATTGGTGCGTATTCCTGGTCATTATTGGCATGGCTTCAAAGCACTCGGTAATGAACCCGCTATGCTGTTGTACTTCACCACTAACCTCTATGACCCTGCTAATCCCGATGAAGAACGCAGGCCGTGGAATGATACGACAATAGTTCCCAAATCTTTAAACGGCAAGAAGGATGATGCACGTGTTGGTAAACCTTGGGACTGGAATTATCCCCCTCATAAGTGATGAATTATGAAATTGTTAGTTACTGGCGGTTTAGGCTTTATCGGAAGCAACTTTTGCAGGTACATACTTGCGCGGTATCCTGATTATGAGTTGATAAATGTTGATAAGATAGGCATAGGATCTAACCCAGCTAATCTTCTTGATATTGAAAATGACAAAAGGTACACTTTCATAAAGGGTGACATTTGCAATCCGCTGCTTATGAACAGGCTAATCCATCAAGTTGATGCTGTTGTAAACATTGCTGCTGAGACTCATGTGGACAGGAGCATTGCTGACCCCTACGTGTTTTTGCAGAACAATACACTTGGCACATTTACAATTTTAGAGGCGATACGCAGGCATAATCACAAGGCAAGGCTTTTGCATGTGTCCACTGACGAGGTTTACGGTGAAGCACTTGAAGGCTCATTTACGGAGAATACTCCGCCCAAGCCATCTAATCCTTACTCAGCTTCTAAAGCTGCCGCTGACATGTTTGTGCTATCCTACTATAAGACTTATAATTTGAATGTGTCCATCACACGTTGTACGAATAATTTTGGTCCACGCCAACTTCCCGAAAAGCTGATTCCTAAAACCATTATCCGTGCGCTGAGGGATCTTCCAATACCGATTTATGGGTCTGGTCAAAACATTCGTGATTGGATTTACGTTAAAGATCATTGTGAAGCGATTGCAACGGTTCTTGAGAAGGGGAATGCTGGAGAAGTATACAATGTTTCAGCTGGGAACGAAATTCCTAACATTGAGATTGCAAAAAGAATTGTCGCGTTGCTTCATAAGCCTGAAAGTTTGATTACTTTTGTGGAAGATCGTCCTGGGCATGATACAAGATACAGTTTGGATTCTTCAAAAATAAGGTCTACGCTGGATTGGCAAGCTAAGTGTAGTTTTGAGGGATCTTTGGAGTCGACCGTTCGTTGGTACCTTAAGAATGAGCATTGGTGGACGCCGTTTGCTGCAGAAGTGATTCTTCATCCGACGCCTTGGAAGCTAGGTGGTCTGCATTGAAACTTTTAATTACTGGCGCTAGTGGTCTCTACGGCTCCAAACTAGCTGAGCTTGCTGTTGCAAGAAATTTTGAGGTTTATTCCTGTGACGTTCAGGAGCTACCGGTTTGTGGTAACTTTGTCAAATTTGACGTTTCAAATAATGAGCTGGTCAATGAAGCGTTTAAACGCGTTAAGCCTGACGTTGTAGTTCACGCAGCTACCCTGACTGATGTGGATAAATGTGAGTTGAATAAAGAGCTTGCTTGGAAAATAAATGTTGAAGGAACAAAAAATATTGCAGAAGCAGCTAAGAGCGCCGGATCTTTTTTTATTTATATTTCGACAGATTACGTTTTCAACGGTGAAAAGGGTAACTATAAGGAGTCAGATAAGCCTGACCCTATTAATTATTACGGTCTAACCAAACTTAAAGCTGAAGAATTGGTAAAAGCTCAACCAGAATATTTTATTGCACGTTCAAGCGTAATTTACGGTTCAACTCCTGCTGCTGGAAAAGTAAACTTTGCTCTATGGGTAATCAATACTCTGCGTAAGGGTGAACGTGTAAAGATTGTTACTGACCAGTGGAATACTCCTACATTGAACACTAATTTGGCTGAGATGACAATGGAGGTTGTTGAGCGCAGGTTAACTGGAACGTTTCATCTTTGCGGTGCCACACGCGTAAGCAGGTTCCAGTTGGCAGAATTAATCGCTGAAGCTTTTGGCTTAGATAAGAGCCTGATTGACTCTGCTTTGTCTTCACAGTTTAAGTGGCCTGCAAAACGGCCCATGGATTCGTCACTTGATACTTCAAAGGCTCAGCAAATTCTGGGAAACAAGCCACTGGAGATTGGTGAAGCGTTGCAAAGGTTGAAGTTGGAGCTTTTAAGGAAGAGCCCTTAAGTTAGACACAAGTGTTTATGTGTGAGTCTCATATCCTTTTGGTTATTTGGGAAGGCTAGATGAAACCGACCGGTATTAAGCAAATAGCAAGGCAGCGAATCCAAATATTGTTTGAGCAGGCAAAGCAGGTTTGCAAAACTGATCCGCAGTTAGCCACGCAGTATATCAAGTTCGCAAGGAAGATTGCTATGGCTGCAAAAATTCGTTTGCCAGTTGAGTTTAGGCGCGAAACCTGTAAAAACTGTAATGCGTTGCTGGTGCAGAGTTATAATTGTCGGGTTAGGATAAAGCAGAAAAGGGAGCCTCATATCGTAATAACATGTTTAAACTGCGGCAACCAGACTCGTATATTGTTAGGCAAGAAAAAGGAGCAAAAGGAACTTGAGCAAAATAACCACCAGAATGAAGCGCCATGTTAGGCACGTATTGAAAGACGAGAATCCAACCATTTGGGTTGGCAAAGACGGCTTGACTCCTCAGTTGATAAGCGAAATTGAGAAACAACTGCAGCAAAACAAGATGGTAAAAGTTAGAATTTTGACTGCCGCTTTGCAAGGAGAAAATACAGCTCAGACGATAGCAGCTAAGGCTGCTGAGCAAACTGGTGCTGCTTTGGTTGAGGTTAGGGGTCACGTGTTTATTCTCTTTAGGAAGCGCAAAGCAGTAGAACCAACTGAATAGACCTGAAAGTCAAGAATTCATCATACTCTTTTTTACATGAAAAAATGAATTGTTTATTGCCTTCAAAATCTTTGTGTACGCTTAATATTTAGGCGACCAACGTACACTGCCAAAGTCGTCACAGAGACCGCGTCCACAGCCGAAAAGAAATTATTTAACTTGCCCGTGCTCCTTCACATTTGACTTGGCTTGTTACCGCTACAATCTGCTACGCTTCAGGCTACAGACTTTCCGTTTTCCGTGTTATTAATCATTTGATGCTGTTACTGCCAAGTCTTAGAATAGCTGGAACCAGTTCACGTAAAGCTTAAATTGTTCAGGCGGCTCTGGATTATGGTTACTTGAGGTTTTACTGACGTGACAAATAACCAGCCTCTGCAGTTGTCTTCCAACGTCAACTGGGTCGGAGTCAACGACACAGAAACCCCACTTTTCGAAGGACTCTGGCGCATCCCCGAGGGCGTTTCCTACAACTCTTACCTAATTGTAGGCTCAGAAAAAACTGCACTGATTGATTCTGTCCACGAGAAGAACGCACTTGAACACTTTGAAAAAATTAGCAAACTGACAGACTTCTTAAACATTGACTATCTGGTCATTAACCACATGGAGCCTGACCACACAGGTGCCGTATCTGCGCTTCTTACGAAAGCGTCCAACGCAAGAGTGGTTTTTACACCCATTGCCCAAACCATATTTAAAAAGTTCTACGGTTTCGACCCCGCAGCAGTCATCGTAAAGGACGAAGCAGCAGAAATTTCCTTAGGAAACAAAACGTTAAGGTTTATTCAAACGCCTTGGCTTCATTGGCCAGAAACCATGAGCACCTACCTCGTGGAAGACAGGATGTTGTTCTGCTGCGATGCATTTGGCTCCTTCAAAAAACTGCCCGCTGATGCTATATTAGAATCCGACATAGACATGGTCAAACAGAATATTTGCGGATGCTCGCAAAAGTACTTTGCCACGGTCTTCAATGGGCAACGCGAATGGATTCTGAAAGCCATAGAAAAATTTTACAAAATGAACCTCGAAATTGAAGTTTTGGCGCCCAGCCACGGTCCAGTTTACACCGACAATGCCAAGCAAACCATAAGTAAATGGGCTTCTTGGAGCAAAGGTACCTACACGAAAACTGTTGTCGTGGCATACGATACTATGTATGGAATGACTGCAAAGTGCTTAGATGCAATCGTTAAAGGAGTTAGGGAAGTAGGAGGCACGGTTCTAAGCTTCAATCTTTCTGAAGACACTGCTGTTGACGCATTAACTGCCTTGGTTGAGGCTCCGGCATTAATTGTTGGTTCGCCCACATATGAGCATGAGATATTTCCAAAAGTAGTCGATTTCCTGAATCTGCTTAAGACCAAAAAGTTTTCAAACAGATGTGCCAGTGTGTTCGGAAGTTTCGGCTGGAGCGGAGAAGCCACACGAAAACTATCAGTTGAGCTAACTACTTTGGGTTTCGAACTGGTGGAAAAGCCACTTTCAGTCTTCGGTAGTCCCACAAAAGAAGACCTTGAGAGGGCAAGTCAACTTGGCAAAGCAGTGGCGGAAAAAGCTTTTTCGAAATATGGCGCTGTGTAAGATAGCCGTTTGCGATTGTGGCGACTTTGGTTTTCTTTTAGGTGTGTACATATGAAATCTACATCATCGCAAAGGCTCGAAAATGCTAACAGAAAACAAAATGCAAAAACAGTCGCTTGTATCCGATGCGGTGTGTGTTTGCGAGTTTGTTCCCATAACTTGAGTCCAGTTCTAATCAAAGAGGCCTTTGAAAAAGGTAAGAAGGAAAAGCTAAGAGAACTGAAAGTGGAACTGTGTAACGGCTGTGGAAATTGCAGTTATGTTTGCCCGTCAAGAATCGATCTTAAAAGCTCAGTGCTAAGAGCAAAATCATCGCTGCGTTAAAAAAGAATTAAAGATCATTTACTATTTCCTCTTAATTCAAGAGTCAATAATCTTGTGTGGGCACTAATTCCTCTCAGAGAATATTTATATTAGGCTTCATTGTTTAACTGCAAGGAAAAACAAAGGATTAGAACAATCTTGACTACGCCTCATGACGTTCCAGCTTCAAAATTCATCGACCGGTTAGCTAGGTATCTTAAGGAAAATGTTGATGAAGTTCAGCCTCTTCCATGGGCAACTTTTGCTAAAACCGGAAATCATGTAGAAAAGCAGCCGCAGAACCCGAACTGGTGGTATACTCGAAGTGCATCTATACTTCGCAAAGTTTATGTTTACGGTCCAATCGGATTAGAAAAACTGCGCGCTGATTATGGTGGAAGAAAGAATAATGGTGTTAAAAAATCACATGTGGTCAAAGCAGGCGGAAACAACATTCGTAAGATTCTGCAGCAACTTGAGACTGCTGGTTTAATTCAAACGGCGAAGCCTCAGGGTAGACGAATGACACCTAAAGGTCGTAAGCTGCTTCAGGAAGTTGCTGGAGACTTGTATAAGGAAATAGTTAAGACTGTCCCTGAGCTCAAGAAGTATCAAGGCGAATAGAAGCAATGTCGGATGACGAGCTTGAGCAAATCCGCAAAAGAAAACTTTCATCTATGCAGCATAGAGTGAGTGATGAGCAGAGACAGTCCCAAGAAGAAGCGCAGTTTGAAGCTCAAAAGCAGGCGTTGCTGAACAAGATATTGGCCCCTGAGGCTCGGCAAAGGCTAAATAATCTAAAGATGGTTAAGCCTGAATTTGCAGGGCAAATAGAATTGCAGTTGATTCAGATGGCGCAGACTGGTAAGTTGCCGATTCCATTGTCGGATGATCAGCTCAAGGGAATATTGATTCAGCTTCAATCACGGAAGCGAGAACCAACAATTAGAAGGATATGAAAATATGGCGCGTGTTAAACCTACGGCGAAAAAACTTAGGCTAGCTAAAGCTGGAAAAGAGGCAACGTCTGTTCCAACATGGGTAATTGCCCGAACTGACGGTAAAGTTAGAAATAACCCTAAGCAAAGACGAAACTGGCGAACTAGGAAAATAAAGGCGTAGGAGAAGTAAAGCATTGGTTAAAGAAGACAAAGAAGAACAACAGAACGCTGAAGACGAAGAAGAAATGCCCGACCTTATTGAAGATGAAACCGCTAAGAAAGAAGAACCTGTTGAAGAAACGGTAAAAGAGGAGGCTCCAGCTGAAGAGCAACCGGCAAAAGAAGAGGCAGTAGAGGAAGAGGAAGCTAAACCTAAGAAAAAGAAAGAGGAAGTAGAAATTGTTGAAGAACGAACCTACACGATTCCTCTGCAGAAAGCGCTGGTTAGGCCACCGAAAAAACGCGCTCCAAGAGCAATGCAGCTTGTAAAGATTTTCGTAACAAAGCACATGAAACTGGAAATGAAGGTTTCTGAAGAAGAGGAAGAGGAAGAGTTACCCCAGCTTCTAATAAGCCAGGAAGTTAACGAGAAAATCTGGGATAGAGGCATAGAGAAACCTCCGCGAAAGATTCGTGTTCGAGCAGCTAAAGACAAAGACGGGAACGTAACCGTTTACTTAGCTGAAGCTCAATAAAATAATTATTTCTTAAATTTTTTTCTTTTATTTTAGTGCTCCGGAAGAGGCTATACTCAATCAGCCAAACCAACAACTAATTTTTCACCGCCACATTGCTTGCAGGATTTTAGGGCAAAAATGGTGGGTTAAGCGGATTTAGCCAAGTGCCAACGTTGGCAAGGCGCAAAACAGCATGAGACGCCTTATCATATGTTAGCAGCCAGACCCGCCCAACAACAGGGCTCTTAGCTGATTCTTCTTCTTTCTTGTTATTTGGTTACGATTCTAAAGAATATAAAATAATGTTGTCACAAATTGAAGCAACAGCCGCTAAGTTACTAAAACGATTTTGTGCGTAATTGCCCTTTGTGCCTATTCATTCGATTAAATACGCATAACAATGTCACCTGATAGGAAATCAGGAAAAAGATAACAAATACCGCTAAAAAACACGACTTGCCAGTGAAAGAAGAGAAAGGCGAAGTAATAATTTATAAACCTAAAAAGATTAGCATGATACCTTGAAACGATTGCCGCGTTCGGGGCAAGTGTAAACAGTTAAGCTGAAGTGAGAGTTTTCTATTTTCTTATCAGGCGTATCAAGCTTCTTTCCGCAGTTAGGACAGTTAACCATTAAAAACGCACTTTTAAAAATTTGTCATCTAGGGTAGGGAATATTCATTTACATAGCATGGGTAAAAAGAATAAAAGGATAGGTGTGACCGACCAAGCAACCACAAATGCTCCGAATGCTCGCTTTCAATTGAACCGATTCATCCACTGCACTTGAAGGATGTTTCACCCCTTGGCTTTTTGGCATTTTAGCCTTTTCTATCTATGCTCGATTTATCTAGACATTGTGAATAGGCAAGCAAGAAAAGCAATTTTTAATTGCTAAAACAGACCACAATCTAAAAAAAGGAGTATGCGTGAAACTTCGCCATTAGAACGTTTCATCAGGAGAAATTAGTTCTTGACCGTTTACTTATCCAGCATAGTTGGGAACTCAAGCATCAGTGTGTACTCGCTGGCCACAGAAAACATAGTGATAATTCCAAGAATGGTACCCAAGGAAAAAGCTCAAGAGTTCGCCGATTGGCTAAAAACCAAACTTGTCTATTCATCCATTGGCGGCTCAGTTCTTGCAGGTGCATTGGCATGCGCAAACTCGAACGGAATGCTACTTCCAAACTATATCCGAGAAGAAGAATTAACACAAATAAAATCTGTTTTTGAAGGCAATATCACAATTATGGAAACAAAAAAAACAGCTTATGGCAATCTTGTCTTGACCAACGACAAGGGTGCAGTGGTTGATCCGCGCTTTAAAGAAAAGGAAATTAAACAAATCTCCGAAACCTTGGGCGTGGAGGTGGTGCCAACAGAAATCGCAGGACTACCCTATGTCGGCTCCTTAGCTGTTGCAACAAACAAAGGCGTACTAGCTCACCCGTTGCTAAAAGATGAGGAAAGAACAATCTTAGAAAACGTTTTCAAAGTTCCCGTCGACGTGGGCACAGTTAACTGTGGGGTTCCTTATGTTGGAACTGGCTTACTTGCTAATTCGCACGCTGCCGTGGCTGGTTCTATGACAACAGGACCCGAGATGTTTATTATTGGGAATGCGCTGGATGTTGTGCAGGAAGATGAAAAATGAAGGCTTTTAAAGTAACCGGCGAAATTAATAAGCCAAAGCTGGCAACTCCATTCGTAAAAGAATTGTTAGCTGACAAAAGCGAGCATGCAGTGGAGAAGGTTTACGCTGAAATAGGCAGCAGACACCGGGTAAAAAGATGCCATATTAAAATAATTAATGTTAAAGAAGTTTCTGCAGAGGAAATTGAGAACCCAATCTTAAAGAAAATCGTAAGTGGAGAATAAGCACTTGGCGCAAGGAAATAAACCAGAGGAAGAACTTCGCAAACTCAGCATGGAAATGCAATATCTAGAGCAAACAGCAGACGCATTGCAACAACGCATCAGCATGGTAAACGCAGCTATGACAGACTTAACTTACGCTAACATGACTTTGGATGGAATTGAAAAAGAAAAAGAAAACGCTGAACTTTTGGTTCCAATCGGCGGAAGCGCTTACGTAAAAGCTAAACTTGCAGACACTAACAAGGTAATTGTGGGATTGGGTGCAGGCGTATCCATAGAAAAAACCCTGCTAGAAGCAAAAACAACTCTAAAAGAACGGTTGAATGAACTGGAAAAAACCATGAACGCCGCTCAGCAACAGTTTACCCAAGTGGCTGACCGAATGAACAAAGGCAGAAGCAGGCTTGAAACTTTGCTTGCTCCAAGAGAAGGGAAAACTTGAAGCGATGTTTGAGAAGCTCAAGTCCGGTTTCAAAGGCTTAGTAAACAAAGTTACAACAACAGAACTTAAAGCTGAAAATCTAAACCCTATTTTATCAGAGTTCAAAATGAGCCTAGCAGAAAACGATGTGGCTTTTCCAGTAGCAGAAAAAATCAGCAACGACCTTGAAAAGCGCCTAGTCGGCGTTCAAGTTAAACGCTTGGAAGACAGAAAAAAAATCGTTGAAGAAAACCTCAGACAGGTTCTTTTAGGAGTCATGCTTACCAACAAAAGAATTGATTTGCTCAAGTTGGCGGATGAAAAACGCAAGAAGAAAGAGCCCTTCATCTTAATGTTTGTAGGCATTAACGGCACAGGAAAAACCACTACAATCGCAAAGGTTGCACAGTTTTTCCGGGATAAAGGCTACTCTGTAGTGCTTGCTGGCGCTGACACTTACCGCGCTGGCTCAATTGAGCAGTTAGAGGAGCATGGAAAACGTTTAGGCATTCGAGTCATCAAGAGTAATTACGGCGGTGACCCAGCGGCAGTAGCTTTTGACGCTGTAAGCCACGCTAAATCACATGGAATTAACATTGTTTTAATCGACACTGCTGGTAGAATGCAGACTAATCAAAACTTGATGAATGAACTTGTTAAAGTGAAGCGTGTCGTTGGTCCTGACTTAACTGTTTTAACCGTTGATTCACTGATTGGTAACGACGCCGTCATGCAAGCGGAAGAATTCAACAAAGCAGTCGGCGTTGACGCCACAATTTTAACAAAAGTGGATGCAGACGTGAAGGGCGGCTCCGCGCTAAGCGTAACATACGTAACTCAGAAGCCGATTTTGTTCATCGGAGTCGGGCAAACGTATAAGGATTTAGAACTGTTTAACCCTGAAAAATTCGTCAACATGGTATTACGATAAACTACGGCTCCTCAATTTCCACCAGTTCAAAGCGTATTTTGCTTGGATAAACCCAATACGCTTTAATGAAGTCTTCAATGCTTTGATTCACATCTAAGGCTTCGAAAAAATTGATAAAAGCCTTATCTATGCCGCCCACGTTTTTTGATGTGTACACTCTCAAGTCAGCCAAATATTTCTTATCGACACTTAGCTTTTGCATCGAAATCATGCCTGGCACCTCTACCGCAAACATCAAATTCGTTAAAACGTCTAAAACGGCAACCTTACGTACGCTTTCGTTTTTGGTTTTTACAACAATCAACCGTTTATCAAAAACCCTAAAATTCCAATCACTTTCTATATCTAAAGAAGCCGACATAACTTTCACAATAAAACTAAGCTTTCCAGCTTAAAAAACTTAAAGAATTCTTGCGGAACCGTTTCAATAGTCTCTATAGATTATTTGTGAAACTCTTAAGAATATTGTAACAACTCTATGTTTTTGCCGAGAGATACGCAGAGCCAACAAAAAACAAGAATGCTTCAGCGAATCAACGTTTAACAAGCCCCAAATAACCCCCCAATTGGATTCCCCAATCTCTATCCTTCACCTGTTGAACGTTCGATTCGCTGAGCAATCGTTTTAAATCAGTTGCTTAAATTTGCCCTACTAAAAACCAACCGGCAAGTTTACTTTTGAGTAAGCCTAAGGTTTTGATTGTTCTTTTTTACATTTTGATGGGTCACGTAAATTCTGGATTGGCGAATTGCCCGAGTAGCCTAAGGACGTTTGAGTTTTTTGTTTATATTTTTTCTCTGCTTCTTTCGCTTTGCTTTCTTTTGCGCTAAGTTCAACGCTTCCCTCAAGCTTACGTATAGTTCTGCCTAATCTGCGTTGACCTTTTGTTACCGTACATTTTCCCATCTTTTGCTCAAGGGTAATTAACGCTAAAGTTAAAAAACCCTTCTAACTACTAGTTGTGTAGGTGATGTTTTTATGAAAGCAAAAGTTAGAAATATAAAGCAAAAAGTGGTTATTCCAGCCTCTCCGAAAGAAGTTTACGAAGCCTATGTTGACCCGAAAAAGCACAGCCAATTCACAGGCAGCAAAGCCACAGGCAAAGCAGTGGTCGGCGGCAAATTTACTGCTTGGGACGGGTACATTTTTGGAAAATACCTTGAACTTGACGATGGAAAACGTGTTGTTCAGGAGTGGACCTCGACCGATTTTCCAAAAGGCGCTGGTCCTTCAAGGTTAGAGTTATGTTTCAATAAGGTACCTGAAGGAACAGAACTTGTTATGGTGCATTCGGGCGTTCCAGAAGAGCAGGCGGATGAAACTGCTGAGGGCTGGATGGAGTGGTATTGGAATCCGCTGAAAAAGTACTTTAGCAATCAATCAAAAGCTTAATTGGAAAAAGTCATTTAAGACGAATTTGGCAATACAAGTTTTTTGTTCTTTCCTTTCTTATCTTTGTCTATGCCTGAAAGGAAAAAGACGGCGGCTGAAACAGCCAGCAACACTGTTAGCGATATGAACATTCCATTGTAACGCAAAACCGATGCGAGGATTACGCCACTTATTATGGGTCCAAGCACTTGCCCAACATCCATCATGGTGCTCAAAAAACCCATCGACGTGCCTACTAAGCTTTGGGGAGTTAGCTCGCACATCAAAGGCGCGGTGGAGGAGATTACCATTGCAAAGCCAAAGCCGTACCCAATTGAAATTGCAAGCAACAGCGGAAACTGCGTGGTGAATGGAACAAAAAACAAGAGTATGCCGCTGACTATGCAGCCTACAAAGATAGGTATGCTTCTGCTGCTTCTATCAGAAAAGCGCCCTATTATGGGTCTAGACAAAATCAAAGACACAATCTGCATACCCATAACCACAGAAACAACCAACGCATTAAAACCTGCCACTTCAATCATGTACTGCACCAAATAAAATTCCACCACACCGTAAACGTAGTATTGGCATGCTTGAACAAAACTTACAATCAAAGCACCCCTATTACGAGCGACCTCAACCCATCCCCGGAGTATCCTGCCCTTGGTCATCTTTGCTTTAGCAGGCGCCACAACAGCTGTTTTACTTTCAGAAAGCAAAAGCAAGGCAATTACAAACGATGTGACACCTGCAATGCCAACCGCCAAGTATAACGTGTGGTAACCATAGTTAGTAACGAACAATATGGAGCCGCCCAAGAAAGGGGCAGCTCCTCTACCTATGGCTGTCGCCGAGTCGAAGATGGAGATGCGCTCGCCCCTATTTGCAGGGTACCGCTCAGCAATTGAAGCTTCAGCTACAGGAACAAAAATCGCCGTCGCAAAGCCATGATAGAAGCGCACAAGCGCCAGCTGCCACCACACCGTTACAAACAGATAAAGGAATGGGGCGGAAGCGAAAACAAATGTGGCGAAAATGAGCATCTTTCTTCTGCCAAAGACATCTGACAGCGAAGCTGCCGGAAGGCTTACCAGTATGCCTGGAACAGTGGAGGCAGCCGCAATTACGCCGGTTAAGTCAGCTGGTGTTCCTAGTCTTATGGCAAAGGGGTTCAGCACTGGATCCTTTGACAGGGTTGAGCTTAAGATGGCAAACGCGCCCACTATACATATAACCCAGAAGTACCGAGTGGTTACCTTAGCGATTTTTCGCAGTTGCATTGACAATCAACTAATAACTTTTTGATAATGTGATATTTTGGCTTTTGCTTGCTAACGGCTGGACAACCGAGAAGACACACAAAAATTATCCGATACTAAAGCGAGGAGACAATTTTGCCGTTATGACAATGAGAAGGTTGCTTGCTGCCTTTATACAATTTATCGACAGCTAAAGCCGTAGCTTTAGTGTTACCTGGCTTTGAATAAAAACAACCAATTTTCGGCATAAATTTTCACTTCACAATTTCCCTAATTATGCCATTAACCATTATCTTGGCGTTGTAGACGTATTCTAAATATTTTAGTCCCTGCTCCTGGTCCTCTTCGGTGAAGGCTTCTACCCCGTCTTTGACTATTACTATGTTGTACCCTCTGAAGAAAGCGTCAGCAGCCGTGTGACGCACGCATATGTGCGTATGCAACCCGCCCAGAACTACGGTTCTTACGCCTTCACCATTGTAGAGGCTCCGCAGAAGCGAATCTAAGCCTGTCTCGAAAAAGCCACTGTAAGTTCGCTTCTCCACAATTTAGTCTTTGCCTTCTTCAGGCTTAAGCTCAGCAATAACCTCTGCGCCAACCGAGCCTTTTATGGCATGGTTGCCCCATTTCCGCGTCACCTCAACGTCTTGCGGGTAATGAGCGTCGTTGCTTTAGATGACGGGCACCTCGTTTTTGCGTGCAGCCACAACAAGCCTCTGCAACTGTGGAATAACGGTTTTGGCACGCTCAACTTCTAATGTTCCAGTGACGAAGTCGTTTAGCATGACAACGATTAGGATAGTTGGGTTATCCAAAAATTTCACTCTCAACTAAACAAAACTCACGAACGGACATTTTAGTTTTACTTTAAAGTTTTGCTTCTAACGAGTAGGATCCAATGGTAAGTTTCTCAGCGCCATCATGCGTGACGAAGACGGTATCTTCGATTCTGACTCCGCCGTAACCTGGCAAGTAAATTCCAGGTTCATCCGTCACCACGTTGCCTGCTTCTAACGTGTCTTTGCTGTCGGTGCTCAAGGTTGGTGCTTCATGAATTTCCAAGCCTACACCGTGCCCCAGGTTGTGAACGAAAAACTCTCCATAACCACCTGCTTCAATTGCCTGCCTAGCTACGGCATCGACTTCCTTGGCTGGAATTTTGGGTTTTATGGTTTGGAAGGCTTTTTGATGCGCAAGTTTGACTGTTTTATAGATTTTTCTTTGTTTTTCGGAAGGTTTTCCTGCTGTGAAGGTTCGAGTCATATCTGAACGGTAGAAGTTGCAGGTTGCGCCTAAATCAACAACCACCAAGTCGCCTTCACGGATTGTTCTGTCTGAGCAGGAACCATGAGGAAAAGCTGAGGCGGCTCCTGAGGCAATAATGGTGTCAAAGCTGGTTCCGTCAGAGCCTTTCTTGCGCATTGCATACTCGATTTCGGCTGCCGCTTGCTTCTCTTTTACCCCTGATTTTATGGTTTCAAACGCTACTTGCATGCCTATACTTGCTAAATTGCAGGCCTCATGGATGTTCTGGATTTCTTGATGATCTTTGATTTTTCGCATCTCGCGAAGGAGGTTGCCGGCTGGTTCGAGTTTTTCTTCGCTACCGAATGCCTTGGCAAGGGCACGCCAACTTTCAATTGGCAGAGTGTCCACGGCAAATTTGCTTGGATTCTTGGAGGCTGTTTTGTTAGCGATTTTTTCCATTAGGTTTTCGCCTCGTTTGAGGAGTTCCACCGTTAACCCCTTGGTTTCTGCTTTTGCCTGCTCGTAATTAACTGCTGAAACGTACAGGACGCTTTCGCCTTGTTCGGGAATTAGCAGTGCGGTTGCTCCTGGGAAGCTTGTGAAGTAGGTTAAGTTGATGCCGTTAAAAATTAGAAAAAAATTGAATTTTCCTTCTTTAAATGCTGATTGCTTGAGAGCGTTTATTCTGTTCAAGGTTTGTTCGCCTAACAAAAGAGGGAATGTTTTTGGTCGGTTTAAGGGTTCGCTTCATTTTTGCGTTATGTAACTAAAAACAAGTCGGTTTTAACCGTGAAATTTTAAACGAATCAGCCATTAACTTAATATAGTTTTCAGTTAAATCCCGTAACTAGGAATGAGGGAAGAATGCATGTTTGCTTATGCAGGAAAAATTTTACATGTTAACCTCACAACTGGAGAAATAAAAACCGAGCCATTATCAGAAGATATGGCTAAACAGTACATCGGCGGAATAGGTTTAGGTATCCGGTTACTTATGGACAATTCAAAAGCAGGCACTGATGCCTTTGACCCAGATAACCCGTTGATTTACTGCTCTGCTCCACTTAGCGGCACCATGGGTCCAACAGCCGGAAACGGTTACGCTGTTGTTTCCAAGTCACCTGCCACTGGCGGAGTAGGCGAAGCCAAAGCACACGGGTTCTTTGGTCCAGACCTTAAACGTGCAGGGTACGATGCAGTTGTCATCACGGGTAAAGCACCAAAATTATCTTATCTTTGGATTGACGATGATAAAGTCGAAATCCGAAACGCTGAATACCTAAAGTACGCAACAGTAAACGATACTGATAACAAGATCCGAGATGAACTCGGCGACTTTTACATCCGCGTTTCAGCGATCGGCGAAGCGGGAGAAAAACTTTGCCGTTTTGCCGCAATCATAAATGATGAGTTCCGAGCCATTGGACGCACAGGCATGGGCGGAGTTATGGGCTCTAAAAACCTAAAGGCAGTCGCTGTCCGCGGAACACATGATGTTAATGTAGCAAACCTTGAAGGATTCAAAGAATTTATCAAAATGATTCATGAACGCATGAAGGGTCCATCCACCAAGAAATACAAAACTTTAGGCACACCCGAAAACGTTTTGGTTTTAAACTCGCTATCAGCCCTTGCAACGAGAAACTGGACTAACGCAACCTTTGAAGGCGCAGACAAAGTTAGTGGTGAATACTTAAACGAGCATTATGTTAAGAAAATTGTTGGCTGCGCAACATGCGGTATGCGTTGCGACCACATTGCAGTTGTGCCGGAAGGACCATACAAGGGTTCAACTTCACGATTAGAGTTCGAGTGTCTCTGGAGCATGGGACCACTATGCGGCGTTGACCGTTTAGACGCAGTTATTGAAGCTATGCGCATTACAAACGAGTACGGTATGGATGGCATATCAATCGGCGTCGTTGTTGCCTTTGCAATGGATCTCTATGAGCATGGCGTAATTACAAAGGAGCAAACTGACGGAATTGATTTACACTTCGGAAATGCTGAAGCGCTCATAGCCATGATTCATAAAATCGGCAAACGCGAAGGCTGGCTTGGCAATATATTAGCTGAAGGTGTAGCTAAAGCCGCAGAATTAATCGGCGGAGACGCATACAAGTACGCTTGCCACATTAAAGGCTTAGAATTACCAGGCTATGACCTGAGAACCTTAAAAACTGCGGCACTTGGCTTTAGCGTCTCGTTCCGTGGTGCATGTCACCTCAGAAACGGCGCTTACTCACCTGACGTTAAAGGCAAAGTCAACCGTTTCAAAATCGAAAAAGGCAGGGGCAAAATAATCACTGATGAGAGCCTCATGTATAACATTATTGACTCACTCATTGTATGTAAATTCAGCAGAGGCACATACTATGATGGATGGAAAGACCTAGCCAACTACTATACACTGGCAACGGGAATCCCAATCACTGTTGAAGAAATGGCTAAAGACGGTGACAGAATCGAAAACTTGGCAAGACTCTTCAACATCCGAGAAGGCAAAGGCACACGCAAATACGATGATGTACCCTACAAAATAAAGAATTTCCCAGTGCCTGATGAGGGACCAGCTAAAGGCGCCTGCGTTAACGACGAAGAAATGGCTGTAGGCTTAGATGACTATTATGCTTCAAGAGGATGGACAGTTGACGGTATTCCAACGGTTGAACGCTTGCAACAGGTAGGTTTAGGCGACTTAGCCTACATTGCCGAGAACGCAATGAAAGCTGCGCAAGAAGCTAAACCTCAAGGAGGAAACTAAAATGGTGCGACCACAAGACAGAAAATTCGTAACAGCAGACCCAGAGAAATGCATAGGCTGCTGCGTTTGCGAATACGCCTGCAGCATGGTTAACGAGAAAACCTTCAATCCGACTAAATCACGAATACGCGCTATGCGCATGGGACCACTTGTGAATCTGGCAGTTACCTGCAGGCACTGTGAAGATCCAGCATGCGTAGCTGCGTGCCCAAGAGACGCGCTCTCGCAGGAAGAGAACAGTGGAATAATCCGTGTTGACGAGAACGCTTGCAACGGTTGCGGATGGTGCATCAGCGCATGCCAATTCGGTGCCATGAACATGCATCCAGACAAGAAAATCGTGTTCACATGCAACAGCTGCACAGACAACGAAACAAAAGAGCCTCAATGCGTCCAATGGTGCCCTGAAGAAGCATTAACATACGTTACTGCAGAAACTTTGGCGCAGAAATACAGACAAAAAGCTGTCAAGAACCTGTTCCAAACAGCAGAAGCCAGTAAAGCAAAATAAGCTCAATTTAGCGCTTTTAAAACGCTCTCTTTTTAATTTTTTTCCTCTCATTCCAAGTCGTTATGTTGTTTTCTGTATTATCATACCTTTCGTGTAAGGAACAAACTCCCTAATCTGCTCAATCGACGTTTTTCCAGTTTTCTCCCGTTGCTCTTTTGGCAGCTTGAGCATTAGAGATTTAAGAATTTGCTGCAAAAGCTCCTTGCCAGTCGATTCACCAGGCGCAAGAACAACGTAAGTTTTAGTTTTCGCTTTCACGGCATCTATAGGTCCGCCGACAAAACAGGTTTCCTCATCTACAATTATGCCAACGGCGACCTTTAGCGTTACGCTTCGTGTCCAGTTGCGTTTGCCAACAACTGCGAAGGCACCATGGGGAACGGATTCTCCTGAAGGGCCACTTTTGCTTAGCTGGTCGAGTTTAACCCAGTAAACGTCGGCTGAACCAGCGTTTTCACGCCAAGCACGCGAAAACGACGCCGCGAACTCGCCGGCTTCACGAAGCGTCTGCTCACTTATGGTTTTGCCTTCAGCCTTAACGACTACAAACGGGGCGCCTGAAATTTCAGCATGAAAAACCACATCCTCCTGTGCAGTATACTTTTTAACGAGCACTTCATTGCTCACACTGTCTTTGCCAGCAACCACCAAGAACGAGTCTGAGGAGGTGAACCAGCGGAATTTTTCATACCATTCTTTATTCTCCCTCTCCATCTTGCGTTTGGAGAGCGCTTCCATAATTTCCGCTGGCTTGAGGCTCTTTAACTCTTCGGCGGCGCTTAGCTCCCTCTCAATTTTGGCTAACTTTTTCTTTGAATCCTCAAGCGCCGTTAATGCGCCAGCGGATTTTTGTTTCGCTTTTTTCCCGCGTTCATAATATTCATTAGCATTCTCAAAAAGTGAATGCCGCATGTTAATGCTAAACTGCAAGTTATTCATGTAAAGGTTAAGTGCAAGGTTGCGTCCATCAAAAGATTCAATGTAAACTTCGGGTACTTTGCCGGTTTTTTTAGCCGCTAATGCGTCATTGATTACTATGTTCCAGTCTTTACCCGCCATGTTTGCGTTCAGAAGCTTGTCTTGGAATGCTTGAAGCTCGTTGAAGTGAGCGTAAATTGTATCGCCAATTAGTTTGTCCCGTTCCGCTTTGGCTTCATCTTCATGTATGGATTTTTCTTGGTCAGCAACCACCCGTTTTAGCCGTTCTGCTTCCTGCTTTAACTTATCAACTTCAACGCTGGCAAGCGCGCTTTCAGCCGTGGTTACCCGAAGGTAAAATTCATCTAACGCTTGATTAAAACTACTATAAACTTGAGTTTTGAAACCTTCATAGCGCTTAAGCTTGAAAGGAACAACATCTAAAAAGCCTCCATCCTCGTCGAGAATTATGCATGGTTCAAAATTGCCCGCTGAAACCTTTGAAAGAAAACTTTGAAGAACATCAAAAACCGCCTTAATTTCCATGTCTGTTAAGTTTTTGCATGGCTTAGCTTTGTCGACGCCAGCTCTAAGCAATACTTCTTCGGCGTAAACTCCACCGATGCCTAACAAACGGGCTGTTGTCCTGACAACCTCAGCTTCACCCGCATTTTTGAGGGCTTCCTCCAGTTCGGGTAGGGAAACTTTGAAGGGGTTCTTGCCGCTTGGAGGAGGAAACACCAAGACTTCGTTGCGCAAGATGTTGCGGTCACGCATGCGTTTAAAGAATAGAGCCTGCCAAATCATGTTTTTCTCGTTTGTTAAGATGACGTTGCCTTCGCCGAAAAGCTCCACAACAAGCTTAAGCAATCCTTCTTTAGTCTTAAAACTCACCGTTACAATTCTTTCAAACTCGTACTGGTCAATGCTCACTACCCATGCTCCACGCAAATACTTTCTTAGTGACATGCAAAATGCTGGCGGAGCAGCTGGGCTTTCCTGTGCGTAAACGGTTGAGTGCAATCTTCGTCCTGCCTCAATGACCAATCGTATTGGTGGCAGGTTAATTTTGTGAAGCTTAAAAATCAATGTTTTCTCGCCAAGCTGATAAATGTTGTTAACTCTTGACTCAGCGATTAATCCCTTTAGTTCACTGATTGCCGCGGCAATATCAAAGCTTGTGAATTCCTTTTTGCGCAATACTTACACCATCATACGTCTCCTTGTTATATTGAAACTTGATTAAAATAACCTTTTCAGTAAAAATTCGCAACTGCCTAATAAAGAGGATTTGGAAGGCAGAAATGTCTAATATCTAGGCATGTTTTTTAAGTAAGAATAAAATATACTGTGCCAAGGATTAGATATGCCATGACACCTATAGTACAACTTTACTGGATAAGAGTCGCGTTAGGCATAACTGCGGGAGCATCAAGTGCAGTAGTCGCTATTCTGATAGGTAACACGGGTATCGACACTCTTCTTAACAGTTTCACAATAGCCCTAATAATTTACTTATTATCCTATTACGTTTTGAAAGCAGTGTACAAAAACAAGATAGAGAAACAATCAAAAATATTAAGCACAGCCGTAGCCATGTACTTTTTCGCTTGGTTACCCTTCTTTATCTTATTTTACACTATGATAAAAATTTACGTGTAATCTTAAAATAAAATTTATTCATCTTCACTTTTCTGGAAGAAATTGGCAATCGTAGCTTGACTCTTGTCGCTTTTTAGGGTTTCTATTTTTTCTTCTTCAGTTGCTTTATCATTCACATTTTGTTGGCTTGGAATATTCATCCGTGTTAAAATGCGCATGCAGTCTGACCAAGCTGAGAAGTATCCGCGGTCAAAATCTCCATGCAGGCCGTTGCGCATGTGGTCAAGAAACTCTTTTCTGTAACCATGCAAAGCTACTGAATCGCTCAAGTCAAGTTTTGAAAAGAACGCGTAGTCGTCAGTAGCACCATTTTTCCGTGAAAGATACATTCCATATAATGCTCGGAAGTATCCTCTGTTCCATTCTGTTTTCTGCATTTTTTGCTTGATTCGTTCCAACTCCCGTTCAGCTTCAGTGAATTGCCTGCTGACTATGAGTTGGAAGTACCGTGTGACTAGAGCTTGTAGTATTGGCATGTTTTAGCGTCCGCGACTTTTGCTTGCTTTCTCTGCTTTCTCTTCTTCAGAGATATCTTCTATTCCGTTTTCGGTTACTTTAAGTATTTCCTCGCCTTCAGGCAAATACGGGCTTGAAACTAGCCTTGCAATTCGCGTGGGTCCATGAGGTGCTCTTCGTAAGTAGATGCGTGTGTGGCTTGTGTGGCCGACGATGTTTCCGCCGATTGGGTGGATTGCATCGCCGAAGAATTGGTCTGGTTTAGCCATTACTTGGTTGGTAACAACTGCTGCCGCGTTGAATGCTCTGGCTAAAGCGATTAGTTTGTGCATGTGCTTGTTTAGTTTTTGTTGTCTTGAAGCTAACATTTCTCTTCCGAGATATTCACTTCTGAAATGTGCTGTTAACGAGTCGACTATGATTAGTTTGACGTTGTTCGCCTTGATTATTTCATCAGCGTTTTCAAGAAGGAACATTTGGTGGTCTGAAGTATATGCTTCAGCGTAAATAATTTTTTTTGCTACTTTTTCAGGGTCTAAGCCTAAAAATTTAGACATTTGCACTATACGTTCAAGCCTGAAAGTGTTCTCTGTATCCACGTACAATGCGGCGCCGTTGAGTCCACCTCGCTCTGGAGG
>Ga0187848_10000238_pt1 | contig 51544 bp, 58 predicted proteins | sample June2016WEW_4_40_FD_132424 | JGI IMG/M metagenome (GOLD analysis project Ga0187848, IMG submission 132424) | Peatland microbial communities from SPRUCE experiment site at the Marcell Experimental Forest, Minnesota, USA - June2016WEW_4_40 | ecosystem: Environmental > Terrestrial > Soil >... | reverse complement strand
TGATGAATGTATTTTCTTCTTTAATTTTAATGGTAAGCTGATATTTTATCAGAATATCTTGCATACAGTTTCTTGTTTCTTCGTCAAGAGAGGTCTTAATCAGAATTTGATACTTTTGAGACATTAAGGTAGGGGGTTCTGCTGGCATTAATGCCAAATAACGTCCGTCAAGAAAAGGGCATTTTTCAAAAAGCTCTTTTAAAACTAATATTGCTTCTTCACGCTTCAAAAAACACACCAATATTTAGAAAAGCTAACGAACATGCATGATTAAGAACATTTGCTATTCATTCTTCTTTTTTCTTTTGAGGTTGATTAGACTTGAGTTATCGCTGTCGTTCAAAAGGTTCTTATGGAATATGTCTAGTGTTAAATCAAGTGTAAAACAAGAGAAGAATATGCAAGATTAAGCTTTAGGTTCTATTAGTTTTCAATAGGTCTTCTTTCAACATCAGAAGCGAGACACTTAAGGTATAGTCTGCTGTTTTTCTCAAAAATCGTTATTGAATCTATATCTTCTTTTTTGAAGAGTTCAAGATTGTGTTTGATTTACGGGTCTCTGAATATTGAATCAACTGTGAAATTGCTCATTCTTTCGCTTCAATGATTAATCGCCAATCTGTTATCGTAAGCTCTAGGTGTTGTCCATCATTCCAGCCTAATTCGTTGACTGCCTCTTCTGGAATGACTATTACATGTTTGTATTGACGTTTGTCCTTGTCCTTGCAATCAAGTTGCTTCTGGAGTTTAGCTTTCATTTTTGGGATTCCTCAAATTTGTGAATCAAGAAGGAAACAACTTCTGATAGGGGTACATCTTTTTTCTTTAACCAACATGTTTACTTCCAGCTTCAATAGTTAAACATGAAAGCTATTATGAAGGTTGTGGGCACAAAAAGAGGCAACAAACGTTCAGAGCCACAAATAGACGAATTTTTACATCAAAAATAAAGTAAGTCTTAAATCTGCATAGCGCAGAAATAGATTAACACTGTCAGAGAAAGAGACTCCAGAACCAGATAAAGAAAAACAAAGAAAATAGAAGAAAGAGAACTTTAGAAAAATTATGATTAATTTATTTACTGATAATGATAAGAAAGAAGTAGATTAGTATGGGAAACTCGGTGATTTTAGATAAACTCTCAAGCGTAGTATTGATTAGAAAATGCCTTCAGTGCGGAATAACCTTCGAGACATATGATAAGACCAAACTCTTTCATTCTAACCCATGCAAGCAAGCTTATGGCAAAAAACATTATGATGCTTTCTTAGTTAATAGGAGAAAACAGAGAAAAGAAAGGGATTGATTAGAATGGAAAAGTTTTGTTTGAATTGTTCAGAACCTATCAACAGAGATAAGCCTATACGCCCCAAGAGAAAGTTCTGTAGTTATGTGTGTCGAGAAGCACACCGAAAAAAGAATCACTTAGGTCGTTACAAGCCAAGACACAAGTTGAGAGTAAACTAATTTAGAAACAGAGGTAAGGGTAAAGAAAAGCATCAAGTTACTTGTTGACCATCTTAAAAGTTCAATTCAAGACACAGAATATTCATTGAATCGTTTTTATTATAAACAAAGTTGTTTATTCGATATATTTCTCTGCTTTTCTTATTTTAATTGTTCGTTATTTATATTAATTTACCATTTTTGTTTTTCTGATTAGCTTGATGCTTTTTTATAATGTAGATTTTATTCAATTTAATTCTCCTCTGTTCATTTTCTTTCATGATTATCAAATTTTGTACCTTATCACTTTGGTCTGGGAAAATGGTTCTAATCTTCCAAGGTCATTAAACATTTGAAGATATCCTTTCGTCAACAGCCCAACCTCTTTATCCATTAACTCAAGCTGTTTGTTTAGTTGAAGAATTAATATCTTAAATTCTTGCGATTCCTTTTCCTCTTCTTTGTTACGGAATAAGCTTCTCAGAGCGTCTTTAAACTTCATTATCTATTCCTCTTCCTTTTTCGTGGATTGTGAACCATACTATAAGCTTGCTGACATTTGTTAGAATGAAAAACCGCCTGACGTTTGAAACTGGAGTGTTTAATCAGTTGATTAAACCAACCAAAACCAAAAAACAAACAATAATTATAATAAAAATTAAGGTTAACCCAATAGCATCTAAAATTTAGGTTTCTTTTTTTTATCTGTTTACTATGCCTTTCCCCACGAGGGTATTTTTACAGCCACTACTTAGAACGAATTATGCGGCAATTTCTTTTACAAACTGTAAATAGGTGTGCCGCATAGGTTAAATTAGAGGTTAATTAAAAAATGAAGATAGTAAAATGTACAAAAATTAGCCCAATAATTGCAACAGCAGGCGATAGCATAGAGTTAAACTATATTTCGCTGGACGGCAAAAAGCATCGGCTGCTTAGGGAAACCATAATTGAAGATAAAATTACATTTGACGAAGCGATGATTTTTAAAGTTGAACCCACTGATATCGACGGCGCAGTAGGCGGTTACGGTGGCGCGTTCCTAACCCCAGCAAAGCGTAAGTGATAAATCATGGCTAAGTCTCAGGTATGGTTAAACTGCTAAAATCAAAATGCCTTAGAATCTTTGCGTATTCATTTTCAAATAATTTAAAGTACTATTCAGAGTCGCACATCTATAGAGTTATCAATATCAACGTAACTTTTCAAGTCGCTTTTAGCCAAACTATCAAATTTCGTTATATATAATTTATCACCATAATTACTTAATTACTCTGCTCTATCGCCTATGAAATTTACGATTATGACGATTACTTTTAACATAGGCGTTTTTAGGTTTAGGTTTATTTTCTTCATTAGGTTTAATTTTATTTTCTTCATTTTGGTTACTCAATTTACTCCGACCTCAAACTATTATTAAACATTCGACACGATACTGCGACCATTCAGATGTTAGAAACTTAACGCCGTTTAGGGTTATTGGAAAATAGCTAATTTAGGGACAGTGGATGTTTTTTAAACTTTTTGTCTTTTTAAAATTTCGTTTTCTAGCAACTTTTTCGCATATTCTAAGCCGTTGCCATGGTCATCTATTGAAATTAACTCTCTATTATAGTTTGTTTCTATGCAATATTGGTAACCTCCTATTAGACTATCTCTTGTACGTCGTCCACAACGATACCATTTATAATGAATTTTTTCATTTCCAACTAAAATATTACCCTCAGAATCCAGTTTTACCATTTTTTTACCCTTTGAAGTGATTAGTTCTTTTGGTTTCTGTTTTAAGTTTTTGCATCTCAAATTTTGAATATGCACATGATAATTACTTTCTACAAGTGATTAACTTTCAATTAAGAAACAGGTAAATTACAGAGACTATTAAGCTTTAAGGATAGTTTCAAAGATTCACGCTTTTTTTATTCAAGTTTCCAGAGACCATTAGAGCATAGACCTTAAATGTGCAGGCAACTTACAGAGTACGGGTAGGCTAAGAATGGATAGTGGTTTATAACTGGTTGAGACTATGTGAAAAGTCAAATTTGTTTCAAGAAATTGCCTCTTATACGTGAAAACACTTCCCTAAACCCCATCAGTTCGCTATAAACTTAGCAATTTTCGGAAATTGAAAATAGTTTTCACGCAGGCTCGAAGGGTTCAGTACCAAAGTGAAAAACAGAAATTGGATATGGCGAATATCGGACAGTTAACGGGCGGTCCTGAGAGCAAGTCTGGGAAACTTTCAGACAGCGAATTTCCCTTCCTAATTATTTTCAAAAGGATGTGGTAGCAAAAATGTGGGCCCGACGGGACCCCATTATCAGAAAATGCTCAAGTCCAATTGTCGTACTCATAACTCGCTGAATTAAAGTCCAGCGGGCTCTTATCTATAATAGTGGCAGGGTACACTTTGTTAAAGAGAATGAAATGATAGTAGGAATGGAGAGATGTTAAGATAAAAGTTGGTATATTGAGCGGTGGGGGAGACGCACCTGGGATTAACGCGGTCTTGAGAGCTATCGTTAGAAAGGCAATTCAAGATTACGGATATGAAACTGTAGGCATTAAAGACGGTTGGAGAGGATTAGTCGAAGGTGAATTCATCCCGTTAGACTTGAAGTCTCTTGTAGGTTTGCTCCCTAAGGGAGGATCTATACTAGGTACGTCGAGGACTAATCCGTTCAAGAGCGAAGACGGAGCAAACCGTATTCTGAAAAATGCATCTGAACATGGTATTGATGCGGTCATCGCAATAGGCGGAGAGGATACGCTTGGCGTAGCCTACAAACTATGCGAAATGGGGCTGCCCGTCGTCGGAGTCCCTAAAACGATCGACAACGACCTGGTTGGCACGGATTATACCTTTGGTTTTCAAACGGCGGTTGCGATTGCTTGTGAAGCACTTGACAGGCTTCATACAACGGCAGAATCGCATCATAGGGTATTAATCCTTGAAGTTATGGGTAGATACACTGGTTGGATCGCCTTGGAGGCAGGGATTGCTGGAGGGGCAGACGTCATTCTGATTCCTGAGAAGCCCTTCGACATTGAAGAAGTTTGCGAATGCATCAGTAAGAGGCAAAAACGCGGTCGAAACTTCAGCATAATTGTCGCCGCAGAAGGCGCCAAACCAAAAGGTGGCGAAGAGATTGTTTATAGCAGTGGAGTAGATGAATTTGGGCACGTAAGGTTTGGCGGCGTGGGTTACTATATAGGAAAGGAAATAGAGAAGAGATTCGAAAACATTGAAACTAGGGCAGTAGTTCTGGGGCATCTTCAACGCGGTGGATCTCCTAACGCGTATGACAGAGTTTTAGCTACCCGATTTGGAATCGCTGCCATTGACCTAGTGTATGAGGGCAAATTCGGCCAGATGGTTGCCATCCAAGGAAACACCATGGTCTCCGTGCCCTTGAAGGACGTTATCGGCAAACGGAAAACGGTTGATTCAAAGCTCTACGAAATAGCAGCAACATTCTTCGGCTAGGCGAGTTCCATGCCTCATAAGTAGAACAAGCAAAAGAAGCCCTAAAACGAGGCCTGGACAATGCCGCTAACGCGGCAGGTATTCTGTGCTAGGTTTTTTATAAAATGGATAAGTTACTGACTTTTTAGCGCACACAAAGATAACTTCAAGAACCCGAATGAGTCATTCCTTTATCGGAAGGAGACGGTGGCATGAGTAAGAAAGGGGAAACAGGAGAACAAGATCGGGGAAAACCTCAGCCTCAGAAGAAGAAGGATCGAGATGCTAAACGCAAGGAGAAAAAGTCTGCCAGACGAGAAAGACAAAAGTCCAGATAGGATTTAGATAACTAAATAATTACGGTTCTAATTTTCTAATTTCTAAATTTTAGAGCCAAATCTAAAATTAAAAATTACTTTGTATTTTCTAAGATTTTATCTTTTTCAGAAATATAATTTAGAAAAGCAAAGATTATTCCCGCTTTGGCAACAATCCAAGAATCCTGGTGCTAAGAAGATAGGTCAGAGAAAATGTTATTAGCCAATTGTTGGTTTATATATCTTTAAGGAGATCTTTAAAATGCCTGGACAAATAGGTAAAGATGGGAATATTAGACAAATTCGTGAAGACGCCCAAATAGGAAACGTTGCGCCTGATATTCAAAAACACTTTGGTTACCATTCCAACAAAACAGTTGAGTCAGTCCTTAAAGAGAACCATTGTACGTCCCTAAATCAGTTAAGGGAAAAGATAAAGTTAAAATAAAAATCATTTTCTTTTTTAGACCATTTTAGAATTTAGAAACTTGGAAAACTACAGACTACTAAAGTACTTTAATTAAGCTAAGACCTTTAGACCAGCTTCCTTGTAAATCTCAATTAGTTTCTCAGATGAGAAATCAGTGTAGTGTCTAGCTAAAACTGATTTTGGTACTCTTCCACAGAAAGCATCAACGTAGGTTTCTGATACGCCTAGTCTTAGCATTTCTGTGCAGAACCATTGACGCAGCTTCTGAGGCGTAATGTTTAACCCAGTTTTGGCTTGAGCTTTATCTCAGAGCTCTTTTACTTCCAGCGTTTTCATGGGAAATAGTCCTTGACTTCTTGAAGGCTTCTTTGTTGCCAAATATTCTCTTAACGTTAATTCAGCTTCTTGGTTGTAGAAGCCTAAATGGTTGTTTGGCGTTATCATGCGCCTTTCAAAGTCGATGTCTTCAAGCTTAAGCGACAATATTTCTTTCCTTCTAAGACCAGTCGATACATAGAGCATGAAAAGGGCTTCCTCTTTTGGCGTTTCACGATAAGTGCAGAATTGCTTGACTTGCTCGTTGCTCATTATATGCTTTGGCTTAAAGACCTGATGAGGAAAATTGAAGCTCGCCACAACTTCAGGCTTTTCTAAGAAGTCTCTAAAGAACACCTTCATTGGCATTAACGCGTTCTCGTAGGTTGCTGAACTATACTTTTCCAGAGATCTCAGATAGCTTCGAAGATCTTCTCGTGTAATTTCAGTTGGCTGCTTGTCAATGTCTTTTAGTAACCTCTTTATGAACCAAACTTTCTCATATGCCGTGCGTTTAGCTCTTCTCAAATCAACCATTTGAAAGTCTTTAAATCGTTCAAGAAGCTCATTTTTGGTCTTCAAATTGCAATTGAGGTTCTTTACGAGCCAAAGGTCGCCGGTTCAAGTCCGGCTCGGTCCATCTTTCATAATTCTTTATTGCCAAATTGCCGATATTTTGTGTAGATATGATGAATAGTGATTGGTTAATCGTTTTAAGTGGTTTTCAAACGTCTTTGAAAGATTGAACCCCACTTCTTTCGACTTTTCAACCAATAGCGCGAGCGAGCTCCAAAACACAAAACAGACGAATTTAAGAATTGACATTAAGTTAGAGGAAAAAAGAAACATCATGTTAGAAAGTAGGTCGAAAATCGCATGCGTTAATTTGTTTTTGCCTTCCAAAAGCCAGATATTGTTTCGCAATATTTAGCACAGTGGTTAACGGTGACACATATTGGAAACCAATCAGCAAAACGCAAAAATCGTTACATACAGCAAAAAGAAAATAGCGGCAATCGCCGTAGTTGTCTTAATTATTGCTCTAGCAGTAGCCTTAGCCAGTGGACTATTGATAACTAGTCAGAACCCATCTAGCATTCAAACTAGCAATCAAAACTTTCCGCAGTTCTGGATTGCAGTAGGTGCTTACGCAACATACGAAGGCCAAACTAATGTCCTATCAACGCTAATTTCCTTAAACGTAAAAATGGAAATCGTCGGCGTCAACGAAACGTACATTCAAGTCTTAACTACCTTTAACATGTCAACACCCTATGGTACAACGGAGAACACCACAACGACTTGGGTAAATAGGGAAAATATGACTTTCCAACCAGATGGCATGACTCTGAATTCCACTTATAACACGCAAGTAACCTTGCCAAAACTTGGAACACGAAGCTGCACTGTCTACGAATACACCAGCCAGAGCATCAGCGCAACACTCTACGTTGATAATAGCATTCAGTGGCCTATCAAAATAATCATGACCTCTCCAACAGTTTATGGACAGTCTTACAGCATAACCCTAAACTTGGTGGACTCGAATATACCAGGCCTCTAACCACGTCCTGAGCGCGCGCTTACCGAACTCGACCGGACCTGCAGCGAATATTTTCTGTCGGCGTCCTTTAGGAGTGGGTTGCCCACATTGTTGAATGGTTTCTTGGGCAAATCATCGTTCATGCTCCAGACGATTTCTATGCTTCTAAACGCGTTAGCAGCACTTCACCTAAACAGAGTGGACGAAACACAAAACGCGTTTATCAATAAACGCAGATCAATCTTGGTGAGTACATTTTTCTTGTGTCAATAAACCTTTACAAGAACCGTTTTATCGGAAAGTACACCCCCCGTATGCATGGGGATCTGATATGAAAAGAGCTTTCATAGCGGGATTTATTATTGCGATTCTATGTTTTTCGATGCTCATCGTTTTTACGAACGCAGGTTTGGTTAACGCTGATCTAAGTCCCGTCATTTCTTCGGTAAGTCCGATCTCCGCGACTCGATTGCAGACCATCACTATTCAGGGTAGCGGCTTTGGAAACATTCAACCCCAACTTTTGAATCTAGGCGACGGGTCTGTGGATACCGTCGGCGGAGGTATTACTCCCATCATAAAAATATACGATGAAGGCAGTTTGAAGGGTTGGGAAGCAGGGGTCCAAGATGGTCCAACGACAGGTTCCGATTCGATTGGCATAATACTAGTAAGTTGGATAGACACCAAAATAGTGCTTGGCGGCTTCGGATCCGCACTTAACACAAACGACCAATGGACGCTTTCACCTGGAGACCCATTACTAATAGAGGTACAGACCGCCAACGGACAGGCAACGTACAGTGCTACTGTCATCTCAAGTCAATCCAATCAAAATCATAATTCTAGCTCCGCAGGAGCTCCGCCTATAATTTCTTCGGTAAGTTTGATCGCTGTGACGCAAGTGCAGACCATAACCATCCAAGGCAGCGGCTTCGGAAATATTCAGCCTCAACTTTTGAGTTTAGGTGACGGGTCAGTTGATACCGTTTGGGATGGTTCTACGCCAAGCATCGTTGTATATGATGAACGTAATGAACTCTCTGCTGGTGCCGCAGGTAATTGGTCTGGTTTTACAAACGGACCTCCCGACCTTATCGGTGTTGTCCTTGTAAGTTGGACTAATACACAAATACCGTTAGGTGGCTTTGGTTCTGGTCTCGGTTCGCAGTTTTCATGGAGCCAAGTTTTGCAAGGAGATGTTTTACAAATCCAAATTCAGACTGTTAGCGGAGTTGCAACGTACAACACTATTGCCGTTTCAAGTCAATCCAATCAAAATCATAATTCTGGCTCCGCAGGAGCTCCGCCTATAATTTCTTCGGTAAGTTCAATCGCCGACACGTTATTGCAGACCATAACTATTCAGGGCAGCGGTTTCGGAAATGTTGCGCCTCAAACGATAAGTCTTGGAGATGGCTCCGTAGACACTATCGATGGAGGTAATACTCCTTCGATGCAAATTCGTGATAATTCTCTTATTAATGGTTGGACGGCAGGCTATGATGGGAACGGCATAGGCGTTATTCTTGTAAGCTGGTCGGATACCAAAATAGTCCTTGGCGGCTTCGGATCTGCACTTAGCACAACTGGCCAAGGTGAATGGAACTTAATGCCGGGAGATCCAATTCAAATCCTAGTGAAGGTTTCAGGGGCAGTAGCTTCGTACAGTACCCATGTATCAGGTTCTCAGGAAAATAGGAGCGGCACGAATAATGGTCCGGCTCCTGTTATTACCTCGGTTAGTCCAATTTCAACAGATTTATCGCAGACTATAATCATTAAAGGCAGCGGCTTTGGAAACACGCAGTCTCAAACTATGAGTCTTGGCGATGGTTCAATAGATACTGTGGGCGGGGGTAGCACTCCGGTAATCCAGATTCATGATGACGGCTGGTGCGGTTGGGAAGCAGGCACCCAAGATGGCCCAACGACCGGTGCCGATTCAATTGGCATCATATTAGTAAGTTGGACAGACACCAAAATAGTGCTTGGCGGCTTCGGATCCGCACTTTACACAAACGGCCAATGGAGCATTTCATCGGGAGACCCAATGCGGATAGTAGTGTTGACTGCCGGAGGAGTGGCAGAATATGAAACAAAGGTTACGGGCTCTAGCAATTCAACGTATTCTAGCACAACTTCGCTTGCGCCTTCAACGCCTGACCTCAAGGTTTCTTGCCAAAGTTCTACAACATTCTCAAACTTCAGAGTGGAAATTAGTGGCAATTTAACAGATGACGGAAAAGGCTTGCAAGGTTTACCAATCTTGCTATCTTACAGCGTTGATCAGGGAAACACTTGGAACGAACTTACTACGGTGAGCACTGACAATCACGGAAATTTCTTGGCAGTTTGGTTGCCCTCTGTCACGGGAAATTATCTCTTGAAGGCTGAATGGGATGGAAACACCAATTACACTGAAACTAGCACGGTGATTAATTTTGCAGTGTTGCCTTTTGGGGAGCAAAGCGTTTTCTCGGTGACGTCAAACTCGACAATATCCGCGCTTGCTTTCAACTCTACCAGTGGAGAACTGGATTTCACCGTCAGCGCACCAGAAGGCACGACGGGATATTGTGACGTATATATTCCCAAATCGCTAATCAGCGATGTCTCTGACCTAACCGTGTTCCTAGACGGAAACCCAATATCATACAATGTGCAGCCCCTGGGAAACGCTTGGCTGGTATCTTTCAGCTACCAAACCAGCACTAATAAAGTGACAATGGGAATGAATGCTACGGATTCGATTGTGGCAAATGGAAACCAATTTGCGCAATGGATTCCGTATGGAGTGATAAGTGTATTAATGGCAATAATCGCGGTCTTGTTGGCTTCCAAGAAAAAGCAAAAAAACTATGAGTCTATAACCAATATGTACGGTTTTGAAGATGAATGTGCAGTTTGGGTTCAAGTCGGCTCGGCCCATATTAGGCTCATCCCCGAAACAGAGTGTGTGAAAACTCAGTTCAATTTCCGAAATTGCTAATAATTTCGCTAGCTTTTTGCGCCGGCTTTTCTGATCTGCATTTCCTCGGTAAGCAGCCAAGTTTTACCGTCGTCATGTGTTTCCTCGGAATGCCATCTGAAAGACTGCGGTGTAATTTCAGAAAATAGCCATTTCTCCGGGTAACCATCAGTATTTTGGAGCTCAAGAACAATCTCATCATCAACTTTCAGTGCTATGAAAGTTTGTACAAGCCCCTTGATGGGAGAGAGCCAAGTGCTGCGCCAAGCATCGATCTTGGGGTCATAGAATCGGATAGTAGTACCAAAGAGAGTCATCTTTTGGGAACCCTCTTTGCAACCCATCCAAACATCCTGAATGGCTGTTCCTCCAAGAATCCACCCGAAGTGAACCTCTCCTTTCATCTTGACCCAAGTTCCATCCGCTTGTATATACTGGGCTTCGACGATGTCCCAGTCGCCGATAAACTGGCCGAAGAGCATCAATTTCTCTTTTAAGGGTAAGTCAGGGCCATCAGCGCCCAGACCTTTGATTGTACACGTACCGCTTGATTCTACAAGCTTGTTGACCATTTGAAATCACGTGCTCCGATTATAAGAAAAGGATATTGGATTGGAAAAGAAGATAAGTTTTTCCGCTTGGGTTAAAGTTCGGCTCGGCCCACTCTAAACCACTAACTGCGCTTAAATCTTGCCTATTTACTTGCACAGTTTTACTTGCATTGTTACTTGCACTTACTTGCAGTTGTTGGAATAAATCGTACGGGACCTTGTGATAAGTATACCTCCCTTTTTCGCCCCTGAACCCTTGATAACGTTGCTTCTCTGCAGATTGCGCGCTTAGCTGCTTAGTGTTTGGATGTTCGCGACCTGTCCGGTGTCTGCCCATATCCCGACGCCTATGCTGTTAACTCCTCCCGGGTAAACCTTGTCGAGATACAGCGTGATGTACCAGTAAGGGAATAAGGTAAGGCCTGATCGAGCTGTAGCAAAGAACACCGCCGAGACGGGTTGTTGAAGCACATTGAAATTGGAAACTTTCACTCCGTTCGCGTTCCAAGTGAACGTGTTCGCCGCCTCTCTGGCGATTTGAATTGCTTGGTTTTGAGTAATGTTCATCTGGGCGCTGCCGATCGAGTAGAGAGGCCAATCGTCACTTAAAGTCGTTAGGATGCCGTTTTCAAACACTATTTGGAGGCTTTTGGCGGCGAAATCGACGTTATTTTCCGTGTATAGCAACGAGAACTGAGCATTATCTCCGTCTATAGAACTTTCTAGCTTGACGTTGCCCAAGATTTGGTTTTGCTGTATTATGGTGGCTACGGATAGAAGCTGGCTCATCTGGTTCAGGTAGGAAGCATTGTCAACAGACTCGTATCTTGTTATAATGTCTCTTACCGCCGTTAAGAAGTCAGTCGGTTGACGTTGAGTATAAACCGGGGTGAACGCCGTCACTCCTTCAATCACGTTGAGCTGAAAAAGCGAGAAGTTACCGTTCCTAAACGTTAAGACCAAGTTAACATTGCTTGCGTTGTTCACGAGAGAGTATGTCAGCACTTCCTCAACAATGCCTCCCAGATCGGCCTCGGGCCCCACAGTGTCGCTGAGAAGGGACACTTTATATTTTGCGACATCTATCTGGAAAACGTCCTTTATGATGACCATCGCCTCGTCAGCGGAGGCACTCCCCGAAAGCAATTGCTGATTCTGCGATTGCACCTTTTCAAAACTAGCGCCCAAATTGCCGTAATCCTTAGACAGCTGACTATTGGAGGCGTATTGACCGTAGGACACGCTTGCCAAAATCACAATGCCTATTATCAAGATTGCGTAAAGCGACTTCCACCTCAAAGGCAACGACGAAAAGCTTTTCTTTTGGACTGTAGGAGCTTCTTCCGCTCCCCTCATCATTACTATAGCGGCTTCACCGAAACTGGACAACTTGTATTTTCCGTCCTCTTTCTTCACCACTAGCTCGCCGAGGCTTTCAAGGTGATAAGTCAAATGTGAACTTGGAATCTCGAGGTGATCAAGAATCTCGGAAAAGGTCATCGATTTTTCCGAAAGCATCCTGAGGATTTTGCGGCGTGCTGGATGCCTCAAAGAACTGAACATTGTTGAGTAGGTTTCTTCCTCGGAACCAGACATCCCAAGCACTTTGATACACTAACGTGCTCAGTTAGATTAATTTATCTATGGAAAAACCAAATGCCCCGTTTAGTCAATAAATGCAGAATCATTCTTGTTTAGTATGTTTTTCTTGTGTCAATAAACCTTTACAAGAACCGTTTTATCGGAAAGTAAACTCAGGTATGTACCGTCAGAGGAGCAGCTATGAAAAGATGTGGATCTGGTCAAGTTCAGGATCTTGCTTGCGAGTCTGGAGCGCCGTTAAGCTCAGAGACGAAGTGCGTTACAATGGCGATATTCGAAATAGAGGGAAAGACAATCCTGCAACCGCTGATAACCGAACAAGACGCCAAAACAATCCAGGAACTGTTCCGAAGCGGAACTCTTGAAGTTTGGCTATCTAACGGCAAATCTGACTATTCCGTCTTTGATGTTGATATACTAAAGTACAAACAAGTACAACAACCGTTGACGAAATGCAGCAAAATCTCAAATCAAGTATGTTTGAAAAACCTGTTTGAAAGCATCATTTGTTGTGCACAATGCCCACTGTGTAATGAAGCGGGAGGGTTGTGAAGTGGCAACAATCAAAAAAGTGATTGCAGAACGCGCGCCCAATATTACACAGGAGACTTTTTCGAGTCCAAGAGAGCACACACTAAACGTACTGGCAACTGCCAGAAGCGTGGAAAAAAATAGTGATTTCGCAGTGATGCTTAGAATCTTGGATGAGAAATGCCAGAAGTGCACTCCACCAACTCCCCTCGAATGCATCTCAAGCTGCAAAACCTGGAAGTTGAAAAATGAGCTAAGAACACTCCACAAGAACATTGAAAACCCAGACTTCATGAAAGACCTAATGAACGTACTAAAAAACGACACGCGACTAAATATTCTCATGACGATCGCTAAAGGCTACTATTCAGTGCGCAAGCTTCAACAAGAACTCAGAAAGGCGGGTCACCCACACAGTCAAGATAACATATTGGAAGAGTACTTGCGTCCATTGATAGAAGTTGGGCTCGCCGTCGAGGCTCAAGACGGGTACCACACGACAACATTCGGTGGCAGACTCACAGAATTGATCGGAGGTTCAACTAGCATAGTGAATTTTCTGCCGGTGAATTCCGAGTGCTACGAGGAAACTGTGCTCAAAGCTTTGCTCAGTGGACCCAAAACCTTTGAAGACATAAAGGGGCTTGTCTCTCAGAGGGCCGTTTCGCGACTCTTAAAGAGACTGAAAACGGTGGGCCTAGTAGAAACGCCCAGGGAAAGAGCTTACATATTCTTTTTCAGATCAAAACGCGACCCTGCAATGGAAAAGTTTTCCTGTGCCGAGAGCAAGGTTTACAACGATGTACCTGAGGAGGGAATTTCTGCACAGAAACTTGCCGAAAAAACAGGATTTGCCATGAGGACAATCTACAAGCGTCTGAGAGAGCTGAAGGGAAAGAAACTATTGTTCAGGAGAAAAATGCCTAAGGCCTATTGCCTAACTGCTAAAGGGGAAAAGTTTGCTTCGCTTCTGGATGTACTCTATACTCTGGTTGAGGAAACGCTCAGCTCTTCTGAACAAGTCTTCAGAGCCAACGAAAACATAGCCCCACAGGTTTCCGGTTTATCTGGCACGCGCTATTCAAGCGTGTCAAGTAAACTAAGTTTGCTCGCAGAAGAGAGGGCGGAAACGATGAGACGGCCTCAACTGGAAATGTATGTTGATATCCTGGAGGTCTTGGTTCGCGAGGGTCCGTTAAAGCTAACGCGTGTTATGCAAAATGCTAACGTCAACTGCAGCATGCTGAGGGAGTGCCTTGACTTCTTGACTAAGCAGGGACTGGTTGAAGTTAAGATCAATAGAAAAGAAAAAAAAGTCTATGCGATCACGCAACTCGGCGTGACAGCGCTTAAGCAGTTCAGAGAGCTCAAAAAGGTGCTTCCCATAGTTGTAGAAACAGGAGCGCGCGAGATATGAGAAAATCCCTAATTCCTGTTGCATTAATAATTCTTATTTTATTGCTATCAACTTTGATAAATTTTAGACCAACCATTCAACCAGTAAAAGCTCAACAGCAGCCTACTCGATCATATTCAGATAACTTCAGGACCGATTCAGGTTTATGGACGTATCTAGGAAGCGCATACAGAGACCCCCACAAACCAGTACCTAGCCTTAACCAATTCTGGTAATGACCAAGCAGGAGTTGCCTTTTTCAAATATGAAGTCTCAGGCTCTTTCACAGCTAACTTCAGCTACCTAGTTGGCGGAGGAAACTCAGGAGATGGATTCACAATGTTCTTTTACAAACAGCCGTATTCAACATTTGATAATGGAGGCGACCTAGGTTTCAACACTCAATACGCAATTATCCCCGGATACGGAATTGAATTTGATGGCTGGCAAAACATACCTGGAGACTTCCAAGACATAGCTGGAGGCATAATAAATCCACCAACAGGCGACCCGTCTGGCGCCTATATTGGATTAATACAGAATTCTGTCGGTGATCATTCAGCCTATGTTAATGACCCAAGAGTTGACGACAATCAGTGGCATCAAGTTTCCGTACAAGTTCAAGGATCCGCTGTCAGCGTTTATGTTGACCAAGGACTAGTCCTACAATGGACAGGGGCACTAAACACAACTTACAGCGGGTTTGGATTCAGTGGAGCAAACGGGGAAGTTGGAAGCAACTATCACATAATAGCCAACTTTTCAATTACTGCCCATAATTTGCAGACCCCATCGCTTACCACTTCCTGCACAAGTTCAGTATCTCAGTCAAGCCTAAATGTCAACATCAACGGTGACTTGACCTCTGATAAAACGGGGATTTCAGGTGCACCCATTTTTCTTTCTTACAGTGTTACTGGTGGGGAATCTTGGGAGGACCTTACCCTTGTAAATACTGGTCTTGATGGTAGCTACTCGGCTTTGTGGTTTCCATCTGTCACAGGTAATTATCTGCTAAAAGCAGTATACGAAGGCAATGAAAATTATTCAGGTACAAGTAACATCGTTAGCTTTGCTATGACGCCTAACTCAGAACAAAGCGTTTTCTCAGTAACCTCAAACTCAACCCTCTCAGAATTATCCTTTAATTCCACAAGCCAAGAATTGAGTTTTACTGTTTCTGGGGAACCAGGAACAAGGGGGTATGTCAACGTTGACATTCCCAAATCTCTAATAAACGATATTTCTGGTGTAAAAGTATACTTGGACAACAACCCCATAGCATATACTACGCAATCTCAAAGTGATTACTGGATTCTTTCCTTCACCTATCACCATAGCACTCATAATGTTGTCATAAACTTGGCTTCTACAACAACATCAAAAGCCACATCTGCATCGAGTACGTCTCCCAACTCGTCGCTTCCAATTTCACCGTTACAGCAGTCGACTGCATCACTGCCTATAGAGCTGATAGTTGCAGCGATGCCAATAGTAATTATGGCAGTGGCAATCGGAGCATTCTTGTTAGGAAAAAGAACGAACAGACCCCGTTGGGCAGATTATCAGATATGAACTTTAAAGAATTCTGAATCCCAAACTTTCCTCGAGATTTGAGCTGAAACGGCTTTGTCGACTTTATTTACTTATTACATCATCTTATGAAAAATGTTTTTTTCATTTCACTTAAGGAAGCTTACATCATAACCTTTTTAATTGCAGCGCGCTAACCTACTTAATTTCATCCAATTTCCTCAACTTTAGCAGCAATAGTTTCTCTGAAGTTTGCTATTGACAACTTTTGTTTCTCAAACAGTACATTAGGAGATACGATGTCATAGGGAAATGGTTTTTGCATATTGCGTTTAGAGTAGGCTTTCATTAGATTTTGAAGTTCTTACAACGACACATCTTCAACAACAAAAGCTGGCAAAGGCAAGATAACTCCGCCTTTTTGTAATAGAGAATTAACAATCCAATTAAGACCCTTTTTTTCATTAACCTTAGATTCAAAGATTGCAAATCGAACCCAGAAGTTATTTTGTCTCAAGATTTGAAAGATTTCATTCAATTTTTTATCAGAGAGATGTTCAGGATGTAATTCTACGAGAATTCTCAGGTCTCCCCTGAGTGTCTGGGGCATACCGCGGATTATTTCATATTCATAACCTTCGACGTCCATCCGAATAAAACTCGGTGAAGGTTTATTCTTGAGAAATGTGTCGACTGTTTCTTCAGAAACATTCTGAACTTCTATAATTTTGCCTCCAGCGGAATGTTTATTCATGGAACATAAATTGCAAAAAGTGGAAACATAAATCTTAGATTCTTGGTTGCAATCTCCAAATGCTAGTTGAAAAGTATCCACGTTTTTTAAATTATTTAGGCGCACGTTCCTTTTCAGTAAATCAAGGTTACCTCGGACAGGCTCAACTGCATAGACCTTTCCGTTTGCTCCCACGAGTTGAGACTCAATTAATGCGTAGTAACCGATGTTGGCACCAATATCTAAGACAACATCACCTTCCTTGACAATGCTATCCCCGATCAAATGGTCAGTGCAGATAAACTCTCTTTTCTTGTACAAGAATAAGTCTCTATGAATAGATCCGTTTCTTGGAAAGAGAAGCATTTTGGATTTATTTACTTCTACAATGGCACAGTTTTTAGGAAAGTATCTCATACGCACAAGAAGATTATTGAGCAATACTGCGATGAAAATGGAAGCGGTCTTTTCAAACCCTATCTTACGGGCGTTTTTAATAGTTCTATGAAATGGGATTGACGTTATTAAGCTCCTTCATGAGGTTAAGATGGCTTAAGTAAAGCTGTATTCCCAAGTTAGACCCAATTTTTCACCAAATTAACACTTAATTTTATCTACCTTAAGCAAAATTTAAAAAAAATAAAGTTATACTTACAATTCCAAGTTCCAAAAATAGTAACATTAACTCAATTTCGGGACAATAAGTGCGCTTTTCTTTTATGAAGATTGGAACTAAATTTTATAAACAAGTAATTTTTGTGGATAAACGAGAGTTCATTAATCCACTAAAGTTTCCTGAATGGCTCAAAGAAAAAATAGACGAATACACGAACTGGTTTAATCATTCACGCTTTCACAGAGGCGTAAAAGCGTTCCCAGCAGACCTCTATGAGTGTAACGTTGGAAAGTTGACTTGACAAAACGAAAAGGCTTAAATTTATTAGAGGATAATCGGTTTTTAGAAGGAAAAGTTGGGGAATGTTTATGAAAGTCAAAGTTTGGAAACTCTTAGGTTTAATACTCATAACGATTTTTGCCTTGTCAGCAGCCAACTCAGTTCACGCCCAAACAACAATTTCAGAAGGAATCGGAGTCTACCCTAGCGGAATAGCATACGATTCAGGCACGAATCAGGTGTACGTGGTTAATCCCTACGCTGGCACCATTTCGGTAATCCAAGACAACACTAACACCGTCATTCAAACGATAAGCGGATTATCATTCCCTCCTTTTGCATTAGCTTACGATTCAGGCAAAAGCGAAATGTACGTTTCCGAATATCAACAAGGATATTCCGGCGGAGTAGAAGTAATACCCGACAATTCTAACAAACCCACCGTCACTATACCTCTCGGCTCAGGTTGCACAGGCATAGCCTACGATTCAGGAACCAATGAGATATACGTCTGCGATGCCTACACAAAAATGGTCTCAGTTATTTCAGACGCATCCAACACCATTACCAGAAATATCACCATAAACTCTTACCCAGGTTCGCTAGTCTATGATGCAACTAAAAAGGAAATGTTCGTTTCCGTAACAATAGGCGTCGACGTTTCTATCATACCCGATAATTCCAACTCTGTCACCAAAACCATACAGGTGGCTTCGGATCCTTACGAGTCTCCGGGAAGCTTAGCCTATGATTCTGCCAAAGGCAGGATATACGTAACAAACAGTAGCGACGTTTCGGTCATCTCAGACAGCAACAATGAAATCTCTAAAGTGATCAGCAACGTGGGATCTTTGGGTCAGTCTGCAGGTAACTTAGTTTATGATAAAGGCGATGGCAAAATAATCTGCAGCAACGGCGAAGTCATTTCTGACAGCACTAACACCGTTACAGCAACCCTTAATGTTGGAACTGACCCCGCTGGCATAACTTACGATTCAGGCACAGGCGCAATCTACGTGACCAATGACGACGACCCTGGCACAGTAACTGTGACGCCAGTTTCCTCAGGCACGCCTTCAGCTGCAAGTCCAACCAGTTCCGCCTCATCTACTTCAACTCCAAAAGTTCCGGAGTTCAGCAGTGCAGCCCTCGTTTCAGTTGTTGTAGCCATGATTGCATTGACCGTTTCCGCAGTCGCATTGAAAGCAAGAACAAGAAAACCCCTCCGAAGAAAACATAGATGAAACTGCCACAATAGAAAATCTGAAAACTTCCCTCTTCTTTTTTGTTTATTGCATGAACGAATTTCGGGACAAACCAGCGCGCTAGGTTTATGCAAAAGGCTAAGAAGGGCTCTTAATTAAGAGTAGGCAATAGCCTGTAGGGTTTTTAGCATGGTGGACTTACCTCATTTAAGGAAGCAGGAGCTTAATCGCAAGCAAATGGCTACGTTTTTCTCTAGAATGCTGAATGGAGTAGCATATTGCAGGATCATAACTGATGAAAGAGGAAAACCAATCGACTATATCTATCTTGACGTTAACGATGCTTTTGCAAGAAACATCGGATTTAAACGAGAGAGTATTTTGGACAAAAAAGCCACCGAAGTACAAAAGAGAGGGGCTATTACTGAAGATTGGTTGAGCATGTGTGGTCGTGTAGCTCTTACTGGTGACCCTGTCATTTCTGAAGTGTATATTAAAGAAATGAAAAAGTGGTTTCATGTTTCTGTCTATTCCCCACAAAAAGGGTACTTTGTTTCAAATTCCGAGGACATAACTGAACGCAAACGGCTAGAAAGCGAAATTGAAAGCATTGCACGGTTTCCTTCTGAGAATCCTAATCCGATATTTCGCATAGACGGAAACGGCACAATTCTTTACGGTAACATAGCAAGCGATTCTTTATTGGCTGTTTGGAATAGCAAGGTTGACAAACGTGCACCTGAACATATAATTCAGACTGCTGTGAGCGCCTTAGCATCAAATAAGAGAATCGAACTTGAAGAAACATTTGGGGCTAAGACATTAACGCTCTTGTTTGCTCCTATCAATTCGGTAGGGTACGTAAATATTTACGCAAATGACATCACTGAACGCAAGAAAGCTGAGGAAGCTTTGGCTGAAAGTGAGCAAAAGTACCGTACAATCGTTGATACTGCAGCGGAAGGTATAGCCATCACTAAACCTGAAGGCAACCATATCTTCGTTAACAATAGGCTGGCTCAAATGTTAGGCTACTCAACCGATGAACTTCTCAAGAAATCGAGCTTTGACCTCATGTCTGAAGAAGAACAGAAAAGACAAGTTTCGCAGATGAGAAAAGACTTACAAGATAACCAGATTCAATATAGAGAATTTGAGTTCCGTCGCAAAGACGGCTCTGTTTTCTGGGTAGCTTGTAATGCTTCTCCAATGTTTGAAAGCGACGGAAAACACGTGGCTAACATTGCAATGTTTAGCGATATTACGGAGCGTAAGAAAGCCGAAGAAGAGATCGTGGTATCTGAGAAGAGGTACCGCAGACTCTTTGAGACTTCGCAAGATGGAATAATGGCTAGGGACTTAGAGGGACGGATGATCGACTGCAATCAAGCTTATTCGAGGATGTTGGGCTACTCAAAAACAGAACTAAAAACTCTATCAGCTAATGATCTTTTGCCTGAAAAATGGTGGGAACAAAGGGAAAAAGTTGTAAAGGAAGTGCTGGAGACTGGAGGTTCAATTGTTTTTGAAAGAGAGTATCGCAGAAGAGACGGCGTCGTCTTTCCTGCTTCAGTTAGAACTTGGCGACTAACGGATGAGAAGGGAAATATAATCGGTACATGGTCTATAGTTCGAGATATTACGCAGCAGAAGGAGCTTCAAGAGAAACTGCAGCGGTACGCTACACATCTAGAGCAGCTTGTTGAAGAGCGCACTAAACAGTTGAAGGATTCAGAGCGGTTGGCTGCTATTGGAGCTACTGCGGGTATGGTTGGGCATGATATTCGTAATCCATTGCAAGCTATCACTGGAGATGTATATTTAGCAAAGACAGAATTAGCTTCAACACCTGAGAGCGAAGAAAAAAAGAATGCTTTAGAAAGTCTTCAAGAAATTGAAAAGAACATTGATTACATTAACAAGATTGTTGCTGACCTGCAAGACTTTGCCAGACCTCTTAAACCGCATGCAGAGGAAGCCGACCTAAAAATCATAATTGATGAGCTGTTGAAAAAGAATGGTTTGCCTGAGAACGTTAAATTAAGCGTTAAAGTGGAAAAGTATGCAAGGAAAATTGTAGCTGACTCTTCTTACATAAATCGTATCCTATATAATTTAGTGACTAACGCAGTTCAAGCCATGCCCAAAGGCGGAAAACTAACCATCCATGCCTACAAAGAAGCAAAAGACATATTCATAACCGTCAAGGACACGGGAATCGGGATTCCTGAAGTCTTGAAGGACAAATTATTCACGCCAATGTTCACGACTAAAGCGAAAGGTCAAGGATTCGGTTTAGCTGTAATTAAGCGCATGACTGAATCGTTAGGAGGTACTGTAACTTTTGAGAGTCAAGAAGGCAAAGGAACAACTTTTACGGTGCGCTTGCCGACTCATACAAGCGATAAGCGGTAAGCGCGCGCTTAATTGGCACGCACCATCGTAGTTTGTATTAAGCTATCAGTGAGTGACAGACTGACAGACAGTGAGATAGACACGATTCATGGGGCGTGCGGGGGTGGGTATGCGCGTGAGAGCGTACGTAGGCGTGAGCACGAGAGAGAGAAAGATTAAATTTTAATCCGACTAACGCGTTAAGATTCATTTCGATTTCTTACGAAATTCTTGTTAGCATCTTTGGTTCCTTCCATTCTTCCCTAAGAATGCGATAAAGACAGTCATCTGTCCATTTTCCGCTATTGAAGAAATTCTTTCTCGTCACTCCTTCTTTCTTGAAACCTGCTTTTTCCAATGCCTTCTGAGAAGTGCAAGCCTGAATACGCGGAATGTCTTTCGACAGAAACAAGTAATCTACAATAGCTCTGATAGCTTCTGTGCAGTAGCCTTTCCCTCGTTCACTTGGAACTAGCGCATAGCCGATTTCTAGTTGTCTACCTGCTGGGTGCAAAACATAGAAATGGAATATCAGGCCTATTTTGCTGCCGTCTTTTTTCTCTATAAAGAAATACTTCATTTCATATGGATTCTCAAGCATTTTCTCTGCATCTGATTTGGACAACTGCGTTAAACCAATGTATTTGCCTAAGAATTCAGGCTCGTTAACCCATTCTGCATATAGAGGCAAATCCTCTTTCTCCATAACCTTCAAATTCACACTATTACCTTCAAGCAAATCTAACCACCCGATCTACATGTCTATTTTTTCAGCTATAACTTTTCTGCAACATTCATCATAGTTTTGGTTGGTTGGATTAAACTTTAATTAAGTATTAACCAGGCTGGAGTATTTCGCCAAAAGCACTGATACCGAAAGAAAAACTCAGAAGAGCTCAATCCAGATTCCATCTGGGTCTTCTACGTAAGCCCATCGATTGCCGTCTGCTTTCATTTGTAGGATAACTCTATGACCAAATCGGCCGGCCTCTTCCAAAGCTTTGTCCAGGTCATCAACTTTAAAGGCAAGATGATCCAACCCTTCGCCCGCAACGTATTTGATGTTGTAAGGGCTGTTGTCCTCGTAATAGTTAAGTTCCAAGGCGAAACCGCCTGCCTCACTTTCCAGACCTATAACTTCTCCTTTAGTTTGTCCAATCTTGCTTCGACCTGTGACCTTCATCCCAAGTAGCTTGGTGTAGAAATCTATGGATTTTTGCAGGTTAGTGACCCGTATTCCGACATAAGTAAATTTAGCTTTCATAATTATCGCGCAATCGTATAGATGAACCTCCCTATATATCTAGCGCGCTACCTTGTCCCTTTAATGGAAAAAATGGTTTTAAATCCGCTTTCTCCCTTTATGTGTTGTTTCAAAGCACTGTGAACTGGCATAATACCTCGACTGAAAGAAAAAAAATTGAATTATGACCAAATTTGACCAATTTCGAAACAGCCATGAGCGCAAAACATCACAGTCGAATTAATTTAGCAACAATTATCCGCGCTTTAATTTATCGTCATGTCTTTGACCGTTTCAAAGATTATTGAGTGTGGTTTGAGAAGGAATTGTTTCAGTGGTGGGAATTTTGCTTGTCCTTTTCTTGTGGGTTTCGGTTCGAGGAGTCTTCTTATGGATAGTCCGTGTTTGTGAAGCGCGGTTGAGTAGTCTGTGAGAGTTCTGTGGAAGCTTGTGGTATCGAAAGGTCTGAGCAGGCGCTTCATTCTCCATGTAACACGTTCGTCTCTAACTTCGAAGTACCTCGCTGTTCTCTCTATTTCCCCGCTTTTTGCAATGTAATTGAAGCATGGATGGATGATTGAGAATATGAACCGCCCGTCATCCTTCATTATTCGTGCTATCTCGCTTATTGTTCCTTGGTAGTCTTCGATGTCCATGAGAGCCATGAAGCATGTGACTACTTCAAAACGCTTAGCGGGAAATCTTGAAAGGTCAGCAGAATTCGAAACGTAGTATCGTATACCTAGTCGATCCTTCTTTTCTTGTGATTTTGCTTGTTCGACCAGTTCCCTTGATAGGTCGATGCCTGTAACTTTGGCGCCTCTGCGAGCAAGTATCCTAGTGTTATATCCTTCTCCGCAAGCAACGTCCAGAACTTCCAGTCCTTTCACGTTCCCGATTAACCTCAGCATTCCAGGCGTGTTGAGTTCGTCTCTAAAGTAATCCTTGCCCTGCCTGACGAAGTCAACCCAGGATTCCGCAGCATCGTTCCATTCTTTGGTTATGTGATTCTCTCTTGGCGCTGACAAAGCTGACACACTCTTGGGGTATGATAACGAGCAATGAGTATTTCCTCAACGTTCATAGTAATGTTTTATATGTTAAGGTTTTCCTATCCCCCTTAAAAACAAATTTAGGAACAAGTATGGCACTCAGGAGCACACTTATTCGTACCTTAACGCCTCGATTGGTTGAAGCTTAGCAGCCCTGTATGCTGGATAGATTCCGAAAAGCACACCTAGAACCATGACTATCACTACAGTTTCAGCAGCGGTTACAGGAAAAGCAGACAAGTCTATGTACATAAAGAAACCTGATCCAGTCTTCGCCAACATAAATGATGTAGCGTATCCTATCACACATCCAATTAGAGCACCAATCGCCGATATTACTAAGGCATCAAGCACGAAAATTTTCATCACATCGCCACTCTTTGCGCCGATGGCTTTCAAAATGCCCACTTCCCTTGTTCGCTCAGTTACCGCAATTATCATAACAATAAAAACAGATATGCCCGCAATAACAAACGTAAATAACTGAATAACATCAACTAAAGTAGAGTCTTGCTGCAGTAGAGCCCCTATTTGATTAATTAGTCCTGTCTCGGTTTCAACAGTAAAATCCTGTAAGCCATTATGCCTCTCCTTCATAATGTTCGTAGCTTGCGTCGCCGCTTCGTTAACAACCCCTGATGAAGAAGCAGCGCCTTCGATGTAACTAACTTTATCACCAACGCCAGCTATGTTAGTTGCGGCATCAATTGGAATGTAGAGAATATTATCGAAGTTTAACCCAGCAAACGTGCCTTTTTCAGCAAGAAAACCGACAGCAGTTCCCGTGTAATTTGAGGTAATGCTAGTGCCATTGGTTGCTAAGTTGGAAAGGGTTATTGTAAAATTTTCGTTAAGTTTTAGTGTATTCTTAAAGGCTGAATGCCAAACTGTATACCCTAACACAAACAGGGATCGCACTCCCATTCTTATAGTTGTAAGCTGTACTCCAAAAGGCACCAGAATTAAGAGATAGATCAAACACTTGCTTTATCTCTGGCCATATTCCGTTCACAAATGCAGTGCTATTAGTTGATGGGATATAAACTCCAGTTTGCATTACAGGCGTTACAGCCGCAAAATCTGTGGCGTTATTCTTGATAGCGGAAGCATCACTGATTGTTATTGGATAAACTGCGGCGCCAGTCGCTTCTCCGAAGCCGTTGCTCACTGCTTGTTGAACACCTGGGGTTATTAAAATCCAATTTGAACCTAGTCCTTCTAGTTGATTTGTATAGTAGTGCTGCATTCCACCCACAATGGAAACTAAGACCAAGCTGAGAATAACTGCAATAGCAAAAGCGGTGGCAGATAAGCTTGTTCGAAGTTTGTGCCGAGTAAGATTTTTCTTAACTATCGAGAAGGCTTTTCTGTACCTCAAAGGTTTTCGCCTCCAACAATCAAGCCATCCTTGATTTCGAGAAGATGCTTCGCGTGCTCCGCAACTTGAGAATTATGAGTAACTATGACAAAAGTCACTCCTTTACGGTTTAATCTTTACGGTTTAATGAATCAAAAATAGCCATAACTTCATCTGTTGCTTTGGAGTCCAAGTTTCCAGTGGGTTCATCGGCAAGAATTATCGCGGGATCGTTAACTAAAGCTCTTGCTATGGCAACTCTTTGTTTCTGGCCTACACTTAGCTTCTGAGGAATATAATTGAAGCGATCTTCTAAACCGACAAACTTGAGAAAGGTTCATTGCTTTTTCAGTTGTTCCTATTGTTTTTTTCGATAGAAACGCTGTAGGCAGTTCCACATTTCCGAGTGCAGTTAAGCTAGGTATAAGATTAAACGTCTGGAAAATGAATCCGATTTTCTGGCATCTGACTTCTGCCAAATTTTTCTTAGACATTTTGGATGTATCGACGCCTTCAAGTCTAATGGTACCTTTAGTCGGCCTGTCGAGGCAACCGAGGAGGTGCAAGAGGGTAGATTTCCCTGACCCACTTGGACCAGTTATAGCAATATTGTCGCCAGTTTTAATCGTTAAGTCGATACCGCGTAACATAAAAATAGGCAGTTCCGATCCCACTGAATAGTTTTTTTCAATCCCTTCAGCTTCGATTAAGTTATTTTTAGTCATGGCTTATCTCTCTGGGAAGTTAGAAGCGGAATTATAATCGATTTTTGAACTCTTCTTGCTTAAGTATTTTTCGAAAACTTGGTGAAGTCGCGTCTTTTTCATTACGGCGAATTTCTCGAAGAGAAACACGTTGTATTTTTTTCGCAACCCCACATTTGACATTTTTTGTTCCCCTCATTTGTCTCTGTCATTATGCTCGCCGCAAAGCCAACCGTTATGGATTTGCTTAAATAATTAATCGCGTTCCAGCGGGCCCGTCATTACGAAAAAGGATCAGCCTGTTTCTGAAATAGCGTTGTCAAATTGATTGTGGTCTGAACCTGCTGTTTGGTTCTTGGAAGATAGTCTTTCTTTTCGTTCTTCCAATTTCCTTATATCTTGGTCACACTTTACTGGAACTAAAAACGAGTGCTTGAGGTGCAGAGAATGAGGTTGCCGCTTTTCGTCCAACAAGAAGTCGAACAAATACAAACTCAATTGTCACCTGAAAAAATAAGCGTGGGCGCACTTTTGTCTCAACAGGCAGACCACAACAAGAAAGCAGTTCTCGTTCAGGGCACTGTTATTTCCGTGGTTAGCCTTGATGAGATGGACGAACAAACCGTCAGCACGTGGTTCATGAATCTGCCCACAACCGTCGAAACCACCGCTTCAGCAACCTACTTTTACCTGCAGAGCGAAACGGGGGAGAAAATCTTAGTCAAATATCCAGCTGACCTCGACGTCTCAGCTCAAGACAATGTAATTCTCGTAGGCATGTTCAGCGCTCATGGCGTCACCATCGAAACAAAAGGATTGCTCCGAACAAAGCAAAAAGAAATCGTGAACCCCTTAGGTGAACCCTTCATCGGAGCCATAACAGTAGAAAACCAAACCAGACAAAAACTAGAGTATATCCGAAAAAATCGCTAAGTGCAATCCGCCATCGGTATCCAAGAAACTTGCAATATCCTCTGCCCAAGGACAGAGAAAAATGTAAAATAGTTGTTGCTCTCACAATGTGTTGAAGGTAGTGGCATTCATTTGTCCTCATTTGAAGACAGGTTAAAGCGACTTTTCAAGGTTCAAGAGCTTCCAAACGCGGCAATTATTATAATTATGGTAGGTTTCTTTTTATCGTTTGGTTTAATCTCTAATTTTTTTGATGGCGAGAGTTTGGCGTATAATCTGTTTCAAGGGGTCTTTATCTCGCTATTCACTGGAGGAGTGTTGTACGCAGTGATGACTTTAATTCGGCGACGAAAACGTAGTACGTAAAGAAAAAAGTCCAGAACTCATCCTATTTCCGTGCAATTTTGCTTGGAAACAGCTATTCTTCAAAGATGAAAACGTCTTCTATCTTGGAATCTAAAACCTTGGCAATATCATAAGCCAGTTTGAGAGAAGGATTATACTTGCCTTTCTCCAGAAAAAGTATCGTCTCTCTTCTTACACCTACTTTTTGTGCCAGTTGCTCCTGTGTCAGGTGGTGTTTTTCTCTTAGCTCTTTCATTCGGGTCTTTAGGGGGATTGCGTTTAGTCTCCTGTTTGGTCGTAGTAGTAGAAAGAGAGAAAGAGACTCAATAAAGCTGCAACAGGTATTGACGCGGTTACTGTTGAGAAAACGTTAGCTGACCTTAGAAATGCTATATTGAGCATTGACGGGATAAGGAAAACAAAAAAGGCAGTTGTGCAGGCTTTTGTGATGTTTCTTGCCCATCTCTCGTCGCTTAGATATTGGCCGTTTGGGGTTCTGGGTCGAGCGGCGGCGAAAAAGAAGAAGAGCATAAACATCATGTAGAAGGGGTAGTTTCCTGGGATAAAGCCCAAGAAACCTAGAAGACCGAAGAAGCCAAAGTATCTTTCATCTATTTTTATCTTCACTGCCAATCCCTCAAGTTCGTTTCATATTGTGTTCGATTATGTTCTACACTTTGAATAGACCCACAACCCAGAGCGCTGGTATGATTAAGCCCAATACTCCAGAAAGCCCAAGGTACTTGAGTTCGTCTTTCCAATATCGGAATATCCAGAAGAAGCTAAAAAAGCTGAAAAGAAACAGGTATAACGGGTTGTGATATTCGAATGCACGCAACGCCAAAAGTCCGATGAAGCCTGAAAACCCATAGCAACCTATTGTCCACTTTAGGTTTCTTTTTGTCCCGATTTTTTGGTTCATATTTTCTTCTGATAAGGGAGTGTTTTGGTCGGCGTTTCTTCTCATACCCAGCCCTCATTGTTATTTATTTCTAACGTTATATATTTCTAACTTTGTATTTAAGGGTTATGTAAAATTTCGTCTGCCAACTTTCCGAATACATTTCAACTTATCCAATTATTTTTTTGTAGTAGTTAGCCTTTTACTCGCTTTTTTCTTGGATGCGTTTTATATTAAGACTTGACCTTTGATTAGCGGTTCTATTCTGTTTCCTGCATTAGATTTTTTGGTGATTGTTTGTTCATTTTTAACATTATAATTGTGCTTAGACCACACATGCTTAATAACAAAAGTGATAACCCGCCTATGGTAGCAATGAAAAGGTGTAAGGAGATAGTTGCGTTAGGAAGAAGAAAGACTAAATTGAATAACATTCCAATTGTGATTCCAACTGGTGCTGTTAAGAGTATAAGCGTAAAACTTTCAAGAAGCACAATTTTAGCAATATAATTTGGGTTGGCACCCATTGCTTTTAGAATGCCAAAATCGTGTTGCCGACCTGAAAAAGAAACAAACATACAGTTAAGCAATCCGATTAAAGTAGTTATAACCGACAGCAACGGGAAAGCCAGAATAGAAAGCCAGATACCATCAACGTTTGATAAGACTTGTTGATGCACCTTATCTAGATTCACTACAGCTAAACCATATTGCGCTGCCAAGATTGCTATTTCTGAAGTAGCACTATCGTTTTGAACCTTTACCAGTATAAGGTTTTGACCATTAATTGAGTTTAATTTTTGCAACACATCCAGAGGCATATAAACGACGAATCCGCGATTTAGCGGATCTAACGTTACATTTGCTATCGCCAATACCTGATTTGTGCTAGAGTCTTTAGAGAAGATTTCAATCTTTTGCTTAAGAGGAGAATCAAAGATCGTTTCTGCCAAAGAGGATCCAATTACTGTTGTACTTGAGTTTGAAGAATTCAAAACCTCTTTCTGCGTTAACAAGTTATCCACGACATAATCAGGATCCACACCAACAATCAACGAACTAGACGAACGAGGAACAGTGTCCCCATAACTAACGTAAGAACCATCAACTATCGCGAAAGTTTGTACCTCTTCTACACGCGTAAACATAAGAAGCCTAGAATCAACAGTGATTACACCCTGAGTAGAATTCAGTTTCTCAATAAAAGTGCTGTTGATATAAAACTGGGGTTCAAGAAAGTTGAAGGCTAGAAGAGAACTACTTTGAGCATTCAAATTAGTCGTCATCAAGGCAGTGTACTCGTCTATTACTTGCTTGTTTCCTACAGCAATAATGTTTTGTCCAAAAGAGTTATCAACATAGTTTCTTGTCGTAGACCACTCGACGGCCCCACCAGCAAACGATACAGTCATCAATACAATGCTAAGCATAAGACATATTACAGCTATCTTAGATTTTGATCTGCTTCGAATCATGCTCTTGACAACTACTTGGAATGCCCACGGTAGCTTTCCGAGGAACCTTCTAAATCCAACAAGTTGCTCTTTAACAAAATCAAAATTTTGAATATCCCCAGAAAACAAGTTTATAGACGCTATTTTAAACATTTTTTCAGCTTCATGCCCAGCGATAAACCATGAAACAGCGAAAGACATTATTAGAAGCCCTAAAATTATGAAAACGTAAATCACGCCCTGAGGATAAAGAGCAAAAGGCAAAAAAGCTACAGAATAAGCCACGAATGCAACTGAACCAACGAGTCCCCCCAATAGGCAGCCATAAATAATTATCAGCAATGGCTCAGACATAACGTAAGAGAAGCCGACGTCCTTTGTGCTGCCTAATGCTTTTATTAGACTAGCATCGTGTTTTCGGTCTGCCATCATTGATGAGAAAAGAAAAAGAATAAGCAACATGCCAATTATAAATATGAGTGCGCTATCAAAGTAAATAAAGCGGGATATTGTGCCTGATAGAAAGTTCGCAATTCTACCATTGGAGCTTGGGGCAAAAATTAGTTCTAAACCCTGCCCAAGTAGGACTAGAAAGATGGTGCTGGCAACGCATATAGCTAAGCCTATGAGAGCTAATATGGGTTGAAATTTTCTGTGTTTAAACGCTTTACGACCAAAGTCAAGGTTGCTTAGCAATGTTGGTGATTCTCCCTTTTGCAAGGCGCATGGTTGTGTCGGCAAGCTCTACTAAGCGTTCGTCATGCGTCACAATAATCATAGTTTTTCGTTGCTCTTCACAAAGTTGCTTTAGAAATAGTATAATTTCTCGGCCAGTATCCCAATCCAGATTTCCCGTGGGTTCATCAGCTAAAACCAAAGGAGGGTCATTGGCAAGGGCTCTGGCGATGGCTACTCGTTGCTGCTCCCCACAACTTAACTGGAAAGGAAGATGATCTGCCCTTTGGCTCAACCCAACCAACTTTAGAAGCCCAGCAGCTCTTGATTCAATTAATGATTCGTCTTCACAATTAGCGAGCTTCATCGGAAACTGGATATTCTCAAGTGAAGTTAGGCTTGATATTAAGTTGTAGGTTTGAAAAACAAAGCCAACATTGGTGCACCTAAAGGAGGAGAGCTCCTCTTCATCAAGGTCTACAAGATTTGTGTTGCATACCGTGATTGTGCCGCTTGAGGGTTTGTCCAAGCCTCCTATCAGGTTTAGCAATGTACTCTTGCCCGCGCCTGAGTGACCAAGAATAACAACGAACTCGCCAGGGATAATTTGAAACGTCGCCTCATCTAAGACTGTTATTATTTGGTTTTGAAAATCAAATCGTTTAGTGAGTTTTACTGTTTCCACGCTACCACTAAGAGTTTGTTCATCCATTTTTTCCCCACCGATTATTGCTATACCAAGAAGGATTTCTGGTTCATAATTTTCTTCCCCAGTCAAATTACATCTGTCAAAGGATTTGAATAGCGATTTCAATAAAACTTACAACAATACTCATCGAGGCGGCGCCATAGATGTTACGGGTTTTCCAAGTAACAAAGACTTTGGCAGACGAAGCAATTATATCTGAGATTAGCCAAGGCAAAGAGGCTGATACTGTTGCTTGGAAAGCCAAAATCGAGATTGTAGCTAACAAGAAAACATTCTCGGTAGTCATATACTTGTTAAATAATATTCCTACAAAAAAGAAAGTTTGAATGAAGACAGAGCCAATTGTAACTAATAAAATCCACAAAATTAAGCCGTCAAAAGTATATCCTTGAACCCAACTGTCCCCGAAGAGCATCCTTGTCAGGATGAAGATAAGCACATTGGAGATTATTCCTGCAAAGGAGTAAATCATAGTATTATGAGCGTTGATCACTCTTAGACCAAGTCTTTCAAGAGAAAAATCGCTTTTCATAATAATTAATGCGAGAATTGGAAACACACCGAAGGCTAAAAGGTTTGAGAGAGCATAATTGAAAGTTAAGTTGTTATCTAATAATGGTTTTTCGGGGAGTGAAAAGGGCAGAAAAGATTGAAGTAGTCTGCCGTGAAAGGTCAGAAGGAGAACTCCTACTAATAAAAGAAGAAAAGACACTTCGAAATTATGAGTTGTCTTGCCTCTTATTTTTTGAACGAATGCAAATAGCAACACAAGAAAACCGAGAAAAATAAGAGGGAGGTTTAATCCCACAAATCCGAAATAAATTGGAATTACTCCAAACTGCAAATTAATCCTCTGCCACTCAAGAGACCCTTTTATTGCCCCTTCGTTAGATAGGTTTTATGGTACGGTTCCTTACTAGTACATTCGCTTACAAATAGTATTAAAAACGGGCAGAAACAATAATACTAAACGGGACCCGAAGATTGACTCTGCAGAAAACATCGCTTGCTCTGTTCTTAGCGTTTGTGATAGCTTTTTCGTTCGTGGCGCTAATCCAGCTTGAGAAAAATAGTTCTTTACGCTTTGATCTTAACGCGCCATTAGTCTCTGGTCAGATCGCTCTTGACTATGAAGCCCAAGAATCACAGTCTCCTTCTATTAGTAATTCAACGCAAGCAGAAGTTTATGATTTCATCGTTGCAAATCCAGGCATTCAATTTAGAGGCATATGCACTGGATTGAACATCGCTATAGGAACGGCCGAATTTCATTTAGGCGTCCTCAAAAAGGCGGGTCTTATTTCGTTTGTTCGGGACGGAAGATACAAACGGTTTTTCGCCTTCAAAAAGTTCTCATCCAAAGAAATGAAATTAATTTCGTTGCTAAGGCATGAAACCATTAGAGAAATTCTTAAGAGAATAACTGCTGAGAAAGCAGTTCCTCACAGCAAATTAGCCTCACAGCTTTCCATCACATCACAAGGCTTAACTTGGCAGATGAATCGCCTCCGAGAAGAAGGAATAATTCAAAAAAACAAGGATGGAATAAAAGTTACATATTCCTTAAACGAAGAGTACCTTCAGGTCTTCCCTGAACTCCTTTATATGATAGAACAATGATACAAAGCAGCAAGTCTGAATTACGAGCTACCCTTGAGTCGTTAGTTAACATCAAGCGTTTCCATTCTACGCTTGCTATCGCCCACATTATTACCTAAGCCCAGTTAATTAAAGAGCTGGAAAAAAGCCCATAGTTAGAAAAAATCTCATAATTTAACTGTTGAAAAAAGAAAATAAACTTCCTGTCAAACGTTTCTGGAACTCACTACGCACCACAAAAAAGGGAAAGAAGAAAGTTCAGAGTGCTCGCATTCGATTGTTTCTTGGATTATGTTCAACTTCAGCTAGTCCTAAAGCTTCTAAGATTGGCGGTATGTAGTTTGCAAATCGACCGCGTAAGCCCTTTTTGATACCGTACCATCCGCCCACAGGGTTTTTAGATGACCTACCCCAAGCTTCAACTGTTCCTTCCTCAGCTGGTTTCTGCTCGTCTGCACTGCCCAGCGGCATCCAATCTCCTTTTGCCTTCAACATCTTATGCAGATCGTCCAAGCAACGAAGTTGGTATCTTAGCTCTGTTTTACCCACCCAGACAACGACGGCTGGCGGGGCAGCGGCTTCATCTTTATATGCTTTGAATTCAGAAGTGCCTGGCGGTGTTTTAAGTATCCACGGATTGTCTTGTGTTCCTTTTTCTTTAGTTGGCAAAAAATTCACCTGATAAAAAGATTAAGTGCAGCGAATTTCAACTTTTCGGTTATATCTTTGAATGTCGGCTTCGTTGTCGTCGGAAACGTCAAACTGGACTCCATCCACCGCCTTAAGCTATATCTCTCTAAACTGGAACTACTCGAGTCAAGTCCTCAGCGCAGATCAAGCGATTCCTCTGGAACTAACCCTAACTATGTACCCCGCCATAAGTGGAATAACCAAATTCAGCTTCGAAACAACCATAACCACAAGCGAGCGCTAACAAACGGATGAAACTAAACCTCGAACATCCACAACTGCCCGGAACCATTTCCAGGTTTCGCAACTTTAACGATCATTCTTCGGCGTTTCAAATTGGCAATGCGTAGGGGCAAAATTTTGTGTGAAAACCCAACTTCCCAAAAGAGCTACTTGAACTCAACAATTCAACATTTTTCAACACGGCACACACGCAAAAATGGTAGGTTAAGCGGACCAAGCCAAGTGCTAATACCGATAAAGTGTAAAAGCTGAGGGGAACACCTTATCTCATATTAGCAGCCAGACCCGCTCAACACGTGGCTCTTAGTTATTTCCTTCTTGTTGCTGGTTACGATTTTAAAGAATATAAAATAATGTTGTCACAAATTGAAACAACAATCGCTAAGTTATTAAAATGACCTTAGCGCAATTGCCCCCTGGGCCCATTCATTCGGTGCAATCTTCACTGTTCTGGGTCTTGCATTCCAAGGTTGCAAATTGAGCATTGGAATTTTAATACACCATATAGGCAATCCACTGGAAAGACTTGTTTGTTTTATATTACATAGTTATGCTGGAAATAATTCAAGTGCACTGAAAATCAAGAAACAGGTAGCAAATATTCCTAAGAACTAAACTTAAAGGTGAAAAAAATAAAGGCGAAGCAAAAATCTGGCAGTGCAAAAAAAATTACCAGGACACGTTGAAACGGTTGCCACAATTTGTGCACGTGTAAGCAGCCAAACGGAAGAAGGAGTTTTCTATTTTCTTATCGAGCGTATCAAGTTTCCTTCCGCAATTAGGGCAGTTAACCATTATAGGAACACTTTTTGCGCAGTATACATCATGAATATCGAATAGTAATATATAATATTATGTTGTCTCAACCAAGCAATCACAAATGTTTTTCACCGCTTCGCGGTGCTCAGGACGTTGCATGTCCTTTTTCCTGATGGAAAAAACAGCAAGTTTGCTACCCTTGAGTTTATTGCTTCACTATCTGGTTGCAGCTTGAACTGCTTTTAAATAAACAACGTTCCAAAAACACGTAAAATATAACTTACACACAATACATAGTAGAATCCTTGGTGGCAAAATGGTTGATTCAGATAATCCAGATTTTGGAATGTTAGTTATATCTATAGGAGTGATTTTAGCTGTGATAGGTTTTGTTTTGTTTCTGATTTTTGCGGTTGTTAATCCATCTGTCCATCCTGGCAGCACGCCAATTCAAATTCAAAAAGTCTATGCTGCAGTTGGATTCATTATTTTCGGTCTTGTTCTAATACCCATTGGAGATTTTATTTCAAAACGATAATTACAAAATTATGAATTTGAGATTCTATGTTTTGCTTTCATTTCTAGATACGTTTCAATAGATTTTTAAAAAAGCCTGTTAATGCCGTCTTCTAAGCGCTACAACAACAATAGCAATTGCTATTATAATTATGATTACTGCGGCAATTACGTAGTAAATAACACCAGATATCCCTGAAGTGCTTGCCAGTTTACCAACCGCGTAAACGTTACCGTCATAGGAGCCAAAATATGCAACCCCGTTGACTACGGCAGGAGATGAATAGATATTGCCGCCTGTTTGGTAACTCCATATGAAGGCGCCTGTTTGAGCATTTAAAGCGTAAGTTTTGTTATCTAAGGAACCAACGTATTCAACATTGCCAACGATTGCTGGGGCTGTAAAAATTCCGCCTCCAGTCGTGTAATTCCAAATGGTTGCGTCGGTTGCGGCATCTAGAGCGTACACGTTGTTATCGAATGAACCGCCTGTATAGACTATTCCATTAGCGAAGCCTAGAGAAGTCTGAACGCATTGATCGTAGCCAGTTGTAACTTTCCATACTAATGCTCCAGTGTCAGCGTTTATTGCGTAAGTATAGTTGTCATAGCTGCCGAAGTAAACGTTGCCATCGCCTACAACTGGAGAGGATTCTACATCGCCCCCTGTCGTGTAATTCCATTTTTCAGCGCCTGTCAGAGCATTAAGAGCGTAAACTTTGTGGTCATACGAGCCAAAGTAAACTAAACCATTAGATACAGCTGCTGATGAGATAACATTGCCGCCAGTTGTAAAATTCCATAGCGGCATGCCGCTGGTAGCGTTTATGGCATAAAGTTTGTTGTCACTTGAGCCTACGTAAACTATTCCGCCTGAAACCGTTGGATTAGATTGTACATAATTGCCGGTAGTACATTTCCAAACATAAGCACCAGTGGTAGCGTTTAATGCGTAAATATTGTAGTCATCTGATCCGATGTAAACTAAACCGTTAGCTACAGCGGGTGAACTATAACTTTGGCTACCCAAGGGATAGCTCCATATTTTTGTGCCAGTTTTAGCGTTTATGGCATAGACGTTGTGATCTAATGAAGCGATATATACGATGCCGTTGGCAACTGCTGGGGAACCCCAGATTTCGCCGTTTGTTTTGAAGACCCAGAGAGTTTGGTTTGTGTTGGGCCCTGACCCAGTTGAGTAGCCAGTGTGCGCTACATCGCCATGAAACATTGGCCAAGAATCCGCTTGTTGAGCATTAACTGTAAATGAAAATAAAGAAACAACCGATAAGCACAAGACTGCTAAAATTACTGCGCCATAAAATCTTTTCAAAGCCATCTAACCTAACTATAATATTAACAGTTTTTTTTTGCATTTATAGGTTGTCCCTAAAAAGTTAGGGCTTTAGCACATAAATTGGGCTTTAGCAGAAGAAAGTTTAAGAAAACCCTAGGCTTTCTATTTTTACAAAACAAAGGTCGTTGGCTCAAGTCCCGCTCGGCCCGTTTCCAAACGTTTACTATTCTACGGTCGGTCAGCACACCATGAAGAAGAAAGTGTTCATATCAGGCCCTATTCTGGGCATGGAAAACAAGCAAGGGTACCGGAAAGAAATTAGCGATGTATGCGAAAAACTGGGGTTCGATGTGATTGATCCGTGGAATAGAGAAAAAGTCCTCTACAAAGGGGACGAAAGATGCTGGTGGGATAAGGTTCCGACGTTTGATTTTGTTCAGAGGGATTTAGACGACGCTGACAGATGCGACATAATGGTTGTTTATTTGCCTAAACTGTCGGCAGGAGCATGTATGGAGCTATTTTACGGCAAACGCAAAGGCAAGAAAATCATAGTCGTATCTGAAATAGAGTGCCTGAGCCCCTGGATTATAGCACATTCCGACATGATTTTGAAGAGTTTTAACCAGCTTGAAGACGCACTGAAAAAAATTCAATAGCCTAAAGTCTCAGGATTTCTGCAAACTATTTCTGTGCCAGAAGTCTATGTTTAATTAATGGTTGGTTAGGCGCAGTCACAAAATCTTAATAATATGTATGCGAAGCTTGTTTTAAAGACTAATTTTTAAATGGAGGTGAGTGTTTGTCAAAAAACCGTCCTAGAAAAGAAAGATCGAACATAACTGTACCAAAACCTGAAATGACTAAAGATAACAAGTTCAAGTGCCCGCTGGACCAAGCGGTATACGATAACAAAAAAAACTATGAGAAGCATTGTAAAGAAGAGCATGATGTACTTTGAAATTGCACCTATACAAGCTATAATTTGCCTTTATTTTTGGCAAATATAGGAAGGTAGGATTGATTTAGTGCTTAAGGTTGTCTTATTGCTTCGTCTATCTTTGAGTCGCGTCTAGTTCTTGTGACTTCTTTGAAAAGCTCTAAACACTCTTTCTTAGTTGGCGCTTCAATGCCTATGCTGCCATAAGCTCCTATATCAATTCTGTATCTTTTTCTGTCCCTGTCGTCGCCTTGACTCATGTGAACGTTTCGCCTATTATCCTTTTTCGGATAATAGATTGTTATAACTAATCTTGTAAACGATTTATAAATTTAATGCCGATTCAGCGGTAAATCCCATTTACTTTCTCAGGGCTAAAAACAATAAACACTGAATTTCTCATGTACCTGCCGATTTTCGGAATCAAACCAGCCGCGTCTGTTCCAAGCTTACAGGTTAAAGCGTGCTCAAACAACCCTAACGCCTCCGTGCCAATAATGTCCCTGTTTAACATAGTCCGTTCAAGCACCGTTTCTATCTGGCTAAATGATACATTTAAAACTATTAGCCGGTCTAAAAGAGACTGCTGCCATAAACGGATTTTTTCGATTTGAGTCGTCGATAATTCCGCTTGCAACAGCTTGTCTTCCTCACCATTTAAGGAAATTGCTTTTATGCTTAATGGTAAATTCACATGGAACCCATAGGCCTCTGAGATTTTCTTTAAATCAACTTTTCTGCCGTCGACAAGTTGGGCTTGTAAATACGCCAAGGGTATGGTTGCTTGGATTATCTTAGGCTCAAAAATGCCTACATCTACCTTCAATTCTTGTTTGTCAGTGTCAACTTTGGAAATGTATCCCCTTAAGACCGAGAACTTGTCTACGTTTTTTATGTTTATGGGGCAGGTGCCTATGTTCTTGTTGATGTAGCTTGTAGCTATAACTTCATCTTCGCCTGAAAAGGTAACTTGAACCCACTTGTTAACTGGATTGCCTAAAACCTTTACGTCTAAATCCAAATTCTCAAACTCAGATTTCAACAGGTCATCTATCTGTTTTAGCTGCGCAGAATTGGAAGCCTTAACCAGCAATGTTAAGGTCACCATTTTTAGTCGCCCACTAGACGGGTTATTTCTTCGTGGAGCTTTCTAACTCTTTCTGCAGCATCTTTGTGCTCGACTCGAAGTCGCTCAATCTCCAAGTCAATCGGGACTCTTTTTGAGTTGTCAATTAGCTTGTCGGCGTAGGAAACAATTTTCTCCTCCAAAGTCACGGGCTCATAAATATCTTTTGGCCAACCAAACCTCTCTGCTTCTTGAGCCGTGATTCCGCCTCCCACATGCCTCTTAATTATCCTAACCACCGCTTCTGGCAAACCGCCTAATTCAGCTATCTTAGCACCGACAACCCCGTGGTCAACTGCGTGACTTTTTGAACGACCAATATCATGTAAAAGAGCGCCGGCTTCAACGAGTTTTAAGTCAACTTTTATGCCTTTCTTTTCAAGTTTGCTTGCGATTTCTAAAGCAAGTTTTGCGACCTCTTCACAGTGACTAATGACTTTAGGCGGGCAATTGTTTTTGTGTAGAAGCTCGATTGCTTGCTCCCTTGAAGGAAGCTCTTTATTCACCGAGTTCCTTCCTTAACAAATCAACTTTCTCAGACAGCTTACTTATCATTTTTTCGTTTGCAAAATGTACCAGCGGTTTGCTACAGCTTGAACAGTGGAAAACTAGTTCAACAGCCTCTTCAAAAGGAACCCGTTTGCATTCTTGGCTGCCACAATAATAGAAGTCATGGTTCTTTTCATATTCCAACCGGACATTTAACTTCTCAAGAACCCTGCGTTTTTGGCTTAAAATAAACCCTTCTAACTGGTCTGGTTGAAGTTTCCAGTGAAAAATAAACCATCCTGTTTTTGGATCCCTTGTCCTTCTGAGGCTTACAAGTGAATGATCGTAAAGTTTGTAGAGGATTTTGCGGACTGTATTTAGGCGGATGCCTGTTTTGTTTGCGATTTCGTCGTCCGTTATTTCCTCCACGCCTTTTAGGAATTCAATTAGTCTAACGGCTTCTTCGTCACCTAACGCCATAGCTACTTTGATTAAAGTTGCATCATCAATAGTCGATAACATAGTCTAATGTTCCTAATGCTTAATATTGAAACTTGCTGTAATAAAACTCTTCTTACTTTTTTAAGTAAAATTCATCATCAGCTTTGATTTCTTTTCCCCTTTCTCTTGGGATAATCTTTATTTTGGCTTTTTCAAAGTCTTTTGATAGCTCTTTACCCTCAAAAAATCTGTCCAAAAATATTGCAAGCGCAGAGCATTCTGAATGGGGCTGATTCCCAATGGACACATTAAAATCTGAAACATCGCTTGAGTAGAATTCGCCTGGAACTTTCTGGCTTCCAACAAGGAGTAAAATATCCTTGTTTAAGTTTTTAATTCTGTTTAGAGCGTCGCTTGTTTGGATGTTTTCGCCGTAAGCTGTTAAATGAACAACAACGCCGCCATTAGCTTTCCAGTCGTGAACAGCTTTTTTCCATGAAGTTCCCATTTCAAACTGGAAGGTTCCACCCCAACGCGTGGTTATCTTCCTTACTGTTTGCTTTATATTGTAGTCTTCTATGTCTGAAAGTATAAAGCCTGAAGCGCAAAGTGCCCTCGCAGTCAAAGCAACATGAGTAGTTAACCGCACATCCCGCTGCGGTCTGTGCCCCCACCTTAAAACCACAATCTTCGGCAAGTCATTTGGTTTTTGAATTGTTTGTGAATTTGCCATTTAACTCTTCCACTTTACGTTTCACTTGCTCAGTTAACTCTGGGGTAGCTTCAAAAATAACTTGAATGGAATCATTGGTATAATTTTCTTTTTTGATATCTGTTTTTTCATGAACCCATGAGATAAAGGGCATGGTTCGGTTAGTTAACGGAACCGAAAACTGAGCTTGAACGTAATTTTCAAGAATTCTCAGTATTTCCTCTTTCAGTAAATCGAGGTTTGTTTTGCACTTTGCTGACAAGAGAATTGGATTCTTAATTTTGTCTTTGAGGGCTTCGAGTTTTTGGTTTGTTTCAGCTTCGTTGATTAAGTCAATCTTGTTTAGAGCGGTTATGGTCGGTATGCCCGATGCTCCAAGACGGTCGATTGTTTCTAGGCAAATATTGTGTTTCTTCTCAATTTTTTCCATTGGCTCGCTTAAATCTAAAAGCAGGATAATCAAGTCTGAAAAGATAGTTTCTTCAAGAGTAGAATGAAATGCTTCAATCAACGATAGGGGTAAACGGTCAATGAAGCCCACAGTGTCTGTTAAAAGAAACCTGCGGTTGGAAAACTCTACCATCCGCGTAGTAGTTGAAAGAGTAGTGAATAATGCTTTGTCAACTCTGGTGGTTTCTTCTGTTAAAGCGTTAAACAAGGAGCTTTTTCCCGACTTCGTATATCCGGCAAGCGAAATAGTCAAGAAGCCAAGCTCCGTTCGCCTCTCTCGATGAAGCACCCTCTTTTCTCTAATTTTTGTAAGCTTTTTGAGGATTGTTTGGACCTGTCTTTTTATGGCGTCACTGTAAACGTCTCCTTCGTAAGCGCCAAGACCCATAAAGCCAGGCTGCTCGCTCCCTTTGGCTAATCTTACTTTTTCCTTGGCGTGCTTGAGCTCGTTTTGCAGAGTTGCCAGTTGAATCTGGAGTTGGGCTTCTGTTGTCGTGGCTCGTCTATTGAAGATTTCAAGAATGAGCTGGAATCGGTCGATGACTTCTACGTGTGTTGCTTTTGCTAGATTGTATGTTTGGCGAGTTTTTAGTTGGTTGTCAAAAATTACTTTTTCAGCGCCTGTTTCCTGCACCATCTGGGCAAGTTCTTCTACTTTTCCAGCGCCTATTTGATACCGTGAATCAGGCGGTCTGGTTTGTTCTAATGTGGCTACAACAGCATATCCGGCTGATTCGGCTAATCTTTTAAGTTCATCTAAACTTGACTCTTCACGGTTCAGTCTACGCTGAACTATGACGGCTTTCGTTCTGTGGCCACCTCCCCGTCTTTACTGTCTATCTCGATGACGTCTCCCAAGGTTAATTCTTGGTTGGCCGATTTTGAGACTGGAGGGGGGACTTTTTCTTCAGAGATTGGAACAAGCAACTTGATTTTCAACATATGCTCAAGCTTTGAGGCAAGCTGGTTGTTTGGCGCCATTTTACCTGCTTCAAGGTTTCTTAAAACTGAAGCTTTCTCGTTTATTTTCTTGCCAAGTTCCTCGTGGGTAAGACCTAATTTTTCCCGCGCCACTTTTATTTTATTTGAATAGTCTTCGGCGGGTTCTTGAGTGATTTCCACTTTAGCAACAATTGGTTTTCTTTGAACCATTGAAACAGGAGCCTGAGGTTTTTTGAGGTTTTTTTGAGGAAGGGCAACTTCTTCTTGATGGATTATTTTACCATGCTTCGAACATTCAACGCATACCGTTAATTTGGCTCCTTCAATTACTGCCGTTATTGGTTCATCATGAATTTTATGTCCGCAAACCTCACATCTCAATGTAAGCTTTCACCTTTCACTGTCTTTATTATCTTGTTATGTTTATACTTGTCGAAAAAACAAAAAACCAATTGATGGTGAAAATGTGGAGAACGAACTTAGCAAAGTAAGAACTATTGCTGATTACCAGTTTGGAAAGGGCATAGGAGCAAAGCTTTTCCCAGAAAACATTGAAATACAGTTGTCTCCAAGAACAGGCAGAATACGCTTCATTAGCTTAAACGGAAAAAGATTAGCTACCCTCCGCCCGACCGATAGCTTGTTTTCTTTAAGCGTTAAAGCAGCTAAGTTTATGGCTGAAAATTTATCTTTTGCCAAATGTTTTGTTACAGTGCAAAACGACGTTTCAAAGTTCATTGCTGATGGCGGAGATGTTTTTGCCGTTCACGTGGTCAAAGTTGACGATGAGATTCGCGCTAAAGATGAAGTTATCGTGAAGGATGAGGCAGGGAATGTTCTGGCGGTTGGACGGGCTTTGCTTTCAAGCGTGGAAATGACAGCTTTTAAAACAGGCGTGGCAGTTAAGGTGCGGCATGGCTGCAAGGAAAGTCAAGTATATCAAGTTCTAGTGCAGAATACTTGGTGGAAGTGAAGGCTATGCATAAACGCATGAACCCTCGAGAGCAAAAACGTTTGATGCAACGTATGGGAATGAACATGGATTCTGTACCCGATGTTCAACAAGTCATAATTAAAACAAGCGGCAAAGACATAGTTATCGATGAACCCGAAGTGGCAATTTTAGAAGTTCAAGGGCAAAAAATGTATCAGGTCATCGGCGGTCAAGTTTCAGAGCAATCCCCATCCCAACGCCAAGCTGCTAAGGCCGCGCAACCAGCGTTTTCTGAAGAGGATGTGAGGCTTGTGGCTGACCAAACTGGTAAGAGCTTAGAGAAAGCAAGAGAAGCCCTTGCGGAATGCCAGGGTGATTTGGCGAAAGCTATACTGCTGCTTCAATCTTAATTCTTAATCTTTATTTATATCTCTTGGATGTCGTATTAGTCATGAAGGGAGGAGCTGGGCAGTAATTCAAAACGTAGATTTAGCGGTTATTGGTCACTTATCAATCGACACAATTATATTGCCCAGCAGAACTATCCCGTTTGTTGTTTTAGGTGGCGCTGCAACTTACACTTCATTTGTTGCTAAACGCTTGGAAGCAACATCTTCTGTAATTTCCAAAGTGGGCGGGAATTTTCCAGAAGCTTACCTTTGGTGGCTGAGGCAAGAAGGCATTGACCTTTCAGCCGTAGTTAAACTTGTAGATGAGCAGACAACACGTTTTGAGCTGAGTTATAATGCAGATTTGTCTGATAGAGTGCTGAAATTGAAAAGTAAAGGATCCCCGATAAGCTTGGCTGACGTGCCAGCAGATTTGCATGCTAAAGCTATTCATGTTGCGCCAATTGCCAACGAAGTATCTTTCGAAGTAGTTGAGCATCTAAAGCATTGCGCTGATGTTTTATCGCTTGATCCTCAGGGTTTACTTCGAAGCTTCGACGAAGCGGGAAACGTGACAGAAAACGCTTCTATAGATGCTCAGATATTTAGTTTAATCAACATTTACAAGTCATCGCAGAACGAAATCTATACACTGACTGGCGAGTCAGAGTTGAAGCCAGCGATAAAGGCGATTCACGACGTTGGGGTTGAAACCGTCATCGTTACCATGGGCGCCAAAGGTTCAGTGCTCTCAGTTGAGGGAGCACAATACAATATTGCAGCATGTCCTTCACAAGTTGTAGTTGACCCAACAGGCGCAGGAGACGCTTTCATGGGCGGCTTCTTAACTGAGTACCTACGCCAAAAAGAATCAACATGGTGTGCTTGCGTCGGGTCAGCTGCAGCTTCGCTGGTTGTCGAAGGGCTTGGCCCAACTTATTTTGGCACGAAAGAAAAAATTTATCAGAGAGCCAAAATTTTGTATGAAAAGGAACATAAGCAATAGCATATATTTACGAAGTAAACTAATATGCATGAGGCTTTGATTGTGGGACGTGTAGAAAAAGGAGTTAAATGCAACGTGTCAGGCTGCGGCAGAGAAGCTGCCCGTTCATTATCAGTTGACAAAGTCAAGGCTGTTTTAAATGTTAGCAGCAAGGAAAAGCGTGCTTACATTTGCAAAGAGCATTATAAAGAATATAAAAAAAAGACTAAAAAAGATAAAACGCTTGATAAGTGGCGTTATGGTCACTGAGAAGAGTGAAATGCAATGCGAATACTCCAGTTACACTCTAACTTTATAGTTTTCAAACCCATCCAAAAAGAAATCGCTATTGCTGAGGAAGCGGAGCAAAAAGAAAACCGCATAGAAGAAGTCGTAGTATTATTCATTGCCATAGAAGAAGGCGACAATACTCAGATAGCACAGAAAGCCATCGACGACATCCGAGCATTCCTAGGCAAACAGAAAACCAACCGCATCCTAATTTACCCCTTTGCACATTTGAGCAGCAACCTCAGCAACCCAAGCGAAGCCCTCAAAATTATAAAAGCCATGGAAGCCTACGCTAAAGAGAAAGGAATCGAAACCTACCGCGCTCCATTTGGCTGGAACAAGCAATTCACCATCTCCATAAAGGGACACCCGCTTGCTGAACAGGCACGCTCCTATGCACCTACACCAGTTTCGGCTGAGACAAAGGCTGAAGGTGTATGCAAAAAAGAGGAAGAGCCTGTTTCTGCTGCATTAAAAGCCGAGGACAAGATGCAATCGTTCTGGCATATTATTCTACCTGATGGCTCATTGGTGCCGGTTGAAGAATTCAAATTCAAAGGGCATATTAACCTTCAAAAGTTCTCTCAGTATGAAATTAAAAAGGCCAGAGCAGTCACTCAGATGCCACCTCATGTCACGTTGATGAAGAGGCTGGAAATCGCAGATTATGAAGCAGGCAGTGACCCGGGCAACATCCGCTGGTACCCGAAAGGGCGCATGATAAAATCTCTGCTTGAACAGTATGTCAATCTTCACATGAACCAGTACGGCGCCATGGAAGTTGAAACCCCAATCATGTATGACTTCAACCATCCGAGCCTCAAAAGTTACTTAAACCGTTTTCCAGCCCGCCAATACGTATTGAAATCCGAAGACAAGGAGTTATTCTTGCGGTTTGCAGCATGTTTTGGGCAGTTCCTTATGGCTCATGATGCTCAGTTTAGCTACAAGCAGATGCCCATCAAACTATACGAGTTAACACGCTACAGTTTTAGGCGTGAAAAAAGCGGTGAAGTCGTCGGCTTAAAACGTCTGCGAGCCTTCACTATGCCTGATTGCCACGCTTTCTGCACTGACCTTAAACAGGCAAAGAAAGAGTTCTTGACACGGTTTAACATGAGCATGGAAGTGTTAAGCAACATAGGCTTAACAAAAGACGATTACGAAGTAGCTATGCGCTTCACCAAGGGCTTCTATGATGAGCATAAGGAGTTCATTGCTGAATTAGCGAGAAATTTCGACAAACCTATGCTGGCTGAAGTGTGGAACGAACGGTTCTTCTATTTCATCCTCAAATGGGACATAAACTTCGTTGACAACCAAGACAAAGCCGCTGCACTCAGCACAGACCAAATTGACGTGGAAAATGCTAAACGCTATGAAATAACCTACGTTGACGAGAAAGGTGAAAAACAGTACCCGCTGATTCTGCATTGTTCCCCAAGCGGCGCCATCGAACGAGACATCTACGCACTACTAGAGAAGGCTTACCGTGAGCAGATGGCTGGCAAGGCTCCGATGCTTCCGATTTGGCTTTCCCCAACTCAGGTGCGGCTTATTCCAATATCTGACAGGTTCATGGATCAGGTGGATAAGCTGGCAGGGCATATTTCTTCCTACTGCATACGGGTAGACATCGACGATAGCGCATCGACACTGCAGAAGAAAATCCGTGAAGCCGAGCAGGAATGGGTACCCTACATCATCGTTATCGGCGAAAAAGAAGTTGAATCAAAAACCCTCTCTGTCCGAGACCGGGAGCTTAAGGGTCAACAGCAAAACATGACCACTGAACAGTTAATATCGAAAGTATCTGAGAAAATCGCTGGCAAACCTTTCAAGCCTTTGCCGTTGCCACTTTACCTTTCCAAGAGACCCCAGTTCCACGGTTGATAAACGAATTATACGTATCACCGGCATAAACTATATCAAATAATCGAATAATATGAAACAGTTAGCAACGAAGTGAGAACAGTATGAGTGAATTGATAGTTTACGTTGACGGGGCATACTATCCTAAATCGCAGGCTAAAATATCCGTCTTTGACCATGGACTCCTCTATGGTGACGGCGTTTTTGAGGGAATCCGAGAGTACAACTGCATTGTCTTTAAACTTAAAGAGCACATTGACCGCCTTTACCGTTCAGCCCATGTGATAACGCTGAAAATTCCCATAACCAAAGAGGAAATGACCCTAGCCCTCGTTGAGACCCTGCGGAGAAACAAGTTAAAGGACTCATACATTCGCTTGGTAGTTACCCGAGGGGTAGGCGACCTTGGATTAGACCCACGCAAATGCCCCAAACCATCAGTAATAATCATAACTGACAAAATTTTGCTGCATGTAACCGGAGCGAAAAAGAATGGAATCACCGCAATGTTCTCTTGGGTGAGACGAAATCCAGTGGACGCAACCTCACACGAAATAAAATCACTCAACTACCTAAACAGCGTTCTTGCAAAAATCGAGGCAAACGCCAACGGTGTTGACGAAGCCATCTGCCTTGAAAGCAACGGTTATGTAGCTGAAGGAGTAGGCGAAAACATTTTCATCGTGAAAAACGGCGAATTATTAACACCACCCACTTCAACAGGCGCCCTTGCTGGCATCACCGCTGAAGTCACAGAGAAACTTGCCGCTAAACTTGGCATAAAACTAACAGTAGCCAATCTAACGCCGTTCATGGTGTTCACCGCTGACGAAGCTTTCTTCACTGGAACCGCCATGGAAATGGTGCCCATACGCGAGGTTAACAAACGCACAATCGGCAAAGGCAAACCCGGACCGATAACAAAGAAGTTGATGGCTGAGTTCCAGAAGGCAATTGAGGACCCGTCTCAGGGCATAAAAATCTAAAGTTTCTTTTATTTTTCCATTTGTTTATTATAAAGCGGGAGTATTGCTTCTTACAAGTGAATTTCTGTAACTAATAGTAGGTAGAGGTCTCCCACATTGGTTATTAGACAAGCCTGTCCATGCTGTTATGGCTTTGTTGTTTTGCTTTTCTTCATGAAAGCTTCCAATGCGTTGAAGGCTTCGTCCAGCTCCTCTATGGGCGGCAGGAAAACTGCTCTTGCGTGACCTCTGCCGTAGACTGGGTCAAAGCCTGAGCCGTTAACGATCAGAACGCCTGTTTTTTTTAGCAGGTTCACGACGAATTCCATGTCGGTTTTCCATCGTGTGCCGACATCGTGGATTTTGGGGAAGATGTAGAATGCGCCTTCAGGTTTGGTGGTGCTTATTCCTTCGATTTCGTTTAGTCGTTTCCACGAGAATTCTCTTCTCTGCTTAAGGCGGTCAACAATATCCTTCACCATCTCCTGCGGCCCATTAAGCGCTGCTGCTGCAGCTATCTGAACGGGCGTGTTGGCACAAATGCGTATGCGGCATTCCTTCTCAACGCCTTCCTTAAGGGCGTCGAGTTGTTTGCCTTTGCCCTTAAAGTACATGTAGCCGAGGCGTAAGCCGGTCATTTGGTAAACTTTAGAGAATCCATTTAACCCAACAACTGGCACATCCTTAGAGAGGTAAGCTGCACTGAAGAATTCTTTCTCGTAAGTTAATTGGTCGTAAATTTCATCAGACAGCACCGGCAGGTCATGTTCTCCTGCGATGTCAAGAATCTCTTTAACCGTTTTTCCATCGTAAACTGAACCTGTCGGATTGTTTGGATTAATGATTACGATGGCACGTGTTTTCTTGGTTATTTTGCTTCTTAAGTCATCAATATTTGGATGCCAACCTTCATCTTCTATAGTTTCATACGAAACAGGCGTGCCATCAAAAAACCTGGTGTAGGAAATGTATGGTGGGTAGGTTGGGCCTGGAAAGAGAATTTCATCGCCTTTCTCAACTAGGGCGCCAAGAATCATCTGTATTCCTTCAGAAATACCCTCAGTTATCAGTACGTTATCTGCTGTTATGTCGACATTGTTGACTTTTTTCTCTTTTCGGACGATTGCTTCTCTGAGGTCTAGTCTTCCTTCTGAAGGCGAATAGTAATTATCATCCTTTTGTACTGCATTACATAAAGCATCTTTAACATTCTGCGGTGTTTTAAAATCAAAGGCCGCGGGGTCACCGATATTGAGGTAATAGATTTTTTTGCCGTCTTTTACAAGCTGTGTAGTGTACGCTATGACGTCTCGTATCGCATACTCAATATTTGATGTTCTGCCTGTTACTTTTATGCCCAAGTTGTGTTACCTGTCACCCAAACACTTGCTAACCAAAAAAATAAATCTTCCTAAGATAAAACACATCAATAGCTTTAGTTAAAAATTATCACATGAAGAATGCCCTCTCTCAGCATATTTTTATTATCGACTTCCTTTAAATATAAAACAGGTTTTGATAAACAAGATGTTTGGTTGGACTAGGACTTTTCTAAATATAGATTTAACAAAAGCCAAGGCGGTTTCAGAGAAATATGACGAAGCTTTAGCGTTGAATTTTCTGGGTGGCAGAGGCTTCGCCGTCAAAATCCTCTGGGACACTCTTAAACAGGGAACCGATCCGCTATCACCTGAAAACAAACTGATTTTTGCCACTGGACCGCTAACAGCCATTGGTTTACCAAACAGCGGTAAGCTTGTTGTTGCTTCGAAAAGCCCTTTAACTGGCGGTTATGGTGACGGAAACATGGGAACATTAGCGTCTGTCAATATGCGAAGAGCTGGTTACGATGCTCTAATCCTCGAGGGCAAAGCGCCAACGCCAGTCATTTTTCATATCAAAGATAAAGACAACGAGTTTGTGGATGCAAAGGATTTTTGGGGCTTAAACTCCTTTGAAACCTATGAGCAACTGGTAAAGAAATATTCGCACACCGCGGGCATCGTCTCTATTGGTCCAGCTGGAGAGAACCAAGTCAAGTTTGCTAATGTTGTTTCGCAAGAGGGACGTGCGGGCGGGCGACCTGGCATGGGCGCTGTCATGGGCTCCAAAAATTTGAAAGCCATAGTAATTGAAGGGACAGCGCAAATACCGCTTGCAGACCTAGATGGAATGAAGAAGCTGGCAGCGGCTGGTTACCGTGAAGTCCTAGCTAAACCGCTCTACGCCTTTTGGAAACGTCAGGGGACCATGTCAACAGTAGAATGGTCACAAGAGAACAGTGCTCTTCCCACCTTCAATTACAGGCAAGGAGTTTTCGATGAAGCTGAAGAAATCGGCGGATTTTTCATGGAAAAAATTCGGGTTTCAAACCGAGGCTGCCCACAATGCAATATGACCTGCGGTAACGTTGTTAAAGACAGTGAGGGAAAAGATTCAGAGTTAGATTATGAAAACGTTGCTATGCTTGGCTCCAACATTGGTTTAGGCAATCTAGCGCAAGTGGCCACTTTGAACCGCATGGCTGACGAGCTTGGGTTTGACGCTATCTCTCTTGGGAATGTGCTTGGCTTCGCCATGGAATCCTCTGAGAAAGGGCTGTTAGCTGAGAAGATTCGGTGGGGGGAGTTTGAAGAGATTAAAGCGTTAATTGGGGATATCGCTTACAGGCGAGGTTTGGGTGCAGTCTTGGCTGAAGGAGTCCGAGCCGCTTCTGCAACTGTTGGTAATGGGTCGAGCGAGTGGGCAATGCATGTCAAGGGCTTGGAGGTTTCCGCTTATGATTGCCATGCTGCGCCCGGTATGGCTTTAGCCTATGGCACCAGCTCCATCGGTGCCCACCATAAGGACGCTTGGCTAATCACATGGGAGATAAAAGTGGGCAGAGAAAACTACGATTCAGGAAAGGTTGACCGCCTAATTGAAACCCAGCTTATCCGTGGCGGGCTCTTTGAAGCATTAACCGTCTGCCGTTTTCCCTACAACCAACTTGGCTTTGAGCTTGAATGGTACCAAAAATACTTGCGTGCAGCCACCGGAATAGAGTTTTCTTTTGAGCAGCTAAACCAAATCAGCGATAGAATACTCAATTTAATTCGCGCTTTCTGGGTGCGAGAGTACAAGGAAAAATGGACAAGAGACTTGGATGTTCCGCCTATGAGGTGGTTTAAAGAACCCTTAACTGAAGGCGCATTAAAGGGCTCGGTGCTTGACATAGACAAATACAATGGTATGCTGAGCGCTTATTATAAGAGAAGAGACTGGGATGAACGGGGAATACCAACGCAATCGACTATGGAACGGCTAGGTTTAACTGAAGAGGCTAAACAGCTCGATGCATATGTTAAATTAAAAAACGAGCCTATTGTCAGTACGACCTTGCAAAATAAACCGTTTCCTTAGCTTCCTGCCCACAGTAAACGCAGTTCGTCGTCGATTCTTCTTTCTGGAAGGGTCGAACTCTGATAGTTGCGCCTGTTTCATCCTTAATTTTTGCTTCACAATCAGCGCTACCGCACCATGCTGCCTTAACAAAGCCGCCTTTGTCACAGATGACTTTTTTGAATTCTTCATAGCTCTGCACAGTGAATGTTTTTTCTTCAAGTAGGGCTTTGGCTTTTGCAAACAGGTTATCCTGAATTTCTTGCAGAAGCTTCTCAACGGTAGCTGGAATGTCTACTTCTTTAACTGCCGTTTTTTGGCCGGTATCTCGTCTTACAATTACCACTTGCTCTTGTTTGAGGTCTCGTGGACCAATTTCTATTCTGATTGGAACACCTTTGAGTTCCCACTGGTTAAACTTCCATCCTGGCGTGTACTCTTCCCGGTCATCTAAAACAACGCTTATGTCTTTAGCCTTCAGCATTTCAGCGATTTCTTTTGCTTTAGCAGCTATTGCGGCTGGTTCTGCGCCCTTGTAAGGAATAGGAACAATGACAACTTGTGTAGGAGCCACTTTGGGAGGAATAATTAAGCCTTTGTCGTCACCGTGAACCATAACCATCGCACCAATAAGCCGAGTGGTGATACCCCAGCTGGTTTGCCAAACATAATGGTCAAGTTTGTCTTCACCAATAAATTTAACGTCAAAGACTTTGCCAAAGTTTTGGCCGAGGTTGTGGCTTGTGCCCATCTGCAACGCTTTACCATCTGGCATAATCGCCTCTAACGCCGTAGTGTATAGTGCGCCAGCAAATTTTTCGCTATCGCTTTTTGTGCCAACCAGCACTGGTATTGCAAGGTAATTTTCCATTATGTCCTTGTATTCGTTTAGGGCATACATGACTTCTGCTTCTGCCTCTTCACATGTAGCGTGCGCGGTATGGCCTTCTTGCCAAAGAAACTCTCTTGTGCGCAAAAAAAGCCTTGTAGCTTTTGTTTCCCAACGCACGATGTTGCACCATTGGTTAATCTTGATAGGTAAGTCTCGCCAGCTGCGAATCCACTTGCTAAAGGTAGCGTACATTATGGTTTCGCTGGTCGGTCTGACAGCCAACTTCTCTTCCAGTTGGGTGTCTCCGCCTTGAGTAATCCATGCAACTTCAGGCGTGAAGCCAGCAAAGTGTTCTCCTTCTTTTATAAGTAAGCTTTCAGGGATAAACATGGGAAAATACACGTTTCGATGTCCTGTGGCTTTGATTTTTTTGTTTAGGATTTCTTGGATTTTCTCCCATATAGCGTAAGCGTCTTCACGAATTATCATGCAGCCTTTAATTGGTGCGTAATCGGCAAGTCCAGCTTTCAAAACAACTTCTACATACCACTCCGAGAAGTCTTGGTTTTTCTTTACGGTAACTCCAGTATCTGACATGGGCTTATTTCTCTTCTTTGATTTCTACGCGTGCAGCATATAAAACCGTAACGGGATAATTGCTGAAAACAGCCGTAAATAAAGCAAGTAAAAACGGTTTTAGCCTTCAATCTTCAATTTAAGAATTAATATCAAAGAAAAAGAAGAAAAATGTTCGCTTTAGTGTCCGAAGAACCTCTTTTTAGGGAAGTCTTTGCATTCGTAGATTCGCAGTTGCCTTTGAGGTTCGATGCGGCACCTCTTGCGCGCGTTCTTACGCTTTATCAATGGCGCAAGTTGAAAGAAAGGGCATTTAGAGCAAAGTGTACTCAAGTTTTCCTCGCCAGCTTCTCCTACCTTGTCATCATTCTTCTAAATAACGGAACCGCAATTGCAATCATGATTACACCGAACGCTATCAGGATTATCAGGTCC
>Ga0187848_10000234_pt1 | contig 52280 bp, 35 predicted proteins | sample June2016WEW_4_40_FD_132424 | JGI IMG/M metagenome (GOLD analysis project Ga0187848, IMG submission 132424) | Peatland microbial communities from SPRUCE experiment site at the Marcell Experimental Forest, Minnesota, USA - June2016WEW_4_40 | ecosystem: Environmental > Terrestrial > Soil >... | reverse complement strand
GCCATTTTCGTCAACACCGGTGCCTTGACCTTGCAGAACGCCTCGTTTGCCGATAATTCCGCTGACGGCGGCGCGGGCGGCACGGGATTCAGCAACGGCGCCAACGGGCAGGGCAAAGGCGGGGCGCTGTTCATCAACTCCGGCGCCACCGCATTCTATTCGGGAACCGCCCCGAGTTTCTCGGGCGATAGCGCCAGCGATGCCGGCATCCACACGGCGTGCAGTTCGGTAGTGGGCGCCGGCGCCTTGGACACGAACGATGTCTGCGGGATATTGAATGCGCTGGTGGCCACGACGACAACCGCGAGCAATGCGGTCGCGACGTTCAGTGCGAGCAGTCAGAATGTGACACTGTCGGCGACAGTGACCAGCGGGGCGGGCACGGTGAACGGCGGGACAATCACGTTCACGCTATCCGGCGTGGCGGGGTCGGCCACTTCCGGGACGGTGAGCGGGGGCAGCGCCAGCGCTATGTTTCTGCTGCCGGCCAACACCCCGGTAGGAGTGTATACCATCACCGCAACCTACAGCGGAAGCGGGAACTTCGCCAGCAGCGTGGATACTACGCATACCCTGGCGGTGGTCCTCAATGTCTCGGGGCAGGTGAGCGTGACGGAAACCGGTTTCGCGGTCAATCACGCCACAGGCCTCTGGACGAGCACCCTGAGGGTGCAGAACACGAGCGCGGCGCCGATCGGCGGGCCCATAGAGGTTGTGCTGACGAACCTGTCTGCCAATGCGACGATGATGAACGAAACCGGCGCGGTCGGCGGCGGCGTGCCTTACATCGTGGTGTCGGCGGGGACGCTGGCGGCGGGGGCGTCGGCCAGTGTGGCGATCCAGTTCAAGAACTCGACGAACGGATCCATCAGCTTTACTCCGGTCACCTATTCGGGGGCGTTTTGAGGGAAGATCAGGCGGCTGTTGGGGACTGCCTGGCTTAAGCCTTGACTGCGCCAAACAAGCGCCGGAACGAGTCCCGGCGTGGCAGACTGAGAGTCCGCTCCACGAAGAAGTAGTTGCGCAGGCTCGCCTCCCACCTGCCCCACCGCGAATTCGCCGGGCTGGCGGTGCAGTTGCAGGCGTTCATCGCCGAGGGCGTGGGACGCGTGGGCGAAATGCAGGCCAAAGGCCTACTCTACTAAGGAGTCTGTGCTACCTTCCAGGCCAGCCAGCGCTGCGGCCAGATCTTGTTCTTCTTCGGGGAAGACGGTTCGCAGATCCAGTAGCAATTTGTCGTTTTGGATGCGGGCAATCACCGGCGGAACGGCGCGGCGCAGGCGCCTCTCGGCCTCGACGGCATCGCCTTCGAGGGCAATCAGCCAGGTAGGGAGGGGTTGTTGGGGAGTGGCGCCGCCGCCAATTACGGATTGCCCCTCTACTACCGTCGCGCGCAGGCGAGGCAGGCGGGCGAGCAAAGCTTCGGCGCGGGTGCGGATGGCCGCGGCAGGCTGGCGGATCATGGCCAGCGCGGGGATGCGCTCCCACTCTTCGAAGAGCAGATGGCGCAGGGTATCGCCCAGCGCCTGGTAGGCCAGCTTATCGAGCCGCAGGGCGCGAAACAGCGGGTTGCGGCGGAGGCGCGCGACCAGCTCCGGCTGTCCGGCCAGGATGCCGGCTTGCGGGCCGCCCAGCAGTTTGTCGCCACTGAAGGAAACCAGGCTGGCGCCGGCGGCCAGGCTGGCGCCGGCCAGCGGCTCGTCGACGCCGAACGGCCGCAGATCGACGATGCAGCCGCTGCCCAGGTCTTCGTAGAGCGGCAGCCCGCGCTCGCGCGCCAGCGCGGCCAACTCGCGCAATTCCGGGCGGGCGGCGAAACCGGTCATGCGGAAGTTGCTCGGATGCACGCGCAGCAGCAGGCGGGTGCGCTCGCCGATGGCGTCGCGATAGTCGTCGATGCGAGTGCGGTTGGTGGTTCCGACTTCGCGCAGGATGGCGCCGGAGCGCGCCATAATTTCGGGAATGCGAAAACCGTCGCCGATTTCGATCAACTCGCCGCGCGAGACGACGACCTCGGCGCCGCTGGCGAGCTCGTTCAGAGCCAGCAAAATGGCCGCCGCGTTGTTGTTGACGGCGATGGCAGGGGCACCGAGGAGCCGTTCGAGCAGCGCGCCGGCGTGAGTGTCGCGCTTGCCGCGCCGGCCGGTGGAGAGATCGTACTCGAGGTTCGAATATCCGGGCAGGGCAGTGAGGCTGGCCAGGGGTGCGCGGCCGAGGTTGGTGTGCAGCACCACGCCGGTGGCGTTGATCACACGCACCAGGGAAGGCTGCGCGAGGAGATCGAGGGCCAGGGCGATGCGCTCTTCCACGGTGGATTTGGAGACCGCGCCGCCGCGGATTTCGCCACGCAACTCCTCCAGCGCGCGCCGCACTTCGGCTACCAGCAAGTCGTGCGGGAAGCGGGCCAGCGAGCGCGGCAGCCGGTTGAGGACTTCATGCACCGGCGGCAATTCGCTCAGGCTATCGTGCTGTGCCACGGAGACGATGGTACGCGCTGGGCGAGGCGGGTTGCAAGGGCCGGATGAGAAGGCCGGATGAAAAGAAAAGCCGAGAGGACTCTCGGCTCAGCAGGCCGGACGGCCCGCGCCACGAGCTACGAAAGCTACGGATGCGGCCAGGACGGCGGCTACGACGGCGCCTTGGGCGGCGAGTCCGTGTGCCGGGTTGGAGAATAGCTCCGCGAGCGGGGCGCGGAGGGCCAGAGTCCAGAGTGCGAGCATGTAGGCCAAGGGGTTGCCGCGCGCGAAGCGGAAGCAGAAGACCGCGGCGGCGGCAACGGCGGCGAGACCGGCGGCGTACGCGAGGGCGAATTCACCGGGAGTGCGCACGTCGTCAGGCATGGCCGCGAACGCCAGAAGAGCCAACATCGCGGGCCAGTAGCGGGGCCAGCGGCGAATGAGCAGCGCGATTACGGCGAGAACGGCCGCGCGGAACAAGGTCGAGCTGAGAGCGCCGGCCAGCGCGGTGACGGCGGGTGCGGCGCTCACGATCAGCGATGGCGCGGAAGGATCGAACAGAGCCTGAGCGTGAAAGCGGTCCTGAACGAAAGCGACGGCGCGTGTCACCAGAAGGGCGAGCCCAATGGCGGCGGCCAGACACGCCAGGGCATCGGGGCCGAGCGCGCGGCGCGTGGAGCGCCGGAGGGAATCGAGACTTGCGGGAAAAGAGGATGTTACCAGGGCGACGGCCGCGCCCAGCCCGAGAAAAGTCCCGATGAAGGCGATGACCAGGCCGGTGGCGGTCATCGCCTGAAAGACCTGGAGCGAAACCGAAGTGGGATAGCTGCGATAGGACTGGGCGAGCATGAGCAGCGAAGAGACCGCCATGAGCAGGGTTGCGGGCAGGGCGATGCGCATCGCCGGGCGCCATGCGACCAGGCCGCGGCGGATGTTTTCGATCAGCAGCCAGATGCCGGCCACGACCAGCGCCACCGGCACACCGATGCGCAGGATGGCGAGGACGATGGCGATCCAATTCTTTTGCGAGCGGGCGCGCTCATAGGTTTCGGGAACGTGCCAATAGACGCGCCATGCGGAGACGCGGTCGCCGGCGACGGATACTTCCAGGCGGAAGCGCACGCCGTCGAGGTTGCGCGGGTCGCCGGGGCGGGCTTCCCAGACGATGGTGCGGTCGCGGCGGGCTTTCTTCTTTTCGGAGCTGGTTTCCTTGAGGTCCATGGCAGCGGTGTCGAAGCCCTGAGAGGCGGCGAAGGTTTGGGCGATGGCGCGGGCGGAGTCGTCGGAGAGGTCGGCGCCGGGGCGGTCTTCGGGGATGACGTGCTGAAAGCCCAGCGGGCGGCCGGTTTCGGGGTGAACGGAAACCAGCAGCTCCTCCTGATCGAGCGGGCGGTAATAGCGGGTGACCCAGTGCTGGATGGGGCGATCGTCGGCGAAACGCGCCGAGGCCGTCGAGACCGATTCGTGCTCCAGGAAATATTTGGCGGCCAGGCTATCGTCCCCGTCCCAGTGGACGTCGGGATACGTGACGGTGCGAAAGCGGGCGGGGTCGAGCTGTTGGGATTGGAGGAAGCGGCCAGCGGCGGCTCGGGCCTGGATGGCCGTGAGCTTGTAGACCGGGGTATCGCCGAAGTGGGTCACGGGGATAGCCAGGGAAGCCAGGCCGGCGACTAGCAGCGCGACGGCGACCATGCGCGCGTTTCGCGTGAGCGAAGCATAGGCGGAGACGTCGGCGGTGGCCGGTGCGACGGCGGTTGGCTCGGGTTCCACCGGGGCGGGTTCATCGGAGTTGAGCAGGCCTGTAGCCGGTTCGAATCCGCCGCGGCGAAGATAGGCGATCAGAGCCACGGCTACCGGCAATACGACCAGGCCCGCGGCGGCCGCGCCGGAGAGCCGCAGATAAAGGTTATGCGAACGCACCAGCAGCATGGCGCTGTACATGGCGTCGACGGAATAGTGCCAGACCAGGGTGGGCAGGATGCCCCAGCGCAGCATGACGATTCCCAGCGCCACGCCGCCGATGCCGACTTCGACGCCGCGAATATAGAACGGCTGTTGCGGATATCCGGCATGGCCGAAGCCCCAGAGAAACGCAGCCAGCACCACGGCCAGCGGCAGCCAGCGCACCAGCTTGCGCAGGAACGGAATGGCGAACATGCGGAAGAGGAACTCTTCGCTGACGGCGGGGAAATAGCCGCCGAAGGCGACGAACAGCCACGGGAAACGGGTGTTCAGCAGGTTGTCGTAGGGGACGTCGGCGGGCGACCAGGCGCCGTGGCGATAGGCGACGATGTAGAACGCGGTTTGATAGGCGATGAAGACGGTGCAGAGCGTGGCGCCGAGGATGGAGCCGAGAAAGAAACGGCGCGTGCGCAGGCCGCGCGGGCCAAAAAGATTACCCAGCGAGACCTGGCCGCCGAAGGCATGGCGATAGACCGGTTCGGCGCCGGCCGCCAGCACGAAAAGCAAGCCGCCGGCGCCGAGCGCGGCCAGCACGGCTTCGAATAATTGGCGCGAAACGAAACTCGCGAACGAATCGGTGGTGGGGTAATCGAATTCCGCCAGCGTAAACTGGTTGAGCTGGGCGCCGAAGGCCAGCAGCATGCCGATGACGGCGACCCAGGTGGCGCGGCGCCAGCGGATATCCTGGCGGCGAACGCGCTGGACAATGACCACGATCAACCCGGCGACCAGCGCCAGCATCAGGGCCGCATCCACGGTCTGCGCGGTTTCGTTGCGCGAGCGCAGGCGTTGGTAATCGCGAGTCCATTGCTCGGGAATCTTGAGATAGTCGCGATAGGCGCCGGGTTCGTCGCCCAGCATGGTCACTTCGATGCGGTGGGTGGCTTCGTGCAACTCGAAGCCGCGCTCTTTCCAGGTGAAGGCGCGGTCCACGCGATGGGGGCGGGTCTGTTCGCTGACCTCGACGAATTCGAGCGAGGCAGGGTCCCAGCGTATGGTGGCGCGCAGGAACTTTTCGGCGCGCGTGCGGGCCTCGGCGGCGGAGATGGCGCCGCGGGGCGCATCTTCGGCGATGACATGCTCAAAGCCGACGGGCTCGCCGGAAGTTGCAACCGCGGCGCGAAATTCCTCTTTCTGCTGCGGCCGGAACCAGCGATGCTCCCAGCGCCAGAGGTGCAGCCGGGCAGCCATGATCCGGTTAGCGCGCTCCAGGCCGACCTCGCGCTCGAGAAAAGTCTTGGCATTGTCGTCGTAGCGGAACGCGGCGACGTCGCGATAGGCGTCCAGCGGATAGCCGAGCCGCTCCAGAAAACCGGCGGCGCGTAGGCCGGCCTGGTCGCGGTCGAGGCGGAAATCGATGGAGGCTTCGGGGAAGGCACGGTAGAAGTTACCGAAGGAAAACCAGGTGGCGGCGGCGGCCAGGGCGAGGCAAATGGCGATGAAGCGGTAGTCGCGGAGCTCGAGTTTTTCTTTCATAAAAGCGGCCTCACGCCTTGGCGGCCCAATGCAAGCCGATGCCGCCCATCAGGTAACGGCGAGTATCCACGCTGCCGTACCCGGAGCGGCGCAGCAGGGAGGAAAAGTCGTCGATGGAAACGAAGCTCGCCAGCGAATCGGGGATATAGGTGTAAATGCGCGGGCGGAAGTGCAGCAGGGCGCCCCAGAAGGCGCCTTGCGCGTAGAGATAAGCCAGGTACAGGCGGCGGAGCACGGGGCTGGCGGGGAGAAAGAAATCCAAGCTGACCAGGAGACCTCCCGGCCGGGTGACGCGCTGGATCTCGCCTACGGCTTGGGCCAGATTGGGAAAATTGCGCAGGCCATAGCCGACGAAGACGCCGTGGAAGGTGCCATCGGGAAAGGGAAGGGCCGCGGCGTCGCCACAGGCCGCGCGCTCGACGCCGCGCTTCCGGGCGAGCACCAACATACGCTCGGTGAGATCGACCGCCACGGGCCGGGCGCCGGGGCAGCTCTTCGAGACGAGCAGCGAAAAATCGCCGGTCCCGGAGGCGAGATCGAGCACCAGCGCTCCTTCGGGCAAGCGGGCGCGCGCCACTCCCAGGCGCTTCCAACCTTTATCCATGCCGTAAGAGAAGGCGCGGGTGATGAAATCGTAACGCGGGGCGACGGTGCGAAACATGCCGCGCATCAGGCGGGAATTCTGCTGTTCAACGGGTTTCACGGTTGAGAGGATTGTACTAAAAAAGCTGTCAGCTTTCAGCGATCGGCTTTCAGCTTGAATGCACCACGGGTGTTAGTGTTAGCCGATGGCTGACCGCCGATTGCCGAGGGCTGTTATCCTGATCGGACGATGGACATCATCACCGGCAACGTCGGCTGGATCGAGGTCATCTGCGGGCCCATGTTTTCGGGCAAGAGCGAGGAATTGATCCGCCGTTTGCGGCGGGCCATGATCGCGCGCAAACGGGTGGAAGTGTTCAAACCGGCGATCGACGACCGTTACTCGAGCGACGAAATCGTTTCCCACGGCGACTCGCGGTTGAAATCGGTGGTGGTGGCATCGGCGGCGGAAATTACCGAGCGCATCGACTGGCGGACGGAGGTGGTGGGCATCGATGAAGCCAATTTCATGGGCCCACAACTGATCGAGGTGGCGCAACGGCTGGCCGATAGCGGCAAGCAGGTGATTGTGGCCGGGCTGGACACCGATTACATGGGGCGGCCCTTCGCGCCCATGCCGGACCTGCTGGCGCACGCCGAATCGATCACCAAGACTCTGGCCATTTGCGTGCGCTGCGGCAACCCCGCCAAGCACACGCAGCGGTTGCGGGGATCGGACGACCTGATCGTGGTGGGCGCGGCGGACATGTACGAGGCGCGCTGCCGGCGATGCTTCGAGCCGGGGATTCCGAAGCAGCAGGAAATGGATTTTGTGAAGGCCAAGCGGCAGGAGAAGTAGGTAACTCGCGCCTTGGCACGTTAAGGTTGTGGCGATTGGTGCTGCTGCTTCCAGGCGCGCAGACGCTCCACGATTTGCTGAAGCTGCGGACTCGGCTTCAGACGCAGGGCCGTCTCGCTCTCGGTGAGCGCTTCGGCCTGGCCACCGGGCATCCGTATCAAGACGCAAGCCAGGTTGTAATGCGTCTGGGCGTCGCCGGGGTCTAATTGTAAGGCACGGCGATACTCGGCGACGGCGTCCGGCAAGCGGTCGGACATTTGCGCCAGCGCGTATGCCAGGTTGGTGTGCGAGGCGGCGGAATCGGGGCGAATCCGCAACGCCGTTTCATATTCGGCGATGGCATCCGGCAGCCGGCCGGGGACCTGCGCCAGAGCGGTTCCCAGGTTGCTGTGCGCGCCCCAGTAATCCGGCTCGATTTGAATGGCGGCTTGGAATTGGGCGATGGCATCGGGCAGGCCGCCGGGCGTTTCCGCCAAAAGGTGACCCAGGTCGTTATGGGCTTCGGCGGAGTCCGGATTGGATTCGAGAGCCGCTTTGTATTCGGCGATGGCGTCTGGCAAACGGCCCGGCAAGCGTGTGAGAGCGTTGCCTAAGTCGCTGTGCGCCGCGGCGCTGGCGGGCTGGATGCGCAGCGCGGTTTGGAACTGCGCGATGGCATCCTCGGTTCGGCCGGCCGCAAGCAACGCATTCCCGAGGTTGGTATGCGCCCTTTCGGCATCGGGCGCGAGTCGAACCGCGGTCCGGTATTCGGCGATCGCTTCCTCCAGCCGGCCGGGTGTTTCGACGAGAGCGTTCCCCATGCTGAGGTGCGCTTCCCAGTAATCCGGATTGGCCCGCTCAGCGGCTTCGAAATGGGCCACGGCCTCAGCCCGGCGGCCGGGAATCTGAAACAGGATATTACCCAGATTGTCGTGCGCCAACCAGGCATTGGGATTGCGCGCAATGGTGGCGCGGTATAGCGTCTCGTTATCGCGGTAATCGCCGGCCTGGCGCCAGGTCAAGGCGCCGAGCGTGGCCACCAGGATGGCCGAAACGGCTACCTCGACCGATTTCCCCCGCCCGAACTTCGCGGCGCCGATGGCGATTGCCGACGCCGCCGGGACCAGGATGCCCAGGCTGGCCAGATAGGCGAAGTGATCGGCGACATAAGAATATCGGAACGGGTACACGTTGAGAAAGCCGAGCACCGGAAAAAGCGTGCCCGCGAAGATCAGAAAACCAGCCAAGGGCCCGCGGTTGCGGCGCGCCAGGCGCCAGAGCCCGATTCCAACCGCCGCTACACCCGCAGGGAACAGATACTGCCACCACTGGCCGGTATCGATATTCCAGTGCGGATAGACAAACGTCAGGTTGGCAGGCCAGACGAGTTTGGCCGCATAGAACCAGATGACGCGGCCGGCCACCAGAACGCGCTCGACAGGCGTCAACGTGAAATCCGCGCCGCTCGCGCCGACCAGCGTCTTCTCCACCCACGCAGTGAAAAGCCCCGCCGACGCCCCCATTGCGAACCACGGCAGGAGCGGCCGCACATCGCGCTTCCACGCGAGTTTTCCGCGCCGCCACCACAGGATGACCAGCAAAGCGGCCGGCAAAACTGCGGTCACCGTCTTCGACATCAACGCGAGCGCGAACAGAGCCAGCGCCACCCAATACCGCGACCGCCGCCGCGACTCGTCGAAATCCAGGTAAACCAGCGCCGCAGCGAGGCAGAAGAAGCCGGAGAGCGTGCTCTTCTGCTCGGAGATCCACGCTACCGCTTCCACCGCCAGCGGGTGCGCCGCAAACAACGCGCCCGCGAGCCATGCGCCGGGCAGAGCCATACGCCGCGCGATCTTCACCACCAGGCAAGCCGCCGCGGCGTGCAGCGCCACGTTCAGCAAATGATACCCTAGCACGGAACCGCCCCAAATCGAATGCTCGAACCAAAACGCGCTGTGCAGCAGGGGATAATATTGCTGCGTGGCTCCGAGCTCGAACCAGATCCGCCACAGACCGTGAAGGGACTGAAGATCGGGGCGGGTCACATGACGATCGTCGTCCCAAAGCAGGCTCCCCCGGAGCGCCGGCAGGTACGCCACCAAGGTGATACAACAGATCGAAACGAACGCACCCAGATCCCGGGAAACGAGTCGATTCCGCTGGACGGCACTCCGATCCGCGGTGGCAACGCGGCGGCCGCCCGGAGATCGTCGTTTGGACATCTGGATCTATTATGACGGGATGACTGCCGGAGACTGTGGGGCAGGTTGGTAACCTGCAGCGGGTTGGTAACCCGCTTTCGGCAGTTTCCCAGCGGCGCGCGAACGCCGATTGACAATCGGCGGCAGGATACCATCCCGCCCCACAGGCGCCGCTTGCCGTCACTCTATTTTGGCTACGGAACTACTGGCAGCCACAAGCTGAGGTTCCTCTCGCGATTCAGGTTCCGCGTCTTTTCTCGATCCACTGCGTATAGAGAAAGCTGGACGTTCCGGCCGTCGGGATCGGTATACTTCAGCCCATCGTCATCGACCACAACCGCCACGGCGGAGCGGACCGATCCGTCTTTCAGGACAATTCCAAACATCGGCGGTTCGCCTGTCGGAGATGTGACTGGGCTCGGCGCGGATGAGGTGTAGTCGTGGATCACACCCTGAACGGGACGGGGCAGCGGTTGGAACATGAACGGGGGCGGAGGCGGCGCGTCCATCATAGGAGCCGGCTGAGGCGGGTAGCCGTAATCGGCGCCGGTATCATACGGAAATAACCCACCGCCGAACCACCCGTAGCCATAGCCATAGGGAAAAGCCGAACGATTGCCTCGGTTTGAATAGCACAGCCTTGACCGGCCGATACCTTCAGCCCGCGCCTCGCTTGAGCGACTCCAGCTCTTCCGGGGTGCGCGGCCAGTCTTCGCGGAGCAGGCGGGAGAGGGCGCGGTCGGCCAGGAGTCGTCCGCCGGTTTGGCAGCGCGGGCAGTAGTTGGTTTCGTTCGAGGCGTAGCGGATGCGCTGGATTTTTTCGCCGCAGCGGGGGCAGGGAAGTCCGTAGCGGCCGTGGACGGCCATGCCCTCGCGGAAGGCGGTGACCTTTTCGGGGAATTTTCCTTTGGCCTCCGCGTGCAGACGGGCGACCCAATGAATGAGCGTTTGGCGCGTGGCGTGGAACAGGCGATCGATTTCTTCGGGCTTCAAGCGCTGGGTGAGCGCTACCGGAGACAATCCGGCGCGATGGAGGATCTCATCGGAGTAGGCGTTGCCGATGCCGCTGAACATGCGCGGATCGCTTAGCGCGCGCTTCAGCGTATGGTTGGCGGAGGTGAGCGCCGTGGCAAAATCCTCGGCGGTGGCAGTGAGCACTTCCAGGCCGCCAGGATCGAGCGCGCCGAGGCCCTCTTCGCCGGCGGCCACGTGGAGAGCCGCGCGATGGCGGCTGCCGGCTTCGGTCAGGGTGAGCACGCCGGAATCGAAATGAAACTCCGCCAGCGCGTTCTTGGCGCCCGAGGCGCGCCAGTGCAAGCGGCCGGCGATCATGAGATGGATCACCAGCCAGACATCGTTGTCGAATCCGATCGCGACGCGCTTGCCCAGCCGGCGAACTTCGGTGGCCGTTCGCCCGATAGTTGCCTCCAGCGGAGGAGCCACGGAACGCAGCAGAAACGGGCCTCGTACGATGGCGCGCTCCAGTCGATGACCGGTTACGCGCTCGGCCAGTGCCTCCACATAGACCACCACATCGGGCAGTTCGGGCATAGGATTATTATGATTTGTTCGAAACCGCGGGGCAGGGGATAATGCTCCGGCAACCGCTCCCTGAGATGCTGTGAAATAATCGATTTCCAGCCAGTTTTGCACAGCCCAAGTCGCTCAAAACATTGAGTGGCAAAAATGGTTTGGCCGATTATTTCACACCTTCTGACGCTCGCGGCCCGGTAACAAGTCTCGTGCTATCGACGAACCCTTTCCGAGCCGCGACCGTCAGGGAGCGGTTGCCGGAGTTGCGCCATGTCACTCGCCCGGCTGGTTCTCCGAACTCGCTTCATCCAAAATTACGATCTCCACACGCCGGTTGGACGCCCGGCCATCGGTGGTATCGTTCGAAGCGGCTGGGCGATAGGGGCCGTAGCTTGCGACCGAAAGGCGCGACTCGGAAATACCGTAGCGGGTGCTCAGCAGTTCGAGGATGCGCTGGCTGCGCGCCATCGAAAGCTCCCAGTTGCTGCCGAATCGGCGATTGTGGATGGGAACCGTATCGGCATAGCCGATCAAGCGCACATGATTGGGGAGGTCGCGAAGCACGCCGGCAATCTGCGCGAGCGTGGGCAAAGCCTGCGGACTGACGGCGTCTTCGCCCGATGCGAAGAGAATCACCTGGGGGAGGCTGATGACAAGGCCGCGGGCTTCGAGCTTGGGGTCCAGCCCGCGCTGGCGGAGAAGTTCGCGGGCGCGAACCAGGTCGGTGCGGCTCTCGCTGGCTCCCCGGTTCGCCGCGGCGGGCTGAGGGGGAGCCACCGCGTGCACCGGCGCCACATGCAGACTCTTGGCGGCGCCTACCATGAAGAAGATCAGAAGGATGGTCAGTACGTCGACGTAGCTGATCATCCAGCGGTCGCGTTGATGGGCGGTGCTTTCGAGATACTTGGGCCTCATAATTGGCCGGTTTGCGGCGCGGTCTGGACAGGCGAAAGGGAGCGGGCTTCGAAGGGTGCGGCAGTCAGGAAGGAATCCAGGCGCTGGCGAACCAGCTTGGAATACATGCCGTCGAACACGCACAGAACGCCCTCCATGATGAGCTCCTGAAGCTCGAAGGTTTCCGCGGCGCGGGCGCGAATGCGGTGCGCCGCCGGCAGCAGCACCAGGTTGGCCAGCGCCAGGCCATAGATGGTCGAAGTAAATGCCGCTCCGACGCCGGAGGCAATCGCGGTCATGCTGGAGAATTGGCGGAGGACATCGATGAGTCCAACCACGGTGCCAATCACGCCGATGGTGGGCGCGAATCCTCCGGCGACTTCCAGCACTTTGGCCGCGGTCTCGCTCTGTCTCTCACAAAGTCTGATTCGGTTTTCGAGAGCGGACTGCAGCTCGATATGCTCTTTGGCGTCCAGAGCCAGCAGCAGGGCTTCGCGGAGGAAACTGTGACTTACCCGGTCGAGACCCGCTTCCATGGCGGACATGCCTTTCATGCGGACGGTTCTGGCATACCAGACAATCTCATCGGTCAGGTCTTGCCGGTTTGGCGAAGCCTCCCGGGAAAACAGGTGCAGCATGCGCCGTAAGGTATGCAGCAGCGCGCTGGGCGGCGTGGTGATCAGCATGACGCCGAGGGTCCCGCCGATGACGATCAGCATGCCGGTGGGTTGACAGAAATAATGCGCGCTGACGCCGGTGAAGGCGATGCCCGCGGCGAGCGCGAGGGACGCCACGGCAATACCGGCGACCAAGCCGATATCGAGGCCGCCTGGCCGGGTACGAGAGGCCGGCGGTTGCCTGAACTCCAACGCGTTTGGAGGCGCGGTAGGCTGCGGGGAAGCGGTCATGGAAGGCGGAATGCAGATCCATCGCCACCTAGGGTCGTGATTGTTTTCAGAACGATAGGTGTGGCTAGGAGTGTCGAAGGTTTGACGAAGCGGGAGCGATCGTCAGAAGTTTGACGGGTTCCCACGGTATGATCGGGAAGATATGACCCGCTTTCCCGTTCTGGGGCTGACTTGTTTACTCGCCGCGCAATCGCTGGCAGGGGCGGCGACCGCCGTGCTGTTCGATCCGGCGACGCCTTCGACTGGGCCGTTTCCGACCGACTATCTGACCACGCCCGATCCCATGCAACACACCGGCAAACGGCTCAACCTGCCGTTGCCCGCGTGCGCCACCCAATATACCTCGTGCCAGGAGACCGGGTTGCTCGAACAACTGGATGGCTTCAGCGTGCGGGCAAGGCTGAGCGTCAGCTTTTCCGGACCGATCAACACGGCGACGGCCCCGGCGGGAGTTTATTTCGTGGCTCTGGATAATCTGACGCAAGAAGAGCCCGGCATTCACCAGGTGGGCCAGGTGGTGACCATCGATCAGGGGGTGTGGGACCCGGCCACCAACACTCTTTACGCAAAGCCATATTCGACGCTCGACCAGCACCGGCGCTACGCCATCGTGGTGACGGACGCGGTCCAAGATACGGCAGGCAACGCGGTGGTTGCGGCGCCGGCATTCCAGGCTTGCCTGGTGGGCATGACTTCGTATTGCGCCACGCTGGCCGCGAGCATGAGCACCATTGCACCCTCGCTGGGCGGCCATCGCCTGGTTGCGGCGGCGGTGTTTACCACCATGAGCGCCACGATCTGGCTCGAGCATGCGCGGCAGGTGGTGAGCGCGGTTGCGCCCCAGGCCGCGGTGCTCCCAAACGGCGTCTTTTCGATTCCCAACCTGGCCGAGATTACCCTGAACGAACAGGTCGGCACGAATCCGCTGGCATTCGCGAGCCTTTCGCTGCCGCTGAACAATACGCTGCTGGCGGGGCTCGGCACGCTGGCCATCGGGTATTATCAATCCCCGAATTTCTTGGAGGAGGATTCGTCGATTGCACCCGTGCCATCTGGGCCGGATCTGAATGTTCCCGCCGTGAACAATATCGTCTATTTCAACGCGCTGCTGCCTTCAAGCCCGAAGCCGGCCGGCGGTTACCCGGTGGTGATTTTCGGGCACGGATTCGGCGATAGCCGTTTCGGAGGTCCCACGGCGGTGGCGCCCACGTTGGCGCGCGCGGGCTTCGCGGTGATCGCGATCAACGCGGTGGGGCATGGCTTCGGCAATCTCAGCACGGTGACACTGATGGATAACCAGGGCAACAGCACCACGCTCACCGCCGGCGGGCGGGGCGTGGATTTGAACGGCGACGGCAGCATCGATTCCGAAGAAGGCTGCGTGCTGATCACGCCGATCTCTTACGGCATGCGCGATTGCTTCCGCCAGACGGTGGTAGACCTGATGCAGCTTGTGCGGGTGATTCAGGCGGGGCTCGACGTGGACGGCGACGGAACTCCGGACCTGGACGCCTCGCACATTTATTACGGCGGTCAGTCGCTGGGCGCCATGTACGGCACCATCTTTACGGCGCTGGAGCCGGCGGTGCGAGCGGCAGCGCTCAATGTGGGCGGCGCGAGCACGGTGGATGTGGCGCGCTGGAGCCCGGCGTATACCAGCTTTATCGACCAGGTGCTGGGGTTGCGCAATCCGCCGCTGCTCAACGCGGGAACCACGTTCAACCAGGATTACGTGCTGCCGAGCCAGCCGGTACACACGGTGACGGTGAACGGCGCGATGGCAATTCAGAATGTGCTCGAAGACCTGGAGTGGCTGGGTGTGCAGGGTGACGAAATTGCGTTTGCGCCCCATTTGCAGGTTTCGCCGCTCGCCGACAGGAAGGCGCGGCCGGTGCTGGTGCAATTCGCGCGCGCGGATATGACCGTGATCAACCCAGCCAATAGCGCGCTGATTCGGGCCGGAAACCTGATGGGCAGCACGTGGGAGTATCGCCACGACATCGCCCGCGGTCTGGACCCGGCTTTGCCGCTGAACCCGCATCCGTTCCTGGTGCTTTTCGTGAGCCTTGGAGGGAGCACGATCCAGTTGCCCGGGCTGGACGCGCTTTCGATCAGCCTGGACGCGCAGGGACAGGTTGCCGGATTTCTGGGCGCCGACGGAAGCTCCATTCCGAATCCCAACGCGCTTTCGAGGTTACTGTTCGGCACCAGCGTATTTCAGATGCCGGCGGCGCTGCCGTGGGATTTCGGCTTCTGAGGCGGTCGGGCGCCGGATGGGCGCGGACTTATCCGGGAGGTCGGCACGCGTCCTCGATCTGCTGAATCAACCGATACGGCGGCGGAGGCTATCTTTCTTCTTCATGCCCGTCTTTGAGGAAGGAATCGGAATTGAGGAACGGAATCGCGCCGTATCGGCCTTGAAGATAACCGTTGGCAAGATCTTCCTGCTTCCTTGGCTTGAAGTCCGTCAGAGGATAGAGCTGGCTGGCTCCGTCCTGCCGCTTCTCCGTGAACCAGATTTCGTCGCGCCTGAGCACTTCAGCGCCGAGCAGATTGGTATCGTGAGTGTTGAAGATGAGCTGGGCACCGGCGGGGTTGCTGGTAGTCTCGCTGAACTGTCGAATCACCTCGATGGCAAGAAGCGGATGCAGGCTTTCGTCCAACTCGTCCACGAAAACCACTCCGCCATTCTTGAGGGCCTGGAGCACCGGGTGAAGTAGGCACAGGAAGGCGATTGTGCCGCTCGATTCCTGATCTTCGCTAAACGGCAGGGTTGACGCGCCGACGCGATGCAGGAATTGAGCCTCAAGGAGCGTTGCATCCGTGGCCAGGTCCTCGTCTTTCACCCTCAGGTCCGCGATGCCCAGGTCCGCCAGGGAAAGCATTCGGCCTACTCTTTCTCGGAAGTCAGCATCGCTGCACAGAGGTTGTATCGGCGCGAAGGTCCGGCCGCCGACGAGGAATGACAGCGACTTAGAAAACCATTCATAGATCGGTGACAGCGCCTGATGGTTGTTCTGCGCGGCGGCGGATAGGAACAAGCTATTCGGGCGAGTCAAGCGTTCAATGGTGCGGTTGTCGCCCTGTAACTTAGTGCTGAAGGAAATCGGTTTGTTCGGCTCCCGCTTAAACCAAGTTTGTTTCTTGCCGGATGGGTAGGCGTACATCCATTCTTCAATAACGGCTTTAGGGGTTAGCGAGAACCCATACTGGTAACGCACACCTCCCAAAAGGAAATCCGCTGAAAACGTGCTGGGTGTAGCCGACTGGCCTGCGAACGGCTCAAGCCATATGGGCTTATCGGGGTCCCAGCGGGCGTGCGAGTTCCTGACTACACCTGCCATGAATCGCATTGCGAGGACGACGTTTGTCTTGCCGGAGGCGTTCGCACCATAGATCGCGGCGACTGGCAGCACGCCTTCGTCAGTGCCGGCCGGATGCCGTACCGCCTCAGCCCGGTCCTTAAATGGGCCGGCGATCATGGAGAGCTCCTGCTCCTCCAGGAATGATCGGAAGTTTGAAAACCGAAATCGCAGTAGCATAATCAGATTAAACCTCAATTATAGTGGAAAAACCGCACAAACTTCGCACAAATCGCAGGTAAAATATGTGGTAGGCAGAATTTAGGTTGCTCCATTGGCCTGCCAGGCGACTGACATCAGAGGGCGGTTGTACAGGCGATGGCGGCATTTTCGGAAGAGCCAACCTGCCCGCAATCCGGTCCTCTTCGCCGATCAGTGGCCACTCCGGGCTATATCGAAGCCGTGAGCGCGACTTTATACTGGTAGAGAAATCGTGAGAACTATCGGAGTTGTGTGCGGGATCACGGGTCCGCGCGGGTGGACTGCCATGCTGGCGGTATTGGCGGTTTCGTCGCCTGCATGGGGACTCGATCCGTACAAGGGGCTGACGCAGTATTCGCGAACCGCTTGGACGCAGGAGCAAGGACTTCCGCAGGACACGGTTCGGGCCATCGCGCAGACGGACGACGGCTACTTGTGGATCGGCACGGACGACGGCCTGGCTCGATTCGACGGGTACGAATTTCAGACCTTCAGCAGCGCCAACGGCGATTTACCCTCCGATTCCATCACCGCGCTGGAGGCCGCGCCGGACGGTTCGCTGTGGATCGGCACTCCGGAAGGATTGGTGCTGTACCGCAACAAGCGGTTTCGCACCTACACCACGCGCGACGGATTGGTGGACGACGCCGTCAATGGCTTGCTGGTGGATTCCGGCGGAAGGCTTTGGGTGGTCGCGGGCGTGGCGCTGAGCCGCGTCGAAGACGGGCATTTCACCAACTACGTGCCCGGCGGACAGTTTCCGGTAACCTCGGTGCGGACGGTGATGGAAGACCGCCAGCACCGCTTATGGGTGGCGGGCTTTAGCGGCGTGGGGCGGATCGAGGGCGGCAAATACACATCCGTGATCGGTTCGGCGGAGTTGAAGGGCGAGATCGTGACCGCCATGGCCGGGGATGCGAGCGGGAACGTATGGCTGGCGGGCTCGATGGGCGTGCTGCGGCGGTCGGCGTCGGGCGAAACCCGGCTCTACGATCAGCGCGACGGGCTGCCGGACCTGCCGGTGCGGGCGCTGTGGCTCGATCGCGACGGAAATCTTTGGGCCGGCACGAATGGGGGCTTGGCGCGGTTTCAGTCGGGGCGGTTCGCATCGCCGCCCTCCGGGCCCGGCTCGGAGCACGACTCGGTGCGCGCGTTGTTCGAAGACCGGGAAGGCGATTTGTGGGTGGGCCATGGAAACGGGCTGATCCGTTACCGCGACGACCTTTTCAGTTCGTACGGAACCACCGAGGGACTGCCCAGTAATAATCCGAACACGATATTTCAAGACCGCGCCGGCCGGATCTGGATCGGTTTTCACGACGCCGGGTTGTTGTTGTTTCAAGGCGGCGACGCCGCGGCGGAAGGCCGGCCGGACAGCGTGGCTCGCGATTCGCGGCTCTACGCCACCCAGGATGGCCTGCCGAGCAGCGAAGTGTATTCCATCCGCGAGACGCGCTCGGGCGATTTGCTGGTCGCGATGCGGCATGGGCTGGCGCGGATGGAGGGTTCGCGGTTCGTGGTTTTCTCGCCGCCCGATGCGTTGGGACGAAACACGGTTTTAGACGCGCTGGAGGATTCGGCGGGACGGATCTGGCTCGGATCGCCGCTGGGACTGGGGGAGTTGCGGGACGGAAAGCTCACCCTGGTAATCGAAGCCGAGCCGCAGTTGGCCAGCGCGGTGGTGACTCTGTGCGAGGGCAAGGACGGCGCCCTGTGGGCTGGCACCTACGGCAAGGGGCTGTGGCGAATCAATGGCGCCGAGCGCAGGCTTTTCACCGTAACCGACGGGCTGGGCAGCAATTCGATTCATTCGCTGTACCAGGACCGCGATGGAACGCTCTGGATCGCCACTTTCGGCGGGGGGCTGAGCGCATTCCGCGGCGGCAAATTCTACCGCTTCACCCAGCACGACGGGCTGCTCAGCGATAATTTGGCTGGCGTTGCGGACGACGGCGTATCGCTGTGGCTGGCTACCACGCGCGGCATCTGCCGGCTGCAGAAGGCGCAGCTCTGGGACTTCGCCATGGGCAAACGGAGCAAACTGGCGCCGGTCAATTACGGCATGGACGACGGCTTGCGCAGCGCGCAGTGCGCGCCAGGGTATCCTGTGGGCGGCGGGGCGCGCTTGATGCGGGATGGGCGGCTGTGGTTCACCACCAGCCGCGGCCTGGCGGTTTACGATCCGCATTCCCGCCGCCAGCCGCCGGTCGCGCCCGCGGTGCACTTGGTGGAGGTGAGCGCGGGCGGCCAGCCTATGGATCTTTCGCGCCAGCCGAAGCTCCCACCCCAAAGCTCGCGCCTGCAATTCCGCTATACGGCGATTCATTTGAGCGCTCCCGAGCGGGTGGAGTATTCCTACAAGCTGGAGGGGCTGGAGCCGGAATGGGTGGACGCGGGCTCGCGGCGGCTGATCAACTACAACAGCCTGCGCCACGGAAGTTACCGGTTTGTGGTGCGCGCGCGGATTCCCGGCGGTCCCGCCAGCGAGCAAGCGTTCGCATTCGTGCTGCCGCCGTATTTTTACGAAACCCTGTGGTTCCGTCTGCTAATGCTGCTGTTGCTGCTGGCCGCGGCGTGGGCGGTCTACCAGATGCGGCTGCGGCAAATCAGTTACCGGTTCGGTTTGGTGCTGGACGAGCGCGCGCGGCTGGCGCGGGAGATTCACGACACGCTGGCGCAGGGCTTTGTGGGGATTTCCTCGCAGCTTGACGCGGTGGCCATGTGCATGCCGGACGAAGACAGCACGGCGCGCAAACATCTGGACCTGGCGCGGCGCATGGCGAGGCACTCCCTGACCGAAGCGCGGCGCTCCGTGATGGACTTGCGGGCTTCCATGCTGGAGGGCCAGGACCTTTCGGCGGCGCTGGAATCGGGCGCGCGGATGTGGACCGCGGGCGCGCCGGTAAAGGTCAACGTGGAGGTTTCGGGCCCGCAGGGCGCTCTGCCGCAGGAGATGGAGCAGCATCTGCTGCGGATCGCGCAGGAAGCGGTAACCAACGCGTTGAAGCACGCGTCGGCCACCAAAATCGGGATCAAGCTCGATACCGAAGCGAAGACGCTGCGCTTGCGCATTGTGGACAACGGATCGGGTTTCGAGGAGCGCGACGTGTTCTCGTCGCACGGCGGCCACTTCGGGCTGCTGGGGATGCGCGAACGGGCGCAACGGCTGGGCGGCGAGTTGCATCTGGCCAGCCAGCCGGGATCGGGAACGGAAGTGGAGGTCGAGGTGCCGCTGCCATGAATACGGCCGACGGAAAGATGCGAATCCTGGTGGGGGAAGACCACCTGGTGGCGCGGGTGGGCGTTTCCACGATTGTCAACATGCAGCCGGACATGACGGTGGTGGCCGAAGCCGCCAACGGGCAGCAGGCGGTGGAGCTGTTCCGCCAGCACCTGCCGGACGTGGCGCTGCTCGATCTGCGCATGCCCGTGATGGGCGGCGTGGAAGCGGCCAATGCGATTCGCGCGGAGTTTCCCCACGCGCGGATGGTGGCGTTGACCACCTATGGCGGCGACGAAGACATCCGCCGCGCGCTGGCCGCCGGCTTTCAAGCCTATCTCACCAAGGACGTGCTGCACGACGAGTTGCTGAAGGCGATTCGGGCGGTGATGGCCGGGCAATCGTACCTGCCAGCCGCGGTGGCGGCGGCGTTGGCCGCGCAGATGCCGCGTCCCGATCTGAGCGCGCGCGAAGTCCAGGTGCTGGAGCTGATCGTGCGAGGCCTAGCCAACAAACAGATCGCCTATGCGCTGAGTATCGCCGAACACACCGTCAAGAACCACGTGAAGAACATTCTGAGCAAGCTGGGAGTGCAGGATCGGACGCAGGCGGCTACGGCGGCGATTCAGCGGGGGATCATCCATTTGTAAGCAGGAGCTTTCAGCCGCCAGCGTTGACCTGAAGAGTTTATTCCGGCCGCCGATGAACCCCGACTCACACCGATAGATGCACCGATCTCTTGGTCAGCGCGAATCGGCGTTTATCGGTGGCCAGATTTCTTCGGGCCGCTAGGCGTTGGCGGCTTTGGCGGCACGCACGGCGGCCCAACGCTTCTTGGTGGCGGCGATGATGGCTCTCCGGCCCGCGGCACTCAGGCGTCTCGGTTTTGCCGGCTTGGCTGCCGGAGTCTCCTTACGAGACGCGGCCCAGCGCTTGCGTTGCGCGGCGGCGATACGCGCTCTGGCTGCCGCGCTGAGCGTTCTTCTGCCGCTCTTAGGCGCGGCGGCCGCTTTCGCGGGCAAAACGGATTCTCCGCTCCGCAATGCGCGCAGTTCCGCGATCTTCTGATCGATCTGTGCCTTCTGATATTCGAAGCCCTGGATGGCGGCGTCTATAACCTCAGGGTTCACTGGTAGTTTTGCCATTCGTAATATGCCCTCATGTCATATTGCCACGAGAGACAGGCCTAAGTAAAGGTTTACTATATACCGAGCGGAAAATCGCGATCCATCGCGAGGCCGTGTTATGACCTTCGTGAGTTCGATGGGTCAGTCCGCACTCTGCGTAAATTTAGTTCCAGGAAGAGAACGCGAACACCCCATGGGAAGTAATGGGAGTCCGGCAGAGAGCGCGCGCGGTGTCTCTTCACGCCTCACCCTACCTGGAGCGCGGTCACTCGTCATCCTCGAACCGCCGCCAGAGCCGCGAGTCAGAGCCGCGACTGTAGAGGAGCGGTTGCCGCAGCCCGTCGATTGTGCTCCTGCTTGGTTCCAGCTTGCCGGTTAGGAGCGTTTCGACTGATGAAACTGATGAATATGTCGCCGAACTTCCGCAATCGCGCACTTAGATCTGGAGGCCATGCGGCGGTTGGGGCGGGGAAGGTGTACGGAAACGCACTCGCGGCTAGCCCAACGCTCATCGAAACGAGGGACTATTCAAGCTACGATGTAAGCATGCGACTGATCAAGTTCACCCTATCGATAGCGCTTGGGTGCGCGCTGGCTTCCGCTCAAAACGACACCCGAAAAGTCGACGAACGGCTGGGCGACGCGGCCAGCTTGTTTTCGGAGATCATGGGCACGCCGGACCGCGCGATTCCGCAGGGTCTTCTGGAGAAATCCGAGTGCGTGGTCTTGGTTCCGGGACTGAAGAAAGGCGCGCTGTTCGTCGGCGGCAAATATGGCAAGGGCTTTGCCGAGTGTCGCCGGCGGGATGCGGACGGCTGGGGACCGCCGGCCGCGATTCGCGTAGAAGGCGGCAGCTTCGGACTGCAGTTCGGGTTCTCTTCTTCGGACGTTGTGCTGCTGGTGATGAACGACCGCGGCATGAAAAAGCTGGAGGAAGATCACTTCACCATCGGGGGCGAGGCGACCGCCGCGGCCGGTCCGGTTGGCCGCGACGCTTCGGCGCAGACGGATGTGCTCATGACCGCGGAAATCCTATCCTGGTCGCGTTCGCACGGCGTCTTCGCCGGGATCTCGCTGGACGGTTCCACGTTGCGCAACGACCTGGACGAAAACAATGCGCTCTACGGGAAGCGTTGGACCAGCCGCCAGATTCTCGAAAGCGGAACGCCAGTTCCGGCGGCGGCCACGCGGGTGGTCGATCTGTTGACCAAGTATTCGCCGCGAAAGACCAAGTAATTGTGGAACAGTCCTCCTGGCCTGTCAGTGGAGGGAGGAGGCCGATGGGTCACGGTGCCACAGTCTCTGGCTGGTCTCATGGAGCGGTGGGGCAGACCATCGTTGTTTGTGGTCTGCCATGCACCCGACACTCCGTTTCGCCGAGGGCCATGCGGATGCCAAGCGAGGTCTGGGTTTCGGTAACCCAGGCGCCGGCCCCGGCTGCCAATCCGGCGGAAGCCACCGCCAGAGCGAGCGCGGAAAACGCTCCCAGCAGCCACAGCGTCGCTCGGCGCGATTCCAGGTCGTGCTCGACGTAGGGCGCCAGGGGGCGGGGCGTGACGCGCTCGAGGCGGCCATCTTCGCTCCACACGGCCTGGCGGAATTGGGAAGTTAGCCTGGCCGCGGGCAGGGCGGTTCGGACGAAGTACAAGAAGCCCTCCATGGGTACTTGCAAGGAAGAGAGATAGATGGCCGGTTCGGGGGCGCGGTCGACGCCGAGGTTGCGCGCATCGGCGATTTCCCCGACGACCACGGCCTCCGGCCACGGCCGCATATGGCCATTCCAGAAACCCACGCGCAGGCGGGCGCCGACGCCCGAGCCGTAGCACTCCACAAACTTAAGCGTGAGAATGCAGGCGAAAGTTGCCGCGGGCTTCCGCAAGAGGCCGCGCGGTGGCGCCGGCTTTAGCCGGTGAAAGCCTCTTCGAGAGAAGCTCACGCCGCTTGTGCCGCGTGGACCGGCGAAAGCCAGCCGTAGCGGTCGGGCGTGTCGCCGTTGACAATGGCGAAGAATGCCTTCTGCAGCCTCTCGGTGACCGGACCGCGGCGGCCGGCGCCAATGACGATCTTGTCGATCGACCGGATGGGAGTAATCTCGGCGGCCGTTCCCGAAAAGAAGACTTCGTCGGCGATATAGAGCGATTCGCGCGGCACCAGTTGCTCGACCAGCGGTACCTCGAGCTCGCGCGCCAGGGTTAGAACGGTATCGCGAGTGATGCCCGGAAGCGCGCTCGAACCGAGCGGCGGCGTGGTGATCCGGCCGTCGCGCACCACGTAGATGTTTTCGCCCGAGCCTTCACTGACATAACCGGCCGTATCGAGAGCGATTCCTTCGGAATAGCCGTTAGCCAGGGCCTCCATCTTGATGAGCTGCGAATTCATGTAATTGGCGCCCGCCTTGGCCAGGGCGGGAAGGGTATTCGGGGCGATGCGGGTCCAACTGGAGACGCACACGTCCACTCCGCTGGCGACAGCTTCCTCGCCTAGATATTTGCCCCAGCTCCAGCACGCAATGTAGGTTTCGATGGGATTGTGCGCCGGATTTACGCCCATTTCGCCGTAGCCGCGCAGCACCACCGGGCGCAGGTAGCACGAGTCCATGCCATTCACGCGCACGGTTTCGAGAATCGCGTCGGCAATTTGTTCGCGCGTGTATCCCAAATCGTCCATGCGGTAAATCTTGGCGGAATCGAACATGCGGCGGACGTGCTCGCGCAAGCGGAAAACCGCCGGACCGGCCGGCGTGGAGTAGCAGCGAATGCCCTCGAATACCGAGCTGCCATAGTGCACCACGTGGGACAGTACATGAATCCGGGCGTCCTCCCAGCGGATGAATCGTCCGTTGTGCCAGATCTTTTCGGTGGGCGTCAACATGGATCGATTATACCGAACCGGGGAGCGGTTGCCGCGCCGAAACGGCATACTATTCGCTTCACTCCCAGCCGTAGCTCCCCGGCGCGAAAAGGTTGCCGTACTCCGCCTCGATTTCTCTTCGCAGTTCGTCTTCGTCGCCCGGCAAGCCGTCCAGTTCGCTTTCGATCCGGTCGAGCCATCGATTTTCCTTGGCGCTGAGCTTCAGCCGTCCATCGCCGATCCGCTCGCGCAACTCGCCCACCGCTGCCAGGCCGGCGGCAATGGTTTGCCGATACGGGCTATCGGCGCGGACAATAGCTTCCGCAATCCGGATTGTGGCCGCGGGCGAAAGCACCGCCGCTTGCGGGCTCAAGCCTTCGTCGGAGGCGCACAGCCAGTCGCGAAGCAAGAGCGCGTGACCGTTGGCCCCGGCCACGTTCATCAATCGGCAGTCATACGCCAGCAGCTCCGTGTAAGCTTCCGGCGCGCTTCCCGAAAGCAGGCGAACGTTCTGCACCGATTCATTGCTCCACAAGTCGCAAACACTGGCCGCGACGTTGCCCACCGGGCTGAAATGGGCGCAACTGGCGGACTTGCCTTCCATCGAGATCGGGCAGCCGGTAATCGCCTTGATGACGGGCCCCTCATAGGCGCAGTCCTTCGAAGGTCCCACCGCGCCGTGTTCGAACGCCACCAGGCTGCGCACGGCGCTCATGGCCCGCACCACGGTGGCCAGCACTTCGGGCAGCATCTTCCGGTGCGCAAGCTGCATCGCGGTATTGGCGAAACCGCAGGCCGAATCGCCCCCGGCAATCGCGTGCCCCCCAGATTTGCACAGCGCCGCGCACATGCCGGAGATCCGCTCCCACAGCCACGCCATGTCGCGCGGCGCCAATATCCCCAGGGCAAATACGATGGGGCGCATGTCGGCGTACATCAAGCCGCGGTCGTGGATCTCCTTGCCGCCCACCGATTCGATCGAGACGACATCTGCTCCCGCTTGGATCGACAACTCGAACGACCGCTTCAGGTTTTCCCAAGGGCCGCCCTCGCGCAGCACCGGCGGTCTCGACTGATCGCGAATGTCGGTTGGGGTCACGCGCAAGGCGCACTTCAGTCCGTGCTTTTCGTAAGCATCGGCCAGGCGCCGATGCAAGAGTGCGGTGATTTCGGCGCCCCAGGCCGGGTTGGCCGTCATGGGCGGCAGTAACTCGAACTCGAGCACGATCCCCGGCGCCTGCAAGGCGATGGCGCGCCTCAGAATCACGGCCGCCATTTCCCGGTAATGCGCTATCACCTCGCTCCACGTGCCGGTACTTATCTCGATTGCCGGCAGGGTGAAATTCACCTCCGGAAATACCGTTCCGTCGCCGATCGCCAGATCGAAACCGCACCGGACCGGCCGCGGACAACGGCCGAAGATAAGCCCCCGCGGGTCAGGAATGGCTAGCTCGCGGTAAGGCATCGACGGCCTTCTCCATTTGGAATCCTTGCGAAGTGATTTAATTCACCAGTCAAACAATATAATCGCACTAAAGGCATTGGGGTTTCAAGCAGATTTCAGATAATCAGGTTCTATTTGCCAGCTTGTGCGAGGACAGGGCCGACAGAATCACCGTGGGGCAGACCATCGTCTTTTGTGGTCTGCCCTACACCTGGTCCTCGACTGGATCCAAGACGGTCTGCGCTGCGCGCCTCACGCCTCGCGCAGCGCCACCCTCCGGGCATTGAATTCTTTGAGAGCTTCGAGCATGGCAAGGATATTCTCCCGCGGCATTCCCGGGCTGGCGCCGCCGCCCACGGAAAGTATGATTCCCTCGCCGCCCGATCCTTCGAGCACGTCCTCGGTAGCTCGCTTTACTTCTTCCGCTGTGCCGCGGACGCCGATCTCGAGCGGATTGACATTCCCCATCAGGCAAATTCGCCCGCCCACCCGCCGTTTCACCTCGCGGATGTTCTTCTGCTTTCCCCAATTGAGAACCGTGAAGCCGGCGTCCGGCAGGTGCTCCAGGCAGGCGCCGATTTCAGCGTCGTTGTGGTACAGCTTCACCCAATCGCTGGGAAACGCGTCGCAGATGCGCTTCAGGTACGGGTGCGCGAACTCCAGGTAGTGGCGCTTGCCCATGAACCCAACGATGTCGTCGAGGATAAAATGCTCTCGACAGTATCCCCTATGGCTTCGTGCTGGGCCTTCAGCCAGTCGATCACCACGCGCGTGCAGAGGTCGATCAATTGATGCGCGCCCTCCGGGTTCTCTACCAGGTCCATCATCAGATTCGTGGTTCCGCGGACAAAGCCCGCCATGCAGAGCGGTCCGCGCGAAGTAACCATCGGGAGAATGTAACCGAGGTCCAGAATGCGCCGCCGCTGCATTTTGATGCGATGCAGGGTCAGAGCGGCAAATCCGTCCTTTTCCACCTCGTATTCCGGAAACTGGCCGATGTCTTCCAGCCGGTACAGCGTGTGGCATTCGCTCGGAGTGGCGTCCTGCCAGAACTTGATCTTCGTGCCCAGCACCGAAGGCTCCGCCGCCATTCCGTACTCCATCCACCAGGAAGGAACGAAGATGATGTCGGGAAACTCCCGCACGATCTTCAAATTCGCCTGAAACCACACTTCCGGATCCAGATAATAATCCAGGTGCGAAATTCCTAAATAACCGGGAATCCATGGACTGTCGACGATCAGCGCCATGGGTATCTCGTCCAGTTTCTCCAGGTGTGCGGCCCTCTTGAACGTCTCCCACTGTTGTGGCAGCATAGCGGCCCCCAACTTTCCGTCACCTCGTAACGGTTTCGCCGGCCGCCCAGCCGCGGGCTCGGATCTTGAATAGTTCTACTCTCAAACTATAATTCCTCGACATGGCCCGAAGTCAAGGGGAGTTTTTGACAAGCTCGCTATCGGCCCAACCCGGCGCCCACGGCTGCGGCGGCATCGGCTGGCGAAACCTCGCGTGCTTGCATCGTGGCGCGGACGATCCACTCCACCATGCCGGTCTCGAGTTTCTTGCCGGCCACAATGCGGTGCGGGATGCCGATCAGGTCGGCATCCTTAAACTTGACGCCGGGACGCTCGTCGCGATCGTCGAGCAAAGCGTCCAGGCCTCGATCCAGGCAATCGCCGTAAATCGCGTCGGCAGCTTGGCGCTGGGCGGGATCGCCATAATTGGCCGGAGTGACCACGATGTCGAAAGGAGCGATGGCCTCCGGCCACACCAGGCCATTCGAGTCGTTGTGTACGGCGGCAGCCGATGAAAGCAACCGGTCCAGCGCGAGTTGGCAGGCGCCGGCGTGGATGGGCGCTTCGCGGCTATCGGCGCCGGCTACGTGCAGATCGAGCGGCTCGCCTTCGTGTCCGGCGGCGAGGTGCGCCAGGCGAATGGCCGGCCGCATCTCCACCGCCGCCCCGCAGCGGGGGCAGCCATCGCCAGCTTCGGTCTGCCGCAAATCGTGCCATTGGGGCGAAAAGTCTTCGTCCGGGGTAACATGGCGCAGGTGGTGGTCATTGCGATTCGCGCCGGCAATGAGGTTGCGCCGGCCGCGCAGCGCGATGTCAGCCGTCAAACGCACGCCGCGCAGGCCGACCGGCCCCAGCGAGCCGGCATCGGCCCCGAACCACTGGCGGATTTCTTCCGGCCGCGCCGGGCGAAAGGGCGCGAAACCCGCGGCGGCGGCGAATTTCTGTTCGCTCAATTGGTCGTCGCCGCGCACCAATGCCAGGACGGGCTTGTCGCCGGCTATCAGCACCAGGCTCTTCATCTGCGAGGTGGCGGGCAAACCTGTGAATCGCGCCACGTCGTCGATGGTCTTTTGGCCCGGGGTAGGGAAGGGCTCGGGGGCCAAATCGCCGCTTGGATCGGCCGCGGCGGGCGCACGGGCCACCGCCGCGGAGCGTTCCCAATCGGCCATCCAGCCGCATGCCGGGCATACCGCCAGCCGGTCCGGACCCGTTTCCAGCGGTAGTACCAGATCCACGGCTTGGATGGCGCCGAGCGAAGCGTCCGCGGCCTGGGCGGCCAAGCCGCAGGACTCGGCCACTCGCAACAGCGCCCGGCGGAACTTTTCGCGCCAGGCTTCGACGCTCGCTAGGTCCATCGCAAACCAGCAGGCGTCCACGCGGCGGTCCCAAAGCGAATACCATGCCAGCGGAAGCTGCTTGTAGCTGCGCAGGTCGCCGCGAGCGATCGATGGCAGATCGGCCGCCGCCACACCCACTTCGAGCGCTCCCAGCCGCTCCATTTCGGTATGAACCAGCCGCGCAATCCTCCCGAGCGACCGCTGCGCCAGGGGCAGATAGCCATCGCCGCCGCCGGCAGTAGGCCGAATATAGCCGGCGCGGATCAACAGCGCGCGCCCCGCCCCCTCAACCGCCGGCGCGGCACGCAGCGTGGGAATGAATACCTTATTCCACCGCATAGGCTAACCCCGTGGCGCGGGCTGTCAAGCCTGCTGAGCCGAGAGTCATCTCGGCTTTTCTTCCTGTCCCCGCCCGCATCCCGATGCAGTCCTCATTCTGATTTCTGTCTCCGGGTGCTTAACCGCTCTGGGGAAATCCGTCCAGGCAACCGCTCCCTAACGGTCGCGGCTCGGTTGCGGGCCCCGTGTGTCTGCAGTCGCTTACCGAGCCGCGACCGTCAGGGAGCGGTTGCCGCGCCTAAGCTTCTAAAACCCCCACATCGGTTAAGCGCCTTCAATCTCCCATCCGCCCTTCCCGCTCCATCCTAACATGCTAAAATCAGCCTTTCCCCGCTATGAAAGTCGCCATTGCAGCCGACCACGCCGGGTTTGCGCTCAAAGAGAAACTTCGCGCTCAGCTTGCCGCCGAAGGCCACGAAGTGCTGGATTTCGGTCCCGCCTCGGACGAATCCTGCGATTATCCGGATTTCGCCCAGCCTGTAGCCCGCCAGGTATCCGAAGGCCGCTCGGACCGCGGCATCCTGGTATGCTCGACCGGAATTGGAATGGCGATGGCCGCGAACAAGGTCGCCGGAGTTCGGGCCGCTCCGGCTTCGAGCGAGGACGAAGTCCGATTGACCAGAGAGCACAACGACGCCAACGTGCTCACCCTGGGAGCGCGCTACCTGGACGAAGGCCGGGCGCTCTCGATGGTGCACCTGTTCCTTGGCACCGAATTCGCCGGTGGACGGCACGCCCGCCGCGTGGCCAAGATTGCCCGCCTGGAGCAAGACCGCTAACCGCCTTGCCGGCCGTCCGTAGCGGGCGGGCCGGAGGAGCTAACTCACATGACACCAGCCGAACGTTCCGCGCGTCCCTTGGCCGAAGTCGATCCGGAAGTCTACCGGGCCGTCCGCCAGGAAGCCGCCCGCCAGCATGGGCAGCTCGAGCTCATCGCCAGCGAGAATTTCACCTCCGAAGCCGTGCTCGAAGCCACCGGCAGCGTCTTCACCAACAAGTACGCCGAGGGCTATCCGGGCAAACGCTATTACGGAGGCTGCGAGTTTACCGACGTGGTGGAGAACCTGGCCCGCGAACGCGCCAAGCAGCTCTTCGGGGCCGAATACGCCAACGTGCAGCCGCACTCCGGTTCGCAGGCGAACGAGGCCGCCTATGCCGCCGTGGTTTCGCCCGGCGATACCATCATGGGCTTGAACCTGGCCCACGGCGGGCACCTCACCCACGGCCATCCGCTCAACTTTTCGGGCAAGACGTACCACGTAGTCGCTTACAACGTCCGCCGCGAAGACGAGCTCATCGATTTCGACGAATTGGCGCGGCTGGCCCGCGAGCACAAACCGCGCATGATCGTGGCCGGCGCCAGCGCTTACCCCCGCATCCTCGACTTCCCCCGTTTCCGCGCAATCGCCGACGAGGTGGAGGCCGTCCTGCTGGTCGACATGGCGCATATCTCCGGCCTGGTGGCGGCGGGGCTGCATCCGAACCCGTGCCAGTGGGCCGATATCGTCACCAGCACCACCCATAAGACGCTGCGCGGCCCGCGCGCGGGTTTGATTTTGGCCAAGGCAAAATACGGCGCGGCCATCGATAAGGTGGTTTTCCCAGGGGTGCAGGGCGGCCCGCTGGTGCACGTGGTAGCGGCCAAGGCAGTCTGTCTGCTGGAAGCCATGCAGCCGGACTTTGTGGCTTACCAGAAGCAGGTGCTCGCCAACGCGCGCGCCCTGGCCGAAAGCCTCATCGGCCACGGCTTCCGCCTGGTCAGCGGCGGCACCGATACCCATTTGATGCTGGTCGACGTCTTTTCCAAAGGAGTGCGCGGCAAAGAAGCCGAAAAGGCCCTCGACCGCGCCCGCATCACCGTCAACAAAAACGCCATTCCTTTCGATGCCAACCCTCCGTTCAATCCCAGCGGCATCCGCCTGGGATCGCCGGCGGTGACTACGCGCGGTTTCGGCGAGGACGAAATGCGCGAGGTAGGCGGGCTGATTGCCGAAGTGCTGCTCCACATCCAGGACGAAACCGTTTTGGCCGGCGTGGCCGCCAAAGTGGCCGTCCTCACCGAGCGTTTTCCGCTCTATGCCTGGAGGCGCGATCGCGGCCAGGCCTGATTCGAGCCGCGCCCCCGAGACTCACGCAATCGAGCCCATGGCTTTGCATATTCTCATCGACGCCCGGAGGGCCAAGGATTTCGGCATTGGCACCTACATTCGCGGCTTGGTGCGCGGGTTGGGACTGATCGACTCCACCAACTGCTATACCCTGGTGGCCAGCCCGGAGGAAGGGCGCGCGTTGGGCGAGCTGCCGCCAAATTTCCACCTGGCCGCCTACACCCGGCCCGACGATTCGCCGTGGGACAACCTGCTGTTTCCCATGTTCGTGCGCCGGCTCAAGCCGGACCTGGTCCACGTTCCGCTGAACCGCGTTCCCTTGTGGATGCCGCAACCATACGTTGTAACCATTCACGACATGGCGAACCTCTTATTTGAATCCGAGCATTCGCACGTCCGGCTGTCCTTGCGCCGTTGGCGTTTTCGCCGCGGGTTGGCGCGGGCCAGTTTCCTGATCGCCGTTTCCGACGCCACCCGCCGCGACGTCGAGAGTACGGTGGACGTGCCGCCCGGCCGCATTCGCCGCATCTACAACGCCCCCGACCCGGAATTCGCCGCCGGCGCCGCTTCGCCCAGTACCGAACACAATGGGCGCGTGCTGGAGCGTTACCAGGTCAACTATCCGTACCTGCTCTACGCCGGAAATATCCGCGTGCACAAGAATATACCGCGCCTGGTGGAGGCGTTTGCGGTGTTGCGCGAGCAGCTCTCCGGCCATCCCGAATACCGCGATCTGCACTTGATCCTGATCGGCGATACCATTGCGCGCAATGCCGCCGTGCGCCAGGCCGTTTTTCGCAGCCGCATCTCACACCTGGTGCGCTTTCTCGGCTTCGTGCCTTCCGATACGCTGCGCTGCTTCTACCAATCGGCCGCGGCGTTTGTGTTCCCTTCGCGCTACGAGGGTTTCGGCTTGCCGCCCCTCGAAGCCATGGCCTGCGGAACCCCGGTGGTCGCTTCCAACGTCAGCTCGCTGCCCGAAGTGCTGGGTGACGCCGCCATGCTGGTGAATCCGGAAAACGTGTTCGATATCGCCCGCGGCATCCGCGATGTGCTGGTCGATCCATCCATGCGCTGCGCTTTGGTGCAAAAAGGCTTCGCCCAGGTGGCGCGATTCAGTTGGCGCGACACCGCCCGCCAGGTGCTGGAGATCTATCGCGAGGTGGCCGCCCACGAGCATCGTGTACATTAGTAATTCGCGCATCTATTAGCCACAGATGAACACAGATGAACGCAGATAAAAAACCACTGAAGCTACTGAGTGCTTTATCTGTGTTCATCTGCGTTCATCTGTGGCCATATTTCGCGCTCCGCGCCCAGAACAACTACGAGATCCAGGTGTACGCCTCCGACCTGGTGCCGCCCGGTTGCACCATGACCGAGCTGCACAGCAATTTCACGGTCAACGGGTTCAAGACCAAAATGGATGGCGTGCTTCCCGATAACCATGCCGAGCACGAAACCCTTGAGATCACCCATGGGTGGGACGAGTGGTTCGAGACCGGCTTCTACATCTTTACCAGCATCCAGAACGGAACCTGGTATTACGTCGGTTCGCATATTCGTCCGCGCATCGCCGTGCCCGAGAAATATCATCTGCCCGTGGGTCTAAGCCTTTCCACCGAATTTGGCTGGGTGCGGCCGAATCTCTCGACCGATACCTGGACCTGGGAAATCCGCCCGATCGTCGATAAGAAAATCGAAAAGTGGTACTTCGCCTTCAATCCCGCCATCGAAAAATCCTTCCGCGGGCTGGAGCAGCCGCGCGGCTACGAGTTCTCCCCGGATTTCAAATTCAGCTACGATGTCACCAAAAAGATCGCCGCCGGGGCGGAATATTACGGCGGCTGGGGCCCGATCGCCGGTTTGGAAGCGTTGCGCGAGCAGCAGCAACAGATCTTTCCCGACGTGGACCTGGACTTCGGCAAGAATTGGGAATTCAACTTTGGCGTCGGTCTCGGCGTCACCCAGTCCACCGAGCGTCTGATCGTAAAAGCGATTCTGGGCTACCGCTTCAACTACAAAGGCCCGTAGCGAGCCGCGCCAAGGTGGGGCATGCTTCAGCTTGCCCGTGAGCCCGCAGCGCCGGCGATCTCGGTCGCCGGTGTCTTTACTTAAGCGCACAGAGACACGGCCGTCAGAACCAGGGCGGAGAAGAGCTTCGTCATCCGTTCACCTCGCAGCAACCGGCGGGGCGGGGAAGCCGAAAGTTTCGCGGGAGTAAGTCATTGCGCCTCGGCAGGCCTGTTGAAGTCCCGTAGGTCAAACACTTTGAAATCCTCCCCCGGCGCCTGTACCTTCAGGATCAGAGCTACATGCATGGTTTCCTGGAAGTAGCGAATGTGAATGGTATGCCTGCCCTCGGTTAGATCGAGCGTTTTCGCAGCCCCTAATATGGTGTGGACCCTATCCAGGTCGATGACCGAGTTGTCGTCGATGTACAATACCGCACCGTCGTCGGAAGACATCTTGAAATGGTAAGCCCCGGCGACTTTTGCCCAAAACTCGCCGTAGTAGTCGATCCCGAACCATTCAGGCCTCGAGGTCACACCAGGAAGCCCTTTGTCAGCATATCGGTACGTTACGTTCAGCGAGTAGGTATAGAGGGCCCCGATCGCCTCCATAGTTCCGAAGTCGGGGAGAGCGCGCGTTCCCGGTGTCAGTTCGTACACATCGCCGCATAGGGAATCGGACTTCGGCAGGATCGATCCGAATGAGCCGAGAGTCTCGGGTTTTTGTTTTGCCTCCCACTTCCTGGGTGCCTTCACCTGGGATTTCGTCAGTTCCATCGGGTCAACAATCGTTGTGGGAACGTCGATTGTTCCCATGTTCCCCGTTTCGCGGTCGCGCACAACAAAGCGTACCAGAGCGGGACCGCCCTGCCGCGGCAAATCCACCAAGGTAGAGAACCCAACCGCGAGGACCCGCGCGTACTCCTTCGGACTTAACACTTCTTCCGCCGATTTATGCCCGTAGTTGAGAAAATGGCCTTCCGCGTTGAAGGTACACGCGCCGTAGTCGAGTTCCACGCGGCGCGCCTCGTCCGACAGCGAAACGAACGCCAGTGAGCCGGGCTCGATCGCCAGGCGGTAGCGCAGCGGATCGGTATCCGCCGTTTGAACCAAGTGGGCCTTGAGTGCAATCGAAGGAGGTGTCTCGGAGCGGTAACACGCCGCTCTCTCCAAATCCACATCCGCAACCGATCCGTTCCGCACCCGCGGCTTCGCCGGCACGTTCATCTCGCCAACATAGTACTCATGGCGGTAGGAAAGCGTCGTGTGCGCGCGACTGGTCGTAATCAGAACCTCGTGATGTCCACTCTTCCAGCCGTCCGCGCTCGGCTGGTACGCCACTTGATAGTGGAACGTCGTGCGAACCGCGCAACCCCCGCCCAGCGCGAGGCGAAACCCATCGGAAGGAGTGTCGCCCGTGTTTGCCTCCAAAGCCGGATCGACCACGCGAAACGCTGAAATCGTTCTGAGCTGTTTTTGCGACCGGCCCGCGACCTCGAATATCTGCAAGTCGCTTTCCTTCAGATCGGTGACAGGATGGTTCTTCTGGTCCCGCGCGATCAAGTCGATGAGAACCTCACGCGTTGTCACGCGGAGCGTATAAGGCACTTGCCGATCGCCGCTCCTGGAGTCCGGCCGAGGTTGGATCGGCGGCGCTGCCTGAGCCCATGCCTGAACAGGCGCGGCAACGAGCAGGAAGACCATGCAGGAACCGAGTGTGGCAAGGGTTTTCAAGCGATTTGCCTCCATCCGCGTCCCACCGTGGAAAGCAGCAACTCTCACGTAACCCACTTTACGATGCCTTTCTCCGCTTGACAACTTCCGCTGGCGTCCCAGTCCCTCCGTGCCCGCGGAAGCATTCGTGGCGCGGGCCTCCAGGCCTGCGAGTTTATTTGAGAGAAAACGGCGCTTCGGACGACTCACTATCGAGGACATTCGTGTGGCCGATCGCTGGTTCATTGCGTGCTTGATTCCGCTGGCGTCGTGGATATTGCTGAGCGGGCTGGACGACCTGTTCATCGTATTCGTATGGTGCCTTCCACGGCGCAAGCGGTCCTTGCCCTCGAGCGCCGCCCTGGCGCGGATTCCGGAACGGCGCATCGCCATCTTTGTGCCGCTCTGGGCGGAAGCCCGCGTGATCGGGCAGATGCTGCGGCGTACGCTTTCCTCGGTCGCGTACGAAAAGTACGACGTATTCGCGGGCGTCTACCCCAACGACGAGGCCACCGCCAACGCCGTTCGGGAAGTGGCGGAAAGCTGGCCCCGGTTGCACGTGGCCGTGGTTCCACACGACGGGCCGACTTCGAAGGGCGACTGCCTGAACGCCATTTATCAGGACATGCTCGCCTGGGAAGCGGCGCGAGGCGTCCGTTTCGAGGTCATCCTCACGCACGACGCCGAAGACCTGGTCTATCCCGACTCCCTGCGCCTGATCAACTGGTTCTCGCGCGATCACGAAATGGTGCAGATACCGGTGCTGCCGCTGCCCACCCCTTTCCGCGAATTCACTCACGGGGTTTACTGCGACGAGTTTGCCGAGTTCCAACTCAAAGACCTGATCGTGCGCCGCCTGCTGGGCGGGTTTCTGCCGGCCAGCGGAGTCGGCACCGGATTCGAGCGCGACGCGCTGGAGGCGCTGGCGGCCACGCGCGGCGGACTGCTGTTCGACCCCTCCTGCCTGACCGAAGATTATGAAACCGGTTACCGTCTGCACCAGCTTGGCTACCGGCAATTGTTCGTGCCTTTGTTTACCGACGGCGCGGGCTTACAGGCTACGCGCGAGTTCTTTCCGCGAGAGTTGAAAGAGGCCATCCGGCAGCGGAGCCGGTGGATTACCGGAATTGTCCTGCAGGGGTGGGAGAACCATGGCTGGCGAGGCTCGGCATGGGAGTTGTATTGGTTCTGGCGGGACCGGAAGGGAATCGTGGGCAACCTGCTGGCGCCCTTGTCGAGCCTGCTGTTTCTGGCGGGGTTATGGCGCTGGCGGGAGTTGGCAAAGGCGCCGCCCATGGTGGCCGGGTTATGTTTCCTGACGCTCGCGCTCGCAGCCTCTCACATCTCGATCCGCGCGCGGGCGAGCGCCCTGGTTTACGGTTGGCGGTTCGCTTTGGGAGTTCCGCCGCGGATGTGGTGGGGCACCGTGATGAACCTGGCGGCAACCGCGGTGGCGCTGCACGGCTATGTAGCGTCGATGGCGGGGCTGCGGGAACTTACCTGGAGCAAGACCGAACACGTGTACCCGGTGGCGGGCGCGGCCACCAACCTGCGTCTGGGCGAAGTGCTGGTGCGCCTGCGATGCCTTTCGCGCGCCCAGGTTCAGGCGGCTCTGGAAACGCAGCCGCCAGGGATGCGGTTGGGCGAATATCTGGTGCGATCGGACCAACTTTCGGAAGAGAATCTGTATCGGGCGCTGAGCCGCCAGACCGGCCTGGAGCTGGGTTTGCCCAGGACAGGCGAAGTTTCCGTCCCCGCCACGCACTTGCTGCCGGCCCGTACTTCGCGGCGCTGGAAGGTTTTGCCCTACCGGGTCTCGGCCGGCCAGATGCATCTGCTCACCCCCGAGATTCCATCCCGCGAAATGTTGCGAAATCTCGAACGAGTAGCGAGCCTCCAGTTGCGTTTCCGCCTGGTGCCGCCGCGAGATTTTGAGCGATTCGCGGATCGATACCTCGGAGGCCGCTAAAGCGCAGCCAGCCGGTTGGCGGCATTTGTTCAAGGGCGAGACGGCCCGCTCCAGTCGGATTAGTCATTTTCCGCACCAGAAAATGGGTGAGCCCGCGGGCCAAGGTACCAGGACGCTTATAACGTAAAATCCGATAAGTACTAAGAATTAAAATTACCGGATGCAGGGGGTTACCTGTGGGTTTACAATACCACCAAGTTCCATTTCGGCCTGCACTACTGAGTGTAGTTTTTAACCCGGAATGGAAAACCGAAAATCCGGGCGGAATGAAGCGTTCAGGATGACCACTATTGAGCGTCGTAGACTTATGCCCGTCGCGCGCTGTTTAAGGACCGTGATCGGTTCACCGGCTCTGACCGGCGCATAAAGAGGAGATGAAATGAGGATGAGATTGCAATCGGGGTACATGCGAAAACTCTCGCTGTATCTGCCTGTTATCTTATTGGCTTTGATTCCCGCGGTTGCGGCCGGCCAAACCTACACATTCAATTTCGCCACGCCCGTGGTGCTTGCCCCCACCGAAACGCTGGGCGCCTGGTATCCGGACCGTTACCCCCCATGCGGGTTTTCTTCCCCAGCAGTGGCGCCGGACGGCGCCTTGAATTCTCTCGATGAGTCTATCTGCGCGAGCGATGCTCAGCCGACCGGTGCACCCGCTGCGGATAATTTCTATAACACGCAAGGCCGTAAGTATGACATGCCAGCCAACATTACTACCGTATCTATCGAACTCTACGTGCCCATCAGTTGGGCGTCATTGAATCGGCGCATGGCGGGTTTCTGGGGCACCGTGGATGATAACACCAACGCCGTCGGGGATTACCCGATCATCGAGTTCGAGGGGCCCACTACCAGCGACAGCCCCATCGGTCCAGGCTACCGACCCAATGGCGGCGTGGCGGGATTCTATGGCTGGAACAACGTGACGGGCAGTTTTGTTTTCATCGGCCTTCCCGCAGGCTTCCATTACAACTCCTGGGTCCAACTAACCATGACACTGGTACCCGGAACGGGTTTCGTATACACTATTAGCGGTCCTTCGGGTCTGGGCGCTGTCTCCATCACGAGCCCGTTGAGCGATACGGCTGACGTGTCGTTTGCCAACGTAATCCTGGAAGGCTACAACTATGATGCAGATTACAGCATCTACTGGAACAACGCCGCCTCCGTATTACAACGTGCCCAGGATGGACCCGTTCAGATTCATTATTTCGCGCCTCAGTCGTACAACGGTGACGGTTACATCAACGTCATGAACGACGGGTATAACGGCGATCCACTGCAGGGCCCCGCCGGGGGATCTGCAGGCAACATCTGCGTGAATGTCTTCGCGTTCGACGCCAATGACGAGGAGGAAATCGCTTGCTGCTCCTGCCTGGTCACGCCGAACGGAGCCGTGTCTCTCGACATCGCCGGAATCTTGACGAACACCGCGACCGGCATAGTGCCGGCCAAGGGCGAGACCGTTAAGCTCGTTGCCACGGAACCTACGGCGGGCTTCACGGGCACGAGTTGCTCCGGTAGTGCGCTGGCTGTGGGCACCACTGGCGTTCTTGCCACCGGTATGGTGGCCTGGGGTACCACTCTCGCACTGACGAACACGTCGGGTTCATACGCAACTGTAGAGACACCGTTCATCCCGGTCAGTCCGGGCACTGGCGCCGCTGGCTCTAACACCGACCTGGTCAGCATTGCCAGCCGGTGCGCTTTCCTCATCAACAATGGCAGCGGCGCGGGTCTGTGCCCGCAGTGCACTGCCGGTACGCTGGGCGCCGCGAAGATGTAGTTTTCACGGCTCCAGCTTAGATTCTGCCGGGCCAACCTGAGGTTCGTCTCTCAGATTGTCTTCCGGAGCGAGCAAGTCGATGAGCTCTTGGATGGCGGCATCGGCTCTGCGGTATGCCGCCTCGATTTTGGCGGCGGGCTTGAATTTTTCATCTAGGCTAGGGGTGAAGCAGCGTGTTGGCGAGGCGTCCTTGTCCAGGTTGGATTCCTGCGGCTCTTCGTGGCCCCGTGCTGTTCGACCAACATGCTGGGAAGTGTCTCACTTCCGATAACGGATATTATGTTAAATAATGTCGGCGGCTAAAAATCGGCCCGGTCCCCGCTGAATGAGACCGGGCCTATGGGAAGAAACTAATCGCTGCTTTGGAAAAACTGTTTTAGCGGTGCCCTCCTCCGTGTCCACCGCTTGCATGGCCGCCGCCACCGCCGCCGGAAACGCGGCCACCGCCACCGCTCCCGCCTCCGGAGCTTCTCGGTGCGCTGTTGCTGGGAGAACTGTAGTGCGGTTGTGGCGCGCTATAGCTCGGCGCGGAACTCCGCTGCGGCTCGCTGTAAGTCGGCCTGCTGTAGTGTATTTCGGGCGAACTGGAACCGCCGCCGGCGGAACGTTCGCGCACCACCGATGGCGACACCCGGAGCGATTGCTGGCTGCCCCCGCCGTAACGCTGTTCGCCGGCGCCCGGCTCTCCGCCACGATAGTTGCTCGCGCCCTGGCCCGCCGGTTCGCCGAATCGGCGCCAAGCCCCGGGTGAATTCGTGCCCGCGTTCCCGCCGGCATTCCCGGCGCCACGCCCGCCGCCCGGCTCGCTCGCGCGGCCGGCAGCCGCCGCGGTCGATCCGCCGGCTTGGCGCGAGAATGGAACCCGTGCCACACTGGCCGGACTCTGATGCGTAAAGAAGGACCGATTCGCCGTCGATCTCGGTGTGAATGCGCTGCTCCGGTCGCTGTAACGCAAATTCGCGCCGGTGGGCGACAGCGGCATCTGGCCCCGAATCAACCCGGCACTTCGGATCTGGTCCGCGCCAGCATGGCCGACGCTATTGAATCGGCCGCCGCGAAAATCGGCCACGCTGACCGAAGAAACGCCATTCATGACGCGCGCGTTTCTGTAGCTGCTGTATATATTTGCGAATCCAACATTAAAGCCGCGGTTTGCATATCCGGCTCCGTAATAGTAACCTCGCCCCCACCACGGATGGAACATCTCATAAGGAGCTAGCGGCACCCATCCCAAGTTTCCAAAACCGAAGCCGACGCCGACCCCAAATCCGCCGCCGCCGTAGCCGAAAAAGGCTACCAGCCCGGGTGCCCAGTAGTGCCTGACCCCAATTACGCCGGGATACCAGCACCAACCGTAGTTGGCGCCCCAAAACCAACGTCCATAGTGGAATGGCGCCCAGCCCCATGCCGCGCAATCCACCCACGTCCACCCATACCAGTCTTCCCAAACCCAACGCCCACAGGAATAAGGAGACCAGCCGGCCGCCACCGTAGGCTGCCACGCCGGTCCATAGTCGGGTGTGTTCACCCAGGTGCCGTTGGCGTCCAGATCCTCGGCGCCGTACACACCCGGAGGCACGCGCTGCGCGCTGGCGGATCCTGTCAGAGCCCGGTCCCGCGATTCGTTCCAGCGGTCCCAATCGTCCAGAGCCGCGGCAGCAACCATCTGGAACTCGGGATCGGACGCCGAACCGCGTGCAATCATGGTTTGGCCGGCGTTCACCCACTGCGAGCCCTTGGGGGTAAAGACCTCCACATCGCCCGACCTTACGGTCACTTGGGTCTCGCCGTTGTCGGCTACGGATATACGGTAAATACCTATCTTAGATGGCCTTACGGAAACATTTGGAGTATCGACCTCAATATTTGCATTGGAAGGTCTTATCACATTGAAAGTTAGTGTCCCACGCGCCATTTCCAACTGGTAGCGGTCGGCCTCAAGAGTGGTCAGATGAATTTCCCCTATTCCGCCTAAACGCAATAGGTTGGCGCTGTCGAATTGAACCTCCGCACGAGAGTTGGGACCGGTGGAAATGTAATCGCCTGCCAGGAGAGGCGCATTGACGATGCCCGCCACCCAGTCTCCCGAGTCCCCGCGGCGCACCGAGACGTCGCCATCCATCGAGCTGATGCGGGCAACGCCGCGCTGGAGGTCGTCCGCGGTCTGGGCACGCAAAGGAGCGATTCCAAATGCCTCGGCAAGCACCAGCCCGGCGGCAACCGCATGAACGGAAAGGCGTTCGATAGGAGTCATTTCTCTACCCGCCTCCCCTTGTGCACGGTCGGTACCAAATCGTAAACAATTGAAAAGAATTAACTAACCTTCACCGAGACAGAACCGGCGCTGGCCGAAAACCACCACTGCTGGCTGGGTTGAAGCAGAGTCGCCGGGTTCCGGGTGGTCTGAAGGTCGGCCTACCGCTGAAACGCCGGGTGCTACACTCTGTGAACACAATGGGCGTAATGGGTGACTTGGCATACGGCGTTCGGTCTTTCCGAAAAAACCGCGCGTTTACCGCCGTTGCCGCAATTTCGCTGGCGCTCGGAATCGGCGTCAATACCACCATTTTTAGCTTAGTGAACGCTGTGCTGCTGGCGCCCCTTCCCGTCGGCCGGCCGCACGAACTGGTCCAAGTCTATACGCTCGACAGCCACATTCCCGGCCTGTGGCCGGTTTCCTACCCAAACTACAAAGACATTCGCGACCGTAATACGGTTTTCTCCGATCTGATGCTTTCCGCCGCCGTGGGCATCAACCTGACCGGCCTCGGCGAGCCGGAACGCTTGGTGGGCCAGTTGGTCTCCGGCAACTACTTTGACGGTTTGGGAATTCGGCCGCTGGTGGGACGCGGGTTAAAGCCGGAGGACGATGCGCCGGCCGCTTCCACTCCGGTGACCGTCATCAGCTATGGTTTATGGGCGCGGCTTTTCGGCCGCGATCCCCGAATTCTGGAACGTAGCCTGGTGCTGAACGGCTTGTCCTACCGCATCGTTGGCGTGGCGCCAAAGGAATTCCGCGGGCTCGACCTGCTTTACGGCGCGGATGTGTGGGTTCCCATGGTCACCTACCCGCGTGCCTTTCCCATACCGGCATGGGTCAACCAGCGGCGCACGCTGTTGTTCGCGGTGACGGGAAGGTTGAAGCCCGGCGCCGGCCTGGCGCAGGCGCAAGCTTCGCTCAACGCCATCGCGGCCGAACTGGAGCGCGAATATCCGCGGGAGAACGCGGGCAAGCGCATCCGGCTCGAGAGCATTTCGACCGCGCTGATCGCACCCGCGCTTCGCCCCAAAATCGCCAATGCCGGCACGGTACTCATGATTGTCTCGGGCCTGGTGCTTTTGATTGCCTGCGTAAACGTGGCCAACCTGATGCTGGCGAGGGCGGCGGCCCGCAGCCGTGAAATGAGCATTCGGCTGGCGCTGGGCGCCAGCCGCTTCCGTTTGATCCGCCAGTTGCTGGCGGAAAGCGTCTTACTGGCGCTGGGGGGTGGTCTGCTGGCGTTGCTGCTGGCCTATTGGGCCGGCGGCGCCCTGTGGTCGTGGCGTCCCGAACCCTGGAAATACGCCATGGCGATTCCGGCCCTGGATTGGCGCGTGCTCGGGTACACCCTGGCGATTTCAGTGGCCGCCGGTTTGTTGTTTGGCCTCTTCCCCGCCCTGAAATCCACTCGCGGCGACCTGGCCAACGACCTGAAAGAACGAACCGGCCAAACGCCGGGCCACAGCAAACATTGGAGCCCGCGCTCGATTTTGGTGATGGTCCAAGTCGCGCTTTCGCTGGTGGCCCTGATCGGAGCCGGCTTGTTTCTGCACAGCGTTTGGGACGCGGACCGGATCCCGGGTTCGATGCGGCTCACCTGGGCACGGTCAGCTTCAATCTGGGCGACCAGGCCTACGCGCCGGACCGCGGGCGCGAGTACCAACAGCGGGCGGTGGAAGTGGCCCGCCAGGTCCCCGGAGTGGATTCCGCCGCCGTCGGCAAAGATGCCCCCTTTGTGCTGAGCTCCCGCAACGTGCTTCTGCCCGGGCAGGACGGCTCGCGCCCAGCCGCGGGCTCGCCCACGCATGTCACCGTGGTCGGGCCCGGTTACTTCGCTACCCTGCGAATCCCCATGCTTGCGGGGCGGGATTTCAGCGGGTTCGACCAAAAGTCGGCGCCCAAGGTGGCGATTGTGAACCAGGCCGCGGCAGCGCATTTCTGGCCCGGCCGCAACGCGCTGGGGCAAATGATGGAATTCGCCGGCGAGAACCTACCGGTCGAGATTGTCGGCGTCGTGCGCAACGCCAATTATCTCGCCCTGGGCGAAGCCCCCGAGCCGTTGATCTATCTTTCGCTCGTTCAGTATTACTTCCCGACCGCAATTCTTTACGTGCACACGCCGGGCGATCCCGCGCCCGTGGCGGCCGCCGTCCGCCGCCAATTACAACCGCTCGACCGCAACCTGCGCCTGCACGACGAAAGCGTGCGCGCGTTCATCCACGCAACCCTCTGGACGCAGCGCGTTTCCGCGAGTCTGCTCACCGCCTTCGGCACGCTGGCGCTCCTGCTCGCAACCATCGGCATTTATGGCGTGGTTTCCTATTCGGTGGCGCAGCGCGTGCGCGAGATCGGCGTGCGCATGGCTCTAGGCGCGGAGCCCGCCGCGGTGGTGCGCATGATCGTGATGGAGGGCGTTCGCATGGTGGCCATCGGCGCCATCGTGGGCCTCTTGGTGGCGCGGGCGGTTTCGCGCTCGCTCGCCAGTATGTTGGTGGTGACCGATCCCCGCGACGCCACCACGTTCGTGCTGGTGCCGGCGCTTTTGATTCTGGCCGGAATGCTAGCCTGCTGGCTGCCGGCCCATCGGGCAACCCGCATCGACCCGGCTAGGGCATTGCGGGAGGAGTAGGGCGGCGGAGCCGTGGGAGGAGCGAAGTTCTCCGGCTAGGCTGTTTCCTTCGCACCCTGGTATCGCCTGATCGCGAAACCTGTCTCTCACCGTCTCACACGTACCACGCTACACAGCGGAATACTTCTTGCATAGAGCCTTGACCACGGCCACCTGCTTTGGGACGTCGGCTAGCGGATCATTCCCGTCAGTCTCGCTATCCACTGACACGAATCCCTTGTACCCTGCCTTGGCAAAGATCTGGAAGACACGGTCCAGGTCGAGTGGCTTCTTGGGGTGGTTCCCGTAAGTGGACCTGATGTGGACGTTCGTAGCGTAGGGCACGCACATCTCGATCTGCTCGTAAGGGTTCTCGGAAAAGTTGCCAACATCTAGGTTGCAGCCGGCGTAGAGTGTGTTGCCCATACCTTTCATAGCTTGAACGATGTTGTAGCCCCTGGAAGTGCTGCCACCATTGTTCTGAATGCCCATCAAAACGCCCTTCTTCTCCGCATACTCGTAGGTCGGCTTCATCGTTTCGACCACCCATTGGACACCCTGTGAGTCCGGGGCGCCCTCAGGCACGTCCCCGCCGAGGACGCTCAGATGAGAAGCGCCAAGCGTGCTGGTCACATCGATCCAGTGCTTGATCTTTCTTATTTCCGCAGCACGTACCGGTGGGTCGTCGATGCACGCATGACAGTTGGTCGCCGTTCCGGAAATCATCACACCGTTGCGGAAAGCGATACGCCGCAAATCCAATAGGTATGACTCTTCGGTAGATTTCAAATACTCAGTTGCTATTTCGATCCCGTCGACCTCCAGCTCTACCGCTTTGAGAATGAAATCCTGCACCGTCATGGGACCATCCGCGAGCAATTTCCGGTAGGAGTAGGCGCAGCAACCGGAGAAGAATCGAGGTGAAGCTGACTTCGACTCGTTTGCCGTGGACTGAGCGCCGGCGCCCAGAGCCAGACTCAGCGACCCTGCCGCCACGGCACCCGCAGACTTCAAAAAATTCCGTCGTTCAAGAAAATCCGTCATTGTTCTTTGTCTCCCAAATCAAACCGTAGACTTGCGCGTGTAGTACCACTGGGCCAAGATCCGCGTGCTGGCGGTTAGGGCTGCACCTCAAGAACTTTCTCACGGCCGCGACTGCGACTCGATTCCGCAGTGTGCTTGCCTATCCCGCCTGGCAGTTATCCTGGGTTACGTGATCCTGGAGACGACGTAAGGGCTCCGGTAATTGCGCGTGAATAGCGCGTTCGCCTGATCGTCACCGAGACATCGGCCGGTAGACTGCGACAACCGCAATGGACGGCCCACCCGGTAGCTGATGTTCGCCAAATGGCAGAATTCCGCCGCACGCACGCCGGTTTCAACGTCCTCGTGCAACAGTTTGTAATCGGAGGCGCGGATAGCTTCGAAGAAGTTTTTCATGTGCAACGCCGTGGGGTCCCCTGCTCGGGCGGGAGCTTTCTCATCGATGGTCTTCTCATATTTCTCCACGGCTCCGGCAGTGGCCCCGCGGGCCGCGTCGCCGCTGACTCGCCCGGCCGTGCTCTTGTATACCTGGAACCCGCTGTGATTGAGATACAGGAATCCCTGTTCGCCGAGGAACAAATTGCCGTCGAAGGGCGGCCGGGGCAGTTCACCCCCTATTGGACCCTCTGGCGGCGTTGGCAGGTTGCGAACCTCGCAGGTCAACTGGGCGTCGCCGAAGTCCATGGTGACCTGTTGTGTGTTGGGCGTTTCCTGGTCGTCCTGCCAGAGGAACTTGCCACCGGTCGACGAAACGGAAAGCGGCCATCCACCTCGGCCGAAACCCCAGAGCAGGCTGTCCATCCAGTGCACTCCGGTGTTGCCGATGTCACCGTTTCCGGTGTCCCAAAACCAATGCCAATTGTAAGCGAATTTGTTTTTGCTGTACGATTTCAACTGCGCCGGACCGAGAAAACGGTCCCAGTCGAGACCCGGCGGTACCAGCTCATCGGGCGTGTGCCCGATCGAAAAACGCCGCTTAAAATTGATCACCCTGGCGTGATACACCTGCCCGATCGCCCCTTCGCTCAGTACCTGAATCGCGCGGATCATTTGCGGCTGGGAGCGATACTGGTGGCCTACCTGAACCATCCTCTTATATTTACGGGCTGCCGCCACCATCTGCTGGCCTTCGAAGATGTTGTAGCATGCAGGCTTTTCGACATAGACGTGCTTGCCCGCTTCACAGCCCCAGATCGTCCCTAGCGCGTGCCAGTGGTTGGGAGTGGTGATAGAGACTGCGTCGACGTCCTTGGATTCGAACACCGTCCGCATGTCGTTGTAGTCTTTCGGGGCATAGCCCTTCGTTCTGGTAACCTTGGCGACCGCACGTTCACGGGCGGCCTGATCGACATCGCACACCGCGGCAATGCGGCAGTCCGCATCGAGCGAAGAGTAGGAGTCGATGTGGTCAGTCCCACGGGAACCGACTCCAACAATCGCGACCTGAATTCGGTCATTGGCGCCGAGTATAGGGAACTGAGCGGTCGCAATCGCCGCCGCGGCGGCTTGGACAAATTGACGTCTTGGTAGGTTCGAACCCATAATAATCTACCGCCTTCTAAGATGAATCTCACGCTACACGGTGGAATACTTCTTGCACAACGTCTTGACCACGTCTGTCTGTTTTTTGACTTCCGTCAGGGGTTCATCCTCATCAGTTTCATACTCCACTGACATGAATCCCTTATACCCGGCCTTGGCAAAGATCTGAAAGACACGATCCAGGTCGAGTTCCTTCCTGGGATGATGCCCGTACGTCGGCTTGATATGAGCGTGCGTAGCATAAGGTACGCACATCTCGATTTGCTCATATGGGTTTTCAGGAAAGTTGCCGACGTCCAGGTTAATGCCGGCGTAAGGTGTATCGCCTAGGCCCTTCATGATTTGCACGATGTTGTTGGCCTTTGAAGTAATTCCACCGTGGCTTTCGATGCCCAGAATGACGCCCTTTCCCGCCGCGTACTCGCATAGCGGCTTCATCGTTTCGATCACATATTGAACACCCTGCGGGTCCGGAGCTCCCAGAGGAACGTCGCCGCCGAACACTCGCAGGTGGGAAGCACCGAGCGTCTCCGTCACATCGATATACTTCTTGACTTTCTTTATCTCCCAGGCTCGTTCCGTCGGATCGTTGAGGCACATATTGCTATTAATCGCCGTTCCGGAAAACAGCACGCCGCTACGGAAGGCGACACGACGCAGCCCCAACAGATATGGAGCTTCAGTGGAGTCGAGATAATAGGCTGTAATGTCGACTCCATCGATCTCCAGTTCTACCGCTTTGAGAATGAATTGCTCCATGGACATGGAGCCATCCACCAGCAACTTCCGGTAGGAGTAGGCGCAGCAGCCCGAGAAAAATCGTGGTGAGGGCGACTTCGATTCCTTGGCTGTGGATTGAGCACTGGCGCGCAGAGCCAGACTCAGCGACCCTGCCGCGGCGGCACCCGCAGCCTTCAGGAAATCCCGTCTTTCAAGAAGATCCGTCATTGTTCTTTGTTTCCCAAATAATTGGCTGCCCGTGCCGGCCCTTCAGAAGCTCAGCTTGATACCGAGCTGCACGGCGCGCCCGCCACCGACACCGTTCACACCGGAACCGCTGGTGTACACACCCCCGACGATCCCAAAGCTGCCGTTGCCGAGTGTTGCACCCGGATTGCTGAACTGCGGCGTATTGGTGATGGCAAAGGCCTCGCCGCGCAGTTGGAGCTTCCACCTCTCTCTAACCTCGATGTTCTTAAAGAGCGAGAAATCGAGGTCGAACATCCCCGGGCCTATCAAGTCATTGCGGCCCACGTTGCCGAAGGTGAGCGAGGGCGGAGCCGCGAAGCTCGATGTGCTGAACCAGGGATTGCCGTTGTTAATCCCGTGCAGGATCTGAACCGGGGCGATCTGGTTCGGCGTCTGCGTGTTGCCGGGAGCCTGCAGTCCCGAGGCGCTGTAGCTCAGGCTGATCGGCAACCCGGTCTGGAGGGTGAGAACTCCGTTCATCTCCCAACCGCCCAAGATCATCGCTGCCGGGCCGGATTTCAGCCAGTGCCTGCCCTTGCCAAAAGGCAGTTCGTAAACATAGCTTTGCACGAACTCCTGGGTCCGGTTGTAATCGGCCAGCGCGTAGTTTCGGTGCTGGTTGATATAGAACAGCAACCCGCCGCTGTCACCCAGCTCAAAGTCCATGCTTTTGCCCCAGGAATAGGACGTTGTAATCAGCAAACCGCTGGAATACCGGCGGTTCAACTTCACTTGCAGAGCGTTATAACTTGTTGAATCGGCCCCGTAGAACAGGGTCGTGGTCGTCGTGCGCGGATACTCGGGCTGGCCCAGGGTACCGAGACCGATCACAGTGGCCGCGTTGATGTTCGGATTTGTATAGATGTCCACACCGTGATTGCCAACGTACGCCACATCCAGCGTGAAGTGCGCCGGCAGGGCCCGCTGGACCGACAAGTTCCAGGACTCGACGTAGGGATTCTTCAAGTTCAAGGGAATATCAAAATAGGTCTCGCTATTTACCCCCATCATGATTCCGTTCGACGGAACGACGACTGGCGTCGCGGGCGGGAAACCGGCCTGGAAGCTGGACGGTTGGCCGTTCGGGAGCAGAGCCGGCCCGTAGCCAGTGCCCGATGGCACGAACTCTGGGGTCTGCTTTATCGGATCGTCATACGAGTAGTTATTGCCGCAGAACGTCGTGTAGCTCATTCCGTAGCCTGCGCGCAGGACCATGGAACTCGTCAAACGATAGGCGAGGCCCAACCGCGGCGCGAAGTACTTGTACCGCTTCTCAATGCCCAAGTTCATCGGGTTGCCACCGATGCCGGCAACCACGAGTGTGTTATTGGCAGGATTGTAGTCGGAGAAGCCGCCCGCAAAGTGTGGCGTGGGGGGCGGGTAAAATTCCCACCGCACTCCGAGATCCACGGTGAGCTTGGGGGTAACGACCCACTTATCCTGAACGAAGGCGGCTAGATTCCACCACCGGGAAGCGGGGTAGGAATTTACGATATCGCGGCCTACGTAGCTCGGCTGGTCCAGCAAGAAGCTGGCGAAATCGTTTCCGAAACCGGTTTTCGCACCGGGAATCGAAGTTTGTGCTTCTGCAAAATCCCACACGCCGCGCGGACCATATGTCCACCCCTGGAGCAAGTCGTCCCGGATCCGGCCCAACACGATGCCCCACTTGATGGTTTGATTGCCGACAGTCCTGGTCCACGTGTTGGCGAAATCAATACGCGTCTCCCCTCTGTCCCACGGCAGGCTGGAAGCGTAACCGAGCGTTGGGGTGGAGAAGCCGCCGCCGAGCAAAATCTCTGTCATGCCGCTCGTGAATGGGCTTGTATTGACACCCGGAATGCCAACGCTCGTAGAGTCGGTCAAGCCATAGTCGGAGTTTCGAGCCACCTGGTGAAAATACGCGACACCGAAGCGGAACTCGGCGACGAGCTGCGAGGAGAAAATCCGGTCGTAGTTGAGGCCACCGCTGTAAGCCTGCTCCCAACCGCTACCCTCGAAGCCGGTCTTGGAGTTGGACGCCAACGTCGACAGAGTGGTTGGTGCCCAACCGCCGGCTACGCCATAGACCGGTGCCTGGAAGGTAACCGGTCGCGTAAAGCTGAGGCGCGCCCGGAGGACATCTTTGTCCGAGAGGTGGACGTCGACGACGCCGTCGGTAGAGTTTGAGTTCTTGGTGAACGGCAGGTTCGCGTAGTAGTTGTTGTTCGGTGCGCTGGCGTTGAACACCTGATTCGGCGCTGGAATAAATCCAAGAAGGGCTGTCGACACGGGATTAATCAGGCTGGTCGGGACTTGGTTGTTCGGAAAGGGCGTGCGGCCGGTTCCGTCCGAGTTGCCCGAAAACGGGTTGTAGACGACCGTGGGCGCGGCGCTCAGATCGCCCTGGCGGAACGCCGTCGATGGAATAGTGCCGAGGTTTGCATTGGCCTCGTGATCCTGAATCCCCAGATAATCGACGAAAAAGAAGATCCTGTTCTTCTTGATTGGCCCGCCGATGTTGGCTCCGAAGTAGTTGTAACGCACGGGGGCAACCGTGGGATAAAAGAAGCTGCGGGCGTCCAAATCGGTGTTCTGGAGAAACTCGTACGCCGCACCGTGGAAGATGTTCCCACCGGATTTCAACTCTAAGTTGGTGACCGCGCCGGTGCCACCACCGAGTTCCGCTTCGAAGTTGCTTGTCGAAACGTCGACGGTTTCAATGGCCTCGATCGGCGGGATAATCATCTCCATACCCATGTCTCGAGTGGTATTGTCGATGCCCTCGATCAGATAGATGTTGGACTGGTACGCTTGGCCATTTACCTCGGTTTGCAGCGAGCTTGTGGCATTGACGAACTGCGAGCTCTGGAACACGGCTCGCGTGGTTCCCGGCACCAGGTTCAGCAAAGACTGGAAATTCCGGTTCGTCGTGACCGGTAGCGCAGCTATATCTATACTTTCGATCTTGGCTCCGGTATCGGAGCGGTCGGTCTGAAGCAGCGGTGGCGCGGCAGTCACCAGGACGCTTTCACTCAGGCTGCCGGGCTGCAATTGAACGTCGACACGCGTGCTGGTGTTGACGATCAGGTCAATATTTTGGCGCATTTCCTTCTTGAAGCCCGCCGACTCTATTTCAATGGCATACCTGCCCGGCGGTAGAGTGGCGAACGTGTAATTCCCACTCTCGTTGCTTTGGCCGGAGCGGGTGATCCCGGTGTCGACTTCAGTGGCGGTCACCTTTGCGAGGGCGACTACGGCACCGCTGGTGTCCGTAACGGTACCAAGGAGGGTAGCATTAACCGCTTGACCATATAAACATATGGCAGAAAAAAGAACTACTGCGCAAAAGGCGTACTTCTGCTCGCTTATACGATGCACACTTCCGACCCCCTTTTCCGATCCGAACGTAAGCTTCTTCATTTTCGTTGGTTCGGTCTTCAAAGAATCAGTATCGGATCTTGAAGTACTGGTATATTAGATCACGTTTTGTGGCAAGCAGTGGTTCATGAAATCTTTCTCAGAGAATTCTAAGAGTCGCTATGGCCAAGAAAATCAAGGTAGTTGCACAAACGATGACAGATTTCCCGGCCCGCAACTTCGCTCGGGCTTGCCGTAAAGCGAGCGCGTCAGGATGATAAAATTAGAGGTTTCGGAGAGTATGGGCAGCCGACAAATCTATCAGTTTGGCGCCTTCTCGGTCGATGCGACCGCGAAGGTGCTCTCGCGCGATGACAAAGCCATCCGGATCCCCAGAAAAGCGATTGAGACTCTGCTTGTCCTCGTCCAGAATCCCGGCCGTGTGCTGACCAAAGCTGAGCTCATAAGCACCGTTTGGCCCGATCGCGTGGTCGAGGAGGGCAACCTCACCCAAAATATCGCCGTGCTGCGGAAGGCCCTGCAAGTCCCCGACGGTGATCCGGGATCGATTGAGACCTTCGCCGGACGGGGCTATTGTCTTATGGGCCCCGTTGCAGTTGTGAACGAGGCATGCCCCGTGGTCCTCCCTGACGTCCCGCCACCTGCTCCTGGATCCCGAGTCCTTTCGCACTACAAGGTCGCGGTGTTCATTCTCCTGCTGACCGGTGTAGGCATTGGTTTGACCGGGGTGTGGAAAGGAGTCATCGGGAAATCGCAGGGCGAAATCACGATGGCACGATTAGTCGGCAAGGAGTACCAGCTCGCCCTCTCGCCCGACGGTCGAAGGGTCGCGTTCGCTTGGCAGCGCGCGGCCGGGGAGCCTACCGGGATCGTGCTCTCCGCGCCGTCCGGCGAGCAGCCCGTGCTCCTCGCTTCCGGAACCGGCGCATTCATCAGCCCGGCATGGTCTCCGGATGGGCTTGCGCTAGCCTACCGTCGCAACAACGGGGTCGAAAGCGAAATTCGGATCCACTATTTGAAGGGCGGTACTGGGCGTTCTGTTGCTTCAGTTTCTCCCATCCGCAACGACTTGCTTTACCACCATCTCGATTGGTCGCCCGATGGGAAGGAACTGGCCTTCGACGATCCGGCTGGCAGCGGGCCATCGGCCATCTTTCTGCTTTCGCTCGATACCGGCCGGCGGAGGAAACTGACCACGCCGGATCCTCTCACGGTTGGCGACGTGGAGCCCCGGTTCTCACCGGACGGCCGGAAGCTCTCATTCATCCGCGTGCAGGGCCGGTCGCGGCAGGAATTGCTGTTGCTCGATTTGAATGACCTCTCTCTGGAGCCGCTCACGTCCGATGGAAAGCAGATCAGCAGCCAAGATTGGAGCGGAGATGGCTCCACGCTGCTGTTCAGTTCCAACTGGTCCGGTGGATTCCGGTTGTGGGCGGCGCGTAAGTCTGGCGGCCGTTATGAGCGCAAAGCCGTCTCCGTCTCGGTAGCCTCCGATTTCTCCATCCAAATCACCACAGCCCGCAGCGCGCGGCTGCTCGCCTATTCCATCCTCCGCCAGGTCTCAGATATCTGGAAGCTTGACTTGGACAAAGGCGACAACGGATGGTCGCAGCTCATGGTCACCAACTCGAGTGAGACGTCTCCGGTCACGTCCCCCGCGGGCGACTTCATCTGTTTTCGCTCAGACCGCTCCGGCGAAGCACAGCTCTGGGTCGCCAACATCGACGGCTCCCACCCGGAGCAAGTCACACGTGGCAGTTTCATCCCATGGGTTGGCCGCTGGTCGCACGACGGGACCGCAATCGCCTTTCATAGCACCGTGACCCAGCAGATCCTGATTGCCACCCGGGTACCGAAGGGCAGCTGGGCGGTGAGGGAAATCGGCGCCCATGGACAAAATCCGGTGTTCTCTCTCGATGATCGGGCCCTCTATGCCGGCCAGGACAACTCGATCGTGCGGATCCCCGTCGCGGGTGGACCGGCCGACGAGTTAATCCGCGTTCCAGCCTTCTCGCTCGTCTTATCCGGCGATGGGCGGTTCCTTTACTACGTGAGCGCCCAGGGCGGGACATCGATCTGGCGACTGGATGTGTCGACGCGACGCCAGGAGAAGGTATTGGATGCTCTTGTCCCCTACTGCTCAAATTGCTGGGCTCTGGCGAGCGACGGCATCTATTATCTCGGGCTCAACGAGAAAGCGGGCCACCAGTCCATCTACTTTCACCCGTGGAAGTCGGGGCCGGACCGCGAGGTTGTCCCGTATCCGGAAGCCTTGGAGCCTTTCGGCAACGGAGCGTTCTCCCTGACCACCAGTGGCCGCTCCCTGCTCTGCGTTCGCCCCGGCATCTGGACTACCGACATCACACGCATCATCCGCCTGTGATCGTTGCGCCCGCTGCACTCCGATCTGGATTGTCCCGCCTGACCCTAATTATCGCGGCCCAGGGTTCGAAGGGGACAGCCTGACGTGAGCCCCTCGCGATTTTCAACTCGTCAATTATCAAGCAGATGTGCGCTCGCTCAAATGTGTGGCGGATCGCCGCTCGTTTGCTTTCAGCGTGTTAGCGCAGCCACTGAATTCCAGAATTGGCCAAATGGGCAGACGGCTCCGACAGGTTCGGGCGCACTGGACACCGTTCCCCATCTTCGACGAGAACCCAGGGACTGGACGTTACCCAGCACTTTCCCCAGCGTGCACAAGAATGCACAAAGCCTCGCCCCCCGTGGAGTAAGCCTTCGGCCTGCCTTTCCCCCCACCGGTGCCCCATTCCGCACCCGTCCCCAAACCCGGTCACCAGAGCCTCTTGCAAAAGGAAGCGAAGTTGTTGAAATAAAACAAAACCACCTGATTTTGTTTGGAAGGCGGGCCCCACGGAGTTAAGCT
>Ga0187848_10000223_pt1 | contig 53267 bp, 39 predicted proteins | sample June2016WEW_4_40_FD_132424 | JGI IMG/M metagenome (GOLD analysis project Ga0187848, IMG submission 132424) | Peatland microbial communities from SPRUCE experiment site at the Marcell Experimental Forest, Minnesota, USA - June2016WEW_4_40 | ecosystem: Environmental > Terrestrial > Soil >... | reverse complement strand
GGGTTCCGAACCTTCCGAGTCACCGAACTGGCGCTCTATCATTCACTTGGCAAACTGCCCGAGCCGGAACTCACCCACAGATTCTTCTGACGAATCGATTTTTCAAATCCGGAAATCCTCCGCTTGATCGTCCACCATAGCCGCCTCAAATCAGCCCAGCACTCGACCCCCACCCCCGAAAAACGCCTCAAAACCGCCGCCTGACCTATGCCCACCACCCGCTAAATCACGATCCGCGCCTCGAAGCCATGCCTCGGTTGTTCACGCGAACTGGAGCTCTGCCCAGGACGAACGCCGCCGCGTCGTCCGCCGCCAAGCGCCCCAATTCGTGCAGAATTGATTTCATGAAGCTTTGGTTCCTGATGACCATCTGCGCGGCCGCGCTGGCCGGCCAACCCGTTTTCAATGTGAAGGATTACGGCGCCACGGGGCGCAAGCAAGATAATGCCCGGCGAGAGCTGCAGGCGGCTATCGACGCCTGCGGGCGCGCCGGAGGCGGCACCGTCTATGTTCCGCCCGGCGAGTACACCTCCGGCCAACTGCGCCTTCGATCCGGAGTACGCCTGTACGTGGAGGCGGGCGCCACCCTGTTCGCCTCGCTCGACGGGAAAGAATTCGATCCCGCCCCCAACTCCGCCCTCCTCTACGGCGAGGATTTGCACGACATCGCCATTGAGGGCCGCGGCACGATCGACGGGCAAGCCGCCTACGAGTGGCGCGTGAACGACTTCACCGATTTCTACATCCGTCCCAACCAGCTTCTGATGGAAGCCGCCGGAAAGCTGCTGCTGCGATCCTTCCCGGCCGGATTCCGGAAGGAGACGGTTTATCCACGCCTGGTTCTCTTGCTGCGCTGCCAGGATGTTGGCATTCGCGGTCTCAAGTTTCTGCGGTCGCGCAGTTGGACCATCAATCCATATGCCTCGAAGCGCCTGACGATCGATGGAGTCTACATCTCTTCCAGCCAGAAGGACGGGGTGTGGGCCGACGGCATCGATCCGGATGGCTGCCAGGACGTGCGCATCTCCAACTCCACCATCGAAACCGGCGATGACGCGCTGGTCTTTTATTCGGCTGCGATCTGGGGCCCGGCCCTGCCCACCGAGAATGTCACCGTCACCAATTGCCGCTTGTCTTCGTCATCGAGCGCCATCAAGTTCTGCGACTGCAACTCCAACGCCGTGCGGCGCGTGGCGATCGACAACATTGTCATTACCAATTCCAATCGCGGCCTGGCGTTCATCGTATTCGACGGCGGCGTGGTGGAAGACGTGGCGATCTCCAACGTCACCATCGAGACCCGGCGTTTCGATTGGTTCTGGTGGGGCGACGGCGATCCGATTCACTTCGACATCAAGCGCCGCGGCGAGGTGGATGGAACCAAGCGCGAAAACGAACCGCCCGCCGGCGTCATTCGCAACGTCTCCATTCGCAACCTCATCGCACACGGCACGGGGACATCGGCGATCAGCGGCCATCCCGATAGTTGGCTGGAGGGTATCCGGCTCGACAACGTCCGTCTGTTCGTCTCGCACGACCCGCAAGCGCCGTATGAGAATACCCACGCAGCGCTCAGCTTGCGTTACGCGCGCAACTTCACCATGAAGGATGTCGAGATTCATTGGGAGAAACCGGAGTCTCCTACCTGGAGAGCCGGTCTCGAAGCGGACGACGTCACGGGACTGTTGTTGGACGGCGTGGATGTCCCTACGCGGATGGCGCTGAACAATGTCGAGAATGCGACGCTGCGCCACTCGCGCGCGCCAACGCTCCACGTCTCCGGAGCCCGTTCACGCCAAATCCGCCTGCTCGATACGGAGGGAACGCTTACCACCGATTCCGAAGTCGCAAAAGGCGCCGTGGTGCGACATTAGCAGACGCTCCGGTCAGTTGGAACCAAGCGTAGCGACGTCCACGGTCATGCCCGCCCTTGCGATATCGGCGGAGTGCACGCGGCCGGCTTTCGCCTGCGCTTCGAGCGCGCGCGCCTCGGCCTTGTGGCCGGTTCGCCGCAGAAAAACCGCATAGTCGGCGACGACGGCGAGGTAAGTGGGTTGGGAGGGTCCGAGGTGTTGCAAGGATTCCAGCGCTTCGCGGTACAGCGGACCGGCTTCGTCGCGCCGGCCGATGGCGAAATCCACGCTGGCCAGGTTGTAACAGGTCCGCCCCAGCAGCGGATGGTCCGGCACCACCTCGTGCCGTAACAACTCGACCGAGCGCGCCAGCAGTTGGCGGGCTTCGAGATCGCGCTGTTGATGGTGGCGGATGGCGGCCAGGTTTCCGAGCGCAACCGCGGTCATGCCCTGCTTAGGCTGGTGCTCGAAAACCGGCAGCGCCAGATTCAGCTCGGCCTCGGCCTGATCGTAGCGCCGTTCGGCGATCAGAACCTCGGCCAGGTAGTCGCGAGTTTCGGCGTGTTGCCTACTGCCCGGGGGAAGAAACCCGTCCTCTCGCGCCAGCGAATCGCGCAACAGAGTTTCCGCTTCGCGCAATCTCCCGCGGGTTTTCAGCACGGCGGCCAGGTGCGCTTCGGTTACCGCATAGGCGGGGTTATTCCTGCCGGCGGCGATTTCGATTTCCCGCAACGCCGCGCGGCATTGAAACTCGGCGTCGTCGGTCCGCGAGATGACCAGGTCAATCGACGCCAGCCAATCGCGGGTTGCCCAGCGCCTTTTATCGCGCGGGTCGAATGTCTCCGCCACCTGGAGCGCGCCGCGAAGGGTCTCTATCGCTTCGCCATAGGCGGCACGATTCAGATGTTCCTGAGCCAGCGCCATCTCCCGTTCCCACTGGCCTGCCGTTTGATCGGCGCCAAGCGCAGACTGGATTGACCATAGAAACACCACCAGCCCGTATCGCATCCCCCTCCTTTTTCGGGCGACACGGCCCCCTCACAAGCGCGCCGCCCGATACACAGACATCCCTCAGATGGCGCTTGCCAAGCCCCCCTGACAGGCGCCGCTACACAAATAAATCCAGTATGGGTCGGAGGTATGGGTCCGCTTTCGATACGGCCCCGCTAGCTACCTAAGATGCTGATGCTGCCCTCCGAGATGCAGGATAGTATACACCAATTTCCCGGAGATCCGTGCGTAGCAGGTACGCAAGGGCGATTCCCCAGCCCGCAGGGCGCAAGATAATAGCCCACGCCGCGAGGCGTGGGAATAGGGCTCGCAAGAGCGAGCCCCCGGAGGGGCGGAAGATCGCGCCGCCGCGGCCTTTCGCCCCGTACCGGGGCTTCGTGAATCTCGCGGTTTCCGCACGGCTTACGCCGTGGGCTATTATCTTCCGCTCTTACGAGCTTCGATTCTCCGTGTCCTGAATGTCCACATTTTTGTCGCACACCCAGGTGACGCGACAGTGCGGGAGGTGACGCGGTTGCGGTCTACAGATCGATCGCCAACACTTCGTGCAGCCCGATTGCCGGCGTCGTGGTCTCGATCCACGCTCCGTCTTGGCGCCACGGTGCCCTGGCTTCGCTGACCAGGAAGTGGACGCTTCTGGCCTTGGCTCCGTCCGGCAGCTTCACGCGAACCTTCTGGGGACCGACCGGCAGGATCTCGCGGACCGGCCCTTTCATCATCATCGGGTTGGTGAGATTGACCAGGTGCACCGTAATCGAAGACTGCTGTTTCCACAGCGCCACGTCGAGTACGCCCGGCCCGCTCACCTGTAGAGGCTGCTCTTGGTTGGCAGCCCAGCGGACGGCGTTGGCCAGCACGACGCCGTGTTCCTGGCACATCACCTCCCAGAACGTGCGGTCGATGTCCCACGGGAAGTAAACCACGCGGCCGGAACCCACCGACCGAACCAGCACGCCGGGAATATCGGTCTTGGTGTCAGGAGGCACAAACACTTCCTCCATCGGCAGGTCGGGATAGGTGGGAACCGTCATGAGGGGCGCGCGCAAGCCGGCCGGCGTTCGAATCTCGACACGCTTGACGCCGTGGATCATGCGGCCCGCATAATCGAGCCCCGCCAGCAGCGGATGGGAGTGGTCTTCGAGATTCAGGTAGGCGTTCTGCTGGCGCTCGATCACGTTGCCGGCAAACGATGCGCCGAACAGGCCGGCCAAGCCGAAGTCTTCCCGGCGCCTGCCGTGTTCGTCGTGGAGCGAAGTCTCGTGAGTGGCCACCAGCCCGCCGCCGTTTTCGACGAAAGCCTTCAACTGCGCGCACTGCGCGTCGCTCAGGTTGGCGATATTGGGCAGCGCCAGAACTTGGAATTGGCGCAGATGCGCCGGGTCGAATTGGGTATCCGGAACCATTTCGAAAGGGATCCGGGCTTCCACCAGGGCGTGATAGAACCCGGACGTGTAATCCACCGCGGTCCGCGGCGCGGACACCAGACCGACGCGAGCCAGCGGGCGTTCGTTCCGCAGATACTTTTCGTTCTTCCAGTGCCAGACGTAGAGGTCTTCCACGGGTTTGAACCAGCGGAAGTCGAGCGGCTTGGCATTGAACTTGACCACCCAGGGGCGGAAGCCCTGGGCGATGCCGTCCACGGCCCACATCCGGACCTCATTGGGATTTTGGGTGGAGTCTTTCCAGCGGTAAGGCGCTTCGAACCCGACGCTGAAGATACCCACGATGGGCTTGGAGCCGGAGATGGCGCGCGAGTCCTTGGCGAACTTGCCGTTTTGCCAGGGCAACTGGAATTCGGAGCGGCACTGCCGGTCGGCAAACAGAATCGGAACGGAAATGGATTCGTGGATCTCTTCGAACCCGTTGGGGAAGAACGGCGAGCGCGGGTTTTGTTTGCGGATCTCGGCGTCCCAGAGGCGGTACAAATCGAGCAGACGCTGCTTGTGCCAGGCGGCGTATTGGACAAACGCTTCGTCCGGCGTGCCCGCCGCGGCTCGCTCACCGCGTCCGGCCGGCTGCGCGGGGCGGGGAAGTTCGAGTCCGCTGAATTCCTTGAAGTTCCGCCGGCAGTGCTCGCAGTAGCACATCCCCGAGCCGCTCCAGCGGTTGGCGAAGACGCCGTCCACCTTGTAGAGAGTCGTGATCTCGCGGATCACGCCGGTCATGAACTCAAAATTGTAGGGGCCCAGCGCGCAGGTCACCCACAAGCTGGGCATGGCCCAATGACGGCGCGGCTGGCCGGTGGCATCCACGGCGATCCAATCCGGATGCGCATCGAAGACGTCCTGGTGCGCGGCGTGAGGATCCACGCGCGCGGTCACGACCATGTCGAGTTTGCGGCAGCCCGCCAGCATCTCGCCAAACGGGTCGCTATCGCCTAGATACTTGCTGCGGTAATGCAGCGGCACTTCGGTGGGATAAAAAGCCACGCATCCACCGGCGCTCAGGCACACGGCATCGGCATGAATGCGCTTGAAGTAGTCCAGCCAGAAGGCGGGCTTATAGCGGCCCGGATCGTCTTCCACGAACGCCAGTTGTACCCAGCGCATGGGCCGGTCGAACCAGTCCTGGTCCGGATTCTGCTGGTTCTGCTGTCCGAAAGCCGTCTCGACAGCGGCCAGGGCGCTAGTCTGAATCATCCATTCGCGACGATTGATTTCCATCACAAGCCGTGCTCCCGACGATTGGTGTTTCGCAATTGCAGCCACGTATGCAACGACCGCTCCCTAACGGTCGCGGCTCGGTTCTGGCGCGTTTCCGAGCCGCGACCGTTAGGGAGCGGTCGTTGCATCACTTCCACTCTACCGCCGTGGCGTCAGAACACGAGTTTCCCCGCGAGCTGAATGGTGCGCGCGGTCGAAAACTGCGTGGTCACGGTACCGAAAGCGGTGCTCGTGGGGGAACTGGTACTGGGCGGCGCAAACTGCGGCGTATTGAAGGCGTTATACGCTTCGCCGCGAATCTCCAGGTTCAGTCCTTCCCGCAGCCTGGTGTTCTTGAGCAGCGATACGTCCATCTGGTAAATGCCATCTCCGCGGATGCCGGAGAAGTAACTGCTCAGGGTAATCAGATTGTTGGCGAGCTGCTGGCTCGAAACACGATTGAAGCAGGACGTGTTGAACCATTCGTTGATGCTTCTCTGGCTGCCGGAAAGAGGAATCTGGTTTAAGGGGCAAGTGACGATGGCATTGCCAAACCCTAGCGGCGGCCCCGCTTGTTTGGTATATACCCCCTGCAACTGCCAGCCGCCGACCAGTGTGGACAAAACGGGCGTTGCATTCGCCCAGCGCTGGCCACGGCCGAAAGGCAGCGCATAAATCCAGGTGACTACGAGGCGGTAGGTTCGGTCGGTGCTCGAAATGACCCTCTCCGGCATGGGGTCGCCGGCATTCAGGTAGTTCAGCCCGCCGATCAGCTTCGACCAGGAATACGAGACCGTCCCGGTGAGCCCCGACTTGAAGCGCTTCTCATACCGCACCTGCAACGCGTTATAGAAAGAGTAGCCTTGGTTGGTGGGCATGCTCACACCGGTGAATTCGGGGTAGGGCTCGAGCAATTGAGACCGGGCCACGGTGGTTCCGGAAAGCCCGGTGCCCGGCAGCAGCGGATAGAAGGGGTTCGCAACCGCGGCGGTCAGGTTGTTAATCGTGGTCTGATCGCGAGAGGGCGAGGTGCTCAGGTATTGATCGGGTAGCGCGTCGAAGTTACGGGTCAGGAGTTGGCGAAGGGCATGATCGCCTACGTAGGAGGCTTCCAAGACCGCTTGCCCCGGTAAGGTGCGTTGCAGAGCTACCTGGTAGCGTTCCATGTAAGGCGTGTTGAGGGTCGGGTTGTTCACGGTGATGCTGGTGCCGAGAGCCGTCGACAGCCCGCTGGTAGCGCCCGAGTTGGGAATGAGACCACTGGGAAATGGGTTACTCAAGCTGGCGACATAGTGAATGTTGTCCACCGTCGGTACCATGGTGGTGGTCTGGCTGAATCCGGTCTGGTTCACGCTGGTGCTCACCACTCCGATCGGAGCTTCGAATAGGCCGTAGCCGCCGCGCAGCACGGTTTGCGGTGTGATCTGGTACGCCAGGCCGAAGCGCGGCATGAAATCCGTCTTGGGCGTGGCCCATAGCGCGGCCGGAACTCCGTTCACTCCGGCGAAAGTCAGCCCGCCGTTCACCCGGAATTGAGAAGCCGGAATCTGCGCAATCGGGTTGGCCGTGTAGTTTGCAATCGCCTGAGCTGCGATGGGATTCGCGGTCGTCCAGGCGAAGCTGGCGACGGAGCGGTTGTATCGCTCGGTCAACCCGCCTGGCAGCTCGTAGCGCAGGCCGACGCTCAGGGTCAACTTGGTAGAGATTTTCCAATCGTCTTCCACATAGGCGGACAGGGTTTTGGTTTGCTCGGCGTAGGTGGCGGGAATGGCGTAAGTGCCGCTGGTCGGCAGGCCATACAGGAACTCCGCGAAGTCCTCTCCGATCGGCGCCGCGGCCGAGGTGTTCAACGGTCCCGTCGTCCAGGCTCCGCTGGTGCTGAAAGTGAAAATGCCGCCGCTCGAAGATGCGGGCGGAGAGGCCAGAGGACCCAGACTGTTCAGGTTCTGACGCAACACCCGGTACCCAAGTCCGAAGCGCACCGTGTGCGGCCCCAGAATGCGAGCGGCGTTCACCGCGAGATCGTGCGTATCGTCGGTCTGCGTGCCCAGGTTGTACTGGTCGGAAAGGGCGGCGAAGTTCGTGGTGATGACTGCCGGTAAGCGGACACCGCCCGTGATCGCCTGCTGGATTTGATTGACGTAAGTGGGGGAGAACCCCATGCTCGCCAGGTTCCAACCCATATCGTCCGGGGCGTAAGTCAACTTGAACCGGTTGTAACTGTAACGGGCATCGATAAAGAAATCGGCCGACACGGTATAGACGGAATCGACCACCGCGCCGACGTTCCCGCGAGTCACCGTCCAGCCCTCCGCCCCGTTGTGCCGGTAATTCTGAGGCCGTGGATTGGAGGTATTATCCGCGCGGAAATACAGTCTCTCTTTGTCGGTTGGGTTATAGTCGATCCGGCCGATGTAGTCGTAATAACTGTCCTTGGAGTTCATGCCCATCGTGTAGTTGCTCAACCCGGTGCTTGTGCCAGCGAGGTTCGGCTCGTCCCACAATTTAGCGATCGCGGCGGCAGCCGGATTGATCTGGCTCGCCGGCACGATATTACCGGGCAGCGCGGTTCTGCTGTACAGACCGGTTCCGGTTGCTACCGAGCTGTAAGGGTCGTAGAGCTGGAGTCCGGAAAGAGCGGAAAAATTGCCGCCGCGCTCGGCTTCGGTGGGCACGGCCGATACGCCGAAGGGAGTGGGATCGAAGCTGCTGAGCCCTTCATATCCGAACATGAAGAACAGTTTGTTCCTGCCGTTGACTACCTTTGGAATGAGCACCGGACCGCTGGCGGTGGCGCCCCAGCGCTCCAGCCGCATAACTGTCTTGCCTTGGCCCTTAACGTTGTTGAAGAACAAATTGGATCCCAGGCCAGGCGTTTGTAGGAAGTCGTAGACTTGGCCGTGGAGTGAGTTCGTGCCGGATTTGAGACTCAGGTTGATGGTGGCGCCGGAGAAATAGCCATAACCCGCATCGAACATGCTGCCGACGACCTTGAATTCCTCCACGATACCGGGAGGCGGCGAGTAGGCCATCACATTTCCAAACATATTCGGCGCGCCATCGATAGTGTACTGATTGGTGCCCGACAGCGCACCGTCGACCGATATCGAGGACGGATGGCCGGTGTCGATGGGACGCACGTAGCCGGAGGCGGTATTCGTGTCCACGACTCCCGGCGAGAGAGCGGCCGACCAGTACAGGTTGCCGTTCTGCAGCGGCAGATCCTGAATCGCCTTGGTACCCATGACTTGGCCCATCGAACTGGTGGAGGTATCCAGCAGTCCCGCCGAGGCGACTACTTCGACGCTCTCATTCGCTTGGCCGACCTGCATGATGGCGTCGACGGTAATGTGGTCGTCCATGCGGAGAGTAATCGCGGTTTGCTTAAACGTCTTGAAGCCCGACGCTTCCACCGTGATGGTGTAAGGGCCGGGAATCAGATAGGGCAGCAGGTAGTCGCCGCTTTCGTTAGTGGTGGCTTCCGACTTCACACCGGTAGCGGTGTTGAGTCCCTCAACTTTGGCGTTCACAATTACGGCGCCGGAGGAATCGGTCACGCGTCCCAAGAGCGTACCCCTGGCTTCCTGGCTAAACAGCGGAAGTTGGGCGAGAAGAAGGATGAGAGAGAGGATTAAGCAGTAGCGGTACAAAGACATCCGGACCATGCAGACTCCTTTTGCGGACACCGGGCGCAGCCTCCGGGCGGTAGGCTGACTCGTGCGAGAGCTAACGGAGTAATGGTATGTCCATCAGGCCACTATGTCAAGAGAAAATTAATACTAAGAGGTCTGTTTATATTGTTGAGAAAAAACCCGTGTCGTCGCACCTATTTTTTGCCCGTTCGTATCCGCTCCACGATACGCTGAAGTTTCGGATCGGGACGGAGCCGCAGGGCCGCGTCAAGCTGGGCGAGAGCTTCCGGCAAACGGCCGGGAATCTTCGCGAGAGTGACTCCAAGGTTGTAGTGTGCTTCCGCGGAGCCGGGTTGGAGGCGCACGGCTTGCTCGAACTGGGCAATCGCCTCGAGTGACCGGCCAGGCATGCCTGCCAAGGCAACTCCCAGGCTGTTGTGCGCCTCGGCGTAATCCGGTTGGAGGCGCAACGCCGCTTGGAATTGCGCGATCGCCTCGGGTGTCTGGCCAGTCATTCTGGCGAGCGCCCTCCCCAGGTTGTAGTGTGCTTGGGCGAAGTCCGGCTGGAGCCGCAAAGCGGCTTCGTATGCGGCGATTGCGTCCGGTAGGCGCCCGGGCATCTCCGCGAGCGTATTTGCCAGGTTGTTGTGCGCGCCGGCAAGATCGGGCTGGAGGCGGAGCGCCGTTTCGAATTCGGCCTCGGCATCCGCCATGCGCCCGGGTACCCGCGACCATGCCAGCCCCAAATTGTTGTGCGCTTGGGCGTAATCCGGTTCGAGACGCAGTGCCGCCTGGAATTGCGCCACCGCTTCGGGCAGGCGCCCGGGCATCTCCAACAGGGCCGATCCCAGGTTGTTGTGCGCCTCTGCATAGCTTGGCTTGATCCGTATCGCCGTCTGGTATTCTCCAACGGCTTCCAGTAATCGGCCTGGCGTCTCTGCCAGAGCGTAGCCGAGGTTGTTATGCGGGACTTCCCAATTCGGCGCCAGCCGCACGGCTGTTTCATATTCCGCAACGGCTTCGGGCAAGCGCCCGGGAGTTTTCGCCAGCGCGGTTCCGAGGTCGCTGTGCGCTTCGGCGGAATCGGGGCGGAGGCGCAGCGCCGCTTCCAAATGACCGATCGCTTCCGGCAACCGGCCGGGAGTATCGGCGAGCGCATTTCCCAGGTTATGGTGCGCCACGTAGTTCGCCTCGGTCACCTCCAGCGCGTGCCGGAATAGGGATTCGCTGTTGCGCCAATATTGCAGTTGAATCCGGTCCACGACGGCCGCCGAGGCGCATGCCGCCGCCATCAGCGCGACCAACGCGGGTTTCGCCCCTGGCCATCGCCGCACTATGTCTTCCAACCCCCAAGCCAGCAGGATAGACAAACCAACCATCGGCACATACATGTACCGGTCGGCCCGCGCCTGCGCTCCCACCTGCACCAGCCCGATTACCGGCGCCAATGTGACCAGATACCAGAGCCATCCAACGGCCAGGTACGGACGACCCCGCCAGAAGCGTAAGACCAGGGCCGAGATGGCCACCACGCACACGGCGGCGATGGCAACCTGCCACGCGGCTAACCGCGACGCGTAGGGATAGAAGACCGCCAGCCGGGTAGGCCAAATTGTCTTCAGGATGTAAACCGCATAGGAAACCAGGGCGTTCCCGGTGCGCAACTCCAGGGGAACCGCGTTGAGCGTCTTGACAGCACCGCTACCCTGTTGGGCCAGGTAAGTGACAATGGCCGCAGCGGCGGAAAGCGCGAGGAACGGAAGCTTCTCTCTGAAAAGCGCCCCGTTCGACGCCCCGCCGCGGTTGCCGAATCGCCGTAAAGGCCAAATATCCAATAGCAACAGTACCAACGGCAGGGTGACGATCATCGGCTTGGCCATCAAGCCGCAGCAGAATGAGATCAGGACCAACAGGTAGCGGCGCGGCACGGGACGCTCGGTGTAGCGCACATAGGCCCACAGTGTCAGAAACCAGAAGCAGGCGCTCAGCACGTCCTTCCGTTCGGCCACCCAGGCCACCGATTCGACGTGCAACGGGTGCAGGGCGAACCACAGCGCCACCAGCGCGCTGCGCCAACGGGCCTGGGTCGCGCGATGAAGAAACGCAAACAGCAGCAGCGCGGCGAGCGCATGCAACCAGACGTTGGTGAGATGATGCCAGCCGCTTCCGAGGCCAAACAACTGGCAATCCAGCATGTGCGACAGCCATGTCAGAGGGAACCAGTTGGAGGCGTCTCGGGAAGTGAGTGCCCAGAGCGCGCCCGCGGCCGTGATGCCGCCGCGGACGTGGATATTCCGAGTGACATACTCCGGGTCGTCGTAATTGACAAAGTCAAACCGCCGGACCGGGGCGTAGACTGTGCAAGTCACCAGAAACAGGACCAGATAGAGCCACCAGTCAGCGCGGCTTTGACGAGCGAACCAGCGGCTCTGGGTTACCGGGGCCTTTGAGTCAGTGGCCATCCCTAATCCGAGCCCCAAGGTAACACGCTGGCGCGCCAGGAGCGGCGTAAGATCAACTTCGCAGCCGCGTCGAATCTCCAAACTCCTTTGTGGGGCAGGCCCTCGGCCTGTGGCGGCCTCTCAGGCCGCCCGCCGCACCACACTACCGGAATGCCATCCGGAAAGGAGCACCGTTGCCGGCTTGATCGGTGCGGCGGCAACCGGGCGGCCTGGGAGGCCGCCGCAGGCTGGGAGCCCAATACCACATAGTTTTCGCAAGACCCAGCGCGCCATCGTTAGTAGGGCGGACCCCCTGGTCGGCGCGGGACGCCCTCGTCCCGCTCTTTTCCCCAGCACCAAGTCTCCGACACCGGCGAAGAGCCGGCCGGGGGGCCGGCTGCGGACCATGGGGTCCGCCCTACGATAGGAGCGCTCTTGCGAAAAGTACGCGGCATTAGGCTGGGAGCCCGCCCCACGACACAGTGCTCCACCAACCCGGCGGGGCCGCAACCGGATAGGAACATGATCGACGTGCTGCGGCGACCGCTCCCGCACGATTGCGGCTCTGACTCGCGGCTGAGACGGCGAGGTGGGTTGCCTTGCGCTATGTGCGGGTTATTTTACGCTATCGGAGTCCGTATATCTGGAATCATCGATTGATTCTTCTTACCGGTCCAGTGGTCGTACCATTTGGCCCGTCGCGTGCTGCGGCGAGAAAGATCGTCAGCCAGAGCCTTGAGGAGGTGTGTGGCGAAATGAACCAGTCGAGACGTCCGCCGTCGACCTATGACGTTCTACGCGCTCATGGCGTGGACCGGAGGGATTTTCTTAGATTCTGTACGGCTACGGCCGCGGCCATGGGTCTGGACGCTGTCATGGTCCCCCGGGTCGTCGCCGCCATGGAAGACCAGCCGCGCATCCCCGTCATCTGGCTGCACGGCCTGGAATGCACGTGTTGTAGCGAGTCGTTCCTGCGCTCGTCGCACCCAATCGTCCAGGATATTGTTCTCAACATGATTTCCCTGGATTACGACGACACCCTTCAGGCCGCGGCGGGATTCCAGGTGGAAGAGATCCGCCGCAAGGTGATGCGCGAACACGCCGGCGAGTATCTTCTGGCGGTGGAAGGCAACGCGCCCACGGCGGATGGCGGCTTCTACTGCACGGTAGGCGGCGAACCGTTCCTGAACATCTTGCGAGAGACCGCCGAGCATGCCAAGGCGATCGTCGCTTGGGGTTCGTGCGCCTCGAACGGGTGCGTGCAAGCCGCCCATCCAAATCCCACCGGCGCCAAACCGGTCCACGAGCTACTCCCGGGCCGTGCCGTCATTAATGTTCCCGGCTGCCCACCCATCGCCGAGGTCATGACCGGCGTGCTCACCTACATACTGACTTTCGGCGCCCTGCCCGAATTGGACAGCCAGGGCCGTCCCAAAATGTTCTACTCGCAACGCATCCACGACAAGTGCGAGCGCCGGGCGTCCTTCGATGCCGGCCATTTCGTGGAAGCCTGGGACGACGAGGGCGCCCGCCGCGGCTGGTGCCTTTACAAGATGGGCTGCCGCGGACCGGTGACTTACAATGCCTGCGCCACCACTAAGTGGAACGGCGGCGTGTCTTTTCCCATCGGTTCGGGCCATGGCTGCCTGGGCTGCAGTGAAGCCAAGTTTTGGGACGACGATCCGCTGTATAAGAGGCTTACGCTTTCGCGGCTCCAGGAGAGCGTGGGCCAACTCCCCGCGGTGCTCGACAACGCGCGGGGCGAGGAGAAAAAGTAAGCATGGCAAGACGAGTGGTAGTAGATCCGGTCACACGCATCGAGGGCCATCTGCGAATCGAAGCCATGCTGGACGACCGCGGTGTCGTCCACGATGCCATCTCCTCCGGGACCATGTGGCGCGGCCTCGAGGTGATCCTGAAGGGGCGCGATCCGCGTGAAGCCTGGGCATTTTGCGAGCGCATTTGCGGCGTCTGCACCACCGTGCACGCGCTGGCGTCGGTGCGTTCGGTCGAGAACGCGCTCCACATCGAAGTGCCGCCCAACGCGGAGCGCATTCGCAACATGATGGCCCTGACGCAGATGATACAGGACCACGTGGTGCATTTTTACCATCTGCATGCTCTCGATTGGGTGGATGTGATTTCGGCGCTGAAGGCCGACCCCGCCGCCACCGCCGCGCTGGCTCAGACAGTCTCGCCCGATTGGCCCACTTCCTCGCCCGGCTATTTTCGCCAAACCCAGGGCACTCTCAAGAAATTCGCGGAATCGAACCAATTGGGCATCTTCGCCAACGCTTACTGGGGCCATCCCGCTTACAAGCTCCCGCCGGAAGCCAATCTCATGGCGGTGGCCCATTACCTGGAAGCCTTGGAGTGGCAGAAGGAAATCGTCAAGATCCACACCATTTTCGGGGGCAAGAACCCGCATCCCAATTACCTGGTGGGCGGCACGGCGTGCGCCATATCGTTCGAGGGCGACCATGCCGCCAACATGGCACAGCTCAGCATGGTGCGCGACCTGATCGCCCAGGCGCGGCGGATCGTCGAAGGGCTCTATGTTCCGGACCTGTTAGCCGTAGCTTCGTTTTACCCGGAGTGGACCAAGATCGGCGGCGGGCTGGGAAATTACATGTCTTATGGCGACATTCCGCGGAACGGTATCGGCGATCCGCAGCAGTACCGTTTCCCCCGGGGTGTTATCGTCGGCCGCGATCTTACCCACGTTCTGCCGGTCGACCCCGCCGATCCGGAACAGGTGCGGGAGGAAGTCGCTCACTCCTGGTACGACTATCCCCAAGGCATGGAAGCCTTGCACCCGTGGGATGGAGTGACGGAGGCACACTATACCGGCCCTCGGCAACACTACCGGCAACTGGATGAGAACGCCAAGTACTCCTGGCTCAAAGCACCGCGCTGGAGAGGCCGGGCCATGGAAGTGGGACCGCTGGCCCGCGTACTGATCGGATACGCCAGCGGGCGCGGCGATTTCAAAGACGTGGTCACCGAGGCGCTGGGTCGCCTGAAGCTTCCCCCGGAGGCGCTCTTTTCCACCGTGGGCCGAACCGCCGCCCGCGGTCTTGAGACCCGTCTGGCGGTCCAGTGGCTGAGCGAGGAATACGACCGCTTGATTGCCAACATCAAAAGTGGAGACACCGCGACGGCCAACGCCAAACTCTGGGACCCGACGACTTGGCCGGCGGAAGCGAAAGGCTACGGTTTCAGCGAGGCGCCGCGAGGCGCGCTGGGACATTGGGTGCACATTAAAGAAGGCAAGATCGAAAACTATCAGATCGTAGTGCCTTCCACCTGGAACGCTTCGCCTAAAGACGGTAAAGGCCAACATGGCGCTTATGAGGCGGCCCTGCTCGACACGCCCGTGGCCGACGCCGAGCGCCCGGTCGAGATTCTGCGGACCGTTCACTCGTTCGATCCTTGTCTGGCCTGTGCCACGCATGTATTCGACCCGCAAGGCCGTAAGCTGTCCGAGGTGGCGGTGTGTTGATGAATGTCTCGACACGAGTGAAATAGTCTTGCTATTTGAGATAAAGAGACCTTTAATAGTTTAAAGGAAAGGCAGAATCTTATGAGCAGCACAAGCCACAGTGCCCCACCGGCGGAGCGCCAGACCGGCGACGACGGCTTCAACCGGCGGAATCTGCTGAAGATATCGACTCTTCTCGGCGGCGGGGGCCTGGTTGGCCAAGCCGTGGTGACGGAAGCCGCACAGGCGCAGCAACCCGCGCCGGCGGCAGCCGGTGCGGACAGGGCGCGCCGTACCACGGACAAAGACATATTAGTGAAAGCTCGCGAGCGCCTGTATCCCACCTGCCGCGTGTGTCCGGTATGCGATGGCGTAGCTTGTTCCGGAGATGCCGGCGGTATCGCCGGGGCCGGCACGGGCATGTCGTTCCAGAACAATTTTACGGCGCTGCAGCGGGTGAAGCTTCTGATGCGGAACGTGCATGACGTCACCCGCGCCGACACCTCCACCACGGTTTTCGGCCGCAAGATCTCACTGCCCGCGGTGTGCGCGCCGATGGGCCCGGCAGGCACTAAGTTCGGCAAGGGAATGTCCCAGCAGGAATGGTTCGACGCGCTGGTGGGTGGCTGCGTTGCCGCCGGAACCTTGGGCGCCGTCGGCGACATGCTGACTTACCCCATCGAAGACGTGAAGCGGAATCTGGGTGTCGTGTCCCAGTATCAAGGGAAGGCGTTGTACAACAGCAAGCCGATTCCGAACGACATCATTCTCAAGTGGCAACCGCAAATCGACGCTACCGGCGCCGCATGGCTTTCCGTCGATGTGGATTCCGGGCCCAAGAGCGTGGCGCAATTGCGCGAGTTGGTCAAGGCTTTCAAGATGCCCGTGGTGGTGAAGGGGATCATGAGGCTCGACGACGCGATGCGGTGCATGGATGCGGGTGTGGCGGGTATCGCCGTATCGAATCACGGCGGCCGGCGGCTGGACCACACCGCGGGTACGGCCGAGGTACTGCCGGCCATCGCCGCGCGGCTGAAGGGCAAGACTACGATTCTGACCGACGGCTGCGTGGCCACTGGCGCCGACGTTCTGAAGTATCTGGCGCTGGGCGCGGATGCGGTAATGGTGGGGCGGCACCTGCTGCGCGCCGCCTATGGGGGCGGACCCGATGGCGTGGCGCTTTTTGTGAATAAGATACGCGCCGAGCTGCAGAGCGCCATGGTGCTGGTAGGGGTTCCATCCATCGCGAAGATCGATAGCAGTATCGTCTACGTGTAACCGGGGACGTCATGCGATTCCAGGTGACCATCGGGGTAGCCGTGCTGGCGGGCTTGTTGCTCTGGCTAGGGCCGGCGCGCGTCGCGGCCGGGGGACGCCTTCCCACTCTGAGTTATCGCGGCAGCGGCTATGGCAAGGTCGTTTTCGACCACCAACTGCACGCGTCAGAGGGCTTTCGGTGCGTGGATTGCCACACGGATTTCGCGGGGACGGGAAAGATTCTTTTTACCACCCGCAAACAAGGGCTGATCACCTTTGCGGACCATACCGCGGGCACAAAGTGTTTTGCCTGCCACAATGGCGACGGCGTACCCGCCGAGCGTAAGGGCGCCTTCTATAACGGCAAGCAGTCCCTCGACGACTGCAACCATTGCCATCGGAAGACCGGCGGCTTCTAACCAATAGAGACTAAATTACCATTCCGAGGAAACCAAAGATGAGGGCAATCGTATATATCGGGAGCATGATCGCAGTCAGTTTCCTGGCGACGGGAACACTCGCGGCCCAGACTCCCAACACACTTACCAAGGAAGAACTCGCCGCCGGCTGGAAGTTGCTATTCGACGGCGCCACCCTGAATGGCTGGGAGGCTCACCCGGCCTCCGCCACCGAACCCGCGGCAACCGCGTGGGGCGTGGCCGATGGCGCGATCTTCTGCGACGGCGACCGCCGCGGGTGGCTTGGCACGGTCGACATGTTCGGCGACTTCAACCTGAAGATCGAATTCCGGGTTGGCGCGAAAACCAATAGCGGCGTTTTTCTGCGCTCTCAGAAAACCGGCGGCATCCCGGCGCAGACCGGCTACGAGCTGCAGATCTGGGATTTTCGGCCGACTTACAAAACCGGCGCCCTGGTCAACCATATTGAAGCGGAGCCCACCAAGATCTTAGCCGATCAATGGAATAGTTACGACGTCATCGCCGACGGAGACCACTTCGTGGTGGTCCTGAACGGCAAGAAAGTACTAGACGGCCACGATTCCGCGCATTCCTCGGGCGTAATTGGCTTACAATATAATACCGGCGGCGGAAAGGTTGAATTCCGCAACATCAAGATTAAGGTGCTCAAGGCCAAGTCTTAACGCGACGCTGTTTCCGCGCGGTGACGGTTGGAAGCCGGGGAAAAACGAATTGAGCCACGGATGAACACGGATGCAGACGGATAAGAACCAATGAGGTTTGTTTTTACCCGTGTGTATCCGTGTCCTTTTAAGACAAGGTATGTCAGGGTAGGTGAATGACTCAAATCTTACTCAAACCAATTCCGCGCACGACTCTGAGCGAGGCCTTGTTTGAGAAACTCGTGGGTCATGTTGTCAACGGCGACTGGAAAGAGGGAGACCGGATTCCCTCGGAACGCGAGCTTTCCGAACAGTTAGGCATAGGAAGAGCGTCGCTGCGGGAGGCTCTCAAGGCGCTCGAACTTCTCGGGATGGTGGAGAGCCGGGTCGGCGACGGCACATTTGTCTGTCCGCGATCCGACTTTCTTTCGCGCCCGCTGTTATGGGCGATCACTGGCGCCGACCGGTCCGAGTTGCGTGAGTTGATGGAGGCCCGGCTGGTGCTCGAGGAGAATATCGCCGCGTTTGCCGCCGAGCGGGCGACCGCCGGGGAACTGCGGAATATCAAAGCGGCAATCGAGGAAATGCGGGCTCATCTCGACGATCCCGCGATGTCTCTCGAAGCCGACATGCGCTTTCACGTCGCCATCGCCGAAGCGGCCCACAACTCGATCTTATCCAACGCCGACCAGTTGGCGCGTAACCTGGTGGCGCAGTGGATTCTTTTGAAGCATAAGATTCCGGGTGCGGCGGCAAGGTCGCTAGGGCATCACGAGCGTATATACGCTGCGCTCCTCCGCCGCGACCCGGCCGCAGCCAGGAAAGAGATGCGCAACCACATCACGACGTCCGGGCGCATCGTCATCGAACTTGTCGACCACGTTTAGTGCTCGGTTTTGAAATAGGGGTCACGTACTCGGTGACCGCTCTCTAACTCGCCAGCAAGCAGTTTTGCATTGACAAATCGGTCCAAATATCATACCGTTCGCTTTCTATGCTGCAGCAAAACTACATTCCGGTCGCGGGGAATCTGCCCCTTTCCGTCGCGATCGCGGCCCTCCCCATATTCGTCCTGCTCTATTTCTTGGGCATCAGGCGAACCGCCGCTTGGGTAGCGGCCTTGTTCGGCCTGGGCGTGACGCTCCTCGTCGCCCTGTTTGCCTATCGCATGCCGGTCGCCCAGGCTCTTAGTGCCGTCGGCTATGGCGCCGCCTTCGGGTTGTTTCCCATTTGCTGGATCATCGTGTGGGCGATTTTCCTTTACCGAATCATGGTGGACACGGGGAAGTTCAAAATCGTCAAGGATTCGATCGGCAATCTGACCACGGACCGGCGCCTGCAGGCGTTGCTGATCGCCTTCGCCTTCGGATCGTTCATCGAGGGCGCGGCCGGCTTCGGAACGCCGGTCGCGGTAGCGGCGGCCATGCTTACTGGGCTGGGGTTCTCGCCGTTTTACGCGGCTGCGATCTGCCTCCTGGCCAATACGGCGCCGGTGGCCTTCGGTTCCGTGGGAGTTCCGCTGATCACACTCGCGGGCATCACCGGACTGCCGCTCGACCGTCTGAGCGCCGGTGTCGGCCTCATTTGCGCTCCCGTCTCCCTCTTGGTGCCGGCCTACGTCATTCTGGTGATGGGCGGCTGGAAGGCTCTGCGCGGCGTTTTGCCGGCCGTGGTCGCGTGCGGCACGGTTTACGCTCTGGTCCAGTTTTTCGTCTCCAATTTCATCGGGCCGCACCTCACCGCCATTCTGAGCTCGCTGGCTGCGATGGGCGTCTTGACCCTGGCGGTCAAAATCTGGAAGCCCACCGGCTCGGTCCAACTCGAAGGGGACACGGGGATGCCGGAGAATCCGCCGCATCACACCGGCCGCGAGTTGCTGCTGGCCTGGTCTCCCTACATCCTGCTGGTGCTGTTTGTGCTGCTGTGGGGGATCGAGCCTTTCAAGGGCTGGCTGACCTCCGTCAACTTTGTGTTCGGATGGCCGGGGTTGCACAACCGGATTCTCCAAGTGCCGCCGGTGGTAGCCAAGCCGGTACCCTATGCGGCGCGGTTCACGCTAAATTGGCTGGCGGCTTCGGGCACCGCGTGCATGCTCGCATCCATCTTCGCCGCGGCCGTGCTCCGCTTGTCCCCACGCAGCTTCTTTGTGCTGCTCGGCAAAACCTTGAGGCAGTTGTTCGTTCCCATCGTCACCATCGCCATGGTGCTGGGCCTGGCCTACCTCATGAATTATTCCGGCGCGGTCGGCACGCTCGGGCTGGCCTGCGCCGCCACCGGGGTTTTGTACCCGTTCTTCGGGACGTTGCTCGGATGGCTGGGCGTATTCCTCACGGGTTCCGATACCTCCTCCAACGCCTTGTTCGGAAATCTGCAAGTCGTGACCTCCCGCCAACTGCACCTCAGCCCGGTGCTGATGGCATCGGCCAACTCGAGCGGCGGCGTTATGGGGAAGATGATCAGCTTGGCCAGCATCGCGGTAGCTGCCGCCGCCACTGGCATGCCATCTCACGACGAGGCCAAGCTGTTCCGCTTTACCCTGCGGCATAGCCTGTTGCTGGTGGCGCTGGTGGGGCTGGTGGTGGTCTTCTATGCGTACGTCGTACCGCAGTGGATAGGGTAGGCGCCGTCACTTCAACAGATCGCGGATCAGCACCGCGGGATGTTGCGCCTTGGCGCCGTTTAGCTCCGCCACCTGATGGCGGCAGGAGGTGCCCGTCGCCACCAGCACGTCGCCGGGCCCCATCTTTTCCGCCTCCGCCAGCAAGCGCCGGTTGGCGATGGCTTCGGAAATCTCGTAATGCTCTTTGTAATAGCCGAACGATCCAGCCATGCCGCAGCAGCCGGCATCGAGATCCACTACCTTCGCCGAAGGGATCTGGCTCAGCAGAGATATGGTCGCCGGCAGCAGACCCAGCGACTTCTGGTGACAATGACCGTGCACCAGAATCCGCGCGGGTCCGGGCGCGAGCGGCAGGTCGAGCTTGGCCGCGAATTCATCGAACAGCATCGAAGCCCGCGCTACCGTCCGTGCCTGGTTCTGCTGTTCGCCTCGCAACAGCGACGGTGCGTCGTCCTGGAAGACGGAGAGGCAGCTCGGCTCGCAGAACAGGATTTTCTCGCCGCGCTGGGCGATCGGGAACAAGGCTTCCACGGTGTGGCCCACCTGGGCCCGAGCTTCGGCCAGCAGCCCCTGTGAGATTAGAGGGCGCCCGCAGCAGCCCGGCCGCACCACGCCAACCTGGCAGCCGCCTTTCTCCAGTATGGCGAGTGCGGCGATGCCAATCTCGGGATCGTAATGATTCAGGAACGTATCGTTGAATAAGGTTACCCGAGCGCCGCCGGACGAAATCCGCGGCGGGTTTTCCGTCAGCCACCGCTCGAAGGTCTGCCGCTTCCAGGCCGGCGGCACGCGCCTGCGGTCGATGCCCAGCAGCTTTTCCATCGTCCAGCGCGTGGGCCGCGCGGCCGCAATCCAGTTGGATAGAGGAGCGAATCGGCTGCCCCAAACGGAAAGCCGGTGAATATTCCCCAGCGCGCGCGCCCGCAACGGCGTCCCGTGGCGTTTCCAATAGTCCGCTAGGAACTCGCTCTTGAACCGCGCCATGTCTACGCCGATCGGGCATTCCGCCTTGCAAGCCCGGCACTCCAGGCACAGATCGAGCACGTCGTACACGCCTTGATCGCCCAGTCCCGCCTCTCCCAGCCGTCCGGTCATCGCCAGCCGCAACACGTTGGCGCGGCCTCGCGTCACATGCGCCTCGTCGCGTGTGGCCATATAGGATGGGCACATCGTACCGGAGAGTTTCTTGCGGCAAGCGCCGATGCCGCTGCACATCTCCACCGCGCGGCCCATGCCGCCGAATTCCGAGTAGTCGAACCAGGTCGGAGGATCGGGCGTCACGTAGTCTTTCCCGAAGCGCAGATTCGACGCGATCGGAAGCGCGTCGACAATCTTGCCGGGATTCAGAATTCCATCCGGGTCGAAGGTGCGCTTGACCTGCCGGAACGCCTCATAAAGCGTGTCGCCGAACATCTTCCGGTTGAACGGGCTGCGCGTAAGGCCATCGCCGTGCTCCGCCGAGAGCGCGCCGCCGAACTCCAGCACCAGGTCCGCTACCTCGCTCGCCACGGCCTCAAACTTTCGAATCCCTTCCTCGGTCTTGAGATTGATCACCGGCCTCACGTGGAGGCACCCCACCGAAGCGTGCGCGTAGATTCCGGCGGTGGTGCCGTGGCGGTGGATAATCGCCAGGAAGCGGTCGATGTAGTCGCGCAGTTTTTCGGGCGCCACCGCGGTGTCTTCCACGAAGGAGATCGATTTGGCGTCGCCCCGCATGGCCATCGAGAGGCCCAGCGAGTTCTCGCGCAGGCTCCAGATTTTCGCCTGCGATGCCGGGTCGGTTTCGGCCCGGTACGCGTAGCCCAACTTTCGCCTCCGCAGATCGTCTTCGAGCGCCCGGAGCCGCGGCGGCAGCTCCTCTTTCGAGTCCGCGTAAAATTCCACGCACAAAGTGGAAGCCGGGTCGCCCTCGATATACGTGTTGCGAATGCGGTCGAGGTTGGCATTCTGGCGGGTGTAATCCAGAATGGATTTGTCCATCACCTCGACGGCCGCTGGCTTATGCTCCAGGATCACGGCGGTGGCGGCCAGCGATTCCAGCAGGTCGTTGAACATCACCACCATCACGGCTTTCGCCTTCGGCAGCGGCACCAACCGAAGTCTGGCTTCGAGCACGATGCCCAGCGTCCCCTCGGAGCCAACCATGATCTTGGCCAGATTCACCGGCTTCGCCGCATCGGTAAATTCGTCCAGGTTGTAGCCGCCCACGTGGCGCAGAATCTTCGGGTAGCGGCGGGCGATCTCCTCGGCGTGCTCGCCGGCGAGGCCCAGCACCGTGCGATAACAGGCCGCTTCCAGCGTGTCGCCGGCCGGCACTTCGCTGCGTGGAACTTCGCCAAAGTGAACCACGCTGGAATCTGCCAGGGCGACCGCCATTTCCTCGACGTGGTCGATCGTTCTGCCCCACCACACGCTGCGCGCCCCGGCGGCGTTGTTGGCGATCATGCCGCCGATGGTGGCCCGGCTCGCGGTGGAAATATCGGGCGCGAATCGCAGGCCGAGCGGCGCCAGTTGGCTGTTCAGCTCATCCAGCACGATGCCCGGTTCCACCCGCGCCCAGCACTCCGCCGCATTCACCTCCAGCACGCGGTTGTAGTATTTCGAAGTGTCGATCTGCAAGCCGGTCCCGATCGATTGGCCGCACTGCGATGTGCCTCCTCCGCGCATCGTGATCGGGCAGCGGTGGCGCCGGCAAATCTCCAGGCTGCGCAGAATGTCTTCGCGATTGCGGGGAATGACAACGCCCGCCGGCTTGATCTCATACACGCTCGCATCGGTGGAATAGAGCGCGCAGGAAACCGGATCGAAGCGAACTTCGCCTTCGATTTTGCCTTCCAGCTCGCGGCGAAGCGCGTCGCGATCCACCCCTGGCGCAGCGGTGCCCTGCTGGATCGCAATCGGAAATTCCTTGAGCGCCGGCATACTCGATGAAGCTCCCTCTACAGTAATCATGCTAATCCACATCTCTCACGGGCGCACCGGCGCGGGAAACCAGGTGGGACAGACGATCGTTTTTTGTCGTCTGTCGAGCGTTGCGGCCCCGCGAGAGCCTGACAGACCACGAAATACGATGGTCTGTCCCACCTCTGTGAGCCACGCGGCCTAAATCGGTTCGGCCGTAACCGCACTGCTTCTTTCTGCGGCCAAGGCTTGCCCCGTGAACATCCCGCGCCGCATCGGATCGACCGCGAACTTTGCCAGAAGCCCCGCGCCCAGGCTCGAAACCGCCGTTACCAGCAGCACCGTCGTCCAGGTTCCGGTGGCCGCTACCAACAGATTGGCCAGGGGAACCACCAACGCCGATGTGCCCTTTGCGGTATACAGAAGCCCGTTGTTGGCGGTTGCATTCTTGACCCCGAAAGTGTCTCCGCAAATGGCCGGGAACAGGGAAAAGATCTCGCCCCAGAACAGGAAGATCAAAGCCGCGAATACCAAAAAAGCCACTGGCTCCCGCCCGAAGGCGGCCATGCCCAGAAAGGCGATCCCTTCCGCCGAGAACATCAGCAGCATGGCGTTTTCGCGCCCGATCTTGTCGGAAAGCATGCCCGAAAACGGCCTGGTGATCCCGTTCGCCAGATTGTCGATCGAAACTGCCATCGCCAGTAACGGCATGGAGAGGCCCAATAGAGTGATCGTCTGTTTCTCCACTCCGTAGTCGCGTGCGATGGGCCCGAGCTGCGCGGTTACGATCATCCCGCCGGAACCGATCATCAAATAAACCAGGTAAATGAGCCAGAATACCTTGGTGCGCACCGTCTGCGACGGGGTGCATTCCTGCCCTTGGCGTATCTTTCCGCGCGAGGGCCGGTACGCCTGCACCGTCGGCTTAACCAGGAAGGCTCCCAAGCAGAAAATCGACACCCCCTGCAGCAGCCCGAAAAAGAAGAACGCGTGGCGATATCCGCTCTCGAGGATCATCCGCGAAGTGGGAATCACGGTGACGGCCGCGCCCAGCCCATACCCGGCCGCGATCATCCCGGATGCGAATCCGCGCCGTTCGGGGAACCACTTCAGAGCCGTACCCATGCATGTGCCGAACACGCAGCCGATGCCCACTCCCCCGACCGCCGCGGCCAGGTAGAGCGTCTCAAGTGAGTGCGCGCGCGAATTCATCAGCCAGGAGATGCCGGCCGCCAGACCGCCCAGCATCACTACAAACCGCGGCCCGTAACGATCCGCCACCCAGCCTTCCACCGGCGCCAGCCACGTGTTCACGAAGATCAGAATGCTGAAGGCAAGCTGGATCCCGGCGGTCGCCCAGTGGGTCTCGTTGCGCATGGGATTGACGAACAGCGTCCAGCCGTATTGCATGTTGGACAACGTGACGGTAGAGAGCACCATCGCGGCGAGTTGCACCCAGCGGTTTTGAAGCAAACTCCGTCCCGCGATTTCCGGCGTCAATGCGCGCCACCCTGGGAGGCTGCAGCCTTGGCCTGTTCGGCAAGGTAATCGAGAGCGGCGTTCAGGCCGCCCTTGCGGTGGGGTACGCCGACCACTTCCAAGCCCATCTCCACGCCCGCCAGGGTCCCCGCCAGCATCAGCTCGTTGAGATCGCCCAGGTGGCCGATGCGGAACACCTGCCCGGCAACCTTCCCCAGCCCCGAGCCGAGCGACATGTTGAAGCGGTCGAGCACCACCGCGCGGAACTCGGCTTCGTGGAACCCTTCGGGCATGCGCACGGCGGTCACCGAGCTGCTATATTCGGCGGGATTGCATGCCTGCAGTTCCAGGCCCCAGCCTCGCACCGCGCGGCGGGTTGCCTCGGCCAGCCGGTCGTGCCTGCGAAAAACGTTCGGCAGTCCTTCCTCGTCGAGCATCCGCAGCGCTTCCTGCAAGCCATAAAGAAGGCCGATCGCCGGGGTATAGGGGAAAAAGCCGCGTACGTTGTTGGCCAGCATATCGTCCCAGCGCCAGTAGCTCTTCGGCAGCCGGGAGCTCTTGCTTGCCTCCAGAGCCTTGGCGCTGACGGCATTGAACGAAAGCCCGGGCGGCAGCATCAGCCCCTTCTGGGACCCGCTCACCGTCACGTCGACACCCCATTCGTCGTGGCGATAATCGATCGAGGCCAACGAGGAAATTGCGTCCACCATCAGCAGAGCTGGATGGCCAGCCTCATCCATCGCGCGGCGCACCGCGGGGATGTTGCTCGCGATTCCCGTGGAGGTTTCATTGTGGACCACCGTGACCGCTTTGATTTCGCGGTTTCGGTCTTCCGCCAGTTGGTTCCCGATCGCCGCCGCATCCGCTCCATGCCGCCAGTCGCCGGGAAGAAATTTCACCTCCAGACCGAGGTTCGCGGCCATTTTAGACCAGAGCGTGGCGAACTGCCCGGTCTCATAGGCGAGCACTTTGTCGCCGGGATTGAGCGTATTGACCAGTGCGGCCTCCCAGGCGCCGCTGCCCGACGACGGGAAAATAATAACGGGATTCCGCGTGCGGAAAACGGCCTTCAGCCCTTCCAGGCACGCCTTGGCCAGTTCCGCGAACTCCGCGCCGCGATGGTCGATGATGGCGCGATCGATCGCGCGCAGCACCCGGTCCGGAACGTTGGTCGGCCCAGGTATTTGAAGAAAATGTCTTCCAGTTGGATAGGTCATTATCGTAATCTCGCTAAAGCCACAGACGCCACGGCCGGGCGCATCGATGCGAACGGAGCAGCTTGGGGAATCTTACCAAACGCACGCACCCGTTTGTTCCGCACCCTGCGCCGTCCTGCCGCCAGGGCTGCAACCGCCGACGCGCCGTACCCTGTCCGGAACTGAAAACTGTGAACTGATAACTGATGACTGATAACTGCTCTGCAGAACCTCGCCTCACTCCTGCCGCGGGTGAACGTGCTCGTGAGAATGCGTTTCGCCTGAGGTATGCCGGTGACGGTGGGCGTGCACCAGGTTGGTGCGTTCCAGCAGGGGGCGGTCGGCCAGCACATCGGCGGGTGTGCCCTCGGCGGCCAGGCGGCCGCCATCGAGGACGTAACATCGGTCGGCGATATCGGTCAGGTCGCCGAGGTCGTGGGTGGCCGTGATGACGGATTTGGCGCCGCCGCCCCACTCCACCAGCAGATCGATGAGCTGGCTTTGGCTGCGCGGGTCGAGAGACGCCAAGGGCTCGTCGAGAAGCAGGACGGCGGGATCGAGCACCAAGACGCTGGCCAGCGCGACACGTTTCTTTTCGCCGCCGGAGAGGCGGTGGGGGACGCGATCTTTGAGATGAGAGAGGCGCAGGCGCTCGAGGATTTCGGCGACGCGATCGCGCACCTCGGACTTCGGCCAGCGGAGTTGCAAGGGAGCGAAGGCCACTTCGTCGAAAACCGTCGGGTTGAACAGTTGCACGTCGGGGTTTTGGAACACCAGGCCCACCTGGCGGCGGAATCGAAAGGCGAATCGGTCGTCGGCCAAGCGCGCTTCGGTGAGCTCTTCGCCGCGGAACCGGACGGCGCCGGACTGGGGGAAGTACAGGCCGTCGAGGACGCGCAACAGTGTGGATTTGCCGGAACCGTTGGCGCCGACCAGCGCTACGCGGCTGCCTTCGGGAAAGGCCAGGGTCAGGTTATCGAGCGCGGTCAGGTTGTCGTAGCGGTAGGTGAGCTGGGTGACGTCGAATAGCATGCTATTTCGCTCGAGTCATCGGCCCGCCCAGACGGCAGTGGAAGCGAGGGCGGCAAAGGCGGCCAGGGCGAGCCAGTCCGCGGCGGTCATGCGGAAGTCGTCGAGGAGGTAGACTTCGCCGCGGAAGCCGCGCGCCTGCATGGCGAGGTAGACGTCGCCGCCAAGCTGGAGAGTGCGGCCGAGCAGCACGCCGGCGCTGGCCACGGCCATTCGGCGGCGGTCGCCGGAGGTGAGCTTGCCCACGGTGCGGCTCTGGCGCGATTCGAACATTTCGTGGGCGGTTTCGACCAGCAGCAGAATATAGCGCGATGTCATGCCCAGCATGACCACGAATACCAGCGGCACGCGGAAGATGCGCAGAGCTTTCAGAACGTGCGCCCAGGGGGTGGTGAGCACCAGCAGCAAGGCCAGCGTGGAAGCGGTTTCCGCGCGCAGGATGAGAAAGGCGGCCGATGTCGCTCCCGGCGCGGTTATGGCCCAGCCGAGAATGGGAATGCGATAGAGCGGCGGACCGGGGGTGAGAAAGAGGGCAGGCAGGGCGACGGCGCCGGTGAAAAAAAGCGCAGCCATCCACACGCGCGCGGCAACCAGGCGCAGCGGGATGAGCGAGAGGACGGCCAGCAGAACGGCCAGACCGAAGATGGCGGCGATGACGGCCAGACGCGCCGCCAGCACGCTGGCCAAAATGAGCGCCACCAGGCCGGCCACTTTGACTCTGGGATCGAGCGGCTGGAGCAACCCGCCGCGGCGGGCCGAAGCCTCGGCCTCGACGGTGCGCTCGATGGCCTGGTACAGGCCCTCGATAGTGTGCTCGACGAATCCGCGGCGGCTCATGTATGTTGTGTGGGGCGGACGCCCTCGTCTGCGCGCGACCCCCCGGTCGCGCATGGCTCGGGGCAAAGCGCTGGTTCTCGGGAAACAAAGCGGGACGAGGGCGTCCCGCGCGGACCGGTGGGTACGCCCCACAATCGCCCAAACGCCAGACAGGCCAGCACAATCAGCCCGGCGCCGAACATGGCGGAGAGGAAATAGCCGAAGGCGGCGCTGCGGATATAGGGCGGAGCGTAGCGGGCGAAGGGCGCGGTCCAGAGGGAGGCAAGATGGGCCAGACCGGCGGGCGCTTGGGCAGGCGCGGCCTGGTGCAATGATGACGCCGCGATCTGCTGGCGGAGGGCCGGGTCGGCGTAGTCGGACGCCGCCCATTCGCCCCAGGCGGATCCGGCCGCCAGGATTCCGAGCGGAGTCAGCACCAGAAGCAAGCCCAGGCCGGCCCAGAGCGGACCGAGCGAGGCGGGCTGGCCGCCGTCCAGTGGAATCCGCCGGCCGGCGGTGGATTCGAGCAGCGAGGGATCGGATTTCTGCAGGAAGGCGACCACGCCGGCGGAGACTACGAACTCAGCCAAACCGGCAATGGTGAGATGGCCGATCAGCATGGCGGGAATTGCCACGTGGAGGGGGTAGGGGCAATAAAGAGGTGCGCCGGAAGCGGAGCGGTAAAGCAGGGGCTGGATGCCGAGCTCGATGGCGGCGAAAAGAGCGGAAACGTTGATGGCGAAGTAGCCCGCCATGCCGGCCGCCAGCGCCCGCCGCGGCGCGGTGAGAGGCGCGCGCGCCGCCAGCAGCCGGTAGATGGCGTAGGATACCAGCGCGCCCACAATGGCCATGTTGAAACAATTGGCCCCGATGGCGGTGATGCCGCCGTCGCCGAAGAACAGGGCCTGAATGACCAGGGCGACCGAAACCGCCAGCATCGCCGCCCACGGCCCCAGCACCACGCTGGCAAGACCGACGCCAACGGCGTGGCCGGTGGTGCCGCCGGGCAGCGGCAAGTTGAACATCATGACGACGAAGGAAAATGCGGCAAACAGCGAGAGCAATGGCACGAGGCGCGTTTGCAGCGCCCTTTTCACCCGCTGGACGGCGACATACCAGAACGGCGCTGCGCCGGCATAAAGCGCCGCGCAGGTGGCCGGGCTAAGATATCCATCCGGTATGTGCATGGTGCGTGGAATTCCAGTGTAGTACGAATTGCGGAATCGTAGCACGAAAAAGTTATCAGTCATCAGTAATCAGTTTTCAGTAATCAGTCCTCCCGCCAGGGCCGCGACCGCCGACTTGCGGTCCGGAACTGACAACTGAAAACTGACAACTGATTACTCAACCAACTGATTACTCAACCGATGCGGACGACCACCTTCCCCATCGGACTTTCCCCCAGGCGGGCGAAGGCCAGTTTGACCTCTTCAAAGGGGAATACGCGGTCGATTACGGGGCGGCGATCGAGGGAGCGCAAGCGGGCGACGATCTCCCGCCATGCGGCTTGCGCTTCGGGCGGGGAATAGGAGCCTACGGATACACCGCCGATGCGGTTGCGGCGGAAAAACAGAGTTCCGGTGTTGAACTCGGGCACCGTGCCGCCGCTGCGGCCCACCACGCTGATGCGGCCGCGGTTCGCCAGCATGGCCACGACCTGGTTGAAGAATGGGCCGCCGACGTTGTCCACGGCCAGGTCGATTTTGGCGGGAGCGAGCGCGGCCGCGGCCTTTTTGCGCAGATCCGGATCGGCGGGATCGAAGACAAAATCGGCGCCGAGCTGGCTCAGCCGCGCGCCTTTTTCGGCGCTGCGCGACAAAGCCACCACGCGCAAGCCCATGGAACGGCCGAGCAGCACGGCAGCCACGCCGACTCCGCCCGACGCGCCCGTGACCAGCAGCGACGAACCGGCCGGCGGCGGGGCGGGCGGATCGCTCCATTGCGTAAGGGCCTGCCAGGCAGTGAGAAACGTGAGCGGCGCGGCGGCCATTTCTTCCCAGCTCCAGCCTTCGGGTACCGGCGTCACGCTGGCGGCGGGAACGGCCACCTGTTCGGCCAGGGTCCCCCATCGGTCGATACCGGCCTCGCAGCGCAGGATACCCACCGTTTCGCCCACCCGCGGATTGGCAACGCCGTCACCCACGGCGACCACTTCCCCCACCCCGTCGCGGCCGAGCACGTGCGGCAGGGCCGGTTTGGCGGGGTACTGGGCCTGGGCCAGGAAGGCATCGGCAGGGTTGAGGGCGGCGAAGCGCACCCGCAGCAAGACCTCTCCGCGAGCGCAGCGGGGCGGTTCGGTTTCGGCCAGCCGCAGGTTTTCTATACCGTTTAAGGAATCGAGCAACCAGGCACGCATGGGTATATTGTCGCGCGGCCCGCGCCGGCCAAAAGAACCGGCGACAAGTTCGCCCGCGCTGCCATAGCCCGAAAGAGTCAAATTCTCGAAACGTCTCGAATCATCCAAAACGCCCTCAAATTCGATAGAATTGAATATAGTGAAGAACCTTTCCGCGCCGCGGTAACGCCGTCGCACTTTTCTGCATGTGGATCGTTAAACTAGCTATTCGCCGCCCTTACACGTTTGTCGTAATGGCGCTGCTGATTGCCATTCTTGGGGCAACTTCCATCGTGACCATGCCGGTCGATATCTTCCCGTATATCGACATCCCGGTGGTCAGCATCGTTTGGAGCTATACCGGCCTCTCGCCCGAAGAAATGGAAAAGCGCATGGTCACCATCTTCGAGCGGTCCATCACCACCACGGTGAACGACATCGAGCACATCGAATCGCAGTCGTACAGTGGCGTATCGGTGACGCGGGTATACTTCCAGCCTAACGTGAAGGTGGAAATGGCGCTGGCGCAGGTGACCGCCCAGGCGCAGACCATACTGCGCATCCTTCCGCCCGGGACGACGCCTCCTAACATCATCAAGTACGACGCGTCGAGCGTTCCCATTCTGCAGCTTGGCCTGGAGAGCAAGACCCTCGCCGAACAGGATCTGTTCGACCTGGGCCTGAACTTCATCCGTACCCAACTCGCCACCATCCAGGGCGCGGCCGTGCCCCTTCCTTTCGGCGGCAAATTCGCCGCGGTGATGGTGGATCTGATTCCGGACCAGCTTTACTCCAAAGGACTGTCGCCGGTGGACGTTTCGAATCTGCTGGCGAACCAGAACCTGATTCTGCCGGCGGGGGATGTCAAGATCGGCGCCAGAGACTATCAGGTGCGGCTGAACAACAGCCCGCGCGTGCTGGCGGACATGAACGCCATGCCGCTCAAGATCGTCAACGGCGCGCCCATTTACGTGCGCGACGTGGCCCAGGTGCGCAACGGTTTTATGCCGCAGACTTCGATTGTCCGCGCCAATGGAACCCGCGGCGTGCTGCTCACGGTCATGCGCAACGGCAAAGCTTCCACCCTGGCGGTGGTGAACGGGGTGAAAAAGGCCCTGCCCAGGATTCTAGCCGGCCTCCCAGCGGCGCTGCAGGTCAGGCAACTGTTCGATCAATCCGTATTCGTGCGGGCGGCCATCAACGGGGTGGTGCGTGAGGCGGTGATGGCCGCCTGCCTGACCGGACTCATGATCCTGATTTTTCTGGGAAGCTGGCGCAGCACCGTCATCGTGTGTATTTCGATTCCCCTTTCCATCCTGTTTTCGCTCATCATGCTGAACCTGATGGGCCACACCGTCAACGTGATGACGCTGGGCGGGCTGGCCCTGGCGGTAGGCATTCTGGTGGACGACGCCACGGTGGAAATCGAAAACACGCATCGCAACATGGGCATGAAGAAGCCGCTGGTGCGGGCGGTGCTGGATGGCGCGCAGCAGATTGCCGCGCCGGCGTTCGTTTCCACGCTTTCCATCTGCATCGTGTTTGTGCCGGTGCTGCTGCTGACGGGAGCGGCCAAATATCTTTTCACGCCCCTGGCCGAGGCGGTGGTGTTCGCCATGCTGGCTTCCTATCTTCTTTCGCGAACCCTGATTCCGCCCATGGTGCATTACATGCTGAGGCCCGAGGTGCGGCTTTACGCGCAAGGGGAGCAGGGTGAATCGGCGGGCGGCACGGGCCCCATCTGGAAGACCCACTACGCGTTCGCCCGGCGTTTCAACCGGATGCGGACCAACTATGCCGGGCTGCTGGACTGGTGCCTGAACCATCGCGCGCCGGTGCTGATCGCTTTCGCGGTATTTGTGGCGGGGTCGCTCAGCCTGGCCGGTTTCATAGGCCGCGATTTCTTTCCCACTGTCGATTCCGGACAGATGCGTTTGCACGCGCGCGCGCCTTCGGGAACGCGCATCGAACAGACCGAGGTGCTGTTTCAGGATATCGAGCGGGAGATACGCGACGAAATTCCGCCGGCCGAGATCGACACGATTATCGACAACATCGGCGTCCCCAGCGGCGGTTTCAACCTGGCGTTCGGCGATAACCCCACGCTCGGCGTGGGCGATGGCGAAATCCTGATCTCTTTGAACCAGGAAGAGCATGGCCCCACGGCCGTTTACACCGACCGGCTGCGCCAGCGGCTGCACCGGCGTTTCCCGGAAGCGGTGTTCTATTTCGAGGCCGCCAACATCACCAACCAGATTCTCAACTTCGGCCTGCCGGCGCCCATCGACGTGCAGGTGGTGGGGCGAGCGCCGGAGGTCAATTACCGGATCGCCAACCAATTGCGCGACCGGATCGCGCGGATTCCGGGCGCCGCCGATGTGCATATCCACCAGGTGGTGGACTGGCCCACGATTGATGTCAACGTGGACCGCAACAAGGCCGGCTACGTCGGGCTGAGCGAAAAAGACGTCAGCAACAGCCTGCTGGTGTCGCTCGCTTCGAGCGGGCAGATCGCGCCCACGCAGTGGCTCGACTGGAAAACCGGCGTCAGTTATAACGTGTCCGTGCAGACGCCGCAGTACAAGGTGGATTCGATGCGCGCATTGATGATGACGCCCATCGCGGTTTCCACGGGCGGCATGAGTTCCACCACGGCAACGTCCATTGCGGGCGCGGCCGATGCCACGCTCTCCTCGGTGAGCGCGGGTCCGTCCCAGTCCTCGGCCGCTTACGGCAACCCGGGGTCATCGGATGCCGGCCCGCAATTGCTGTCCAACCTGGCCGGCTCGGTCCGCGGCGCCGCCCCGGAGATCGTCAACCATTACAACGTGCAGCCGGTATTCGACGTTTACGCCAATATCGACCGCCGCGACCTGGGCTCAGTGGGCGATGCCGTGGAGCGCATCGTGGCCAACGCTTCGAAGCACCTCCCGCGCGGCACCACCCTCGATGTGCGCGGCCAGATCGCCACCATGCAAAGCTCGTTCTTCCGGCTCGGCCTGGGTATGGCGTTCGCGGTGGTGCTGGTTTACCTGCTGATGGTGGTGAACTTCCAATCCTGGCTGGACCCGTTCATTATTTTGATGGCGCTGCCGGGCGCGGTGGCCGGCATCGTTTGGATCCTGTTTTTGACCCAGACCACCTTCAGCGTTCCGTCGCTGATGGGAGCCATCATGTGTATCGGCGTGGCCACCTCGAACAGCATTCTGATGGTGGTGTTCGCCAACGATCAGCGGGAGGTTGGGATGAATTCGCGCGAGGCGGCGCTTTCCGCCGGCCATACCCGCATCCGGCCGGTGATCATGACCGCCGCGGCAATGATCATCGGCATGCTGCCCATGGCGCTGGGCCTCGGGGAAGGCGGCGAACAGAACGCGCCGCTGGGCCGCGCCGTGATCGGCGGCCTGTTGGTGGCCACCATCACTACCCTGTTTGTCGTGCCCATGGTCTACAGCACCTTGCGCACCAAGCGGCCGGTAGACCACGATCATAGAATCGCAGAGGAGGAACGCGAATACTTGAGCTCCAGAAACCTGCCACCCGAGGAATTGATATGAACGACATCGACACTACGGACACCCAACTGCGCGCCCAGATCGAAGATCTGAGGCGGCAAGTGGAGGAGCAGAAGAAGCTCCTGGCGCACCATGCCGCGCCGCCGCCTTCAAGCCGAGCGTTCTTGGTAGTGGTGGTGCTGGTGGCCGCATTGGCGGCGGCCGGTTACTTTTTCGGCTATGCGCCCCGCCAGCGGCGGGAAACGGCCCTGGCCGCGGAGAGCGCGCAGTCGGGCGAAGCGCTTCCGGTGGTGAACGTGGAGCCGGTCGAGCGCTCCCTGAATTCGGAAAGCCTGGTGCTTCCCGGCAACATCGAGGCCCTGACGGAAGCGCCCGTGTTGGCGCGCGCTACCGGCTATATCCTAAAGCGCTATGCGGACATCGGCGACCGCGTGAAGAGCGGCCAGCCGCTGGCAGACATCGACGCGCCGGAGCTGAATCAGCAGATTCTGCAAGCCAAGGCTGCCGTGGAGCAGGCTGCGGCCGCGGTGGAGCAGGCCCAGGCCAATCTCGAACAGGGGCGCAGCAACGAACGGCTGGCCCAGGTCACCGCGCAGCGCTTCGACAACTTGTTTCACAAGGGCGTGATCTCGCACCAGGACAACGATACTTACCAGACCCAATCGGCTTCACAAACGGCCAATGTCCAGGCGCTCTCGAAGGCGGTGAGCGGAGCGGAGAAAAACCTGGCGGCGGTGCAGGCCAACGTAGCCCGCTTGAACGAACTGTACGGCTACCTGACGGTACGCGCGCCGTTCGACGGTGTCGTGACGGTGCGCAACGTGGACGTGGGCGCGCTGGTGAACGATGGCAGCACTCTGCTGTTCCGCGTGGCGCAAACCGGGCGCTTGCGCATCTACCTGAACGTGCCGCAAGGCGAAGCCGATTCCGTGCGCATGGGGCAGCCCGCCTCGATTTCGGTTTCCGAGCGCGCCAACCAGAAGTTTCCCGGCACGGTCACGCGGACCTCCCACTCGCTCGATCCAACCACTCGCACGCTGCTGGCCGAAGTTCAGATCCCCAACGAAAGCGGCCAACTTCTGCCGGGAATGTTCAGCCAGGTGGATCTATCGGTGGCGCGCAAAAATCCCCCGCTGTTGATTCCCGGCGACGCCCTGGTGGTGCGCAGCGACGGACCGCAAGTGGCGGTGGTGGACAGCGCGGGCAACGTCCACTTCACCCGCATCCAGCTCGGCCGCGATTTCGGCGACCGCCTGGAAGCTCTTTCGGGCCTGGAAGAAGGGCAGATGATCGCCATCAACCCCAGCGACGCCGTTCGCGAGGGGGCCAAAGTGAAGGCCGTCCACTTGGCCAAACCGGCCGCCGGGCGGCGCTCGTAAACCGAATGCCAAAGTCGATTTTGTGTGTTTTGCTCGCCTCTCTGCTGGGGGCGGGTTCCGAAGGCGCAGCCTTCGCACAGCAGGCCGGCGCAGCCCCGCCGCGGCAAGCTCCGGGCGCCATGCCTCAGCCGGCTCCGATTACGGAGAAGCTCGAACGGCCGCATGCCGGCCATCCCCTCAGCTTCGAAAACACGCGCCACATCCAGGAGCTCATCCGTGCGGGAACGCTTTATCTATCTCTCCAGGACGCGCTCGCGTTGGCCATCGAGAACAATCTCGACGTGGAGCTGGAGCGGTATTCGCTCGAGGGCGCCCGCAGCGAAACGATGCTCGCCAAAGGCGGCGGCGCCACGCGCGGGCTCGATTACGGCATCTACGAAGCGCCGCCGGGCGTGGGCGGGCCGTTCAGTCCGCTGGCGGTCAGTCCCGCGGCCGGGTCCGCCACCAGCGGCACGGCCGTGCCCACCAACGCGCTCGAAGCAGGCGTTCTGGGCGAACCGTTGGACAACTTCTCCATCGCCGGCACGGTTCCGTTCTCGAGCGGCACGGCCATCCCCGGCTACGACCCGATGCTCAGCGGCCTGCTGAATTTCTCCCATCAGACCACTCCCGAAGTGTTCTACCAGAGCTACCTGACCAACAACTTGGTCAACAATAGCGCCACCGCCAATGCGGCCATCACGCAAGGGTTCGGCACCGGGGCCACCGCTTCGGTCAGCTTCGATAACTCGCATAATTCGCTGAACGCACTGAACGTCGGCTTTAATCCCTACAACGTGTCGAGCCTCGGCCTCACCGTTACCCAGCCGTTGATGCGCGGTTTCGGGCTGAACCTCAACCGCCGCTACATCCGCATCGCCGCCAACGAACAGCGCATCGCCAGCTATCTTTTCGAAAACCAGCTTAATTACACGGTCTACGGCGTCATCCGTCTTTATACCGATTTCGTGGCGCTCTTCGAGGACGTGAGGGTGAAGGAGGAAACCGTCAAGGCCGCCGAAAAGCTGCTGGCCGATACCCAAGCCCAGGTGAATGAGGGAACCCTGGCGCCGGTGGAACTGACGCGCGCCAGCGCCGAGGTCTATTCCACCCGCCAGGACCTGATCAACTCGCGCGGGTTGTTCGAGGAACAGGAGGCCATTCTGCGCCGCGTCCTGACCCGCGACGAAGATGAACAGCTTCGCGCCACCCACATCATGCCCACCGACACGCTCGATATTCCTGCGAAGGATGACGTGCGGCCGATTCAGGATCTGATCGTGGAAGCCATGGCCGGCCGTCCGGATATCAACCATTCCCGGCTGCAGGTGGAGAATTCGCTCATCAACCTGGAAGGCTCGCGCAATGCCACGCGCCCGGAAATCGACTTGGTCGGGACCTTGCAGAACAACGGCCTGGCGGGCCCGTACACCGGTTTCCAGCCCTCCCAGATGTTCCAGGGCGGTTACGGCAGCGCGCTGGCCCAGGTGCTGGCGCACGACTATCCCACTTATGCCATCGGCCTCCAGCTTACCGTCCCGCTGCGCAACCGCGTGGCCGAGGCCAACCTGGCGCGCGACGAGGTTCTGACGAAACAGACCCAGGTGCGCTATAAGCAACTGCAGAACCTGGTGGCGTTGCAGATTGAAGACGCGCTGATTGCCATGCGGCGCGCGCGCTCCTCCTATGAAGCCGCCACCGAGGCGCGCAAGTTCCAGCAGGAATCGCTCGAGGCCGAGCAGGCAAAATTCGAGGTGGGCGCCTCCACGGCTTTCTTCGTCATCCAATACGAGAGCCTGCTGGCCCAGGCGCGGTCCACCGAAGTAGCCGCCAAGAGCTCCTGGCTGAAGGCGCGGGCCGCGCTTCAATTCGCCACCGGCGAACTGCTGCGGGATAACGGCGTCTCATTGGATGCGGCGAAAAGAGGGTCGATGAAGTAGGGCAGGAAGAAAAACCGAGAGGCCTCTTGAGGTTGCTGAAAAACTATTTCACAGGCCTTAGTTAGCTTCTGCGGGAATGGTAAATCGGCCAGGCCGACCTGAAGGCCGGCTCGCGCGCGCTATCCGATTTCGCGCGACGTCTCCCGAACGATGCGGTCCAGCGCGCCCAGGTCCTGCTTTACGCCGCTGGCGGTATTCACGATGTTGCGGTCGACCGTCCAATGATCGCGATACCAGGTGCAGCTCTCGAATTGGTCGTTGTGGTCCTTCATCCAGCGCTGAAGCCCGGTGCGGAAATGCTCCAATAAAGGGCGTTGTGCCCGATCCCCGGCGAGGTTTTTCGTCTGATACGGGTCGGCCACATTGTCAAACAGGAGTTCGGACCGGTCACGGCGGTAAATGGCATAGGTATACCGTCCATCGCGCATGGCCCGCCACTCCGTGCCGTCCTGCCAGGCTGCCGTAGTCCCCATGCCCTGCATATAAATTGCTTCCGGACCGCGCGTGGATTTCCCCAGCAGATTGCCGCTGAGGTCGGCGCCCTCTACGGCGCGGGGGATCGGCAGCTTGAGCGCGCCGAGGATGGTGGGCATGATGTCCGGCGTAGTCAAAAGCGTGTCGGTGGCGCCGGGCCGGATGCGGCCCGGCCAACGGACCAGGAACGGCACGCGGCAGGCCTCTTCATAGAAGATGTACTTGGCCCTGCGCCCGTGCGAGCCGAACATTTCGCCGTGATCCGAGGTGAAGACCAGCAGCGTGTCGTTTTCCATTCCTAGCTCGCCAATCGCGTTCAGCAATCGGCCCAGCGCGCGGTCGATATCCGCCGTCATGGCGTAGTAGCCCTGTTGGTATTGCCCCACGTTCGAACGATATTCCGGCCCGGGCGTCGCCCAGGAATCGGCATACGGATCGGGTGTGTCGGAGTAATTGGGACGGAGCGGGATTCTCACGTTGCGAAACTGTTCGGTGAAATCGGAGGGGCAGTTGGCCCAATCCCAAGGATCGTGGGGAGGGCCCCAGGATAGAAATAGGGCGAACGGACGCGCCTGGCCGCGGCGCGCGCGGAGGTAATCGATCGCCATGCCGGTTTGGGATTCCGGCTCGTACTGCCTATGAATCTCGCGGTGCGGCGTGTCTCGAAAATAAGGAGCGTTGCGGTAGGTGTGGTTGAAATTGTAAGCGGCCCAATATTGGTCGAACCCCAGCCGATAGGCGCCGGGGGGCACAAATCCGTTCTTGGTTTCTTCGTGGTGGCCCAACTGATTGGCCCAGAGATGCCACTTGCCGATGTAAGCCGTATCGTAGCCGCTTCTCGACAGCACGTGGCCGAAGCATTCGTGCTCGGGGCTGAGACGAAGCTCGTTGATGACCATGCCCGTGCTCGACTGGTATTTGCCCGTCAGCAGCGAGGCGCGATAAGGAGCGCAGACCGGCGTGGACGGTACGGCGTTGCGCACATCCAGCGATTCGCGGGCTAAGCGGTCGAGGTTCGGCGTGTGCGCAAACTCATCGCCGGCATAGCCGCAGGAAAAGCGGCGCAGTTGATCGGCGAAGACATAGATCAGATTCGCCGGGCGCTCGCGATTTTGCGCCAGGCACGACAGCGCCGCGCCGGTCTCCACCAGAAAAGCGCGGCGGCCGAGGCTTGAGAATTCGTTGGCTGCACTCATGTCAGAATTTCAATTTCAGAGCGAACTGCAAGACGCGCGGGAGTTGCGCGACCTGAGTCGAAGTGATCTGTCCAAATTGTATGCTGGACATGGCGGTGACGGGCAACCAGAAATGCGGGGTATTGGCCAGGTTGAAGGCTTCGGCCCGGAACTGCAGATCGGTGCGCTCGTGCAGCTTAAAATTGCGCACCAGGAAACATCGATGTTGGTGACCGATGGGCCGCGGGTATCGGGCAGCGTGCGCGACACATTGCCGTACGTGTAGGAGGGCGGCAAGGTGAAGACCGAGGTGTTGAACCACTCCGCCAGCTCCGCGCTGTGGGACCGTCCGCCGGGCAATATCGTGGGCGGCTGGAACCTCTCCGGAATGTTCATGTACGGTGGCGGCCTGCCGCTGGCAAGCATGCTGGCTGGGCCGCCCTGGCTGCCGCTGGGGGCGCACCAGGCCGGGCGTCTTCATGTTGGGAGCGGGTCACCGAGCGCGAGATGTATGACTTGATGAATCGGGTGGTGACCGCCGCGGAAGACCTTTCCTCCGATGCCGCGGCATTGCGACTCCTCCGGGAGCGTTACTCGAAGGCGGACGTGGAGCAGATGGCACAGGAGACAAAGTCCTTGCTGCAGAGTATGGAAGAGGACCACGTCCTGGCAATCCTCGGCCAAATCACGGATTTCAAAAACACCCTGGTTTTCGGAAGTTTCGACAAGGCCGGCGAAGCCCCCCCGATGGAAGTGGCCGGAGACCGACATTAACGCCCGCGGCAGCCAGGCTGCCGGCTGGTTACTTCCGCTTTCCCGGCCGCACGATCAGCATGGGGATTTCCAGGTGGTGGCGCACCGGGTTGATGGTATCGCCGAAAATCAGGTCTTTCAGGCCGCCGTGGCCGTGCGCGCCCATGATCACCAGGTCGGGCCGGATCTTGCGCGCGTATTCCACGATCTCACGCTTGGGGGAAGCGGAATGCGACACTTCCGCCTCTACCGCGATTCCCTGGCGCCGCAGCGATTCCGCGATTCCCTCCAGGTACTCTAAACCGGCTTTCTCCTCGGCGGTTGATGCGTCGCGCCCGTAGATCTGGCTGGTCACGCTTTCCTCCACGTGAAACAGGTAGAGCGTGGCCCCATACTGCCGCGCCATGGCGGCTGCGTGGCTCACCGCCAGCCGGTCGAGCGCGCTGTGATCGAGCGGCACCAGGATCCGTTCGTAGGTGGGAACGGGAGCGGTTTCGGCCCCCGCCGTTTCGGGCAGCGTGACCGGCGCGCGGCCCAGGCGCCGGCGCGTGATCCGCCGCGTGATCCAAGGTTCGGCCGTCACCCACGCCATCAACGCCACCAGCGCCGCCGAGGTGGGCACCGTGGCCAGCCAAATCAGCGTGTGCCAACGGCCCGCGCTCTCCAGCCAGTCTCCAATCTGCTGGAACGCCAGGCGCAAGTTCAGCGCCACGATGATGGCCGCGGTAATCCACGCCAGCGTGGTGACCCAGCGCGGATTGGCGAACACGCCCATGCGCGCGCGGTCGCTGGTGAAATGGATCAGCGGGATGATGGCGAACGGCAATTGCAAGCTCAAAATCGCCTGGCTGAGCAAGAGCAGTCCCAGGGTCGATTGGCTTCCAGCGAAATAAATCGTGAGCGCCGCCGGAATGATCGCCAAGGTCCGCGTCACCAGCCGCCGCAGCCACGGCTGCATGCGGAAGTTGAGATACCCTTCCATCACCACTTGCCCGGCCAGCGTTCCGGTCAGCGTGGAAGACTGCCCCGAGCACAGCAGCGCGATCGCAAAAATCACTCCGGCCGCGCTGGTGCCGAGCAGGGGCACCAGCAATACGTGCGCCTGCTGAATTTCGGTGACCACCACCCCATGCTTGAAAAACACCGCCGCCGCCAGCACCAGGATGGCGATATTCACGAACATGGCGCCGTTCAGCGCCACCACCGAATCGATCAGGTTGTACTTGCACGCAATCCGCCGCGCTTGGTCGTCGGCGCCGATGCGCCGCGTCTGCACCAGCGCCGAATGCAGATACATATTGTGCGGCATCACGGTCGCGCCCAGAATGGTGATGGCCAGATACAGCGTTTGGTTGTTCAGCCGCGGCACCAGGCCGGTGATGACTTCCGATGCCACCGGCTTGGCCCACCAGATCTCGATCAGGAAACAGCCGGCAATCGTCGAGATCAGCGCCAGCACGAAAGCTTCGATGGCGCGGATGCCAAAGCTCTGAAACCACAATATCAGCAGGGTATCGGCCGCGGTCAGCAGCACTCCCGCCAGCAGCGGAATGTGGAACAACAAGTTCAGGCCAATAGCCGCGCCCAATACCTCCGCCAGATCGCAAGCCGCAATGGCGATCTCGCACAGCGCCCAAAGCGCCAGATTGATGCCGCGCGGGTAAGTTTCGCGGCACGCCTGCGCCAGGTCGCGCCCCGAAGCGATGCCCAGCCGCGCGCTCAGCGTCTGCAGCAGGATGGCCATGGCGTTGGACATCACCAGCACCCACAGCAAGCGGTAGCCGAAGCGCGCGCCGCCTTCCAGGTCGGTGGCCCAGTTGCCTGGGTCCATGTAGCCCACGCTCACCAGGTATGCCGGCCCGGCGAACGCAAACATGCGCCGCCAGAACGATAGCTGCGAAGTGCCTACGCTCGAATGCACGTCCGCCAGCGATCGCCCCGCCTGACGCACTGAACCCGCGTCAATCACGTTTCCAACTATAGCAATGGCTGTAGCCGTATTTATAGGGCGGACCACTGGTCCGCACGGGACGCCTCCGTCCCGCTCTTTCCCCGCAGCGGCGGGCGTTTAACCAATCTGAGGAAATCCGTACCTGTCAACCGCTCCCTAACGGTCGCGGCTCGGTTCCGTGCGTTTCCGAGCCGCGACCGTTAGGGAGCGGTTGCCGCGTGCGCAATCGTAATTGCGAAACCGAATACCTAGTCGAGTGCCGCATGTATGGCAGACCACGAAAGCCGGTTGCGCGGCGGTGCGCCGCACCAAGACGTGAAGGAACCCGGCGTTGCAAGCAAAGCACTTCCACCGATGTTCCTTAGAAAACGATAGCCTGCCCGACGCGAATAGCTTGTGACAGATGCGGGTTACGCCGCCCCGGCCAGCTCGATCACATAGGCTTCGGTGCGCAGGAGAGAAGCCAGCACCGATTCCGGGATGCGGAGAGCGATGCCGTTGGCGCGTGGGGTCCACGACAGCTTTTGCTGCGTGGCGAGTAATGTTGCGGTCATGCCGGCGCGTGGAGCGAGATCGGTCAGCACCACCTCGCTCGCCGGCTTGTGCGGCAGGATGGCGTAGACGGTATTTCCCTTGGCGGTGAAAAACGCCTCCACGCGGGCGAAACCGGAGCGCGGGGTATCCACCAGGTCGCCGATCGGATAGTCCGACATGAACTCTTTTTCTTCGAGTTTCGGCACCTGGCCGTCGCTCCATTGACGCGAGCGCTTCCAGGGGCGGGTGCCGTGAATGGCGGCGCCGTTGGGCCGCAGCCAATCGCCGATCTGAATCAGGCGCTCTTCCATAATCGTGGGAATGCGGCCATCGGCGGTGGGGCCGATATCGAGCAGCAGGTTGCCGCCGCGGCTGACGATATCGAGCAGCATCATGAGCAGTTCGCGGCTGGTGCGGTAATCGGCCAGGGTTTCGGCGCGATTGTAGCCATAGGAATAGCCCATGCCGCGGTTCTCCTCCCACGGGTGGGCGCTTTGCGACATGCCGGAAGTGTATTCGGTGGTGAAGTAGCCGCCGTGCTTGTGGCGGGTGTCTTTGCCCCAGCGGTCGTCGACCACGACCAGCTCGCGCGCGGGCGATTCGTTGTAGAGCCAGGCCAGCAGCTCGGGCGCGTGCCATTCGTCGCTCGAGAGGTCCCATTCGCCGTCGGAAAAAATGACGTCGGGCCGTGCGTGGCTGACCACGTCTTTGAACTGCGGCATCATGTGCTCGGTGACGTAGCGCGCGCGGTCGGAGAGCCACAGCGGGTTGTACCATTCGTAGAGCGAATAGTAGATGCCCATGTGGAGGCCGCGGCGGCGGCCGGCTTCGGTCAGCTCCGCCAGCAGATCGCGGCGGGGGCCGATATCGACGGCGTTCCAGGGGCGTCCCCAACTTCGGTTGGCCTCGGCGCTGCGCCAGAGAGTGAAGCCTTCATGGTGCTTCGAGGTAAGCGCCACGTAGCGGGCGCCGGAGCGGGAGAAAACGTCGGCCCAGTGATCGGGATCGAACAGCTCGGCGCGGAATAACCGGGCAAAATCCTGGTACTCAAAATTGGGGCCGTAAACGCGCCGATGGAATTGCCAGGTATGATAGCCGTCTTCACCCGGCGCTTTGGCCTTCTTGCCTTCGGTCAACGAATGCCAATACCACTCGGCGTAAGGGGTTTCGCCCTTCACTTTGGGCGGGGCGTAAGAGGGGACGGCGTATACGCCCCAGTGAATGAAGATGCCGAACTTGGATTCGGCATACCAGGATGGGACAGGCCGTTGGTCCAGCGAATTCCAATCGGTGGCGTAACGGGCCTGCGCGCGGGCGTAGCGGCTGGCGGCAAAAGCGAGCGGAACCGAGGCAAGAGATTTGACGAACTCGCGGCGCGGGAGATGCTTCATGGCATGGACGATTGTAACGCCGGAGACCACCGCCTAAAGGCTGTGCCGCCTGGGTATCATGAAGTATGAGGGTGCGCGGGAGGATTCTGCTGGTGCTTGCGTCGGCCGCCGCGGCGGCTTGGGCGCAAGACCCGCGCGAATTGGTGCGCCGTGCCATCGCCCAGGACCAGCTTGACTGGGTGCGCATGAAAGATTACACCTGGCAGGCGCGCGACGTGGAACGGCGCTTCAACTCTCACGGAAAAGTGGAATCCACCAAACAGGAAACCTGGGAGACCTTGATTCTGGACGGGAAGCCCTGTCGCCGCATGCTGGAGCGGGACGGCAAGCCGCTCAGCGCCGAGGAGCAGGCCAGCGAGCAGCGGAAGCTGGATGACGTGGCGCGGAAACTGAGCACCGAGAACCCGGCCGAAAAACAGCAACGGTTGGAGGAAACCGAGAAGCGGCGCAAACGCGAATTCGCGTTTCTCTCCGAAGTCCCCGACCTGTACGACCTGCGCCTGGAGGGCGAATCGACGGTGGATGGCCGGCCGGTTTGGGTGGTCTCCGGCACGCCGCGGCCGGGCGCTCAGCCGAAAAGCCGGGACGCCAAAATGTTGCTCAAGGTGCGCGGCCGCATGTGGATCGACAAAGCCACTTACCAATGGGCCAAAGTGGAGGCTGAGACCACCGGCACGATCTCTTGGGGTTTGTTCCTGGCGCGGCTCGACCCGGGCGCCAAGCTGACCTTCGAGCAGATGGAAGTGAATTCCGAGATCTGGCTTCCCAAGCACCTGTTTCTAACCGGCAGCGGCCGCGTGGCCCTGTTGAAACGGCTGGCCGAGGATGAACAAATCGACTGGAGCAAGTACAGAAAGTTTTCGGTGGATTCCAAGATGGTGACCGACCCTGCGCCGAGCCCCAAGAATTAAGCCCGCATGCGGACCTCTTCGAGCCTTCGAGCCGCCCTTGCCGGGGCCCTTGCCATCGTCGTATGGGCTGCCGCCTACCCTGCCATTCGGGTGGGCTTGCGCGCGTATCCTCCCGGAGAACTTGCCGCCCTGCGCTTTCTGGTTGCCTCGGCCGTCTTCGCGGTGTATTTCGCCTGGCGCCGCCAAAGGGTGCCTCGCGGGCGCGACCTCTTGCTGGTGTTCCTGGCCGGCGCCATCGGCATCGCCGCGTACAATCTTCTGCTGAACACGGGCGAGCTCACCGCGAGCGCCGGGGCGGCCAGCCTGATCGTCAACTGCATGCCCATTTTGGCCGCCCTGCTTTCGGTGTCCTTTTTGGGAGAACGGCTGCGCCCCGTTGGATGGTTAGGCATCGCGATCAGCTTCTGCGGAATCGCCGTGATCGCCCTGTGCAGTCCCGAGGGCATGCACTTCGGTTTGGGAGCCTTGCTGATTCTAGGGGCCGCGTTCTCGGCGGCGGTGATGGGATTGATCCAGAAACCTCTGCTGGCGCGGTACAGCTCCATGGCCATCACCGCCTGCCTGATGTGGAGCGGCGCGCTGGTGCTTTCTCCCTTTTTGCCCGGCGCCTTACGCATTGCGGCGCACGGCCCGCTAACGCCGACGCTGGCCGCGGTTTTTCTCGGCCTCTTTCCGGCCGCCCTGGGGTACTTGATGTGGGCCCTGGTGCTGTCGCGTTTTACTCTTTCCGAAACCGCGAGCATGCTTTACCTGATTCCGATCCTGGCGATGACGGTTTCTTTTTTCTGGATCGGCGAAGTTCCCACGCGATCGAGCATCTGGGGCGGTGGGCTTGCGATTGCCGGCGTGGTTCTTCTCATGCAGTACGGCAAGGGAGTCAATGCGGTTGGGAAAGACTCGGCGGTTGGGGTGGAATCGTGAAGAAATATGGCCGGTAGAGTATTATCGGTGTTCATCGGCGTTCATCGGCGGCTCAAACCAAACTTTTGCTTCCGCGGCTTTTGTGGCAGGGGGCGGCGCTAGGCGCGCGGCTGGGATTCGGCCTCTTGCTCTAGGCCGGCGCGGCTGACGATCCGTACCTGCCGGCCTTCGACGCGGATCAGGCCCTCGGCGCGGAAGCGCGCCAGGTTCCGTGAGACTACTTCGCGGACGGTTCCGAGGCGCGAGGCAAGTTCCTGTTGGGTGAGCGGCAGTTCGAAGCTCTCCGCACCGGCTCCCTTGGCGGCTTCCAAAAGCAGCCGCGCCAGGCGCTGGGTGACGCTTCCGAATGTCATGGCCTCCACCAGGCCGACAAGGTGCCGCAACCGCCGTCCCACCACGGCCAGAACTTTTAGCGCCACATCCGGGTATTGACGGCAGACCTGCTGGAAGTCGTGCTTGTTGACGAAAAGGGCGGTCACCGGTTCCACGGCCCGAACCGATGCCGGGTAGGGGCCGCTGTCGAACAGCGGCAGTTCAGCCACGGTGGCGGGCGCGGTCTCAATCGACAACATCACCTCGCGTCCGCCGGCAGACGTCCGAAAAATCTTGACGCTGCCCGCAACGATCAGAAAGATGCCGGCGCAGGGCTCTCCCTCCCAAAAGAGCATTTCGTTCGGGCCGAACCGTTTCTCCACGGCGCGCTCGGCGAGGCCCTGAATTTCCCTTTCGCTCAGGGCCGCAAACAGCGCCATTTCCGAGAGTGTGGCGGTTTTCGGTGGCAAACAATCATGGTAGTACGCGGCATGCGTTCCGCGGTCTCCCGGCAGGGTATGTAAGCCAGTGGGACAGGCCTCCTGGCCTGTCATTTCACCGGCGCGTCAAAACCCGGACCGGCCAGGAGGCCGGTCCCTCGGCGGCAAGCTTCCCCTTGACATTCTACCGGAGCAGGCCTATCATTCACCTAGAATGTCTACTAAAGAGGAAACGGACCGCGTGGAACTGCTGCAGGGAACGCTCGACCTGCTCATCCTGCGCACGCTCGCGCCCGGCCCCGCCCATGGCCATGCCATCGCCAAAGCCATTGAGCGCCAATCCGAGGACGTGCTGCAGGTGGAGCAGGGGTCGCTCTACCCGGCGCTGCATCGGCTCATCAGACGTGGCTGGATCACGGCGGAAGAAGGCGTCTCGGAGAACAACCGCCGCGCCAAGTTTTACCGCCTGACCGCCAAGGGCCGCAAACAGTTGCACCTCGAAACCACCCGCTGGGAGAAACTGGCACGGGCCATCGCCCGCATTCTCAAACCGGCCGAGGAGAACCCGTTATGAACCGCCGGCAGCGCGCGCTCGCGGGTCTTGAGGAAGATATCCGCGAGCATCTCGACCGCGAAACCCGCGATAACATCGAGCGCGGCATGCCGCCCGGCGAGGCTCGCGCGGCGGCGGTGCGCAAGTTCGGCAACGTAGCCATGGTGGAAGAAGAAACTCGCGCGGTATGGCGCCGCCCGTGGGTCGATCAACTGCTGCAGGACCTCGGTTTCGCTTTCCGCGTGCTGCGGCGCGCCCCAGCCTTTACTGCCGTGGCGATTCTCACCCTGGCCGTCGGAATCGGGCTGAATACGGCCGTGTTCAGCGTGGTGAACTCGGTGCTGCTGCGGCCGCTCGATTACCCACACCCTGAGCGGCTGGTCTGGCTCGGCGAATACGACACATTCACCCACCACGATATGGTGATGCTTTCCGATTTCGCCGAGTGGCGGACCCACGCCCGTTCTTACAGCGCCATGGCCGCCTTCAGTTACCAGCAAATCGCGGTCGCCAACTCCCGCGGCGCGTTTCCGGTTAGCGCCGTGCTGATCGGCGGCGATTTCTGGACACTCAGTGGAGCTAGTCCCGCCCTTGGCCGCCTGTTCGCACCCAGTGAACCCAGCTCTCTGGTGGTGTCCTGGGAAGTATTCCAGCGCCAGTTTGGCGCGGATCCGCACGTCATTGGCAGCGCCGTCACTGTGGACGGCCGCGCCGCAACCGTCTGCGGGGTGTTGCCGAAGGGCTACCGCTTCCAGTTTCCCCGCTGGTGGGCGGTGCAGCATCCGGAACCGGTGGAAGCGTATCTGCCGATTGACCAGGGCGATCCTAAGATCCGCGGCCGCGGCGGACAAGTGGTCGCGTCGCTCAAACCCGGTGTGTCGATATCGCAGGCGCTGGCGGAACTTAAGCTCATTCAGCAGAGTCTCCATCCGCCCGCGCCGCCGAGCAGGCTCCACATCGACCCGCTGCTCGATCAGTTGACCTCCGGCGCCCGGCGGGCGCTGGCGGTGCTGCTGGCCGCTGGGTCGTTATTGCTCCTGATGGCCTCCGTCAATATCGCCAGCCTGCTGCTGGCGCGGGCTTCGGCGCGCCGCCGCGAGCTCGCCATCCGCCTCGCCATGGGAGCCGGCCGCTTCCGCGCATTGCGCCAGTTGCTGGTGGAAAGCCTTACGCTCGCTCTGCTGGGCGGCGCGGCTGGCTTGCTATTGGCCCGTTGCGCCATCGCCCTGCTGGTCCGCCTCGGGCCGCAATCCATCCCCCGGCTGGACGAAGTTGCCATGGATATCTGTGTTCTGGCGTTCACCATCTGTATTTCGATCGCCGCTGGAATCCTTTTCGGTGTAGCGCCGGGCGTGGCGCTCTGGCGCACCGACCTTCACGATGCCCTGAAAGAGGGCGCGCGCTCCACCGGCGGCGCCTTCGGCCTGCGCATCCGTCGCCTCCTGGTAGCTGGCGAAATGGCCATGGCCGTGGTGCTGCTCACCGGCGCTGGCCTGTTGCTCGCGAGCTTCCTTCGAATGAATGCGCGTCCCGCCGGTTTTGCGCCGGAAAAGGTCCTGCTCATGAAGATTCGCCTGGCCGGGACGCAATACACCCCGGCCGCCCAACAGGGCTATCGGAACGAGTTGCTTCGCCGTCTCGGGTCCACTCCGGGCGTTGAGTCCGCCGGGATTTCGACCCAGTTTGGGTGGAGCGGTGCCCCCGCATTCCCCAACGACCCGTCTCCCACCCAGACGCACGTGCTCCACCTGAACGCCGCTTCCCCTGGCTACTTCCGCGCTATCGGTATGCAACTACTTAAGGGCCGCTGGCTGAGCGACGCGGACCAGGGCGGCGTGGTCATGCTGAACGAGAGCATGGCCCGCGAGGCCTTTGGCGCCGTCGATCCGATCGGTCGATCTCTCTCGGCGCCGCAGCCGGCCGTGGTCATCGGGGTGCTCGCCGATCTGCGCTACTCCCACCTGGATGCCGATGCCCCACCGGAAGTTTTCTTGCCCTTTCCGAATCGCATGATGCTAAGTTTTGACCTGGCTGTTCGCGCCGCCAATCCGGCCGGCCTGCTGCCCTCGATTCGCAGAGAGATGGCGGCTCTCGATCCCACTCAACCGGCGTACGACGTGAAAACTCTCGACCGCGCCTTGGCGGATTCCATCGCGCCGCACCGTTTCAACCTGTTTCTGCTCGGAACCTTCGCCGCGTCCGCCTTCGTGCTGGCGCTGGTGGGGATCTACGGCGTGATCGCCTACGCCGTGGCCGCCCGCACGCGCGAGATCGGGGTGAGAGTGGCATTGGGGGCGCAACGCGGTGACGTGGTCGGAATGGTGGTGCGGGAAGGGATGGCAATCGCAATTGCCGGCATCGTCGCGGGCATGGCGGCGGCGCTCGCCCTCACTCGCCTCATGGCCAGCTTGCTTTACGGCGTCAATACCACCGATCCGCGGATTTTCGCGGCTGCATCCGTCACGCTGGCCGTTACCGCTTTGCTGGCGAGTTGGTGGCCGGCACGAAAAGCCGCTGGGATCGACCCGACGATTGCGCTGCGCGACGAGTAAGACCTGTGGGGCGGAATGGTATCCTGCCGCCGATCGTCAATCGGCGTCCCGCAGCCGAGCAGTCGGAACAGATGCGCCAGGTCTCACACCGCTTCCCATACTTACAACACTAATGAACAGCCTCTCGTTCGCCTGGCGCCTGATCCACGCAACGACATTCGCATCCGGGCGAGGCCGAAGCATCTCAGAAGGAACGTTGGTGTCGAGTAGAAAACCAACGCTCATGAAAGGTCGAGGGGGCGCCCGGTGGATTTGTTGCGGCTGAAGTCCAGTTCACCATCGGCAAATAACCCGCGCACCGGTGCAAAGAGTTCAACTAGATCCTTTGCAGGTGTTTTGGGCGGCGCAAACGATGGTTGACGCACCGCCTCTTCGAGTATGGACGCTGCAACGGCTTCAATGGCGCGATCCTGGATCGACGCTTGGCGAGCGAGCTCAGCTTGGACTTCAGGTGTTACCTCAACCGTGATTGTCATGGCCGCCCTCCTACAACCCACCCTATCGCCTCCCTTGTTTCGAAGTCAAGAGAATGGCGCAACATGACCTCCGCACCGCTAGCGTGCTGCCGTCCTCAGAACACGAAGTGCTTCACCCAGTCCACCGCCGTATGCAACAGCGCCGACGCGAAAATGCTCGACGATTTCTGAAACACTTTGCCATAGGCGAAACCGGCGAAGCTGGCTACGATCGCATACCGCCAGTTGGGCAGCGCCTGGGGGCCGTTGTTCAGATGCGAGAGGCCGAAAATCACGCTGGCTACGATCGAACAGCGCGTGGTTTCTCCCCAGCGCTGCAGGATGAAATTCTGGATCAGCGCGCGGAACAGGATTTCCTCGGGCAGAGCAGTGCCGATGAAAATCAGCGCGACCGCGCCAGCCATTCTGCCGGGCGTTGCCGGGTGCCAATGGGGGAACGAAATGAACCCGATCGCGAGGCCGAGCCCGATGAGCACGGGTGCGGCAAGGACGAACCCCAGCAAAGCATTGCGGAAATCCGCAGCGCGGCGCGGCAGGTTATATTTCATCCCCGAGAATCCGCGATAGAGGAGGAAGATCGTCAATCCGAGCAGGTTGGCCACACCGTAGATCACCGAGTGAAGATAACCTTGAGCGGCCGGCAGCACCAACGGTTTGGCCAGGTTCAACTCCAGCGGAATCCAGAGCAGCAGGATGACCAGAAAATCCAAGGCGTGCGGCCGCGGGCTGGTGACCGGGCCTAGGGCCGCGGCGCAGGCCGATGGCGCCAGAGTATACGCCAAGGTCGCCAGCGCCAGCGGCCAGCTCGCCGCGCCCGTCATCCAGGCGGCAAACATGAATACGCCGCTCAGCAGCACTGGCGCCAGCCAGAACAGAGCCGGGCGGGCGCGCAGAATCCCCGCAAGCCACCGCTGCAGCCTGGCCGACAACAGGGCCAGCACCAACGCCACCAAGGCCAAGCGCAACCACGTCTGAGTCATGCACCCTCGAAACTCGCATCCTAACAGGTTGTGTGACTTCCAACGCAGATGCGTAGCTGATTCGGGGATCTTGCAATCTAGGTGCATCAACCGCTCCCTTACGGTCGCGGCTCGGTAAGTGACTGCAAGCACACGTCACCCGTAACCGAGCCGCGACCGTAAGGGAGCGGTTGATGCGGAAAGGACCCTCCCGGATCGGTAAAGCACCCTTCCAGCGGTTGGCCATTTAACGGCAGTTGTAAAATAATGACTGATGAGCGAACCGGATACTCAAACCACTGCCGAGGAACGTGTCGCGCTACCCCCGGCTTCGTTTTCCTTCCTGGTCCTGTCGCTGCGCGCACAGGCCGAATTGCAGCTCGGGCTGGTATCGTTCACGGAAGAAAAACCCGAGCCGGACCTGGATCTGGCCCGCCACAGCATCGATCTGATGGGCGTCCTGGTGGAGAAAACCAAGGGCAATCTCAGCATCGAGGAACAGCGCCTGCTCGAAAATTCCCTTACCGAACTGCGCTTCCGCTTCGTCCAGGTTTCCGGCGAACTGGCCCAGGCGCAGAAAGCCTGAATGGCGTCTCCGCTCAAGATCACCGTACTCGGCTCCGGCACCAGCGTGGGCGTTCCTACGATCGGCTGCCATTGCGGCGTCTGCACCTCCGCCGATCCCCGCGATAAACGCCTTCGCCCCTCCATCCTGGTCAGCTACGAGGGCCATAACGTGGTCATCGATACCGGCCCCGATTTCCGCTATCAAGCGCTCCGCGCCCACATTGAGCGCGTCGATGCCATCCTTTTTACCCACTCGCACGCCGACCACATCATGGGGCTCGACGATGTGCGGCCGTTCAACTTCCGCCAGAAGGAACGCATTCCGATCTATGGCACCGAGGCCACCATGGCCTCCATCCAGCGCTGTTTTGAATACGTATTCGATGGCGGCAAAAAGGAATCCAACGTTCCGCGGCTCGAGATCAAGCTGCTGAACGGCGCGGCGGTGGATGTGTTCGGCCTGGAGTTTCTGCCGGTCCCGGTGCTGCATGGCACCCAGACGATTCACGGCTTCCGCTTCGGCGCGGCGGCTTACCTCACCGATCACAGCGACATTCCGGAAGCTTCCATGGAGCGCCTGCGCGGCCTGGACGTGCTCTTCCTCGATGCGCTCCGCTACAAGCCTCACCCGACCCACTCCACCGTCGAGCGCTCGCTCAAGGTGGTGGAGCGGCTCGCGCCGCGCCGCACTTTCTTCACGCACATTTGCCATGACCTGGCGCACGCGCGCGCGGAGAGCATGCTGCCGCCCCACGTTCGCCTGGCTTACGACGGTTTGGAAATTCAGGTGGAGGCAGCCGCGTAATCCATGCGAATCTTTCGCAGCCTGGCGGAAGTTCCCGCCGATTTCGGCCCCAGCGCCATTACCATAGGCAATTTCGATGGCGTGCACCTGGGTCATCGGCAGATTCTGAAACGCGTGCGGGAACTGGCCGCGGTTAATGGCTGGCACGCTTCGGTGCTCACCTTCGATCCGCATCCCACTGCCGTGGTCGCGCCCCACAGGACGCCGCGGCTGCTGACCTTGCCCGAGGAACGCCTCGCCTTGATGGCCGAAGAAGGCATCGAGCAGGCGCTCATCCTGCCGTTCGACCGCTCCGTGGCGGGCCTCGCGCCGGACCGGTTCGCCCGTCAATTGCTGGTGGATCGGCTGGGCACCCGTGCCGTATTGGTGGGCGATAACTTCTGCTTCGGCAAGAACCAAACCGGGAACACCGCCGTGCTGCGCGAACTGGGCGAACGGATGGGTTTCACGGTGGAGCTCGTCGACGCCGTCGCTTGCCGCGGTCAGTTGGTATCGTCGAGCGCCATTCGGGAATCGATTCGCTCCGGTGACGTGGCTACGGCCGCGCGTTTCCTCAAACGGCCCTACCTGCTGGAGGGCGAGGTGGTGAGCGGACGCGGCCTCGGCTCCCGCCAAACCGTGCCCACCCTGAACCTGGCCACCAAGGCCGCCATGATCCCCGCTAACGGCGTGTATCTGACCCGTACGCGCGATCTGGATGACTCGCGCCGCTGGAATTCCCTCACCAATATCGGCTACCGGCCCACCTTTGGCGAGAGCGGCCAGCTCAGCATCGAAACCTATCTTTTGAACGGATTCTCCGGCGATGCTCCCAAGCGTATTGCCGTCGAGTTCTTGAAGCGCGTGCGCGCCGAGCAGCGCTTTGCCTCCGCCGAGGAGCTCAAGGCGCGCATCGGGCAGGATGCCGCCATCGCCACCCGCTTTTTTCGCCGCCTGAAGAAGTGGGTAAGGCCCCGGTGACCGGAAAGACGACCCGCCGATGACCGCGCCACAGTTCCTGCTGAACGGCCTGTCGCTGATTCTGATCGACCTGTTGCTGGCGGGCGATAACGCGCTGGTCATCGCCATGGCCGTGCGCGCGCTTCCCCCGCGCGAGCGCCGCATCGCTTCGTCGTTGGGAGCTGCCGGCGCGGTAATTCTGCGCGTCGCCCTCACCTTCGCAGCCGCCCAACTGCTCGGCTTGCCGCTCCTCAAGCTGGCCGGAGGCTTGTTGATTCTGTGGATCGCCTGGAAAGTGATGTGCGACGCCGAATCGCCTCCCGATGCCGCACCCGCCGCGCGGCGCATGGCGCAAGCCATTTGGTACGTGATTTTCGCCGACCTCACCATGTCCACGGACAACGTGCTGGCCATCGCCGGGGCCTCCAAAGGCAATATCGCGCTGATCGTCTTCGGCCTCGCCGTCAGCATTCCGTTCGTGGTGATGTCCAGCAACTTGCTCGCCGCCTTGCTCAACCGTTACCCGGTGACGGTGTATCTGGGCGTGGCGATCCTGGCCAAGGTGAGCGGCGACATGATGATTGAGGACCCGTTGGCAGTTCGCGCCCTGCACCCCAGCGAAACCATGCGGTATGCCCTGGATGCGGTCCTGATAGCGATCCTGCTGGGAGCGGGCCTGGCGCATCGCCGGCGGCGGGTTAAGGACGCTTAGGGCCGACGCTGGGAAATGTGGCGCGCGCACTCCTGCGTGCCGCGTCGGCACTCATGCCTGTGCGGCGTCGGCCTTCGGCCTGCTTTGCCCCGCACCGGTGCCCTGTCCGCACCCCCGCGAAAACCCGGTCACGACGCGAGCCTCTTGCAAAAGGAAGCGAAGTTGTTGAAATAAAACAAAACCACCTGATTTTGTTTGGAAGGCGGGCCCCACGGAGTTAAGCTGTTGCTGTCAACCAAGCAGCCAAAACCGGAG
>Ga0187848_10000220_pt1 | contig 53347 bp, 40 predicted proteins | sample June2016WEW_4_40_FD_132424 | JGI IMG/M metagenome (GOLD analysis project Ga0187848, IMG submission 132424) | Peatland microbial communities from SPRUCE experiment site at the Marcell Experimental Forest, Minnesota, USA - June2016WEW_4_40 | ecosystem: Environmental > Terrestrial > Soil >... | reverse complement strand
GGTGCTGAAGTTCGACGCCTCCAGCCTGCCTGTGTGTCTGGTTACAGTGAAAGGCGAGGGGCTCGACGAAACCCAACTCCACGACCTGGCCCAATTCCAGATTCGAAACCAGATCGGCGCCGGTGTGCAGGGCGCCGAAATCCCGCCGCCGTTCGGGGGCAAGTATCGCCAGATCATGGTGTACGTCGACCCGTATAAAATTTTCTCCCGCCAGCTTAGCCCCATGGATGTGGTGCACGCGGTCAATCAGTCGAATCTCATCATGCCCGCGGGCGACGTCAAAATCGGACCCTACGACTATTACGTCCATTCCAACAGCCTGATGGACAAGGCAGAGGATCTGAACGACATCCCGCTCAAAACCGTCGGCACACGCTCGGTGACGGTTGCGGACGTGGGCAGGGCCGAGGACGCCGCCCAGATTCAGTACAACATCGTGCGGGTGGATGGGCAAAAATCCTCCTACATTCCGATCATGAAGCAGGGCGGCGATACCAACACCATCGCCGTGGTCAACGGAATCCGCGACCAACTCCAGCATCTCTTTGAGGTTCCCAAACAACTGGTGACGAGCGTGGTTTTCGATCAGTCGGTGTACGTGAAAAACGCCCTGGAAACGGTGCTGCACGAAGGGGGGATCGGCCTGGTCCTGACCAGCATCATGATCCTGCTCTTCCTGGGAAGCCTGCGGGCTACCTCGGCGGTGCTGATCTCGATTCCGCTCTCGGCGTTGGCTACGTTTGTGGTGCTGGCACTGATGGGCAGCACCATCAACACCATGATTCTGGGCGGCCTGGCACTGGCCTTTTCGCGCGTCATCGATAACTCGGTCATCTCGCTCGAAAACATTTACCGCCATCTGGAGATGGGCGCGGCTCCCGCGGTGGCGGCGGAAGTCGGCGGCGCCGAAGTGAACCTCGCCGTGCTGGCCGCAACTCTGGTGGACGTCGTGGATTTCTTCCCGGTCGTTTTCCTGTACGGCGTGGGAAAATTCCTGTTCTCGGCCCTGGCGCTAGCGTTTTGTCTGTCGCTGCTGGCGTCGTTCGTCGTGGCCATGACCGTCATCCCGCTGTTTTGCTCGCGCTTCCTCAAGAGCGTCCCCCACGGCCACGGCGAGGAACACCCGGCCAGCTGGAATCTTTGGGACAGGTTTAACCATATGTTCAACCACGGCTTTGCCAAGGTGCTGGACTTCTACGAAGCCTCGGTACGGCGGGCTCTGCGTTTCCCGGCGCTGACCGTCTTGGCGCTGGCGGGATTGTTCGTCGTGAGCTTCGCCGTTTATCCCCTGCTGGGTCTGGCCTTCTTCCCGCAGACCGATGCCGGGCAGTTCACCATTAACGCCAAGCTCCCCACCGGGACCCGAATCGAAATCACCAACGAATACGTAGCCAGAGTGGAAGACCTGATCCGGCACATCGTGTCCAAGGAAGACATGAAGATGATCGTTTCCAATATCGGAGTGGTGCCGGATTTTTCAGCGCTCTACACGACCAATGCCGGGCCCTACACCGCGACCATCCAAGTGCAGCTCAACCAAGAACACAAAACCAGCAGCTTCGAGTACATGGACCGGGTGAAGGAGGAGATCGCCCGGCGGCTTCCGGAAATCCGCACATTCTTCTCCAGCGGCTCGATGGTGGATTCCGTGCTCAACATGGGCATGCCGGCGCCGATCGACATTCAGTTGGCAAGTTCGAACCTGCCGCTCGCCTACAGCGTCGCGCAGGGGCTGGCCGCACGCGTCCGCCAACTGCCGGGCGTGGGCCAGGTCTATATTCCACAAGACATGAACTATCCAGGCCTGCAGCTAAACGTGGATCGTATTCATGCCGGTGAGCTCGGCCTGAGCCAGAAAGACATCATCGACAACCTGATCACCTCTCTGAACTCGAATTATATGATTGCGCCGAACTACTGGGTGGATTACAAAACCGGCAACGACTACTATGTCACGGTACAGTATTTCGAACACGGCAACGGTGCCATCAACAGCCTGGTGGACCTGAGCCAGATCCCGTTGCGCGCACCCAAACTGACGAAGCCAACCACACTCGATACCGTTGCCAGCGTGGCCCGCATTCTGACTCCCACCGAGATCGATCACTACAAGATCAAGCGTGTGATGGACGTCTACGTTTCGCCCTCCGGTGAAGACCTGGGGAACGTGACCGAAAAGATAAGAAAGGTGATCGCCGACACCAAGATTCCGCCAGGGATGCTGGTGGATCTGCACGGCATGGTCGAGGCCATGTTCGCTTCCTTCAGCAGCTTCGGTTACGGGTTCATCCTCTCGTTCATCCTGCTCTTCCTCATCCTGGTGGCGCAGTTCCGTTCCTTCATCGATCCCTTCCTGATCATGCTCGCGATTCCCATGGGCTTCATCGGTGTGCTGATCATTCTTCCCCTCACTCACAGCACCCTCAACGTCATGTCATTGATGGGCGTTCTGATGCTGATCGGCATTGCCGATTCCAACAGCATTCTCATCGTGGATTTTGCGCATAAGTTGGAAGAACAGGGCATGTCGGTGGAAGACGCGGTCATCACCGCATGCCGCGTACGCTTGCGGCCAATTCTGATGACATCGCTCGCGACCATCATCGGCATGATTCCAATGGCTATGAAGCTGGGCGTGGGCGCCGAACAATACGCGCCCATGGCGCGCGCCATCATCGGCGGACTCACGTCCTCCGTAATTTTGACCGTATTCATTGTTCCCGCGGCGTATTTGCTGGTCTACCGCAATAGACGCCCCAATCCGCCGGCGGTCCCGGCCACGGAGGCAGCATAATGCGCATCGTTACCTGTCTCGCATCGATCGGCGTCGCCTGTGCCGGGTTGGCCAGCGCGCAAACCGGTACACCCGTGCCGTTGACTTTGAAGGATGCCGAAGCTCTTGCCCTCAAGAACCATCCCCAAGTCCAGGCGGCCCAGCATGAGGTCGCGGCGCAAGGGCAGCGCGTGGTGGAAACCCGCTCGGCGTATTATCCCGGCATCACCGGCGTGGCAACGGGCTCGCAGGGAAACATCGGCGCGCGGGTCGGCGCCGGATATCTGTCGGACTCGCGCCTGTTCAACCGCTTCGGCGACGGCGTCGAGATCAATCAGTTGATTACCGATTCGGGCCGCACTTCGAACCTCGTGGCGCAGTCCAGACTGCTGCGGAGCGCCGCCGACCAGACTTTCCAGGCCACGCGCTACGACGTACTGATGGCGGTCAACCAAGCCTATTTCGATGTATTGCGTTCCCAGGCTACGGTAAAAGTGGCGCAGGAAACCATCGCTGTCCGGCAATTGCTGGTCGATCAGGTTACCGCGTTAGCCAATAACAAGCTGCGCTCGGAACTGGACGTGAGCTTCGCCGACGTCAGCAGGTCCGAGGCGCAACTGCTGCTGATCCGCGCGCAGGACCAGGTGCAGCGCGCGTTCGCGGAGTTCACCCGAACCCTCGGAGCGCAACAGAACGCCACCTACCGGCTTTCCGAAGAACCGCTTCCTCCCAGCCCGGCGCAGAACGTCGAAGATCTGGTCGCACAAGCCATCAAGAGCCGGCCGGAACTGGCCAGCCTGCGCCTTTCCCGCGATGCCGCCTATCGCCTGGAGAACGCCGAACGCGACCTTAGCCGCCCCACCGTGAGCTTCGTGGCCGTGGCCGGGTATATGCCGTACATCGACCAGATCACCTTGCCGCGAGTAATCCCCGGTGAATATGAAGGCGCAGCTGTGAACGTGAGCGTGCCCATCTTCAACGGCCACTTGTTTTCCGCGCGGCGTGAGGAAGCTCACCAACGGGCCCTCGAATCCGACCAGCACGTGCGCGACCTGGAAGACAGCATTGCGCGCGATGTCCGCGCCGCCTGGGCGTCGTCGGTGACCGCCTACCAGGAACTGGACGTTACCGCACAAATGGTCCGCGAAGCCTCGCTGGGCATGAGCCTGGCGCAAGGCCGCTATAATATCGGGCTCTCCTCCATTGTGGAGTTGACCCAGGCCCAACTCAACCTCACCAGCGCCGAAATCGAAAACCTGACCGCCAAGTATGGTTATCAGGCTCAATACGCGGAGCTGCAGTATGCCATTGGAGCGCTGCGATAGGCCTTCTCGCCGGAATTGAACAATTGGTCAACCAAGTCTTCCTCGATCTTGATATTCCGAGAAAGAAGATGGCTCATGAACAGTTCCGAAAACGACGGCTCTTCGTGGAGGAGCCGAACTACTGCCGCTTTCTCCAGCTTCATGACGGAGCACTCCGAAATCGCAACGGCGGTCGCCATTCGCAATCGTTGTCCCGCCAAGCATCCTTTGAAATCGCCATTGCTCAAAATGGCGACGACTGCTTCCTTTCCCTGTTTGGAGACGACGGTGGCAAACTGAGATTTCACGAGGAACTGAGGCCGTTGGCTAAACCGTCACCTTTCGCCGCCTTGTGCGGCAAGGCAAGCCGAGCGCGACCGTCTAATCGCGAGGCTCGGCGGCGGACACCATCTGCACTTGCTGTTGAAAGACCGCCCGGTGACCAGCTCGCGTGCGTCGTCAGAGTGCGCGTGCGGCAGCCGATTTAATGAGGGCGGTGATCGAGCGGTATCGTCAGCGTGCCCGCCAGTTGCGAACGGCAATCAAGCACAACCAACCGGATCTGTCGGGCGGTATCGCGCAGCGTTGCCTGCTCGGTGACCTTAACTCCACCGTGCAGCGCATTGGCGTACTCCTGGTTGCTCAGATCCAGATCGACTGGTGTGCCGGATATCATGGTCCTCTCGCCATTGGCGCCGATCTCGAAAAGCCAGACTGCCACGCTGTCTTTGTAGCGCTGCCCGTCCTCCACCAGCGCCAGATTCGCCGGGTTCAGGAACATCGTGAAGCGAAATTCTCCGGCCTTTCCTTCCGCCGGCGACAATGTTGCCGTGAGACCAATCTCGGGGTATTCGAAGCGGCTCGCGCCGGCCGCACCCGCAATCACTTCCTGCCGTCTGGCGGCATCGAGATCCTGGACCGCGTAGTAATGGTCTGCCGTGAGAACCTCCACGTTTTTCCGCGACGCAGTCACGCGAATCTTATGGTATCGGCCGTCGGCCGAGCGCGGAAGAAAAGCGATTCGATAGTTCCTCTTGCGCGCATCGTTTGCGGCCTGAAGGATCGCCTTCCCGGTCTCGTCGTCGCCGCTGTAGACCCGGCCGCCGGTGAGAGCGCCCAAATGGTCGAGGGTATCCAGCGGCGAGCCGGGGTCTCTGCCGGTGTCCATGATGGCCGCGCCGCTTCCGATCGGCGCCAGGGATTGTACAGGTTCCACCACCGAGTAGGCCGCGCCTTCGATGGCGTTGAGACTGGCGGCAAATGCGGCGAGCGGATCGGCGTCGTAAAACCCGTGCATGCCAAATTGTGGTTGGCGGTAAGGAACTCCTTGCGTGATCCAGACGAAGCTCTTCGGCCCCGGAATTTCGGCCATCTGCATCACCGCCTGACTCAGGGCGGTCCATGTCGGGGCAATTCGTGCGCGCAGGGGAATGTAATCTGGCCTGGGCTGCATCACCTTTCGAAGAACTTCCTCGAGAATGGGCCTGATGGCATCGGCGGACCCTCCTGCGGATCCGCGAACCGCAACGATTGTCACCTGCGGCGTCAGGACGTAAAGGTACACATGATCGTCCGACCTGAGCTTTTCGAACGCACCGGCGATTCTCGCGCAGAGCTGCCGTGCGCCGATTTCGCGATTGAACCTCGACAGGTCTCGGTTGAAGAGATCGAGCAGGACGACGGTGGAGGGCGATGCCGTCGCGCTGCGATTGGAATGCCGGCCCATGCCGATGGGATTCGCCTGGGCGGCCAGCCTGTGTGCCCACGCGGCCTTTTGCGGCTTGCCCTCATCGAGGATTTGAAAATCTTCAGCCCGCAGGCCCGAAACCGGCTGGCCGGAACGATCGACGGCGGCCACATCGAGGCTGATCGGGGCCGGGTTCGGTGGCGCGGGTTGAGCGGCGAGCCACACCGCGGAAAGCCCGGCTACCAGCGACAGATTCGACGATGGAATATGGAGGCGCAACTGGAATCTAGTGTAAGCGCTGTTCCACATTGCATCCTATCCTCCAGGCATTGTAGTCTGGGGACGGAAAGCTATGTAGGTTAAATCGAGGACATGATCGCGTCGTACGGGCTGCGGAGGCACAACGAAAGGCGCAAGGTAAAACGTCCATGATCTCGATTCGCGACCGGGACGGTTCAGTTCACCCAATGTCTGAACAGTGCCTCCTGAAGGCTCCCTGAAGGGAGGTATCCCATGCGGCGATTCCTTCTTTTGCTATTGGCCTGCGCGATGCCGGTTGCCGCTCAGGAGATCCATCGCGATGATTTCGTAAAGCGGCAAAGCGACGGCATTCTAATTCAGGAGCCGAAGCCTCGACAGCCTCACTTCTGGCGGCGGCTGATTTCCTCCATCGCCTGATCGAAATCGGCGGGCTTCTCGAGATTGAAGATCTTTCCTCGCATGCGCAGGACGGTCTGCTTAATCGTATCCCACAGTGAACTCAAAGGCAGATCGTCTGGAGCGGGGCCGATAGTTTGCGCCTGTGTTACCTCCAAAGGAGGCCCTGGCATGTAGCCTCTCCAATTACCGGCGCCACCGACTGATCCCCCGCGTCTAACTACACGAGGGAACCAGGGGTAGTGTAAAGAAAAGAACCGTGGCGCCACTCCTTTCCCAGCCTTCGGGAAGCCGGATGGCATCTGCTCTTTTATCCACCAGGGCGCTCCCACAAAGATGACGGCGTCCACCGGCTCCGGCGCCTGAACCTCCCGGTTCACCAAAGTCGCCAGCAATTCCCAAACGCCTGCCTGATGTTTCAGAATGCTATGATCCGCGGCCGGGTCGATCAGCCGGTTCGTTGCATGAACCACCCGATTCATGCCGTCTAAATGGAAGCCGTCTTCGTGGAAGAGTTCCCGCTCCTGCGGGAGACTGAGCGCCACCAGCCGAATGGAGGTCGCAGACAGCCGTTCCACCAGGGGCGCCAGCGTCCCTAACAGATTCGTCCACGGGTAGCCGGCAGTGGGAGCCGCATTCATGAGGATGGTGACGCGGCCAGGGTACCCACTGGCTGAAGGCGCGGTTGCCGGGTGCCACGAGAGGTCGCCGGTTGTTCCCGGAGGCATCGCGATCTTCTCATGCCCTTCGGGTTTGGCGTCCAGGTCCCATTCCTTGCGGAAAACCCGGCCGACAGCGTCCAGTATGCTCCATTTCACATGGTAGTGGCCCTCGCCCAATAGAAAGGCGCCATGCCCTTCCTCGGTCGCATTCGGCCGATCATCAGGAAGCTCGATGGAATCCGCAAACAGGACCGGTTGCCGATTCCCGTCTTGCGGCGTCACCTGGAACACCACGTACAGATGACCGCCTCCCGAATACGCGTGCAGGGGGATCCGCACCACGTATCCCGCTTGGAAGCGAGAGGCGAAATTCAGGGCAGGCGGAAGAATTTGGACCGCGCAAGGCAACTCCCCGTGTGCCGTGCCAGCGCCGAAATTCTTGACAGTGTCCGGCAACTGTGAGGGAGAGGTAACCGACTGCGCGGACGCGGTCGCCGTCAGCATCGCGACGATGAGAGACCAGTGCACAAGTGGTCCTTAGCCCAATGGTACGAGGGCAGTCCGCCGCGCGCAATCCTGCAAGTCGGGGAGTTTTGCGCAAAAATTGCAGTAACGCCTCAACCCGTACGCGGCTCTTACGACCAGCGCCCATAAGGGCAATAAAGTGGGCTTTCCTTCAATTGACCCTAGCCGGGCGGTCGGGGCGCTGGGCGCGTCGGGATAGTTTTCGAAAATGCCCGTCTATCAGCCCAATGGCGTCGCCTTCGACTGTCATGTCGCGGTTACGGGTTGCAGCGGGGTGACCTGGGCTGGCTCTTGCGTGGTGACCAGAGTTTCGCCAGGCTGACCCGCGCACCTTCCAAATCGTCATGGCGGCATGCCATAGCCCCTTAGCAGACATCGAGACATGGCCTTCGCTAGTGGTGGATGGGCAGCACGAGCTGCGCGGGGGGAGTGGAATTGATCGTTATCGGTGAGGAAACTCCGTTGATTGAGATCGTGATGGGATAAATACCTTCCGGTGCACTGGCAAACTCCTGCGGCACCGTGAAATTAACCTGGAACTCTCCGGGCACCACCAGAGCGGCAGCCTCGGCGGGGAAGGTAATGCTTCCGACGGTGACGGTGACGGCGTCAACGTTTTGGACGCCCACCAGCGTGCCCGCCGGTGAGGGGGCAAGGCCAGTGGCAAACAGTTGGACCACATCTCCTGGGACTGCCTCCCGAAACGCCGAACCCATGTCTGGATCGCCCACGATCTTGCCGTCCAAAGACACTCCAGCAGCGTAATTGATCCCGTACAACACCACCGGAAAGATGCCCGGCGCACTGGTTATGGCCGTACCCGTGACGACGTTGCTGCCGACTCCGTTGCGGAGGACCTGTACGGAGACGGTTCCTGAAACGCCGGAAGGGACCTGGAAAGTAACCTGACCCGGCGACGCGTAATATACCGCCGCGGGCGCCCCGTTCACTGTCACCGATGTCCCGCTCAAGGTTGTGGGCAAGCCGTTTCCGAGCCCAACGAAATCGGAGGTCGTCCAAACCCGCGCCACGCTGGAAAGGTTGGAGCCTTTTACCTGCGCCCACGATCCCAGCACCAGCCGCGAAATACGTGGCGCCGTTGGCGACCGTCCCCGGCACCAGAGCTGGCGGCGGGGTGGATTTCGACAGCGCCAGCGCAGCCGCTGCCAGGTTCGCCATATCCACCGAACCCAGTCCCGTTACCAGGTCAAAGCCGGGGCCGGCTGAATATCCCATCGATCCGGTGGTGCAATTGGGCGTGCCGATCGCACACGGCACCATGTTGCTTCCCGCGGTGATGTCGTGGAAGGCCGTTGGCGAGGTTTGCGCCAACCGGTACAGCATCGGGTTCAGATTACCCAGTCCCGGTTGGCTTTGGGCGCCATTGGCAAGCAAGTAGTGATTCAACAGCACCATCATCCCGGCAAACGCAGGCGCCGAGGCTGATGTTCCGCCACCGCCGCCCACGACCCCATTAAATATTACTAGGTAGGCGTCGTGCCAAAAAGAGGCCGTCAAAGCCACGTCCGGAACGTCCCGCGCACCATCCGCTGGGCACGCCCGGGCCCGTCTGCCATGAGGGCTTTGCAAAAAACGTGCCGGCGCCGCCGCCGCTGGCCCAGGGTGCGTCGTTCCACGCGATTTCCGGAATGTAGGACAGTGCTGAGGCTCCGTTGGCATCGTTGGTCTGGCTCCAATACGAACCAGTTCCTTCGTTGAACTCGGTTCCGCCCACCGCGGTCACCTCCGGGATATCGCCCGGGAAGCGGGTCGCCAGTCCATGGGCCGCCAGGCCAATGCCGTTTGCATCGCAACCGGCCACGCCATGGTCTCCGCTGCTGTTCACCCACGTGATACCTTGCGCATTCCCCTGTTGCGCGACCCCTTGATACCGCAACATCAGAGCTGGTGCGTTTGTGGCATCGCAGCCGAGGTTATAACTGGCAGTGATCACGGGCGCCAGGTTCTGATCTACTGCATAAGTCAGGGCGTCATACGCATCTCCAGAGTAGACGTAGATGATGGTTGCATTGCGCGCCACTCCTGCAATTGTTTGCAGGTCCCCCGCCGCTTCCCTCAGGGCACCGGTCAGCCCTGGATCGGGGAAGTTAGGATTTGGAATCTGCTGTAAGGTCGGCACCGGGAGATGGAAGTACGCCAAATACGCTTCAAAATCGGTTATCGCTATATCCGTCTGAGAGGAGACAAGAGCCGATGCTCCGACGACCACGACCGACTGTCCGGTACCGTCAATCCCCTGATGCAATAGCGGAGCGAAGTCGTAGATGGTAGCCAGATCGTCCGGCGCAAGAGCGTGGGTTCCGTTGGCCGCGGTGTAGTCCGGCTCGGGAAGAGAATCGTCAAGGCCGCCGATTGCGCCCACGATATCGGCGAGTTCCCGCGGAACCGAAGGATTGGAGGCGTTGGCGTAGTGCCGGCTGTCACCAGCCCGATAGCGATGAAGATTCGCATGAAACGCGCGCTCCGCCGCGCCCGCCGTTCCATGTTCTGGAAGCTGGCCTGTTGGTAGAGATTGCCGCCCTGCTCCACCAGGCTTCCGGCATAGGGCGTCGAGGCCGAGAGCGGCATCTTCTGGTCGGTGGCTTTCGAATACAGCATCACCAGTTGCCGCACATTCGGCGAGCGCACCGCCACAGCAATATCGCCGCCGAACTGCGACTGCGCGATGCCGACCACCTGCTTGATGGTGCCGCTGTTCTCCGGGATATCGACGCCGTAGATTTGCTTGATGTCGTTGGCCGCTTTGATCGCAGGCGATTTGATGCCGGCCAGCTTCTCGCCCAGGCCGATTCCAAAGCCGGCCGCCGCGCCCATGCCAGCGCCCAGGAGCGCTCCCATCGGCCCGCCGAACTGCATTCGCCCACCAGCGCGCCGCCGGCCGGATATGCGCTGGCATTGGCTCGCGACCGGCGTCCGGTCTTGCCGGGCCGTTAACCAAAAGTGCACGGCGTGGTGAGAGACTGAGAAACTCCCGCTCGAAAGTCGTTGGCAGCCCGTTCAACCGGCCACCGCTGACTTTCGGGCCTCTGAAGAGAGGCCGCATTCCCGCAGTATTTGGGCAGTTCCGGCAAGTCCACGCCGTCGCGCGGTCAACCAGAAGAGCAGAGAATTCGTCCCCAAACGATACTCGAACCGATACCCTTCTGGTTGACGGGCAATTCGTACTGTCCGTGATGGTTGGTCGCTAAGAGAAACCGTCGGAGAGACCTATCGCGCCATCGGGTACGAACTGGAAGGCGAGCCCGACAACGACGCGGGTGTGTAGACAGCAGCAGGGTTCATCGGTGGGCTGCGGTCCTAGGGATGACATGAGGGACATCAGGCGGCGGAAAGCCATTGTAGATGATTTTGTAGCTGCCCGATTCCTCCGGCCTCAACAGAATTCAACAAGGTTCGATAGGCTTCCCGTATCTCATTGAAACGTAATGACTCGAAAAGATGGAATTTTCGGAGTGTGACCGAAACTGCCTTCTAAGCAGGGGGTCGCTGGTTCGAGTCCAGCCGGGCCTACCAATAAAATCAACACGTTAAAGGTAAACTGAACCGCGTTCTAGCGAGATGTACGGAAGCGGGTCGCTTTTCTACTCGATTTTCGGCTGTTCGCGGCATCTACTGAACCACCGCTGGTTGCCCGCTGACGACATCGATCAAACTAGCTTTCACTCTGGTCTGTTCCTCCAACTTCGGCCTGACTTCCGCTCTCTGCTCTGTCCTGACTCGGGACAGTTCATCTGAGGCCTTGCGGGCGGCCTTCTAGCTGATGTGCTTGTATAGGCCAGACACGAATGAGGTAATGCTCCGGCTGGCATGCCCCGAGTTGCTGAGCGCGGAGCAGCAGTGCCTTTGCTGACTCCAGAACATCAGGGTTCAGCGGAATCGCACGAATCGTGCACGTCGCCAGGTACCAGATCATCGCCAAGCTCGGCCAGCGCGGCATGGGGCACACTTAGTTCGCCACTCACTGGTCGCGGCAGCCGTTTCCGAATTAGCGGGCAGATTGTCGGCAAACCAGACACGATAAGGCAGGCGAGGCGGCCAGATTCCGAGTAGCGCGTTTAGCCGCCAGGAGCCACAAGTGCGGTCGACTAGCGAGGAACTGCTGCCAAAAGTGTCACTACGAGAGGGAAAGGGTCTGATGTCAAATCCGGTGTGCGACGGCCGGCCATTAGCGAAATCGAGTACCGCAACCATGCAGCGGCAGCGAGGACGCGAGAGCCCCGGCCAGAGCCCCCGCCTGCCTTCGATCTGTAGATGGAGTCGGCTTATCCGCTCGCCGGTCTTGCAGTTCAGCGGTGCGGGGCGTCAAGGGAATCGCCTCCGCTCGGGGTGAAACTCTACCTCAACGTGACGCCTCCGATGAACGTGGGGGCATTGCTGGTCTGGATTACCCCGAGATCGAGGCCCGTGGCCGTGAGCGCAGCCTCCGTCTGTTGCTGGAATTGGAACCCGCCGACGCTGCTGGCGGGAAGCGCCAGGAGCGCGTACGGTGGAATCGTGAAGGTTCCCGCGCTGGCGGCCACGTTGCAGACAGCAGTGGCGCCGTTGGTGTTGGTGTTATCGGTGGGGCCCTGTACCTGGATTTGAACATAGGCGTCCGATGCGCCGCCGGTCCAGGTAACCGTCAATCCGCTGGAACGGGTCACGGGCGGAAGGCTGAGGTTTGCGGGGTTGGTCAGCACCGGCACTGCCGGAATGTTGAAAGGAGCGGTGAAAGCGTGGATGTCGGTTCCACCAACCCCGGTAATGGTATATGCGCCGGGAGACAGAAACGTTCCCGCTGCGCTGAGCGTTGCGTTGAACTGCCCCGGGGTTCCCGCCAGCACTTTGCTTCCGTTCGGCCCCATGATCGTGAAACTGGATCCGGCATCCGCGGCAGCCGTCACGCCCTGCAAGCCAGAGTGCGAAGCCGGATTGAGCGAATTGTAAACGTTGCAGGTGCCAAGCGGCTGATCGTCAAGGTATGAGGCCGCGAAAGGCGTAGTCCCGTCGGCGAAGCCAAGGATCTTGACAAACTGGAATTTCGCGTTGTCGGAGTACGTCACACTTGGTGGGGTGGTGGGGGGACCGAAATCCCTGCTCACGCTGATATCGGCGTAGTTAACGGGGCCGGCGGCGACCAGTTGCTCAGCGTTTGCCGCTGTGGCCACCGCGGGGTTGATGCCAGTGCAACTGCGGCTTCCGCTCGCCGCCACCGGCATGATCGTGGCGTTACTGATCTGGTTGCCGATCTGGATCAGCAACGGCACCGCGCATCCGGTGGGAAGGTTGTTCGGCACCGTGAAGACAATCTGATCTTCCCCGATGCAGCATCCAGATCGGCCCTGGTATACCACCGGGGCTTGGACTCCGCCCAACCACAATTGGAGTGGAATGGTCGGCATGTTTTGGCCCAGGCCGGCGCCGGAGGCGTCGCTTCCGCTCACCGGCCCCAATCCCGTGGCCCACAGGATGAGCGTGTCCCCGGGGTTGGCTGCGCCGCAGGTGGTGTTTGGTCCGCCGCAATTGGCCTCCTTGGTGGGCGAGACCAGGCTGTAATCGGGGTAGGTGACGATCGCCGGTCCCTGGCCATTCGAACCGACGGTAAAGATGCCCACATTGTTCGGCACTACCGTAATAGGCGCCGGATCGCCGGTCCGGCCGTTGTAGGTGACCGTGATGGTCCCGGTGCCGGTGGGCGTGTTCGAAGGCAACAGCGCGGAAACCTGGCCCGCCGATGTGTAGTACATGAGCGCGTTTACCGTGGTGCCATTCACGGTTACCGCCACCGAAGTATTACTCAAGCTGGTCGACTGGAAGGCATTCTGGGCGATGGCGATGTTGGCCGGGCCCAGGCCCATGCCGTAAACCAGAAAGATAGCGCCTTGAGCGATACCCGCATTCGGCAGTCCGGGCAGGATGTTGCTGGCCGCGTTCACCACGCTCGAGATGGTCGGGGGCGGCTGAGAGGCTTGAAAGGTCGGGCTGGGGCCATTGTTGGTGTTTGCAACCCCGTTGAGGTTGATGGCCGTTCCCGTGTCGGTGGTAATGGTTCCCGCCACAAGGAAGTTCGCTCCGTTGAGCGGTCCGATGGGCGATGCCAAGTCCCAGGTCGTCAATTGGGAATTGGTCAACCCGATTCCCCCGGCCGCACTTCCGAAGGTGACTTGGCCGGTGGTGGTATTCAGATATACGCTGACGTTGGCGAGCGCCGTTTTTTGCCCCACCCCGGTGAAGGATATGGTATTGGACGTCGCTGGGTTCTGGAAATGACCCGGCGAGGGGTTGGTGATGCCCGCCGTATCCGCGGTCACCGTCCAAACGAAGGCTGTGTTCACCTGCTGGCCCTGAGCGCTGACCTGAACATACCCGGTCAGGATGTAGTTGACCGGCACGGCGGAGGCCGGGGGAAGCGCGGCGGAAATCAGCAGAACGAGCGGTCCTAATGAATACACTCTCATAAAAAACTCCTTCAGATCTTAAACGCGACAAAACGGGCGCGGAGGGATCGCGTGGCGGCGATCTGTCCTGCCCAGGCATCGCGCCCGGTGGGTGTGCACTCTGCTACTTTGTTGAGTGGCGACGAACATGGATTCTCATCCGAGTCCGCCGGGTAAGGTGACCGAACTCCTCCTGGAGTTGTCCGGGGGGAACCGAACCGTAGTGGACGAACTGATTCCCTTTGTTTATCGGGAGCTCAAGCGGATTGCGGCGATGCAATTGCGGCAGGAGCGTCCCGGCCATACCTTGCAGGTCACGGCGCTGGTGCACGAGGCGTATCTGAAGCTGGTGGATCAACGCCAGGTGAACTGGCAGAATCGGGCCCATTTCCTCGGTGTGGCGGCGCAAGTGATGCGCCGGATTCTGATGGATTATGCCAAAGGGCGGGCTCGCGGAAAGCGCGGAGGGGATGTTCAGAAAACGCCGCTGGATGAGGCGCTGATAGTGAGCTATGACCGGACCTTCGAGCTGATACAGATCGACGAAGCGCTCCACCGTCTGGAGACGTTCGACCAGCGGCAGGCCAAAGTTGTGGAGATGCGATTCTTCGGAGGCCTCTCCGTAGAAGAGACCGCAGTGGCTTTGGGGGTGTCTGAACCCACGGTGAAACGGGAATGGGCCATGGCCAAAGCCTGGCTGCGCCGCCAAATCCGCGCGGCATAGCGCCATGACTCCCGAGCGCTGGCGGCAAATTAAACAAATTTTCCAGGCGGCCGCCGAGTTGCCGCCGGAAGAGCGGTCCGCTTACGTGCAGCGAGCCTGCGGGGGCGATGGTGAGCTACGCGCCGAAGTGGAATCACTGCTCCATTCAGAGGAGGAAGAGTTTCTTTCCGGCGCCGCAGCGGCGTATGTCCCCGAGGCTTTTGCCGAGGAGGACCGGGACCGGAACATCGGACGCCGCATCGGTGCTTACCGGATTGTGCGCCAGATCGGCGAGGGCGGCATGGGTGCGGTGTACCTGGCGGAACGCACTGGAGAGTTCCATCAGCAGGCGGCGCTTAAGCTGTTGCGCGCGGGAATGGATTCGCGCGGGATTGTGTCGCGATTCCGCCACGAGAGACAGATTCTGGCCGGTCTGGATCATCCCAACATTGCGCGGCTGCTGGAGGGAGGCACGACGGAAGAAGGTCGTCCGTACTTCGTGATGGAGTATGTCGAAGGCGAGGCGATCGATCGGTACGCCGACAATCGCAGGCTCGGAATCGATGATCGGCTGCGCCTGTTCCAGCAGGTCTGCGCGGCGGTGCAATACGCTCACCAAAACCTGGTGGTGCACCGCGACATCAAGCCGGGCAATATTCTGGTTGCCGGGCCTATTGGGCACCCCGGCACGCCGAAGCTGTTGGACTTCGGAATCGCCAAACTGTTGAGGAGCGACGTCCCGCGGGAAACCGCGGGGTTGACCCAGGCCGGACTGCGTATGATGACGCCGGAGTATGCCAGTCCGGAGCAGGTGCGGGGCGAGCCCATCACCACCGCCACGGATGTGTATTCGTTGGGTGCAGTGCTCTACCAGTTCTTGGCGGGACAAACGCCGCACCAGTTCCCGTCGAGTTCCCCGGCCGAAATGGAGTGGGTGATTTGCGAGACGGATCCGCGGCCACCCAGTGAGGTTGCTCCCGAACCGGCTGCCCGCCAACTGCGAGGCGACCTGGACGTCATCGTTTTGAAGGCGCTGCAAAGAGATCCGCAGCGGCGCTACAGCTCGGCAGAGCAACTCAGCGCGGACATTCAGCGGCATTTGGACGGCATGCCCATTCAGGCGCGCCCGCAGACGCTGGGCTACCGGGCCGGCCGGTTCATACGGCGCAACCGCGTGCCCGTGGCGGCGGCTGCGCTAGTGGCGATTTCGCTCGCCGCGGGTACGACTATCGCCATCTGGCAGGCACGTGTCGCCCATGTACAGAGGCTCCGCGCCGAGAAGCGCTTCAACGACGTCCGCCAGTTGGCTCACGCTTTCCTCTTCGACTTCCACGATGCCATTCAGAATCTGCCAGGCGCCACTCCGGCGCGCCGCCTGGTGGTGGACAAGGCGCTCCAATATCTGAACAGCCTCGCGCAGGAGACCGCCGGCGACCAGGCGCTGGAACGCGAGCTGGCGGAAGCGTATCTGCGCGTCGGAGACGTGGAGGGCGGCACGGGGATGCCCAACCTGGGCGACAAACCGGGTGCGCTCCTTAGCTATGAACGCGCCCTGGCCATCGCCGAGCGCGCGGCGCGCCGCGATCCGCAGTCTCTGGAGTGGCAGCATTACTTGGCGCGGGCGCACTTCCGCGTGGGAGACATACTGGCCCCGCGCAACGACCTCGCCGAGGCGGTGCCGCACTATCGCGAAGCACTGCGCATTTTCCAGGCGATTGCGCCGCGCATGGGTCAGGACCTCGCCGCGCAATTCGAAATGGTCAATGCTTACGAAGCGCTGGGCGACGCTTTGGGCAACCCCGGACTCGTCAACCTGGGTGACGCACAGGGCGCCAAGGATGCCTACGAAGAAGCGCGGAGCATCGAGGAGGCCGTCGCGGCGGCGCATCCCGACAACCTGCGCAGCCGGCGCGGGGTGGGTCTGATGGAGTGGAAGATCGGCGACGTCGAAATGGGGTTGGGCAACGTGGATGAAGGCCTGCGCAGATACCAAAGCGCCGTTCAGGCGTTCGAACGTCTGCTTGCGCGCGATCCCCTCAATCCCACCACTCGTTTGTTTTTGGGGCTCGCCACCGGCAAGGTGGGATCGGCGTTCGAGGCCGCGGGGCGAACACAGGCCGCCCTGGCCCAATACCAAAAAAGCCAGCGATATCCAGCGCGGCTTGATGGAGGCCGATCCGCAAAACGAACAGAGCAAGAACAGCTACGCGCTAAGCCTGCAAAACCGGGCGAATCTGTTGCGCAAGATCGGCGCCCGCGCTGGCGCGCTGGCTCTCTACCGTGAGGCTCTGGGGATCTTCCAACAGCTCCTGTCTTTGGATCCGCAGAGCCCGGCGCAACAAAAGTCATGCGCCGAGACGGCGGCAGCTATCGGAGAAATTGCCGCGGTGAACGGCGGAAAATAAGAACCTGCGCGCTGGATCAGGCCCTTCAACCTACCGACCTTGACCCGATGACAGTCGCCACGGCGGCGCAATCGGGTTCGAGAATGGGACGTCCGATAGATGAGATCGACGGCGGCGGCGGTGCACCCTGGTGAATTGGCTCTGCTGGAACGCGCACCGGGACATTATGCAGTCTAAGGTCCGTTGGTACATGGCCCCATCACCGAACGCGCGATCCTCGCTGAAGGGATTGGTTCGTCCGCTGATCCGCGAATTTGTGTCGGCGAGCGTGCGCCGCCGCAACGGGCATCCCTGAACGCGCGGCTTATTGATCGACGCGTTTTTCCCGCTCGTAAGGAGCCTTCAAATACTTCGAGGCCTCGACCTGGGCGTTTTGGGTGTTGTCTTTTGTGCGCAAGGCCAGGTTGTACTCGTTCACGGCGCGGTCCCGCTGGCCGGTGATGTCATAGATCCAGCCCAGGTTAATGTGGGACCACACTTCGGTCCACTTTGGGGTCAAATCGCCGTTTAAGCATTCCCGAAACGAATTGGCCGCCGACTGCAGATTGCTCTGCTTGAAATACACCTCGCCGATGCGGTAGCTCGCGAGCGAGCTGGTGCGGTTGGTTTCGAGCGCCTTCGAGTATTCCCGCAGGGCGCTGGCGAAGTCGCTCATTTCGGCGTACTGTTCGCCGCGGCGAATGGCCACCTGCACGCGCATCTGCGGACTGTAGCGCAGCACCCGGCCATCGGGATCGATGGTGATATTTTTCGGTTTGCCGAAGGTATCCACGGAGAACTCCGAAGACGTGCCCATCACTTCCACGCGGGTGGATTCGGGGTTGCCTTCGGTTTCAATCTTGAGCTCGACCGGCATGCGGAAGGTGTCGAGATCCTGCGAGATCTTGCCCATCACGCGGAAGCCTTTCTGCACGCGGTAAATGGTGTATTCCAGCTTGAACTCAGGCGCGCCCGAGGATTCGACCCACTGAATGAAGAAGTAGCCGATATCCTTGCCGGTGACGTTCTGGACCACTTTGCGCAGGTCTTCGGTGGTCACCGCCTGCCACGTATATTGCTTGACATATTCCTTGAGCACCTTGAAAAACACGTCGTCGCCGATGACGTAGCGGAGCATATTCATGACCACGGCGCCCTTGCTGCCGGTGAGCGCCCAGAATTCGGGCGAATAGTCGTCCAGCCGGGAAGACTGAATGAGCGGCACGTTGTCCACTGTGAGGGCGGCGACCATCTCGTTATTCAACTGAGTCTGCATGGCGCCGGCGCCGGCTTCGTGTTCGGTCCAGAGCAGCTCGGAATAGGCCGCCATGCCGTTGGTGAGCCAGATGTGATTGCGGGAAGAGGCGGATACCAGCTCTTCCCACCATTGGCGCGAAACCTCGTTGGCGAGCAGGCGTGAGGCTACCGATTGCGTGATGCCGTGCGGCGCCAGGAAAATCATGCCGGGCGCCGCATAAGCGTTGGGGGCGCCGGGCTCGGTTTCGACCACGGTGAGATTGGCGTAAGCCGGCAACCCGAAGGCGCCGGTGAAGTAGCCCATCATCTTATCGATCTCTTCGCCGTAGGCCTGGGCCATGGCCTTTTCGGGATCGCGGAAATAGAGCGTGGTAGTCACGCCCTCGCTATCCACTTTTAGCGGCGGGTCTTTGACCACGGCGATGCTTCCGGGGAAGGATGGCCCGTCCATCTTGAATTCGTACAGATTCTTGTCGTTGGCCGATCGATGGGAATCGGTCCCGCTTCCCAGCACGGCATAACCCGTCGGAACCGTGATCCGAAGATCGGCGCCGAAGCGGTCCGCGGTGTAACCGCTCACGGGGAACCAGCGCGCCGGATAGAGCAGGTAGGCGTACTCGGGATGGATCGCGGCGAAGGCAATGCCTTCCACGGGCGACTCTTCCTGTCCGGAGAGCTTGCCGTCGTAATAAAACGTCAGCGAAGAGGGCTGGCCCTTAGCCAAGGGCTGCGCGAAGTTGACGCGCACGGTGAAATCCCCCTGGTTGCGCGAAACCTGCAGGGACTTGCCCTGCGCGTCGTCCACGTGGGAGATGTTCAGCGCGTTATTGAGCTCGAAGGTGAGAAAGTTGATGCCGTCGTCGATGGCGATGAAGCGCACGGCTGCGCGCGCGCTGAGGGACTGGGTGTTGGGAGAGATTTCGGCGTCGATGGTATAGTTCTGTACGTCGATGCGGCCGCGGCGTTCCGGCTGAGCGGAAAGCGGCGCGAGGGTGGTGAGGGCGATGGCAAGCAGGGTAACGGCAGGCGTGACCTGGTGGGACACACGATCTCCCGTTGTCGTCTGTCGTTCCTCCCCAGCGGACGGCCGCTCGACAGACGACAAAGAACGATCGTCCGTCCCACCTGAATCTGTTCTCCTAAGCGTGTTAAGCGTACTGCTAAACATGGGCAACTTGTCCTTCCAGAATCTCGTGAATAATGGCGGCGGCGCGGCGTTGGGCGGTCGGCGCGCCGGATTCGGCGCCCAGCCGATGGCGGACTTCGGCCAATCCGGCGAGCATCTCGGCCCGCGCGGCGGGGTCGTCTAACAGGCGGACGGCTTCGCGGTAAAGCGTGGTGGCGGAAAAGTCGCCTTGCATCAATTCGGGCACTACTTCCCTCCCGGCAATCAGGTTCACCATCGTATAAAATGGCACCCGCACGAGCAGCTTGCCGGCCAGCCAACTCGGCGGCGTCACCTTATAAAACGTCACCATGGGAGTTCCCAACAGCGCGGCTTCCACGGTTACGGTGCCGCTGGCGGCCAAAGCCAGATCGGCGTGAGCCATGGCGTCCCAACTTTCTCCTTCCAATACCTGGATCGGGGCCGCGCCAAGGCGCTCCCGAAAAAACGACGCTCCGGAGATAACCGACGCCGGAAGAATAGCTTGCACGGCTCGTTCGCGGGCCAGACGGGTCACCGCTTCGGCTAGCGCAGGCAGGTGGCGCGCAGCTTCTCCACGGCGGCTTCCCGGCAACACTGCTACCAATGGACGGTCGATAGCGAGTCCGTGTTTCCGAAAAAACTCGGCTCGCGACTGGGTGGGGCGCACCAAGCCGGCCAAGGGGTGGCCAATATAGGTCGTGGGAATCCCGGCGCGTTCGAAGAATTCCTGTTCGAACGGGAAAATGCAAAGCAAGCGGCGGAGCGTCCGGCGCATGGACCGGACCCGGCCCTTGCGCCACGCCCAGGCTTGCGGCGCCACCAAATAAATTACCGGGATACCGGCAGCGTTGAGGCGCCTGGCGGCGCGCAGGTGAAAGTCGGGGGAATCGGTGAGAATGGCGACGTCGGGGCGCTCGCGCTCGGCCGCCCGCATCAGCTTGCGGAATTCGCCGTGGATTCGGGGCAAGTGGGCGACCACTTCCAATAAGCCCACCACCGCCAGGCTGGCGGCATCTACGATCGTTTCCACACCCGCGGCACGCAACCGCGGCCCGGTACAGCCAAAAAAGCGGGCATCGGGAAACGCCGCGCGGAGCTCATCCACCACCAAGGCGGCGTACAAATCGCCCGACGCCTCTCCGGCCGATACCAGAACGCGTTTGGGTACCATCCCTAGATTAAGTGTAGCGTGGCGACTTGTTACAATCGACTTCACCTGGAATGTCCACCGAAGCCGAACCAACCAAACTGCTGGTAGAAGAATTCGCGCGGCGGGTTCGCGGCGAGCTGGTTCCGCTGGGGAAGCGGTTCTCGTATTTCTCCGCGCTGCCAGTGGCGGAGGAAGACCTGAAACAGTACCTGAACGACCCGCTTGCCGCGGTTTCCCCAGCGGTGACCGAGTTATTGCCCAGCATCGGTATCTTACTGGCGCCATTCCTCGAAAAGGGCAACGGAAAAAACGCCGAGTACATCACTTACGAGCGCCCGGCCGTGGGGCGGCGGCTCTACTCCGTTCTCCTTCAAGTGGAAGACATGACGGTGCTGACGCTTTCGGTCAAGGAAATCGAAGTGGCCGACTACCATTACCAGCTCTATGCGGCGCTGGCGGTGCTGACCGCGCGCCGTTTACCGCTGGAGGTACAAGAGCGCTTCTACCGCACCCTACGGGAAGAGTTGAACGCGGAAGTTCACGGCGAGGTCGACGAAAAAAGCTGGCACATGAAGCAGGCCCTGCTGCGCCGCCAGACCAACATACGCAAGGAAACCAAATTGTTTCGGGAATACGCGCGGCAGGCTTTCGAAGATACGCTCACGCTGTATCTGCACGGTACCTGCTGCGACATCGACATCGAAACCGGCCCGCGGCAAATGCCCAGCCGCTATCTCCGTAAGCGCCTGGAGTTGCTGGTGTCGCTATTCCCGCCTCCGGAAGGCTACGCGGTGCTGCCGGAGCATTTGAAGGCGCGCTAGGAACAGTTGTCAGTTGTCAGTAATCAGTTCTCAGCTTTCAGTCCGCAGTCTGGCGGGTGACCGGAACTGAAAACTGAAAACTGTGAACTGACAACTGTCTGCTACCTCCAGCGCCGGCCCCAGCCGCCGCCCCAGCCCCAACCAAATCCGATGCCCACCGTTGGCCCCCAGTTCGGGTAATAGGGGTAGCCATAATAATAGGGATAAGCATAGTAGGGGCTGTAGTATCCGGGAGCATAATAGGAGCCGTAAGCGCCGGGACCGTAGTGATAGCCCGGAGCGGCAGGACGACCCGCCATTTGTGCGGGACGCTCATAGTCCTGTGGCGTGGCGTAGCGAAACGCCTGCGGCGCATGTACCGTGGAAACCGTAATCGGGGAAGTGATCTGGAAAGTCAGCGGCGTTTCCGGATAGACGATGGTGGGGTGGTCGCGGGTGAGCAGCACGCCGACGATTCCCACCGCGGCGCCAGCGCCAGCTCCTATGGCAGCGCCGGTACCGCCGGCAGCTACCGCGCCAACTCCCGCGCCGACGGCCGTGGTTCCGACAATCGTGCCCGCCTGCACCCCGTTGGGTGTGCGCGGTCCGGTGCTGGCGACCAATTGAGAGGAAATCGGAGTCTGGGTTCCGTCAGCCAACGAGATGCCAGTCAGCACCAGCTTGAGCCGCGACGGATGGCCGCTGTGCGCTTTCTCGGCCTCCACCACGTTGCCATACACGGTCTGCCCGCGCACCGCTACCACGACTCCGTCCACCACTAGCGGCTGTGCCAGCGAAGCGGTAAACGTGTCGCCCGGGTGGTTCTTATCGCTATTCAGGAACTGGTTGATACGAACGGTGACAAAGGTTCCGGGCTTCACCGTCAATTCCGCGGGAACGCCATAAGCCGGACGGTGCGCCGCATTCGCTGGCGGATTTTGGGGCGCGCCCGTCGGGGCCTGCGGAGCTTGCGCCGCCGGCTGCCCGTAAGAATCCGTGGGCGCTACGGGCTGGGTAGGATCCTGTTGCGGCTGGGCCTGCTGGGCATCCGTCTGAGCGGATGCGGCAGGAGCATCGCCAACGCGCCGCCACCCGCCAGAACTGTCCTGGGGCGTCGTCTGCGCCAGCAAAGAACTCGTTACGGCAAACACGAGCAGTGGAAAAGAGAGTGCGATTGGTTTCATAATTACTGCCTCACAATCTTCGACGCACGCTCCACTTGCATCTGTTTCACCATTTGCACGATCCCGCTAAATTATTGACAAATTTAGCCTAATCCACCGAAACGGATTGGCCGGAAAGCACCGGCGATGGTGCTTTTCAGCCATCGGCGCGAGCCCCAGGGGGAGCGTCGATCGGGCCGCCCGACCGGCTTCCCGGCGCGCCACCCGAACGCGCGGAGTGGGCCAGATCCCAGCAGCCGCCGCCCTGGTTTGTGGCACAATAGTGTTTCCAACGGATCGAACGATCGGGACAAACGGCCCAGCGTCCTTTTGCGGGCCGCGGCTAAGTTGCGCGGACTCAGCGAAGGTCGCTACAATCATCGCGTTCGCAAAAATCCCAGGGAGGAATGCATGGCAGCGGTTGAGCAGAAGGTGAAGCAGATTATCGTCGAGCAGCTTGGGGTGGATGAAAGCCAGGTCGACACGAACGCGTCGTTTGTGGACGATCTGGGAGCCGACTCGCTCGACATCGTAGAGCTTGTAATGGCCTTTGAAGAGGCTTTCGAGCTCGAGATTCCCGACGAAGACGCCGAAAAGATTACTACCGTCAAGGACGCCATTGACTACATCGAGGGCAAAACCACGAAGAAGTAGTCTCCGCGTTTCTCACCGGGGAACCCAGCTTGGGTTGGCGAACGGCCTTCGGCGCATTGGCCCTACATCGCGGATGGGAGCGACAGCCGAACATAGTTGCGGGAGAGACTCGTTTTGAGGCGAAGAGTGGTGGTGACCGGCGTTGGCCTGCTGACGCCGTTGGGTATCGGCACGGATTCGACGTGGGAAGCGGTTCGGAACGGGGTGAGCGGAATTGGACCCATCACCCAGTTCGATGCCTCGGCCTTTTCCTGCCGGATCGCCGGCGAGGTCAAGGGTTTCGATCCCGCCAATTACATCGAAAAAAAAGAAATCAAGAAGATGGGGCGGTTCATCCAGTTCGCCATCGCGGCGGCGGAGTTCGCCCTGTCCGATTCGGGGTTGAAAATCACGCCCGAGATCGCCGAGAGCGTGGGCGTGTATATTGGCAGCGGCATCGGGGGATTCGAGGTCATCGAGCGCGAGCATCAGACCCTGCTGGAGCACGGGCCGCGCCGTATTTCCCCGTTTTTCATTCCCGCCACAATCGTGAATCTTGCCAGCGGCCAGGTTTCCATCCGGAGCGGCGCCAAGGGGCCCAATTCGGCGACCGCCACGGCCTGCACCACCAGCGCCCATTCGATCGGCGATTCGTTCCGCCTGATTCAATATGGCGAAGCCGATGCCATGATTTGCGGCGGCACGGAGGCCTGTATCACTCCCATGGGAATCGGCGGTTTCGCCGCCATGCGCGCTTTGTCCACTCGCAACGACGCGCCCGAGCGCGCTTCGCGGCCATGGGATCGCGATCGCGACGGTTTCGTGGTGGGCGAGGGCGCCGGCATTCTGATTCTGGAAGAACTGGAGTTCGCCAAACAGCGCGAGGCGCGCATCCTGGCCGAGTTGGTGGGTTACGGAATGAGCGCGGACGCGTTTCACGTCACCGCTCCTTCGCCCGATGGCGACGGCGCGTACCGGGTGATGCGCAATGCCGTCCGCGATGCGGGAATCGACGCTTCCCAGGTGGATTACATCAATGCCCACGGCACCTCCACCGAGGTCGGCGATCGCGCCGAGACCGTGGCCGTCAAGCGCGCCTTTGGCGATCACGCCAAGAAACTGGCGGTCAGCTCCACCAAATCCATGACCGGACATTTGCTGGGCGGCGCCGGCGGTGTCGAGGCCGGTATCACGGTGATGGCCATTCGCGATCAGGTGGCTCCTCCCACCATTAATCACGAAAACCCCGATTCCGATTGCGACCTGGATTACGTTCCCAACCACGCCCGGCCCATGCCGATTCAGTATGCCCTTTCGAACAGTTTCGGATTCGGCGGCACCAACGGCTGCCTGATCTTCAAGAAGTACCAGCCGTAGCTGGGGAGGGTCCGCCCGGTTATGAAAATCGTAGTCGCCATCAAGCAGGTACCCGCGCGGGATTCGCAATTGCGGATTGCCGCCTCGGGACAATGGATCGAAGAGGCCGATCTGGCGTGGGAGATCAACGAGCCGGACGCCTACGCGCTCGAAGCCGGCTTGCGGCTTAAGGAAAAACAAGGCGGCGAAGTGGTTGCCTTATGCGCCGGCCCGGAACGCGTCTCCTCTACCATTCGCGAAGCCTTGGCCAAAGGCGCCGACCGCGCCATTCACATTGAAGACCCGCTCGCCTCCGCCGAGCCGCTCTCTACCGCACGCCTGCTCGCCGCGGCCCTGGCTGCCGAGAAGCCAGACCTGGTATTGACCGGGCTGCAGTCCGACGATCTTGGGTTTGGCCAAACTGGCGTGATTCTGGCGGAGTTGCTGGGCGTCGCCCACGCCACCATCGTGATGGAGGTGGAACCGTCCGGCGCGGGCATTCGCGTAAAGCGCGAGCTCGAGGACGGCTGGTTTCAGCACGTCGAAATGCCGCTGCCGGCCGTGCTGGCCATCCAATCCGGCATCAGCAAGCTGCGCTACGCCACCCTGATGGGCATCAAAAAGGCCAAGAACAAAGAGGTCCGGCGACTCTCGGCGGCCGATCTGGCGGTCTCGGCCGGCTCGCCCAGCGTGGTATTGGAGCGCGTGTATCTGCCGGAGCGCAGCAAGCACACCCAACTTTTCGATGGGCCACCTAAAGAGGCCGCTGCCCAATTGGTGGAAAAACTCAAGTTTGAGGCGCGCGTCCTATGAGCCCGACCATCCTGGCGGCAATGGAGCAACGGGACGGCGTGTGGAATCGCATGTCGTTCGAGACGCTGGCGGCGGCGCAGCAACTGGCGCGCGAGCTCGCCGGCACAGCGTCCGCCGCAGTATTAGGGAGCGGCATCGAAAATCTCTCGAACGAGCTCGCTGGCTACCAACTCGCCAGGGCGTATGCGGTCGAACACGAACAACTCGCGGTGTATACTCCGGATGCCTACACACTAGCGCTCGGCCAGTTGATCGCCCAAGTCAAGCCGGCCATCGTGCTCTTTCCGCATACCTATCAGGTGCGCGACTTTATGCCCAAGCTGGCCACCACCCTTGGCAAAGTAGCGCTCAGCGATATCATCGCACTTCGCTTCGCGGAAAACAACCAGTTGGTGGCCGTCCGCCAGCTCTTCCAGGGCAAAATGAACGCCGACCTGCGCTTCACGGGCGACAGCCCCCACTTTGCCTCATTGCAAGCGGGAGCGTATCGTGCCGACCATGTGGCCACCGGTAGCACCCCGCTGGAGAAGTTCAACCCGGCGATTGAGGCCTCCCAGGTACGCACCCGCCCGCTCGAGCTGTTCCGCGCCGCCGAGCGCGCCGTAGACCTGACTGCGGCCGAGATCATCGTCTCCGTGGGACGCGGCATCCGAGAAGCCGACAATATTCCGATGGTCGAAAAGCTGGCGGAAGTGCTGGGCGCGGAACTGGCTGCCTCCCGCCCCATCTGCGACGCCGGCTGGCTGCCCATGGAGCGCCAGGTGGGCAGTTCCGGACAAACGGTCGCGCCGAAGCTGTACCTCGCGGTGGGAATTTCCGGAGCCATCCAGCACCTGGTAGGCATGAAGGGCTCGCGCACCGTGGTGGCCATCAACAAAGACCCCAACGCCCCCATTTTTGAAGTGGCCGATTACGGAATCGTCGGCGACCTCTTTCAGGTGATTCCCGAATTAACGGAAGCCATCAAGAAGGCCAAGTAGACTTCTGTGGAGCAAGTGTTGTTGCCTGCAATCGCTACACGTCCAGGTTCTTCACGTCCAGCGCGTTCTCTTCAATGAACTTGCGCCGGCTCTCTACATCCTCGCCCATGAGCGTAGAGAAAATCTCTTCGCTTTGGACCGCGTCTTCCAGACGCACTTTCAACATGGTGCGCTTCTCGGGGTTCATAGTGGTGTCGGCAAGTTGCTCGGCATTCATTTCGCCCAGCCCCTTATAACGCTGCACGGCCGCGCCCTTCTTACCTTCTGTCTTGACGTACTCCAGCAGTTCGCGCCAGGTGCCCCGCGATTCGCGGTGGTCTTCCTTCACCACCACAAAAGGCGGATTGTTGTGGCGGGAAATCGTCCGTGCCAGGGCGCGGAAGCGCCGGTACTCGGGCAGAGCGGCCAGCGTCACGCCAATGGCGCGTTCCGCGTTGGTGGAATCGTGGAACACCACCGCGTGCGAGGAGTGTTCCTCGTCGGTGCGCATGACCGGATTCAAGCCGAGCTTCACCAAAGCATCCAACACCGGCTGCAGATTCACCTGTTCCTGGAAATCGGCCTTGGTGTCCAGACGAAGAGAGACGTCGCCTAACAGTTCCACCACACGGGCATCGCGCAGCCGGCGCTCCACTTTGGCGAACATCTGTTCATACTCATCCAGGCTCAGCAGAAAATTACGCAGTTCGGCGCCTTCCAGTACGCTTTTCGCATCGCCGCCATTGGAATGAGTTTCGAGCGACAGGTTCTCGGTGGCGCGGCGGGTCAATTCGCGCGTCAACTCCTTTTCATCCCGGATATACTTTTCGCTTTTGCCCTTCTTGATGAGGAAGAGCGGCGGCTGAGCGATATAAACCTTTTCGCGCAGGATCAACTCATGCATATGACGGAAGAAGAACGTCAGCAGGAGCGTGCGGATGTGCGACCCATCCACGTCGGCATCCGTCATGATGATGATCTTGCCGTAGCGGAGCTTGGTGAAGTCGAAATCGTCCTTGCCGATACCCGTGCCGAACGCGGTGATCATGGCGCGGATTTCCTCGTGGCCGAGCATCTTGTCGTAGCGCGCCTTCTCCACGTTCAGGATTTTTCCTTTGAGCGGGAGAATCGCTTGGAAACGGCGGTCGCGGCCTTGTTTGGCGGTCCCGCCGGCCGATTCTCCCTCCACCAGGAAGAGCTCGCAACGCTCGGGATCGCGCTCCTGGCAATCGGCTAGCTTGTGGGGCATGCCGCCGGATTCGAGCGCGCCTTTCCGCCGGGTCAGATCGCGCGCCTTGCGGGCCGCCTCGCGCGCGCGTGAGGCTTCGATCGCCTTGGCCACGATCTTGCGGCCCACGGCCGCGTTCTTGTCGAAATACTCGCCCAGCCCTTCGTTGACAAACTGCGTCATCGGCCCGCTGATATCGCTGTTCAGCTTGCCTTTGGTCTGCCCCTCGAACTGCGGTTGCGGAACTTTCACGCTCACCACCGCGGTCAGGCCCTCGCGCACATCGTCCCCACTCAGGGTTTCTTTCTCCTTGAACAGTCCCTGGCTCGCGGCAAAAGCGTTGATCGTGCGCGTGAGGGCGGAATAGAATCCGCGGAGGTGCGCGCCGCCGTCGACGGTATTGATGTTGTTGGCGAAGCTCGAAATATTCTCAGAATACGAGTCGTTATACTGCAGCGCGACTTCCATGGTGAGCGTCCCACCATTGGGCAGTTCCCTGTCGGCTTCGAAGTAAATCGGCTTTTCGTGGAGGACCTGCTTGCCTTTGTTGAGGTGCCTGATGAATTCGGCGATGCCGCCGGTATATAGAAATTGGGCGGTCTTGATCGGATCCGCGCGCTCATCGGTGAGTGTGATTTTTAGACCCTTATTCAGAAAGGCGAGTTGGCGAAGGCGATTAGCCAGCGTGTCGTAGTTGAAGACCGCCGTTTGCATGATGGTGGAGTCGGGTTTGAAGGTGACGCGGGTACCGGTCTTGCGTCCAGCCTTACCGGCCTTGGCCAAGGGAGCTTTGGGAATGCCGCAGGAGTATTCCTGTTGCCAAGTAAATCCATCGCGCCAGATTTCCAGCTCCAGCTTTTCAGAAAGTGCATTGACGCAGCTTACGCCGACACCATGGAGGCCGCCAGAAACTTTATAGCTGTTGGAGTCGAACTTGGCGCCGGCATGCAACTTGGTCATGACTACCTGCGCCGCGGAAACACCCTCCTCTTCGTGCAGATCCACCGGGATACCGCGGCCGTTGTCGATCACGGTGACGGAGTCGTCGTCGTGAATGATGACGTTGACCTCGGTCGCATAGCCGGCCATGGCTTCATCCACCGAATTGTCGACCACTTCATACACCAGATGATGCAGGCCCATTTCACCGGTTGAGCCAATATACATGGCAGGCCGGAGGCGCACTGCTTCTAAGCCTTCCAGAACCTTAATGCTGGTGGAATCGTAAACTTGTTCGGGAGTACCGGGGTTCACTTCGTTTGCCATAGGAATGACCGCATCAGATTCTCATGGGCATCACCACGTAGCGGTATTGGTCCGCGATGGCGTCGCCAGCCGGACGTAACTCGCCGGCGCTCTTTTGATCTTTCAACTGAAATGCAACATGATCCTGTGGGATCACGCGCAGGAAGTCGAGCAGGTACTGAGCATTAAATCCGATCTCGAGATCTGGGCCGGTGTATTGGGCAGGTACGCTTTCCTCGCTTTCTCCCATTTCGACCGACGATGAAAATATGCGCACTTCTCCACTGACAAATTGCACGCGAATGGCGCGCGAACGTTCATCGGCGAACTGTGCGACGCGCTCGATAGCAGAACGGATTTCGCCTTTCTCAAGGGTTGCTACATGGTTGTGGTCCTTTGGCAAGACACGCTCATAATCAGGAAAATTACCTGGCAGCTTGCGCGTTAGCAGAAGGCGCTGATCAACCTGGAAAAAAAGATGGTTATCGTCGCCGGAAAATAATGCCACTGCTCCATCGCCCGCGTCGTCAGCCAGCTTTGTCAGTTCACCCATGGCTTTCTTGGGTATCAGCGCACGAAACGGTTGATCGATGGTTCCACTCTCCCCAGGAGGCACATGTACGTAGGCCAGGCGATGGCCATCCGTCGCTACCATGGTTAAGCCTTCCGGCCGTAGCAAAAGCAAGGCGCCACTTAAGGTAAAACGCGACTCCTCCATCGAGATCGCAAAACCGGTACGCGCAATCATCGACGCCAGCGTCTTTACCGGAACTTGCGCCACCACTGCCGGGGTTTGCGGCAGTTCGGGAAAACTATCGCGCGACATACCTGCAATCCGCGTCCTCGAGCGCCCACTGGTAATGCTCGCCCAATGGTTATCCAGAAACTTCATCTGGATATCGCCCTCGGGCAACAAGCGAACGTAGTCCAACAATTTACGCGCCGGTACGGTTCCGGCTCCTTCTTTTTTCACCTTCGCCGGACAGAAACACCGAATTCCCAACTCCAGATCAGTCGCTGTCAAAACAATCCGGTCGTCGGCAGCCTCCATCAGTACGTTCGACAGAATCGGGATTGTGGTTTTTTTCTCCACAACGCCTTGCGATAGGCTCAGCTCTCGCACCAGCTCCGCCTTGCTTACAGTGAATTCCATAGCACCTCGGCTTTTACTATTGCTAACTGTACAAGTCCAGAGAAATTAAACCGTATTCATCGGGCCTGTGCAAATTGTTGAAGACTACCTAAATTATACTAAACTCAACCACTTTTGACCAGTTGAAGTTGTGCATTTGGGCGTGCATCGCGGGCTCACTGGGGTTGAAATTCCCAGTTGAATGGAGTTCTTCCTCAATTTTCGAATACGGCTCTCCCATGGCATTGTGCAAAACATTTATAAGTCTATTGCAATGAGTCCATTAAGCTGTGGAGTAACCTGTTCAATTCCGGATCATGATGACGATCCTTATCAATTTTGTTTATGGAATGGATCACGGTGGTGTGATGCTTGCCGCCGAAGGCGCGCCCGATCTCCGGTAGCGAAGCGCTGGTGAGTTCCTTGACCAGGTACATTGCCACTTGGCGGGGATACACCACTTTACGCATGTTGCTGCGCTCCTTGAGTTGGCTCTGCTTAATTTGGAAGCGTTCTGCTACGGCCTTCTGGATGGCATCGATGCTAACCCTGCGGTCGGGGACGTGAACCATATGCTTGAGGACTTGCTGTGCCATAGCAACGCTTACCGGTGTTCCGGTCAGCGAGGAATAAGCGATCAACTTAACTAAAGCGCCTTCGAGCTCGCGCACGTTCGACTTAGTTTTAGATGCCATAAACGAACGGACATCGTCGGGCAGCTTGAATCCTTCAGCCTCGGATTTTTTATCCAAAATAGCCATTTTGGTCTCAAGATCGGGTGGTTGAATGTCGGCCAGAAGTCCCCATTCGAACCGGGAGCGCAAGCGCTCTAGCAAACCAGGAATTTCCTTGGGAGGCGAGTCGCTCGATAGCACTATTTGCTTCTGGTGCTCATGCAGCTCGTTAAATGTATGAAAAAACTCCTCTTGCGTTCGTTCCTTGTTACCCAAGAGTTGAATGTCGTCGATTAGCAGTACGTCGACCTCGCGATAGCGCTTGTGGAATTGAGGCATGCGTTCATTACGGATGCAAGCGATCATCTCGTTCATGAAGCGTTCGCTAGAAGTGTAGATAATACGCATGGAGCCGAACTTCTGCATCAATTCCCGGCCTATGGCGTGCATCAAGTGGGTCTTTCCCATGCCAACGCCGCCGTAGATGAAAAGCGGGTTGTAACTGCGTGAAGGGTTGGTTGCGACAGAACGCGCGGCCGCATGGGCAAATTGGTTGCAACTGCCAACCACAAAGGAATCGAATGTAAATTTGGGGTTGAGCACGGAATCGGGAGCGCTCATATCCCCATTCTCGACTACTGCCAGCGCTTGATTGCTGGCGCCGCGGATCGGTTCGGCTTCATATCGAACCCTGCGAACCGGTAAAGCCAGATGCTGAATGGACTGCTCAATCAGCCTTCCGAACTCCGTCTCCAACCAAGTGCGAGTTTCGGCATCCGGTACGGATACGATCAGAGTGTCTGTCTCCATACCGAGAAAAGCCGTCCCCGTCAGCCAGTTCTGATATGCGTCGGCGCCGATCTTGCTCTGCAGCTCGTGCCGGATTTGGTCCCATAAATTCATTTTTTACACACAAATCTGGCACGTTTTCCACAACTTTTCCAGAAGTTTGCGGGATCGTTACGCGCCGCGTAGGAGAACCAGTAGCGGGGTGTCTCAAAGCTGAGAACACGAAAATCAGTGGCACTCGCTTGCCGGTCAACCGAAAAGTAGTCTAGCACAGCGGAAGAGCTTCGTCACAAGTTTATAAATCGTTTCAATTCAATGATATATCTGTAACGTTTGACAGCGCTAATGTTTGTAGGGGAGAATGAAGATTCCTTTGAAGGGCGGGAGTAACTCAGTTGGTAGAGTGCGACCTTGCCAAGGTCGATGTCGCGGGTTCGAATCCCGTCTCCCGCTCCAGTCATCCCACTCTATTGTCATGAGCAAGCGCTTCTTGATTTCCTTACTGGCTGCCGGGTTGTTCGCGGTTCTCCCGGCTATAGCACAAGATTACCGGCTCGAGCCGGTCGCAACCGCCGCTCCCGATCTGCCAGCAGCTTTCGCAGCGGTGATTTCTTCCCAAGGCTACCGTCTGGCAGCAGCGGGAGGTCCGTGGTGCGAGGTGTGGTTCCGTAAATCGATTCCCACCGGCCCGAAGGCGGCTGACGATTCCATCACCTTGGCAATTGCCCAGGGGACGCTTCTGGGCGTGCTTCGCTTCCCGGCAGAAGGCGCAGACCGCCGCGGCCAAAGCATTAAGCCGGGCTTGTATACGCTCCGGTACAGCGACTATCCGTCCGACGGCGCTCACCAGGGAGTGGCTCCGCAGCGCGATTTTGCCTTGCTTACGCCAATTGCTCTAGACAAGGATCCGGCTGCGACGCCGGGCTTTGACGAGTTGGTGGGGTGGAGCACAAAAGCGTCCGGCACCCCTCATCCGGCCATACTGTCGCTAGAAGTGCCTGCTGCCGGTACCAACTTCCCGGGCGTCACCAAGGAAGGCGACAACCCCGATTGGGTCCTGAACGTCAAGGTTGGCGATCTGCCGATTGCGATTATCCTGGTCGGGAAGGTCAGCGGCTGAACCGCAACTGGACCGCTGGGTTACTCTAGGTTTGGAGACCTCATGCCGGACGACAACAACGGTTCCAAACCTGCCACTAAGGCGGATCTCGCAGCGCTGGAGAACCGCCTCACAGAGGTCGTGCGCGATGCGCAAAGAGAAATCTTACGAGCATTCGAGCGTTATGCCTCCAGCGAATAGATCAAGTTTCGCAGACTGCGCTGAATCCGCCGAATGCGGCTTAATTATTCTCGATCAAATTCTCTAGCAGCCGGCTTGAGGCTGCGCACAGCTATACAACCCTATCCCGCCAATTTCTCAATCGCCTGAGCGCCGCAAATGGCTTCCACGGCGGCGCGGAACTCCTTATCGGGTTTGACTTTTGTGCTCACGTCGAGCAGCACCGAAAAATCCCGCGGCAGCTCCAGGCGCAGACGGACCTGCGTCGGGCCAGGCTTGCGCTGGAATAATTCGTTCAGAGCCGCGGCCCGGTCGGTTTTCCCGTTACCCTGGTTTTGGTTGCCAGGCGCTCCATTCCGGCCCAGCCAGATACGGATGGCGATCACGGAGGGCACGTCGATGCGCGCATTATCGAGCGCTATCAACTCCTGAATGGAGATCTTGGGAGGCGCGTTCTCTTCCGGCAGCACCTGGCCGCGGATCAGCACTGCCTGGTCTTCTGCTACTTCCGCGGCGAGCCGTTCGTAATTGTTGGCGAAGATCATGCCGTCGAGGGTTCCGCTGCGGTCCTCGATGGTCAGAGCGACCCAGGGTTTACCCTCGCGGTTCCGTTTTCGGGTGATCCCGGTCAGCACGCCGCAGAGGACCACGTCGGCGCCTTTGGCGAGGCCCTCTAGAGACCCGGAGTCGTGCGTGGCCAACTCGGCGATCTTATCGGCGTAGCGATCCAGCGGATGGCCGGTCACCCAAAAGCCGAGCAGCTCTTTTTCGAAAGCGAGGGTCTCTTTGCCGGTCCAATCGGGCACATTGGGAAGCGGCGCGTTAGGGACTTCGCCCTGCGCCAGCATTTCGCCGAACAGGCCGACCTGGCCGCTCTCGCGATCGCGCTGCGCCCGCTGGCCCGATTCCATCGCCGATTCCAGCACCGCAAATTTCTGCGCGCGAGTCCCTTCGAGCGTATCCATGGCGCCGGCCTTGATCAGGCTTTCGATCATGCGCCGGTTGACCGCGCCCGAATCCACTTTGTCGCAGAATTGATGCAGCGAGCGGAACGATGCAACCTCTTGGCGCGCCTTGCCGATCGCCTCCACCGCCGATTGCCCCACGTTTTTCACTGCGCCCAGGCCAAAGCGGATCGCGGCCTCGTCCGGCGTAAAGCTCCATTCCGACGAATTCACATCGGGCGGCAAAATCGTGATGCCCATGGCCCGGCACTCGTTGATGTACTTCACGATTTTGGTGGTGTTGCCGGTTTCGGAGGTGAGCAGCGCGGCCATGAAATCCACCGGATAGTGCGCTTTCAGATATGCCGTCACGTAGGCCAGGTAGGCGTAAGCGGCCGAATGCGACTTGTTGAAGCCGTAACCGGCGAACTGTTCCATCAAGTCGAAAATTTTTTCGACCTTCTTTTGAGGGAAGTTGCGTTCCAGGGCGCCCTGGATAAAATGTTCGCGCTGCTTGACCATTTCCTCCAGCTTCTTTTTGCCCATCGCCCGGCGCAGCAAATCGGCTTCGCCCAGCGAATACCCGGCCAGGCGGTTCGAGATCTGCATCACCTGTTCCTGGTAGACGATGACGCCGTAGGTCTCCTCCAGCAACTCCTTCAGCTCCGGAAGATCGTACTGAACCGCCTTGCGGCCCCATTTGCGCTCGATGAAATCGTCCACCATGCCGCCCTGGATGGGGCCTGGACGGTAGAGGGCGTTGAGGGCGGTCAGGTCCTCCAGCCGGCCCGGCTGATAGCGCAACAGGATGTCTCTCATGCCCGCGGATTCAAACTGGAAAACTCCCGAAGTGAAACCTTTGCAGAAGATTTCGTAGGTGGCTTTATCGTCGAGAGGCAGCTCCTCGGGGACCAGTTCGACACCGTGGCGTTTCTTGATCAGCCGCAGTGCGTTCTGAATGAGCGTGAGCGTGGTCAACCCCAGGAAGTCCATTTTGAGGAGCTGGAGTTTTTCCAGGCCGTTCATATCGAACTGGGTCACAATTTCGTCGCGGTTGGTCTTGTACAGCGGCACCAGTTCGGTGAGCGGTTGCGGCGAAATCACCACCCCGGCGGCGTGCACCGAGCAATTGCGCGACAGGCCTTCCAGCCGCCGCGCCACTTTCAATACGTCCTCGACGCGCGCGTCTTTCTTGGCCGCTTCGCCGAAGCCCGGCTCCGCTCTCATGGCGTCTTCGAGCGAAATGTTGAGGACGTTGGGCACGAGCTTGGTGAGGCGCTCCACGTCGGCGAAGGGCATCTCCAGCACCCGGCCGACGTCTTTGATCGCCGCGCGGGCGCCCAGCGTGTTGAACGTAATGATTTGCGCGACTTGTTCGCGGCCGTATTTTTCGGTGACGTACTGGATCACTTCGCCGCGGCGGTTCATGCAGAAATCCACGTCGATATCGGGCATGCTGACGCGCTCCGGATTCAGGAAGCGCTCGAACAGCAGCCCATATTGAAGCGGGTCGATATCGGTGATCGCCATGGCGTAGCCGACCAGGCTGCCGGCCGCCGATCCGCGCCCCGGGCCAACCGGAATCCCTTTGGATTTGGCGTAACGGATGAAATCCCAGACGATCAGAAAATAGCCCGAGAACTTCATTTTCTGAATCATCTGGATTTCGCGGTCGAGCCGCTCGTTATAATCGGCCAGGTCTTGTTTGAGAGCGCCCTGCGCGCGGAGGGCCTCCAGCCGCGGCCGCCGCTTTTCGAAACCCTGCCGCGCCACGTACTCGAAATACGTGTCGGCGGAGTGGCCTTCGGGGACGTCGAACTTCGGGAACGGCTCCTTCACCTTCTCCAGGTTCACGTGGCATCGTTCGGCGATTTCCCAGGTGCGGTCCAGGGCGTGTTCCAGCTCGCCGAAAAGCTCCATCATTTCGGCGCGCGATTTCAGGTAGAAGTCCGGCGTGTTCCAACGCATGCGGTTGGCATCGCTGAAAAACTTGCCGGTCTGGATGCACATCAGAATTTCGTGCGCGCGCGCGTCGTCGCGCCGCAGGTAATGCGAATCGTTGGTGGCGACCAGTTTGAGGCCGGTCTCCTGCGACAGGCGGTTTAAGGCCGGAGTGAGACGCTTGTCCTGCTCGAGGTGGTGATCCTGCACTTCGAGGAAATAGTTGTTCTTGCCGAAAATGTCCGCGTAGGTGTGCGCCAGGCGCCGCGCGTCGTCATAGCGGTCGGACAGAATGGTTTCCGGAATGTGGCCCTTCAGGCACGCGGAAAGAGCGATCAGCCCCTTGGAGTGCTGCGCCAGCAGGTCCATATCCACGCGCGGCTTGTAATAGAAGCCGTCCAGGTACCCGGTGGAGACCAGCTTGATCAGGTTGCGGTAGCCCTCCTGGGTCTCGCACAACAACACCAGGTGGTTATAGCGGTCTCCTTCGGAGCGGTTCTGATGCCCTTGCTGCGCGACGTACATCTCGCAGCCGATCACCGGATGCACGCCGGCGTTCTTGGCGGCGTTGTAGAACTTCACGGCTCCAAACAAATTGCCGTGGTCGGTCATGGCGACCGCCGGCATTTTCTGTTCGGAAACGAGCTGCATGAGCTGATCGATATCGCAAGCGCCATCGAGCAGCGAATAATCGGTGTGGCAATGGAGATGGACAAAAGCCATTCGGCGTCACTCTTCCCGGGGGAGGTGGAAGTGGTAGGCACGGGCAGATTTGAACTGCCGACCTGTCGCTTAGGAGGCGACCGCTCTGTCCAACTGAGCTACGTGCCCACGGGTATTTTCTATTGTAGCGGGTTGGTGTCCCTGCTGAGGTAGAGTTCTATTACCCGTTGTCACCCAAACTGGCGATGTGGTTCGTGTTGGCATCGAAGGCGCCGAAGGAACTCACGGTGGACCTTTCCGAGGCGGAGGTACGCTCGTACAACGCACGCATTGTCGAGAACCACCACGAGCAACTTTACGCGAGCACGAAAAGTCCTCTGACCGAGTGGATTAGTTCTCAGAACTGCGAAACCCAGGACCCCGAAACCGGGGCAGATGTGAAGTTTTCTTGAGCCCATTCTCGGTTTAGGTTCCATCCTCGATGTAGACGCAAGCGAAATGGGCACTGTACCGGAGTGTCATAATCAAGAGAGGGGACGCCACACTCCATGACCACGGACGAGAAACTAGACCGGCTCACCGGCATCGTCGAATCGCTTGCTGCCTCAGCGGTCGCCCACGACAACCAGATTGAGGCGCACTCCAAGCAGATCGGAGCGCTAATCGACCTGGCCACTAAACAGCAAAAGCAGATCGACAAAACCTTCAAATCGATCACGGCGCTTGAGCGTCAGTGGCAGGCTTACATCAACACACTGCCGCGCAACTGAGCGGGAACCCCACAGGGGAGGCAGGCCGCCGGTCGTCAAGCCCCGGTCGCTAAAGGGCCCAGGAGAAACACCAGGTAACGACGCACCGGTGGAAACCGGGGCCTGACCTCACTCGCACAGGGCTCGCGCACCAAATACCCGTGGAGCGGGCACTCGTGCCGGCACTCGTGCCTGCCATGTCGGGACTCATCCCGACACGCGCGTCCCGATGAGTCGGGACGTGGCAGGCACGAGTGCCGGCACGAGTGCCCGCTCCACAGTTAGCCCTACCGCTTCAGCCCCTTCTTGCCGATATCGGTCCGATAATGCATGCCGTCGAAGTGGATCTTGCCGGCTGCCGTGTAAGCCCCCTGGATCGCGCCTTGCAGCGTCTGTGCGGAAGCCGTTACCCCGACCACGCGCCCACCCGACGTCTCGAGCCCGTTTGTCCCCATGCGAGTGCCAGCCTGAAAAACTGTTGCCCCGGTGGCTTCAGCTTCCGCGATACCGGTGATGGGTTTCCCGGTGGCAAACTCGCCCGGATATCCGCCGGATGCGAGAACCACGCAAACGCTGGGTCCCGGCTTCCACTCGATCGTGGTGGAACCGAGCTCGCCAGTCGCCGCCGCCATCAACACGGGGACCAGGTCGGACGCCATGCGATGCATCAGGGGCTGGGTTTCGGGATCCCCGAGGCGAACATTGAACTCCAGCACCTTGATGCCGTCGGCTGTCATGATGAGGCCGGCATAGAGGAAGCCGGTGAAACCGGTTCGCTCCACCGTTGGCCGGATCACGCGATCGAGGATTTCAGCCGTTTGCGCCTCCGTCAAGATGGCCGAATCGCAGTAGGCGCCCATGCCGCCGGTGTTCGGCCCGCGGTCGCCGTCGAAAACCGCCTTGTGATCCTGCGTGGGCGCCAGCGGCACGATGTCCTTGCCGTCGGAAAGGGCAATGAAGCTGACTTCTTCGCCTTCCAGATACTCCTCGATCACCAGGCTGCCATGGAGCGCTGCGAGCGCCGCTTCGGCCTCGGCCGCGTCGTGCGCAATGACGACTCCCTTCCCCGCCGCCAGCCCGTCGGCTTTTAACACGACCGGATATCCGAAGCGGGCGAGCGCTCGCCGGGCGCCCGCGGCGGAACCGATGGTAACAAATCGGGCCGTCGCAATATTACTTTGTACAAAGAAGTTCTTTGCAAATATCTTGCTGCCTTCGAGCTGCGCGGCGGCGCGCGCTGGGCCGACGATTTTGAGGCCGTGCGCCCGGTACCGGTCCACGATGCCGTCTACTAGCGGCGCCTCCGGTCCAACTACGGTAAGATCAGGCCGCAGTTCTTCCGCGGCCTCTAAGCTGAGGCAGCGTCCGATGGCGGCAATGCCTGGATTGCCGGGTGCGGCAAGAATTTCGACGCCAGGCGATTGGGCGAGCTTCCAGGCGAGTGCGTGCTCGCGCCCGCCGCCGCCCAGTATGAGGATGCGCATTCGGTAAAATGATAACAATGCACGAGAGGTATGACGTGGTCGTGGTCGGCGCCGGCCATGCGGGTTGCGAAGCCGCGCGGGCCTGCGCCCGCATGGGCCTGCGCACGGCTATGGTCGCCATGAATCTGGACCTGATCGCGCAGATGTCGTGCAACCCCGCCATCGGAGGCATCGCCAAAGGGCACCTGGTGCGCGAGGTCGACGCGCTTGGCGGGCTGATGGGCGAAGTGGCTGACGCGGTCGGCATCCAGTTCCGCCTGCTCAATACCAGCCGCGGTCCGGCGGTATGGTCGCCGCGGGCCCAGATGGATAAGCGGCAATATCGAGTGAAGATGCGCGAGGTGCTGGAACGCGAGCCCAATCTGCGCATCAAGCAAGCCGAAGTTGCATCGCTCGTGATTGAGGACCGTCGCGTGCGCGGCGTAGCCCTGCGCGATGGCCGAACCGTGGAGGCGGCTACCGTGGTGGTAACCACCGGCACGTTTCTAAACGGCTTGGCTCATGTGGGCGAAAATAAATACAGTTGTGGACGCAACGGCGAGGCGCCCTCGCAACTGTTGGGTGACCAATTGCGCAGCCTGGGCCTGAATTGGACGCGCCTGAAGACCGGCACGCCCCCGCGCTTGGATGGCCGCACTATCGATTGGTCCAGGTTCGAGCCCCAGCCGGGCGACCCGGAACCAACCCCATTTTCTTTTCTGACCGGCAAAATCGATCGGCCGCAGATCCAGTGCCACATCGCATACACCACTGAGGAAACGCGGCGGATTTTGAGGGAAGCGATTCCGCGTTCCCCTCTCTACAGCGGACAAATTGAAGGCATCGGTCCGCGCTATTGCCCCTCCATCGAGGACAAAATAGTCAAGTTCCCGGACAAAAGCCGTCACCAGATTTTTCTAGAACCCGAAGGCCTCGATACGAACGAGGTCTATGTGAACGGGATGTCCACCAGCATGCCCGTAGATGTTCAGGTGGCGATGGTGGCCTCGATCCCGGGGTTGGACCAGGCGGAGATGATCCGGCCGGGTTATGCAATTGAGTACGACGCGATCGACGCGCGGGAGTTGGAACACACCCTCGAGGTGAAGGCGATTCGCGGCTTGTACCTCGCCGGGCAGATTAATGGCACCTCGGGTTACGAAGAGGCGGCTTGCCAGGGTTTGATCGCCGGGATGAATGCCGCCTGCCGGATCGCGGGAAAGGACCCAGTTATCGTGAGCCGGACGGAGGGGTATGTTGGCATCCTGATTGACGACTTGATTACCAAAGGCGCCGACGAGCCGTACCGCATGTTCACCTCACGCGCCGAGTACCGCTTGCATCTGCGTATAGATAATGCCGACTTGCGCCTCACGCCGATCGGCCGCCGTGCCGGCCTGGTGACGGACGAACGATGGCAGATCTTTGAACGTAAGAAGGCTCAGATTGCCCGGCTGACGGCTGCTCTTGAGCACCATCCCAATGGGCAAGCGCTCAAGCGCCCGGAGGTTACCATTGCGTCGATGCAGGAATGGGTTTCGAAGGTGCTCGGCGAAGAATCCGTCTGCGGGGTGACCACGACCGTTGAGACGGAGGTGAAGTATTGCGGCTACATTGCGCAGCAGGACCGGCAAATGGCGCGCATGAAAGATTCGGATCGGCGGCCGATCCCGGCGGACTTCGGTTTCGCGGGAATTCCGGGTCTGTCGCGTGAAATCCAGGAGAAGCTCGCCCGGGTCCGGCCTGTTACGCTCGGCCAGGCGGCACGAATCCCAGGTGTTACGCCGGCGGCGATCGCGGTCCTGGATGTGTATCTCAGCCTGAACCGTGTTTGCTGAACTTTTGCAGGAACGGCTGGGGAATTGGGTCGAGCTCACGCCGGTCCAGGTCGACCTGCTGCAAAGGCATTTCGAGCTACTCACCCGCTGGAACAAGATTCTCAATCTCACCTCGATTCGCACCGAGGAGGAAGCTGTGGAGCGCCATTACTGCGAATCGGTCTTTCTGGCGCTACACCTCCCGCCGGGTCCTCTTCGCGTTGCGGATCTCGGTTCAGGCGGCGGCTTTCCAGGATTTCCAGTGGGGGTAATGCGCCCGGACTGCACGGTCACCCTGATCGAATCGCACCATCGGAAGAGCGTCTTCCTGCGGGAAGCTACCCGGTGCCTGAGAAACTTCGAGGTCCTTTCGGCGAGGGCAGAAGACGTGCGGGAAACGTTTGACTATGTAATTTCACGGGCGGTCAGCTACACGGGTCTGGTTCCGAGCCTAAAGAAACTCGCTCTGTGCGCCGATCTCTTAACTGGAGAGGAGATGCCGCCGGACGATTTAGGCTTTGCGTGGGACCAGGCAATATTGCTGCCCTGGGGCAAGCGGCGTTTCCTTCGATGCGGGCGACGGAAGGCGGAGCTTGATCCATCGGTTGATCTGCACGTGTAAAACGAGCAGGAGCAAACTTGTTTCACGTGAAACGGCCGCTGAATCCGTCTCGCGCCTGTTGTTTCACGTGAAACTTCACCCGAAACTTCATACGTGGTAGCATGGCCGCTTGAGCCGCGTAATCGCCATTGCCAACCAAAAAGGTGGTGTCGGCAAAACTACCACCGCTATCAACCTCGGAGCTTCTCTTGCTGCCAACGACCTCCAAGTCCTGATAATCGATTCCGATCCGCAAGGGAATTCCACCACGGGTCTCGGTCTGCCAAAGGACCCGGATCAGCCAAGCTTGTACGATCTTTTGCTGGGGACAGCGACCCCGGAGAGCGTGATCCGCTCCACCGACCTCGAAGGACTCCACATGATTACCGCCGACAAGAATCTCATCGGCGCCAACCTGGAGTTGGTAGGTATTGACGACCGGGAATTCCAACTCCGGCAGCGCATTGCCGGCTTCCGAGACCGCTATGCTTTCATCCTGGTCGATTGCCCCCCGGCTCTCGACCTCCTGACACTCAATGCGCTCATCGCCGCCGATTCCGTCCTGGTTCCGATTCAATGTGAGTTCTTTGCCCTGGAAGGTGTCTCGGAGCTTATGGACACGATTGATCGCATTCGCGACGCCTTTCAACACCCGCTAGAAATCGAAGGCATCCTCCTCACCATGTACGATGACCGCACCAACCTTGCCCGCCAGGTTGCGGCCGACCTCAGACAATTCTTCGCGGATAAGGTGTTCACTACCATAATTCCGCGCAGCATCCGATTGGCAGAGGCGCCGAGCTTCGGCAAGCCGATCCTGGGGTATGATCCGAGATCGAAGGGCGCTGAAAGCTACATCCAATTAGCCAAGGAAGTCCTCGACCATGAACAAGCCAGAAAACCCGCGCAAGGCGCTCGGTAGAGGCCTCGGTGCGCTGCTGCCAACTCGCCCGCCGTCCGTCGTGCCTCCTCCGCATCCTTCGGCCGACGAGAATCTGACTCTGCCCATTCATTCCATCGATCCAAACCCTCTCCAGCCGCGCCGTATCTTTCAGAGCGAAAGGCTCGCGGAGTTAGCCCAATCCATTCAGGCCAACGGAATCATTCAGCCGTTAGTGGTACGGCGCATGGGGGACCGTTATGAGCTCGTCGCCGGAGAGCGCCGGTGGCGCGCCGCCAAAATTGCCGGCATGGAGACAGTCCCGGTGGTTGTTCGCCACATTACAGACGACAAGCTCCTGGAGGTTTCTCTCATTGAGAATATCCAGCGGGAAGATCTGAACCCGATGGAGACTGCCAGCGCCTTCGAACAGTTGGGCCGGGAATTCAACCTTTCCGCCGAAGACATTGGGCGCCGGACGGGCAAAGACCGCACTACCATACTCAATTTCCTGCGCCTGTTGAATCTCGCGCCGGAAGTCCGTGCGTTGGTGGAGGATCGCCGGCTGTCCGCCGGTCATGCCCGCTGCCTCCTGGCCCTTCCCACTCCCGAGTTGCAAGTCGAAGTTGCCGAGAAGGCTGCCGCCGAGGGTTGGTCCGTTCGCCAAACCGAACGAACCACGCAACGGATGATGGAAGGCCGTAAACCCAAACGTCCCGGTGAAGTCGTTACCGATCCCAACGTCAAGGCCGCCATCGAACAGCTTGAGCGGGTGCTTGGCACAAAGGTCCGCATCGTCGAAAAAGCCAAGCAAAAAGGGAGGATTGAGATCGATTATTACTCCGCCGAGGACTTGGATCGGATCTACGATTTGATTGCCGGCGAATCCTGAGGCGATTACTTCAGCATCCGCAGAATATCGGTCAGCTCTCTGCGGATTTCGGGTAACGGGTCCACGGCGAAAAGATCTTGCTGTGTTTGCTTGGGCTTACGCTGCTTCATCCCGCGCGAATCGAGTAGCGATTGCCTCGCGCCCTCAATCGTGAACCTCTTTTCGTATAGCAGGTGCTTGATGCGGAGCAAAAGCTCGACGTCTTTGCGCCGGTAAAGCCGGTGCCCCGTCCCGGACTTTTTCGGCGAGAGCACCGTAAACTCGGTCTCCCAATAGCGCAGCACATAGGGCTCTACCCCCAAAAGATCGCTGACCTCGCCAATCTTAAAGTACAGCTTATCCGGAATTTCAGGAGAATCGGGCTCTACCGCCACGTCCGTCATGCGCCATTCGACATCCTAACTCACTCAACCGTCAATGTCACGGTATGTTGCCCGCGCGGCAATCGAAGGGTACGTGGGTCGGCGGCGGAGCGGCTCACGGTGAGTCCATCAATTTGGACGCTGGCAGGTGCTCGATCCACCAGGGCGAAGGCTCTGGAGTTGCTGCGATAGGAAAAGCGGACGCTTTTGGCGCCAATCGTTGCTGCCCCGTCCAGTTCCGCGTTCAACCGAAGCAGACGGATTGGCGGCGCCTCGTCCGACGGCTCGATCCGGTGTGTTCCCGCCGAAAGCCATAGAGTGTGGCCGTCCGTCGCCGGCCACAGCTTCCCATCCACCCTGGCCCCGCCTTGCCAAGCCAGTCCGACGCCAACCGCAGCCTCCAGAACCACACCGCCATTTTGTTTTTTCAAACGCCCTCCGGTCGCGGCAGCCACGGGCACAAGCGGTAGATCGGGCGTCAGTAGTGAGTTCTCGAAATAGAGAGCTACGCGCGGGAAGTTCTCGGCGGCGCTATGCACGAGCTCGAACAGCTCGACCCCAGTCGGTTGCTTGGTTGGGTACACATCCTGATAGCGCTCCACCACATTGATGTCGATCGCCAGCCGTTCTTGATGAGGCGTCAGCGGCCGGTACCGCTCTGCAATATTCGCGTAGCGCTGCGGTCCAAGGTTCCAGACCGTCGCTGGATCCTCAATCAGCAGAGTCATTTGGTGACCATCCACCAGTGGCATCACCTGCGCTACGTCGGCCCCGATCGCGTCCCGCATCCCCGCGTCGAATCGGTCGTCAACATGAGTGAGCACCAAGTCGAGGTCGGGCTTCTCGGTTCGAATGGCTTCCATCTCGTCAATCCACTTGGCCTGCATCTTCCGCGCCAGTTCACAGCGAAAATCGAGAAAGGCATGGTGCGAAGCGCTGTCCGTTCGGGTGCTGAACAACTCTAACGGATCGAAACCCCGAGCTTCGCGAAAACCGGCCCGAACGATGTCGTTCATCGGGGTGAACCGGGACGGATTGCTCATCCCTTCCAGCGACTCGAAATACAGCTCCGCCAAGTTAACCCCATCCCAATCGAACCGCTCGACCAGCTTCCGCACGCCATCGGCTACCGCGTGAAAGCAAGCCGGATCGTTCAGATTCATGAGCTTCCGCCAATCGAGTTGGGCATCCTGCAGAACCGCCGTTTTCTCCCGCCACTCGGGGTGGCTCAGCCAAAACTTCTCGCTGACGTGCGGCAATTCGAACCAGGCATATACCAAGATGCCCTCGCGATGGCAGGCGGCGATCAGTTTCTCGACGTACTCATCCTGCCTGGAATCCCGTTCCTGAAAGTGCCACGCGGCTACCTGTACCGCCGCGATCCCGGTGGCGCGCCAGCGAGCGGCCAAATAATCCAGGTCCACGCGGGACCGATAAGCCGAATCGAAAAACGCCCACAACCCGCCCGCGCGGAAAGGGGGTTCAAAGCCGAGCTCGCAAAGCGCTTGAAGCAAGTATGGAAACCGTTCATAGCCATGCTCGCCGGGTGGCGCGGCAATCCACAGAATCGCGCCTTTACCCTGCCGCCAACCTGCCTCCATCGGCGCCCCTGTCCATCGTTCCCGGGCGAAAACTTGAGCGCTTCTTGGTACTTCGACTGACGCAAATTCGATTGGTTTTTCCCAGATTATCGGTAACTCCGGCTGGTGCACGTCGCGCAAGTTCCCAAGGTTCAACGCCGCCTTGCCGGCTCGAAATCCAAATTGCTCCGCCAGAGCCGATTGCCCCTCCAGGATCAGGAACGCACCACCCTCCACGCGCGCCGCCCATTCCGCGGAGGCCGGAGTGCCGGCGCCAGCCACGAAGACCCGCGCGTCTTCCATTGGCGCCGCCTCCATTCCGATCGAACCAAGTACTTCCGGCCATGCCCCGCCATCGTGCGCCAGCACGTGGAAGTAAGGCAGTTCCGCATTAAGAGCCGAACCAGCGGTCACTAGCCAGAACAACAAAGCCAGCCCTCGCCATCGCGCCCTCGCCAGCGCCTTCATTCTGCCTCCTGACTTATGTCTTCGTTCTCAATGCACAAACGCATACCAGATTCCTGCCCGAATATCGTTGAAATTGCCTCTTCCCGGGTTGCCGTCGTGAACCAGATATGTTCCGCGCATCGCATCCACGCCTATGTACATCGCTGGTGGCATCCAGGCGGCATGAATTCGGATACCAGGACCTGTTTCCACGAAATTAGCCCAGTATTGCCCTTGATCGTCAACCGTCAGATTACCGGACCAGTAGATCTGCGTACGGAAATCAGGCTGTCCAACCGTATACCCAAATCTGGTGCGGCTATACGCCAGAAAATCATTGCCGAACCGGCTCACAAACACTCCATCCAGGGTCGTATCGGTAAACCGTCCTCCGGATTCGCCTCCTATCGAGTGCCCCCAACCGCGCGTCGCGGAAACTCCGCCGCGGTAGTCGGGCAACGCGTGGCCGCTGACGTAGCCAACCGCCGAACCGGCTTCAAACCAGCCGGTGATGCCCTGCCACGGCAATGTCCGTACTCCGCCGGCGAAAATCACCGAGCTTTCCGAAAGAGCCACCGGCTCAATCGCGCCCATCGTCAAGCGCGTGTCTCCCACCAGCCGAATGCTGCTGTATAGCACCAGCGGCGAGCCCGTCCGCAACTCCGTCCTCACCTGGCCATAGCCGAATAAATCGTGCCAGCGGGTCGAAAAGATGGGGTACATCCACCCGGTAACGCGCACGCGGGCGCCCACCGATCGCAGGTTTAGCCAAGCACGCTTCGCCTCGGCTGCAATCTTCGGATCGGAGCTCTGCCGTGCCATGGCGAAGTAGCGGTATGCCTCCACGTCCTGGTGCAGCATGTTGTGCGTCCAGCCCAGCCGCAACACGACGGCGGAGTCGGCGGGGTCGGCCTCGTTGGCCTGCTGCAGGTATCTCAGCGCGTCTTTCAGGTACCCAGCGTTGAAGCTTCGCTCCGCCATCTCCTTGGCATCCACCGCCAGCGTCCGGCCGTCGGCGTGTGGGTCGGCCTCTTGTCGTACGCGCAGCACCGCGCGGACCCGATTCGCCAATTCCTCGTCGTCGCCCGCGAGCACGCGGTCGAAAAGGGCCTGGGCGGCCGCTTGTTCGCCCCGCGCCCGCAACAGAAAGCCGAGTTGTGTGGCTGCCAGCAGGTCGCCCTCATCCACCAACCTGCGAAACTCGTTTTCCGCCTCCGGCTGCCGGCCCATGGTCAGCAGCAGATAGGCGAATTCACGCCTCAGGGCGATATTCTTCGGGTCCAATTCCAGCGCCTTCCGGAACTCCGCGACGTACGGATACCGTTGGGGGAGACACTCTCGCGCTAACTCCCGGCAGCGGGGCTCCGGCGCGCGGGACGCCGCCAAAAGCGCGGCCATGGCATCCTCCGCCCGGCCGCACGCCTGCCACACGCGGGCCAGGTCCAGCAACACCATGCGCCTCTCCGGTTCCAGCCGCCACGCCCTTGCATAATGCTCCGCCGCCAGGGCAAGCTCGTCGCGCTGCTCCGCCAGTTTGGCCAATTCATAATGACTGCCGAAATTATCCGCGCCGCGCTGGATCGCCTCCTGCCATCGCAGGACCCCCTCCGCCAGCGGCCGGTCTATGTTTTGAAAGGCCTGCTCGGCGGTCTGGTTGCCGGTCTTGCGAATCCGGTCGAAAATCCGCCGAGCCACGGCCTGGTCGTTACTCTCATAGCTCAGGAAGCCGAACTCCATCGCCACTTGGTCGTCGGCAGGGTCGAGACGCATCGCCTCGCCAAATTCGCGGCGCGCTAATTCGTTCTCGCCGATCTTCAGATACGTGTACGCCAGATCCTTGTGGATCGAGGCACGTTCCGGGGCCAAGGCGCTGGCCGCGCGAAATCCCGCCACTGCACCGTCGTAATCCTTCGCTTTCAGCGCTGTATACGCGCGTTGCAAGGGCTCGTAAGCCGGATCCGGCGCCTGTGCCCCCATCAGCGCGCCGACCCCCAGAAAGACGAGTAGCCGCATAGTATTCCCTCGGTATAGTGGGGCCGGGCCGCAAAGTTTCGCAGAAAATCGGCGTTAGCCGCTCCGAATGTTAGCCTGTGAGATATGGCGGGCGACAATCATTTGGTGGAACTGGCGCAAGAGGTCGTCAAGCGCGCGCTCGATGCGGGCGCTACCGACGCGGAATGCACCATCTCGGAAGGCGACGAGTTCTCCGCCAGCATCCGCATGCGCGAGATCGAAAGTCTGAAGGAAGCCGGCTCCCGCGGTCTGGGGTTGCGGATTTTGCAGGGCCGCCATACCGGATCGTCCTATACCTCGGACTTGTCCCGCGAAGGCGTTGAAAAGTTGGTCCACTCGGCGGTGGAGTTGGCCGCCATCACCACCGAAGACCCGCATGCCGGTCTGCCCGAGCCGGAAGAGTTGGGCTCCGTAGGAGTCGATTTGAAGTTGTGCTCGCCCGATGTGGCGGCGCTCGAGACCAACTACAAAATCGACGCCGCCAAGCGGGCCGAGGCCGCCGCGCTCGATGCCGATCCGCGCATCGTCAATTCCGAGGGCGCCGGTTTTGAAACATATCTCGGCCGCCACGTTTTTGCCAATTCCCGCGGTTTCGCCGGCGAGTACCGCACCAGCTTTTGTTCGATTTCCGCCGTCCCGGTGGCGCGCGATGGCGACTCCATGGAGCGCGACTACTGGTCCAGCGCCGCGCGCTCCTTCGACCGCCTCGAATCGCCCGAACACGTCGGCAAGACCGCCGCTCACCGCGCCCTGCGCCGCCTGAAGCCGGTGAAGGTTCCCACCCAAAAGGTGCCGGTGATATTCGAGCCGCGCGCAGCCGCGACGCTTGTCGGAAACCTGTTCGAGGCTGTTCACGGTATGCTGATCTACCGGCACGAATCGTTCCTGGCGGGCAAGCTGGGCCAAAAAGTGGCCAGCGAAAAGCTGACTCTCATCGACGATGCCACCATGCCGGGCTTGTTTGGGTCCTCGCCCTTCGACGATGAGGGCGTGCCGTCGCGGCGGACCGTGGTTATTGAGCGCGGTGTCCTGAAGAGCTATCTTTTGAATACGTACGCGGCGCGTAAGCTGGGGTTGAAAACCACCGGCAACGGGTCGCGCGGCCTGGCCGGAAACGCCGGAATCGGCCATGGGAACTTTTACGTGGAAAACGGTGTCCAATTCCCGGAGCGGATGGTCGCCCAGATCGCCGACGGCTTCTATGTGACCGAGTTGATCGGCCAAGGTGTGAATATCACCACGGGCGATTACTCGCGCGGCGCCGCCGGCCTCTGGATTCGTAACGGCGAACTGGCATTTGCGGTGTCGGAAGTGACCATCGCGGGAAACCTGGCGGAAATGTTGATGGGCTTGGAGGCGATCGGTTCGGACCTGGAATTCCGCGGCTCCATGGCCGCTCCCACGCTCGAGATCGGAGAAATGACCGTTGGTGGAAAATAAGTCGGAACTCAAGGAAAGACAAAAGCTTTCCATTCCCCCGGCCGCCATCATTATCGTTCTCGTGCTGGCGCTCGGGCTGGGCGGCTTCTATTATCTGAATCGCGCCGCCAACCGGCCTCCCACTCCTCCTCCGCCGCTCACTGGCGACGCCCGAACGTACGTGAAGAATGGCTTTCTGCCCATATCGAACGTCGACATGCAGGCGCACGAGAGTTACCTCAAGCAATCCATCGTGGAGATCACCGGCAATGTCGGCAACACCGGCAATCGCGTCATCGCATCCGCCGTCATCTACTGCGTTTTCTATGACGAGTACGAGCAGGTAGTGCTGCGCGCGCGCGTAGCGATCATCAAGAGCCGTCTCGCGCCCGGTGAAACCAAACCCTTCCGCCTGGCCTTCGACAATGTGCCGGAAGGTTGGAACCAGACCATGCCGCAGATCGTGATCGCGGCCATCGATTTTTCGTAGCCTGAAACTATGCCTAGAGGCGAGGCGATGTGGTGGCGGCGGCTGGGCCGCATCGAGCGCACCTTTTTGGTTCTGCTCGCGCTCTACCTGGCGCTGTACCTCACTAGCGCACTGCCGGCGCTCGTCTGGCTGGCCGGGATCGTGGCCTTCCTGGCTGGCATTGCCGCGGCGTTCCAAGTGGCCCGGCGGCTGATGCGCAGGGCCATTTGGCGGCTGCGCAACCGGCTGATCGCTGCGTATCTGTTCATCGCGGTGGTGCCCATCGTGCTTGTGGCGTCGCTCGCCGCCATCGCCGCGTGGATGGTCATCGGCCAGATGGCGGTTTACTTGGTGAACACCGAGCTGCGGCATCGGGAGAACAACCTGTTGCGGCCGGCCGAAGCGCTGCTCCGCGTTCCGATTCAGGATACCGATGCCAGCCTTCGCCGCTTCGGCATGATGAGCCGCGAAGCGTTTCCCAACGCCGAGTTGCTGATCACAGGCGATCGGGAGATTCGCTACCCTTCCGGCAACCAGCTCGTTAGCCCGCCGTCTGGGTGGGGGCGAGCCTCCGGCTTGATCGTGAAACGCGAACATGGTTCCGACCGCCTCTACGCCTGGGTTCATCTGGTGGAGGGCCGATCGGAAATCACCGTGCTGGCGCCGGTAGACCACGAGGTGCTTTCCCAATTGGTGCCAGGCCTTGGCGATGTGGCTTTGTTGCCCCTGATCCATCACAGCACGCGTATACCGGAAGCGCGCAACCTCTTCGATTTCTCCCTCACAGGCTTCTTCCAGCCGGAGGTGTTTCGCTGGGAAACGCCTCATCGGCGGGTGGAACGGCCGGCGATCCTGGCCGTGGCCACGCGCGCATCCGCCGTCCTCGCCGCTGTCTTTCAACAGCCGGATTGGGCGGAGGGTTGGCTGGTGGCGTTTGTCGTCATCACGGTGCTCTTCCTCCTCGTGGAGTTGGCGTCGCTGGTAACCGGCGTGCAGCTTAGCCGCACAATCACCAGTGCGGTGCACGAGCTATACCTCGGCACCGAGCACATCAAACAAGGCGATTTCTCCTACCGGATTCGCGTCAAGGGACGGGACCAGCTTGGCGAGCTGGCTTCGTCGTTCAACACCATGACCGCCAATCTGGGCCGATTGATTCTGGTGGCGAAGGAGAAGGAGCGCCTGGAATCGGAGTTGGCCATCGCGCGCGAGGTGCAAGACCAGCTCTTTCCTAAAGACGTCCCGGCCAGCCGCACACTGGAGCTAAAAGGACTGTGCAACCCGGCTCGTATGGTTTCGGGCGATTACTACGATTTCATGCCCCTGTCGGAGAACGCCCTCGCTTTCGCCATCGGCGACGTGGCCGGCAAGGGCATTTCCGCCGCGCTGCTGATGGCCGCCATTCAATCCATCATGCGCACCCAATTGAGCGCCTTCTTCGAAGGCCCGCTTTCCGCCGCGTTGCTGGTTTCCCGCCTGAACCGCCAGCTCTACGCCAATACCTCGCTGGAAAAGTACGCCACCTTCTTTTTCACCCTTTATGACGAGTCTTCACACGCCTTGACCTATACCAACGCGGGCCATCTTCCACCGCTGCTGCTGCACGGCGGCCAGTTCTCCTCCCTCGACCCTACCGGGACCGTGGTGGGCGCTTTCCCTTCGGCGGACTACGAGGAGCGCACCGTAAATCTCGAGCCGGGCGATTTGCTGGTGGCCTATACCGATGGCATTGTTGAGCCCGAAAATGCTTACGGCGAAATGTTCGGCGACGATCGCCTGAAGGAGCTGATGGTGAAGTATTCGGCCTCGGACTCCTCCGAACTGATCGCGCGTACCATGGAGGCCGTAAATCAGTGGACGGGTTCAACCGAATTGCAGGACGATATGACTATGGTAGTTGCCAGGCGATTATGAAGGTTCTCACCGCGGCCGAAATGCGCGAAGTGGATCGCCGCACCGGCGAGCGCGGAATTCCCGGCCTGGTGTTGATGGAGAACGCCGCGCACCGGGTGGTGGAGTTTCTCGTCCGACGTTACGCGCCGCTCGCCCGCGAGCGCATTCTGGTGCTGTGCGGCAAAGGGAATAATGGCGGCGACGGTTTGGCCATCGCGCGCCAGTTGCACATCCGCTTTCAGCCGGCGGCTCTATGGGTAGTGTTATTGGCGGATCCGGGCGAATTGACCGGCGACGCGGCCGCCAACTACCGCATGCTGCTGGCCGCGGGCGGCGCGGTAGAGCGCTCCATCCCGCCCGCGGCGCGCCAAGCCACGCTGATCGTCGACGCAATTCTGGGCACGGGGACGAGCGGCCCGGCTCGCGGCGCTGCGCTCGCCGCGATCCGCGAGATCAATTCCGGATTCCCTGGCGCCAAAGTTGTGGCCGTGGACATTCCGTCCGGAATGCCGAGCGATTCCGGCGAGCCCGCGGGCGAATTCGCCAGAGCCGATGCCACCGTCACCTTCACGGCTCCGAAAGTGGCGCATGCCTTGGCGCCCAATTGCGATCATGTGGGAGAACTGATTGTCGCGCCTATCGGCAGCGCGCCCGACCTGTTGGAAGATATCCGGCTGGAACTAGTCGAACCGGCGATGTTCCCGAAAGTGCTGGAACCGCGGCCGCGCGGGGGACACAAGGGCACCTTCGGCCACGTATTGGTGGCCGCCGGAAGCCCGGGCAAAAGCGGGGCGGCAGTGATGTGCGGGTTGGCCGCACTGCGCGTGGGCGCCGGCCTGGTCACGGTGGCATCGCACGCCGCGCCAGGTTTCGCCGCGGCGGTGCCGGAGTTGATGACCGAGCCATTGACCAATGCAGGCTTTCCAGCCTTGGCCGCCGGCAAAACCGTAATCGCGATGGGGCCGGGACTGGGCCAGTCGGAGGAGACGAAGAGCCTGGTCGACGCCGCTTTGGCCGATTTCGAGCAATCGCTCGTGCTCGATGCCGACGCACTCTCACCGGGAATTCGCGGGGCATTCGGAAGAGTGCGCGTGCTCACGCCTCACCCCGGCGAGATGGCGCGGCTGACGGGCAAATCTACCGCCGAAATCCAGTCCAACCGCGTGGCATCGGGCCGCTCCTTCGCCTGCGAAAACCAGGTCACGCTGGTGCTCAAGGGCGAACGCAGTTTGATCGCGTTCCCCGATGGCCGCGTCTGGATCAACCCAACCGGCACTCCCGCCATGGGCAAAGGCGGAGCGGGCGACATCCTCACCGGTCTCGTCGCCGGTTTGCTCGCGCAATTTCCCGAACACCCCGGCCAAGCCGTGGCCGCGGCCGTTTACGTTCATGGATTGGCCGGCGAGTTGGCCGCTCGCGAGTTTGGCGAAAAGGGGCTCATCGCCCGCGATATCCTGGGGCATCTCGCCGCCGCATGGGAGAAGTGTGCCGGTCTACCGCACCTCGTCTGACGCGGAGACGATCGCCCTGGGGGCGCGCCTGGCTCCCGGTTTACCGCGCGGCGTGGTGCTGCTCATCGGCAACCTCGGCGCCGGCAAAACCACTTTGGCGAAAGGCATTGCCAGCGGTCTGGGCGCAGCCGCTCCCGAGGAGGTCTCAAGCCCCACTTTCACCCTGATTCACGAATACGGCAACGGCTCGGTCTATCACGTCGACCTCTACCGCCTTGAGGACGAACGCGAGCTCGCCACCTTGGGCCTGGAAGAGATCTTCGATCGCGACGCCCTGGTGCTGATGGAATGGGGCGAGAAATTCCCCAACCTTTTGCCCGCGCGCCGCACCGAAATTCACCTGCGCGACCTCGGCGGCGACGAGCGGGAAATCGAAGTCCGCCCGGTATCGCCGGACGCCGGAGCCAAATAGCCGTTGGCCGCGGCCTTCTCGTGGAGCGGACTCTCCACGCCGGGACTCATCCCGGCGCGTGCGCCATCAGGAAACCGAAACCAGGCTCACCCAAGTCTCCGTTTCGCGCGTTCAAGCAAAATGGACTGACCCATTTGATGGGCAGGGTGTGGGGCAGGTTGGTAACCTGCGGACCGATTGTGGGGCGCCCTCTGGGCCGGGCCCAGCCGGGCCGGAGCGCAATAGCGATTCCCGAAAGCGAACAGTAGCGCTCGACCCGATCCGCGCGGGAATCAATGTTTTCAGTTGCTTACCGAGTCGTCCGGAACGGACTCCGGCTTGCACCGGGGAAGAACATGCTCGAGCCTCTTGCAAAAGGAAGCGAAGTTGTTGAAATAAAACAAAACCACCTGATTTTGTTTGGAAGGCGGCCCCCACGGAGTTAAGCTGTTGCTGTCAACCAAGCAGCCAAACCCGGAGGCCCATATGAAACTTACCCTGCGCCAGCAAATCACGCAATTCGCTCACGTGCTACAAGACCGGCTCTTCCCCGGC